>Ga0265293_10003491_pt1 | contig 29146 bp, 26 predicted proteins | sample Munlanlewell138R_FD_192505 | JGI IMG/M metagenome (GOLD analysis project Ga0265293, IMG submission 192505) | Leachate microbial communities from a municipal landfill in Southern Ontario, Canada - Leachate well 138R | ecosystem: Engineered > Solid waste > Landfill > Unclassified | place: Canada... | reverse complement strand
ATTTGATACTTATTCGTAAAGCGCTTAATTTTATCATCCTGCAATTCCGGAATTTCAGATTTAATTTTTTCGATCTGTTCGTTAGAAAGTTTTATTGGAGGAATGTCGGGTTCTGGGAAGTATCTATAATCATGTGCTTCTTCTTTCGATCTTTGAGATATTGTTTTACTTTTAAATTCATTCCAGCCACGAGTCTCTTGAATAGGCGTTTCTTTTTTATCAAGCAATTCCTTATGTCTCTTCTCTTCATATTCGATAGCTTTTTCTACAAATCGAAATGAATTAATATTTTTAACTTCCACTTTATAATTCGGAAGACTTGCTTCTCCAACCTTTCTTAAGGAGATATTTGGTTCAAGTCTCATATGTCCCTTTTCCATATCCGCATCGGAAACATTCAAATACTTAATGATTCTTTGGAGCTTTGTGAGAAATTCTTTTGCTTCTTCTCCAGATCTAATATCTGGTTCAGTCACTATTTCGACGAGTGGCACGCCTGACCGATTAAAATCAATGAGTGAAACTTCATTTCCATTTACATTTGCGTGGGTGAGTTTTCCAGTGTCTTCCTCCATGTGTACTCGTGTTATTCCGATAGATTTTTTTTGGCCATTTATTTCTATTTCCAATTTCCCGTTTTTCCCAAAGGGATGTAAAAATTGACTTGTTTGAAAACCTTTTGAAAGATCTGGATAGAAATAATTCTTTCTTTCAAAAAATGAATCAGTGTTTATCGTGCATCCCAAAGCAAGTGCGATTTTAATACAATTTTCGATAGCACTTTGGTTAGTAAATGGAAGTGCTCCAGGAAGCCCCAGACATACTGGGCATGTGTTTGAGTTCGGTTTATCAGAAAGAGTTGAAAGTTCACATCTGCAAAACATCTTGCTTTTTGTAGAGAGTTCTACATGAATTTCTAATCCTACTATTGTTTCATACTTCATAAGTTTGGTGTTTGTTTATAGTATTCAGTTTCTTTTTCGAAATTATTTCCAATTCTAAATAATAATTTTTCAGAAAAATGAGGACCGATAAACTGCATCCCAATCGGAAGTCGATTTTTAGAAAACCCAGCAGGGACAGAAAGTGCTGGAATTCCCGCAAGATTCATGGGTACGGTAAGTGCGTCAGACAGATACATCTGAAGAGGATCATTTGTTTTTTCGTTAAACTTCCATGCAGGTGTTGGGCAGATTGGTGCAATAAGCGCATCGACTTGAGTAAAAGCTTTTTTAAAGTCTTCTATGATAAGCGTTCGTGCCTGCATAGCCTTTTTATAATATGCATCATAATAACCGGAAGAAAGAGTAAATGTCCCGAGCATAATTCTGCGCTTTGCTTCTTTTCCAAAAAAACTTCTATCATGCCCAAATCGCACTCCGTCATATCGAGCAAGATTAGATGAAACCTCTGAGGGTTGTATTATGTAGTACGTCGCGATGGCATATTCGGTGTGGGGAAGGGATAACTCAATAATTTCTGCACCGAGTTTTTCAAGAATTTTTATAGATCTGTTAAATGTTTCCTTTATATCTGCATTGAGGGCATCGGTTATATATTCTTTTGGAACGCCGATTTTAAGACCTTTTATTTCTTCATGTAAGCCTTTTAGGTAATCTTCCTTTTCCCGTTTCGAAACAGTGCTATCATAGCCATCATGTCCTGCGGTAGTTTGAAGAATTCGTGCAGAGTCTTCAACTGTCTTACTAAAATGTCCAATGGAATCAAGTGATGATGCCATGGCAATTACCCCGTAGCGACTTACGAGTCCATATGTAGGTTTTAGTCCTACAGTATTTGTGAAGCTTGCGGGGAGGCGTATAGATCCACCAGTATCTGTGCCAGTTGCAATAGGCACTAATGAACCTGCTACAGAGGCACCAGATCCACTTGAAGAACCGCCAGGAACGTGTTCAAAATTCCATGGATTGAGAGTATTTCCGAAGTCAGAATTTTCTCCTGATGAGCCATGCGCCCATGCGTCACAGTTTAATTTTCCGAGTGAAATAGCACCTGCCTCTTCAAGCCGCATTACAGTAGTTGCGGAGTAGGGCGGAGTATAGTTTTCTAACAGCTTTGCACTGGCAGTCGTCTTTACTCCTTTTGTAAGGAACATATCTTTGATGCCAATAGGTATGCCATGTAATGTGTTTGTGATATCCTTTCCGTCAAGCTCTTTTGCTTTTTTGCGAGCATTTTTACTATCAATAGTAATGAACGCATTGATTTGTGGATTTAGTTTTTCTATTCTTGCAAGATAAGAGCTCACTATCTCACTTACAGAGAAATCCTTTTTCTTATAGCCATTTAAAATATCCGAGATTGTAAAATTTAATACATCCATTTTATTTATTAGTTTCGACAAGTTTGTCTACGATGAACAATTCATTGTGTTTATTTTTTGTTTCTGCGAGCGCATCATTTTGTGATAGCGATTCATGAAGTTCTGTATCATTTCTCAAAATATTTGTAAGTCCAGTAACCTGTGCTGTAGGTTCTATTGATGAAGTATCAAGGGAGTTTAATTGTTTAATATAGGAAAGAATATTGTTAAGCTGAGTAGTAAATTCTGCTTCTTCTTCTGGTGATATTTCTAAGTTGGAGAGCTTAGCTATTTTTTTTACATCAATTTTCATGAGTTGATTATATAATTTTGAGGCTAATTAAACAACCGCTAATATGCGATATTCATGCGTTTCAAAATCTTCATTTTCGCCAAATGTGCAAACGAATCATCAATTTTTTTTAGAGAAAGATTTTGTCCATATTTCTTTCTGTATGCTTTCTCTATAAGATAGTCTGCAAGTTCTGGATTACTTGGAAGGATAGGGCCGTGGAGATATGTGCCGATTGCATTCATGTAATGAATTCCTTCTGTTTTGTCTTTTCCATTATTTCCAAATCCATTTATCACAGATCCAAACATGAGTGATTTGTCTGAAATATATGTTCGCCCACCATGGTTCTCAAATCCTACTAAGAACGATGATGTTGATTGATTTCCAGAGAAAATTTTTGGTTTTATTACTGTCGTGCCAACGAGCCTCGTTTTATCAATTGGGGATTCAGTATACATATTAAATAATCCAATGCCATTTATTTTCTTTCCGTATGCATCTTTATAATAATTTCCTAAAATTTGGTACGCTCCACAAATAAATAAACCTGGAATGTTATCTTCTATCATTTTAGAAATTACTGTCCCTTTATTTTTTAGTAAGTCTTTTTGTACAATTTCTTGTTGAATATCTTGGGCACCTCCCATAAATAGTAAATCTACAGAATTAAGAGTTGAAGATCCAGAGTTATGATTTATTCTCGCGATATTAGCTTTTACTCCATGCCATTCGATACGTTTTTGAAGGACCATAACATTTCCCCGATCTCCATATGTAGACATTAGTTCAGGATAGAGCCAGCCTATCGTGAGGTGTGGGTTGTGCAGTGATCGTTTATTGTTTTTCATAGTATACTTTTTCCAGTTAGTAGTTTCCTTACTTCAAGCATTCCGGAATACGTAGCGAGTATTGCGATAGTCTCTCCCTTCGGTGTTCTCTTTATTGCTGATTGTAGTGCCTTTTTGAGATCCTTTGAGGCATGTATATTTTTCATTCCTGCATACAAAAGCCTGTTTGACATATCATAAGTCCTGTCGCCAGAGATGGTTGTATGGGAATTTTTCCCGAGTAATTCAAAGTCCACATCCCATATCCATGATATATCACGCCCATCCGGGACCCTATCATTGAGAATAATAAGACTATGGGAGTAGTTATTGTTGCTCATAACTTTGAGCGATTCGTTAAACCCAGTCGGATTTTTTGAGAGCAATATAAGTACATTTTTACCTTGAATATCGATGATTTCTTGTCTTCCGAATGCGGGTTTAAAATCATTTAACTTCTCTCTTGAATTTTCGGGGGCGATATTAAATATTTTTTCTGATAAAAGCACAGCTGCTGTAAGATTATAGGTATTAAATGATCCTTTTAAGGTAGTTTTAATATCTATGTTCAGTGCTTTTGGGTTTTTGAAGCCACATTTCGGACATGAAAAATTTCCGATGTGTGAATACGCGATTCTAGAGTAGGTAAGCTCGCTCTGACAGTTTGGGCAGAGTGTGGAGTCGATTGCGTGAGAGAGACTTTTTTCGGTTTTCAGTTTGTTTGGGATAGTAAAGTAGTGCACTCTTTTTTGTTTTGTGATTTTTACAATCTGCGGATCGTCAGCATTTGCAATCAACAGTGTATTTTCGGTTTTTTGAAGAGCATTCTCCCATTTCTCTGCGATGGTGTTAATTTCTCCAAAGCGGTCTAGCTGGTCTCTAAAAAGATTTAAGAGAATAATAGCCTGTGGCTTTACTTGTTTTACTAGTTTTGGTAGAGCATTTTCATCTACTTCGAAAAGTACTGCGTCACGTGGTATTTTTCCTTGAATATTTGCATGCTTGATAATAAGTGACGCAAATCCGTTCATAAGATTTGCACCAGCTCTATTTCTTATTACTGAGATACTATCTTCCTGGAGGATATGATTGAGTGCCTTGGTGGTGGTTGTTTTGCCATTTGTGCCAGCAATAAAAATTATTTTTAATTGAGGATTCTTTTGGATAACATTTTTAATAAAATGTGCATTTATTTTTAGTGCTAAATGTCCGGGCCACGTGGAGGCATTTCTTCCAAGAAGCTTTGTAATAATAAATGTAGAAATTTTTCCAATAGCAAGAGGGAGAAGTGTCATGTGTAATTTATTATAGCAATTTCATTACATCGCACGAAGCCTTTTTATACGTTCTTCAGCTGGAGGGTGTGTGCTGTAAAGATTTGTAAAAAAATTGCGAGCTTTTTTACTACTAAAAGGGTTTTGGATAAATAAATGTGCAGTTGCGTGAGATGCATTTTTAAGATTTGGTTGTTTACTAATTTTTTCTAATGCGCTCGCCAAGCCATCAGGATATCGAGTAAGGAGTGCCCCGCTTGCGTCTGCGAGATATTCTCTATTTCGAGAAACAGAAAGTTTTATAAGGGTTGCAGCAAGCGGTGCCAGAATCGCCGCAGCAATCGCAATTATTATCATCAATCCATTTGATTTTCTGTCATTATCTCCCCCTGAGAAAATAAGACTTCTCAGAAAAAAATCAGAAACGATGGCAATGCTTCCAGCAAGGATCGTTACCATGCTCATAACGCGAATGTCATAATTTCTGATATGAGATAGTTCATGTGCCATAACCCCTTCAAGCTCTTGCTTATTGAGCGCTTGAAGAATCCCAGTGGTTGCAGCAACAGCACTGTGCTGTGGGTCACGTCCAGTCGCAAACGCATTCATGCCTGGGTCCTGTATTACATAGACTTTTGGCATTGGCTGGCCAAGTCCAATGGAGAGATTTTCCACAATACTATAAAGCTGAGGATAGTGCTCCTTTTTTGCTGGTTTTGCATGAGATAGTGCAAGTGCTACCTTGTCGGAATTGTAGTATGAAATATAGGTAACTACTCCAAAGATGATAAGAAATATTCCAAGACCTATCAATCCGAGATCAAAAAAAAGCGAGATGATGTAGCCAAATATAATAGTAAAAATGAGAAATCCAAATATAAGAAAAAATGTTTTCCTCTTATTAGAGGCTATCTGTTGATAGATATTCATAAGACTAGAAGGAGACTTTTATTGGGTCTTTCGCAGCAGGCTCTGCTTCAAAAAATTCTTGTTCTTTAAAGTTAAATTGGCCAGCAATAAAATTAGAAGGGAACATTTTTATTTTTGTGTTGTAAGACAAAACATTTGAATTATAAAATTGTCGAGAATAAGAAATCTTGTCCTCAGTATCCGAAAGTTCCTCTTGGAGCTTTAAAAAATTTGCACTTGCCTTTAAATCTGGGTAGCCCTCTGCGACAGCAAAAAGACTCTTCAGGGTGTCAGTGACCATATTGTTCGCTCGTGCTTTTTGTTCTGGAGTTTTTGCTCCCATTAGTTCTGAGCGTGCATTTGTGACGTTTTCAAGAAGTTGCTTTTCGTGTTTTGCGTAACCTTTTACTGTTTCAACCAGATTCGGGATCAGATCACTACGTCTTTTGAGTTGTATATCGATACTGCTGAGTGCCTCTGTGATCCGCTCTTTCAGTGTTACTAGTTGATTATATGTAAGCCAGATGAATGCAGCTAAGATAAGAATTATGATCGCGACAGTGATTAAAATACCCATAGGTAATTTTTACATAGACCAGCGGAAAAGTCAATTATTTTTCAATCCATTGAGCGAGTTTTTCATGAGCATAAGAGTTGATAATATCCTTCTTCTCACACCATCCTCGTTTTGCGACAGCTATTCCGAATTTCATGTTATTCATGTGGTCAACCGCGTGACTGTCGGTGTTAATAACAAATTGACATCCTAGTGCGCGTGCTTGAAATACTAAATCATCGCGGAGGTCAAGCCGAGTAGGCCAAGCATTAATTTCTAGTGCTTTATTTTTTTTCTTTATATATTGAAATATTTTCTCCCAATTTGCCTCGTATCCGGGTCTCTGATTAATGAGTCTGCCAGTAGGGTGTGCAAATATTTTAGCTTTGGGATGCTCTAGTCCTGATAATATCCTTCTTGTCATTTCTTCTTTTGGTGTTTTAAATGAGCTGTGGATAGAAACAATTGCCATATCAAGTAAATCCATACATCTATCGGAGAGAGCTAGCTTCCCTGAGGTTAAAATATCTACTTCGAGTAAATTTACTATTCGTATATTTTTATTACTCTCTTTAAGTTGTTCAATTTTATTATTCCTTTTTATGAGCAATTCATATATCTGTTTTTCTGTATGATTTCCCACGCTTGGATTGTGTTCTGAGAAGCCGATGTATTCATAGCCAAGCTCGAGCGCTTTATGAATCATTACTTCCATAGAATCTTTTCCGAAATCATGGCTTGGTTCAATTGGATAATTTGAATGGATGTGAAAATCACCCTTAATATCCTTTTCCTCAATAAGTATCGGGAGTTTATTTATACGTGATAGCTCGATTTCACCATTGTTTTCTCTTATTTCTGGTGGAATCCATTCGAGCCCCAGAAAATTATAAAACTTTTTTTCATCTCCAAACTTCTTGAGTGTTCCGTCTTGTAGCTTTATCCCCTTTTCAGATAATGAATAGCCTTTTTTGATTGCATATTCTCGAAGTTTTACATTGTGTTCTTTGCTACCTGTGAAATGCTGCAATAAGGAGCCAATTTGATCTGGATTGAGCACCATTAGATCAATCTGCTTATTACCCGAAAGAACGATCGAGGCTGTTATATACCCCTTTTCTATAACTCTATCTTTGTAGGGATAATTTACAAAATGCTCAATAACCTTTGTAGGATTATCAGAGGTGATTGCAATATCAACATCACCAATAGTTGATTTTTGTCGTCTTAGACTGCCCAGAGGATATGCCTCCTGAACTGCTTTCTCTTCTTTTAAATACTGCAAAATACTATCTGCAATTTCTTGAGCAAGAGGGAGCACCATGCGTGCTGATTTTGTTTTTCCAAGTCGATATTCTTCTATTGCCGTTATGATATCTGCTTGAGATTTTTCTCCAAAGCTCTCAAGTGACGATATTCTATTTTCTTTTGCAAGTTTATATATATCATCGATTACTTTTCTTGGATTGGTGAGGTTAAATGCATTTACTAATTTGAATGCCTTTTTGGGTCCGAATGATGGTACATCGAGAAGTGGAAATACCGCTGGGGAGATTTGTTCAAGAATAGACTCAAAATGTTCGACTTTCCCTTTCTCAAATAATTCTGTTAAATATGCCTGTATGCCTTTTCCTATTCCTGGAAACTTATCAAGCGCATTCTCTTTAAGAAGGGTCTCTATTTCTTTGCTGGATGACTCTATAGAATCAGCAGCTTTTTGGTAAGCAAGGATTTGAAATCGGTATTTTGCTTCATTTTTTATAGCATATGCGCCAGCAATTTTTTTTAAAAGTCGTGCGATCTCCTCATTCTTAAAAGAGTACATATTATGTATAATAATAACACGCACAAATCTCATTGACGATAGGGTGTCAATCTGCTAGTATATTGAAAATAATCGTGGGGTGGTAGCTCAGTTGGCTAGAGCGCTTCCCTGTCACGGAAGAGGTCGCGGGTTCGAGTCCCGTCCATCCCGCCACGTTGCAGCAGATTTTGCGTTTTGCGCTCAGTTTGATGCTCCTTATTACAAGTCAGAATATAGTCTTGTAATAGAGGATAAAAAACGGTTGAGGTCTAGATGTGAATAGTTCTTTATGAGCTCGATCTAGTCAAGTACACCTTGCCCTTATTACTAAGATCTTCTGCCCAGAAAGGAGGCGACTTCTTAATGGCTAAAAAAAAGACAACCAAAACAACAAGAAAGAAAAACAATAATAATTTCGACATTAAACGGCTTATGGATTCTTCAGGTTCATACAGAAATCTTATTTATGGAGTAGTAACTGTTGTAGTATTGTTTCTTATTATCTTTCTTGGAATGAGAACTCTTTCTCAGAACCAAGGTGAGGTAAATGAAGGAGCAGTAACAACAAACGAAACAGCAGATCAGAAACAATACGAAGTTGTTGAAGGGGATACTCTTTGGGGTATTTCAGAAAAAGTGTATGGAACAGGATTTAATTGGCAACAAATTGCTGAAGAGAATAATCTGGAAAATCCAGGAGTAGTGGAAGCAGGAACAACGCTTATAATTCCTGAGGTTTCACCTACTACAGATCCAGCTATAGCGCAAGACATGACTGATGAGCAGACAGTAAGTGAGGTAACTATCTCGCCAACTGCAGTATCTCAAGAATCAGATGATCTCCAGGAAGGGTCTGAAACCGTGACTCGTTATACAGTAGAAGCGGGTGATAATCTGTGGAATATAGCGGTAGCTCAATATAATGACGGATATAGATGGGTGGATATTGCTCGTGTGAATAACCTGGTAAATCCTGATTATATTCATGTTGGGAATAATTTGGAAATTCCGAGATAAAGAGGTATTCTAGATAGAGAGTCTTATTTATCTCGGGTTTCTGACTTGGGATTAAGAGACGAAAGTTTTCGTTGGTCTGCGAGGTTCGTACACCGGTAGTATGCCACCTTCCCAAGGTGGAGAAACGAGTTCGATTCTCGTACCTCGCTCCAGATATAGAGAGGACAGAGAAGATTTTTTCCGGAAGTTTTCAGGAAGCCTTGTTTTTTTGTAAAAAATAGGATGGTAAATTCAATAAAGATTATATTGACAGTATTTTTTGGATTTGATATATTAAGTCGTGCCGAAAAAGAATAGAACAAAATATATATTCGTTTCAGGCGGAGTTATTTCAGGAATAGGGAAAGGAATAACAGTTGCCTCGACGGCTCTCCTTCTCAAAAACTCCGGATACAAGATTTCCCCAGTAAAATTCGAAAACTACTTGAATCAAGATGCTGGCACGATAAACCCCATAGAGCATGGAGATGTTTTTTTGTGTGAAGATGGGACTGAGAGCGATATGGATATCGGGACGTATGAGAAATTCCTCAACGAAGAAATGGGGAGTGATAACTTCGTTACTATAGGAAAGATTTATAAATCTGTGATGGATCGAGAGCGCGCTTTCGGATATAAGGGTGAAGATGTAGAGGCGATTCCGCACGTTACTGATGAAATTCTGAAGAGAATTATATCGCTTGGAAAAAAGAATGATTCCGATATTGTATTAGTAGAATTGGGAGGCACTGCTGGAGAGTATCAAAATATTTTATATTATGAGGCAGCACGGCTTTTGACCCTTCGATATCCTGAAGATGTTATTCATATCCATGTAAGCTATGTTCCAGTTCCGAAACACTTGGGAGAGCCCAAGACTAAACCTACGCAACTTTCAGTAAAAACGCTTAATTCTATGGGCATCCAGCCAGATTTTATAGTTGCGCGATCTGAGAAGGTAATTGATAAAAGGCGTGCAGAGCGGTTTGCGCTTTTTTGCAATATGCACACAGAAGATATTATTTCCAATCCCGATCTTGAGAGTGTTTACGAGCTTCCGCTCGTTCTTGCTGAGCAAAAATTTTCAGAAAAAATACTTCGTAAGCTGGGGCTCCCCGTACGACCCCCGAAGTTAGATGAATGGAAAGATCTCATTAAAAAGATAAAATCTACAAAGAAAAAACAAGTTGAGATTGCAATTATCGGGAAGTATTTCTCTACTGGGAATTATGAATTGAGAGATTCTTATGCAGCGTTATTTGATGCAATAGATCATGCTTCATGGGCAGTAAATACAAAAATAAATCTCAAATGGATTGATGCACAGAAAATAGAAAAAGAAGGAGTTTCGATAATAGGAAAGCCGGATGGGATCATCGTGCCAATTGGTTGGGGGGAGCGAGGTGCAGAGGGAATGATTGCAGCAGCATCTTATGCACGAGATAAGAAGATTCCATACTTGGGGCTTTGCTATGGGATGCAGCTTGCGGTAGTTGCATATGCCCGTGATATCCTCGGGCTGAAAGGGGCAAATACAGAAGAGAACGAACCTAAATCAGAGCATCCTGTTATTCATTTCATTCCTGAGCAGAAAGAACTCATGGAGCGTCGTGCATACGGAGGGACAATGAGACTTGGTGGCTGGGATGCCAAAGTTAAAGAAGGGACTTTGCTTGATAAAATTTATGGAGAACATGACTCCTATAAAGACAAAAAAAAGAAGATTGTGAGTGAGCGACATCGGCATAGATACGAGTTTAATGACGCATATGAAAAGGATTTTTTGGAGCATGGACTCATTATTTCAGCAAAATCAGTAGTCGAGAATCTCGTTGAGGCAATAGAGTTACCGAAAGAAAAACACCCATTTTATGTTGCAGTTCAAGGTCATCCTGAGTATAAAACGAGTCTTACTCATCCCCACCCCTTATTCCTAGAATTCATAAAAGCTACTTTGTAGTATGCAGCCTAGAAATTTCAAAAAAGTTGTTGTATAATATTTACCTATGAGTGATTTAGATATTAGGCCAAAGAATGTAGTAAAGATTTCTCAGAAAATGACTGAGGGAAAACGCGAACGCGTAATTTCGTTTATAGGAGAGGTTATTAAGTCTCGTGGGAAAGGCGAGAATAAAATGATTACCGTGAGGCAGAGCATTGATGGAGTAGAGGTAGATAGAATTCTTCCTGTTATGCATCCTTCACTTGTAACCATAGAGTTGATTCAAAAAAAAGCAAAGAAGAAGAAATAATCGCTTTTCCCCCTCATTTTTTATATCCTTAATAGGTGCGTAGTTTAGGTTTTCAAGCGGAAAGGTATGCTGCTTATTACTTGCGAGATCAAGGTTATAAAATTTTAGCTCAGAATTTCCATTCTCGATTCGGTGAGATAGATATTATTGCAACAGAGCGGGAGACTTTAGTATTTGTGGAAGTGAAAATGAGAAGCAGTAGGGTGTTTGGCACTCCGCTTGAAGCAATTACTTACTCAAAACTTCAAAAAATGCAAAAAACTGCATACTATTTTCTTACTATTCGCAATTATAAAGATGTACCATTTCGATTTGACGCAATAGCGATTAAATTGGAGAAGAATCAAAAAATTATAAATCACGTAAAAAATATTACTCTTTAATTACTCCTCTGAAAGTTCTTCGTAATCAGAATCGTATATGGGTTTTATTAAAAATCCTTTCATATCAGTGTACCCAATAAGCATTGGAAAAGTGAGGTGAGAACGATTTGCGACTGTTGCAGTGACAGTTTTCTTCTTTCCTCCTACTTCTACTGTTATGTTTGCAGTGGGCCTTTCGCTTATTCCATTTGCTGAGAGAATTTTTACTGTTTTTCCGGTGAGCGGAATATTAAGCTCTTCCAGTAACGATTTGTCGATAGATGAGCGTTTGGCTCCGGTATCCATTTTTGCTTTTACCTTATGTTCTTTGCCATGGTGGTGAATGACAATATCTTGGTTTATAGCAAGTACTGTAGGAGAGATTTTTATTTTTTCAGAAAAATCTGCAGCAAAGAGATTTTTCCCAATCTCTACCCCTCGTTCTGCTGTGCTAACTGGCATATTTTCTACCCGTTCGAGTCTACTTCTGAGAGATGCTCTATTCGCATTTTGTATGGAAAGACCTGGGCGTGCGTTCACTTCTAGGATAAGAGGGCCTCTGATTTTGTCTATTACAATATCTACTCCTGCATACCCAAGCCCTACCGTGGTTTGCGTGCGTGCCGCAATTGTGAGGATTTCGTCCCACATGGGAAGCTTTATGCCTCGCGCTTTAATTTTTGTATCAGGGATATAGTCTATGTGTTGGTCGTACAGTATTGCTCCGGTCGTAATTCCGGTTCTAATATCGATTCCGAATCCAAGCGCTCCTTGGTGGAGATTTGCTTTTCCATTTGAAAGACCTGTGGGAAGTCTCAGCATGGCCATAACAGGGACAGAATTAAAGGCGATAACACGAATATCAGGGATCCCTTGATCTCTATATTTTTTAAAAAAAGGATGGAGAATGACACGTTCTTCGATGAATGCTATATCTGGAAGAAACTGAAGAGAAAATGCCCCTTCGAAGATATCCAGAATATGAGATTCTAGTTGTTGTATAGAATATGATAAATTTTCGTTAATAAATGCGATATTTTCTTCAAATTTCCGAACTGGTAAAATCCCAAGGCCCCCATAGCCTCGAGCAGGCTTTATTACAAATCCCTTAGTAGGAAGGGAGGACCAGTTAAAATATCGGAGTGCTTCCCTGTTATAGAAGCCTTGAAGAAGATTTGGTGTGGGGATGCCGTTTTCAGCTAATATTTTTTTTGTTTCCAGCTTATCGTCTGCAATTCTTTTCGCAGCACGAGAGTTATATTTATTTACATAGAGAAAATTGCGGGCATTCATACCCAAGATGTTTCTACTTACCGGCATGGCGAGATATTGAAGTAAATCTGAAATATTCCAATATTCTGAGACCGAAGTAGCGCCCGATAAGAATGTTGATTGGAATAAGGAGGAAGATGAGTTCCGGGTAAAGAAGGAATGTATTTCTGATAATTTGTGCTGAAAGTATTACAAATCCTACCATTCCGAGCGCAAATGTGACGAGGGTAATAACAAGCATTTCTTGAAAGCTTCGTTCCAGCTGTACAGAAATAATTTGTTCGCTCAAGAGAATGAGAAGAAGAATAGGGAAAATAGAGAGTTGTCTTACAGATAGAACTCCTACCATTGCACTGAGAGTAAGTGCAACAAGGATGATAATTGACACAATAAACATAGACATTGCCATCTTTGGAAGCTGCATGATTCGTACTCTTTTCAGGATTATGCGCGCAAAAGTTGAACCGAGAATAATAGATCCCAAAAGAATTAACCCTGCGGTTATTCCCGTAGAGAGAAGTGTTATAGAAAGCGCGATTGGAACTAAAAGTCCAATGCTGGGAAGCCCTACAACGTGTCTAATAAATGCGATGATGGAGGCAAGCATGGGGAGTAGTAGTATTAGGATGATTGTTCGTGAAGGAACTCCTGAGCGCACTGATTCTTGGATGAAATATGCTGCGAAGTTAAATGGAGTAAGAGTATCTGCAGGACGTCGTTCGAACAATACGAATACTTCGTCTCGAGATGCAGGTTCTTCAGGTCGTGTAACGTCTTCTTCTGCAATCCGTCTTAATTCATTAAGCTCTTCTGCGGAAGGAGAGGCGTCAGCTGACCTTGTAGCAGTTTCTTCTTCAAGTTCTTCTTCTGCAGAAGTAGGCGTGAGATTCTGTCTTATTTGTGCGGATACGCTATCTGCGAATAAAGAAAGTCCAAGTGAAAAAATGACAGATAGCAATATCAGTTTTTTAAATCCGATATTTATCATAATGTATGATTATAGTATATATTATAACTGAATGAAAATATTGGGTGTAGATCCTGGTCTTGGAAGAACAGGCTGGGGAGTTATCAGAGAAGAGCGAGGAAAAATTACAGCGTTGGAGTATGGATGTATAGAAACTGATAAAAATTCAAACGAGGGGAAGAGGATAGCTATTATTTATAAAGAAATAACCATGGCTATTGAAAAGCATCATCCGGAAGCTATTTCAATAGAGAAATTATTTTTTAATAAGAATGTAACGACTGCATTAAGTGTGGGACAAGCACGAGGGGTAGTACTGCTTGCAGCGATAAATCACGGGCTTATTATAGGAGAGTATACTCCACTTGAAGTGAAAATGGCTGTTGCGGGGTATGGTAGGGCTGATAAGTCTCAGATTGGGGAGATGGTAAAAGTGAGCTTTGGGCTTTCCTCTGTTCCGAGGCCGGATGATGTAGCTGATGCACTTGCTATAGCGCTTACTCATGCAGTGTCATACAGAATTAGAAATTTGGTTTGAATTGCGGTAGTATAGTAGGGCTATGATTGGGTATTTACGCGGAGAGGTTTTTGAGATATTTGACACGAGTATCATTCTTCTGGTGAACAATGTAGGCTATAAAGTGTTTCCCACGCTGCAGTCTTTTGAGAAAATACAAAAGGGTGATCAAGCCTCCTTTTATATCACGAGTATTATTAAGGAAGACGAGTTTTCTTTGTATGGATTTGAGAGCATGGAAGAGAAGAATTTATTTGATCTAATAATCAATATTTCAGGTATTGGTCCGAGAACTGCCAATGCAATCCTTTCGAGATTTAAAATCGATGATATTATGAATGCAGTAATAAATTCTGATGACGCATTTTTTACTGGTGTCCCAAGGCTTGGAAAGAAAAATGCGCAGAAGCTTATTATAGAGCTGAAAGGAAAAATAGGAAGTTTGTCTTCTTTGAGCTTTGCACAGAACAATGAGCGACAGGAGCTTATTATGGCATTGAAAGGATTTGGATATCAAGATAGCGAAATTCAGGGGGTTATTATGACGGTGGAAAAAAACGGTGGAACATTAGAGCAGAGAATTGCATTCGCACTCAAACATTTAGGCAGGAAGTAATATATGAGCGATATAGATATTTTAGATCCACAGGAGAAAGAAGCAGATGAGATCGTAATTCAGACGTTGCGTGCTTCATCTTGGAATGAATTTGTTGGCCAAGAGAATGTTAAAAATTCATTGTTCATATCAATTGAAGCGGCAAAAAAGCGCGAAGAAGCTCTCGAGCACTTATTGTTCTATGGGCCACCAGGATTAGGAAAGACGACAATCTCCCATATTATCGCCCGTGAGATGAGTGCAAATATTAGAATAACGTCAGGTCCAGCGCTTGAACGATCAGGGGATTTAGCGTCGATTCTTACGAATCTTTCAGAAGGTGATGTGCTGTTTATCGATGAAATTCATCGGTTAAATAAGGTGGTTGAGGAAACACTTTATCCTGCAATGGAGGATTTTGCGCTGGATATCGTGATTGGAAAAGGCCCATCAGCTCGAACGCTCAGAATGGACTTGCCGAGATTTACCATAATTGGTGCAACCACAAAAGCAGGAATGATTTCAGGCCCATTGAGGGATCGTTTTGGCGTAATCAATAGGCTTACATTTTATGATACCTCTGATCTTTCTCGGATTATAAAAAATGCAGCAAACAAGCTTGAGATTGAAATAGAAGATGATGCGGCAGTGTCACTTGCGAGTCGCGGAAGAGGGACTCCGCGGATTGCTTTGCGACTTCTTAAGCGTGCGAGAGACTATGCTGCAATCCATGGGAAAGGAGTAATTACAAAGCCAATTGTTGACAAGACGCTTGATGTATTGGAAATAGATAGGATGGGGTTAGATGAATCAGATAAGCGGTACCTTAAAGCAATTGTTGAAAAATATGATGGCGGGCCCGTAGGATTGGAGACGTTGGCTGCAAGTCTTTCTGAGGATAGTCAAACACTCGAAGAGGTCGTTGAGCCATACCTTATGCAAATAGGATTTGTAAAGCGAACAACTCGTGGAAGAATGATAACTGAGAATGCGCTATCTCATCTGGGGATAAATACTTCAAAACAAAAACCCCTCCTTTAATCTATCGTCAGCGATCTGATGAACGATTTCGTAGCTGAAAATGGAAGAGATTTTATAAGATCTTGTAGGCATAAAAGAATAAGCGCAAAACTAAGAGGAAGCAGCCATACGATAGGACTCATTGGGGCAGTAGAGAAGATTTTATTGATTGGTGAATATACTATTAATATCAGAGCGGTGATTGAGAGAAATGCTGCTACAACAAGATATTTGTTCACAAACAGTGAGCGAGTAAGAACATTTTTTCGGAATGAACGGAATGTGAATGCATTTACTATTTCAAGCAATACAATAGAAGCAAGTGCCGCAGTTCTAGCAACTTCAACACTTTCACCGAGAATGTTAAATACAAAATAATATGAAGTTAGGGCGGCAAGCGCCATAAGGCTCCCGAGGATAAGAACAATTAGGATATGCCATCTCGTAATAATTGTAGAATTTCTTCTTGGGGGATAATTCATGATGTCTTTTGATGTAGGGTTAAGTCCAAGAGTGATTGCAGGCATGTTATCAGTAACAAGATTCAAAAATAGAATTTGCAGCGCAACGAGAACTGGTGCTTCCCAACCAAAAAATGGAGCGAGCATTACCCCGACGATAATCATTCCAAGCTCTGAAAAATTGGTTGAGAGTTGATACGTTACAAATTTTCTGATGTTGTTAAATATAGTTCTTCCTTCTCGAATCGCATTGACAATTGTTGCGAAGTTGTCATCTTTGAGTGTTAGGTCTGCGACAGATCGTGAAACATCAGTACCATTCTTGCCCATAGCAACACCGATGTGTGCCTCTTTAAGAGCTGGTGCATCATTTACGCCATCTCCTGTCATCGTGACAATTTCCCCAAGTCTTTTTAAGGCCTTTACGATTCTGAGTTTGTGTTCTGGGTTTACTCGTGCAAATATTGCAGTTTCTTGCACAACATTTTTGAGTTCTTCATCAGATAGTTCAGAGATTTCTTTGCCCACAAGAATTTTTCCCGTAATGCCCACTTGTTTACCGATAGCCTCAGCCGTTTCTTTATTATCGCCTGTTATCATTTTTACGGTAATAAAGGCTTTTTTGCAGATCTCAATTGCTGCACGTGCTTCTTCACGAGGCGGGTCTTCGAGTGCTGCGGTCCCGATAAATATAAAATCATCTTCGGTATATTCTTTGGAGTTTTTTTTATATGCAAAACAAAGAGTCCTGAGTGCTTTCCCTGCAAGGTGATTATTAATTTCTAAAAGTTCTTGCTTTTTATCCTCAGTCAACTGTACTGTTTTTCCATCGAGCGAGATTTTGTTGCACTTATTGATTATTACCTCGAATGCGCCTTTTGCATACACATATTCGGAATTTTCTTCTTTCGTAAGCACAGACATCATCTTGCGCTCTGAAGAAAATGGCACCTCGCTAGTTCGTTGGAGTCGAAAATCTTCGCTATAAGTATTTGTTTTTGCACCAAGTATTAGAAGCGCTCCCTCGGTTTGACTCCCGATGATTTTATATTCATGCTTTTCATCAAGCTTTTCCAACTTCGAATCATTACAAAGAACTGCAGTTTTTATAAGAAGATTAAGTTCATGTGTTTTTTTCAGATCCACACGTTTTTTTTGTTGGATGATTTCACCGTTTGATTTATAACCTCTTCCAGTCACGGAGTATATTTCATCTCCAGCAATAATATTTCTTACTGTCATTTCTCCTAGTGTGAGAGTCCCTGTTTTATCAGTACAAATGACTGTAGTTTCACCGAGTGTTTCGATAATAGACATGCGGTTGACGATGGCATTCTTCTTCGCCATTCGAGAAGCACCAACTGCGAGCGTTGTGGTGAGGACAACTGGGAAACTTTCAGGAAATGCAGAAACAGAAATTGCGATAACGAGAATGAGTATTTCTGTAAGGTGTGGGCTTGTAAATTCTGTTATTCGAGAAAGCATGATAAGGCCGGTTGTTACTGATGCAAGAATTGCGATTCCGACCATTATTTTGGTGATTTTATTTACTTTATTTTGGAGGGGGAGTTCTTTTTCAACTCGTGAAATAAGTCCAGCAATTTGCCCAAATTTCGTATTCATTCCAGTATGAATTACTTTCGCGTAGCATTTTCCATTTACCAGAAATGATCCCATATGGAGAATATTTTCTTCATTGTATTTTTCTTCGTTTTTAACTTGCTTTTTTTCTATATCGCTGGATTCTCCGGTGAGAATTGCTTCGTTTACCTCTATATCTTCGCCATCTATGAGTATGCAGTCTGCAGGAATGCGCTCGCCAGAACGGAGTACAAGGATATCTTCGGTGACGATTCTTTTAGAAAGTATTTCCTTTTCTTTCCCACCTCTAATAACTCGAGTATGAGGGAGAATCATTTTCTTGAGGGCACTTATTGCCTTTTCTGCACGGTATTCTTGAATAAATCCTGTGACGATAACAAGGATTATAACTCCTATGATTGTATAGCCAGTGACGACTTCTCCTACGGTGAATGAAATAATTGCAGCAGCAAGGAGAAGGTAAAATACAAAATTATTCTTTATTTGCCGAAGTAAGATTTTAAACGGAGATGATTTAGAAATATCTCGAATTTCATTTGGTCCTGATTCTTGGAGTTTTCTCTGTGCTTGCTCGTCAGTAAGTCCCAAGATTTTATTCATATTACTCTAGCATAGTAAATATAGTAGTTATATTTCAAGAATTTACAGTATTTCGTATAATACGAGTTATGCGCAAAATAAAGCGAATCCCTATAACACAAGAAGGGTTTGATGCACTGAGAAAAAAATTACAGGATTTAAAAAATATGAGGCCTCAGGCAGTAGAGACGCTTTCTGATGCACGCAAGATGGGAGATCTATCTGAAAATGGACTATACAGTGCCGCAAAAATGCGCCTGAGGTCTATTGATTCGCAGATTTTTCGACTTACTATTCAGATACGACTTGCAGATATTATCTTAGATTTAGGGAATGATGTCGTGCGACTTGGTTCAAGAGTTACGATTTCTGATGGTGAAAAAACTCGTACATTCCATATTGTAGGTCACTATGAGGCAGATCCTTTGAGTGGAAAGATATCGAGCCTTTCGCCAATTGGGAAAGGTCTTATGAGAAAAAAAGTTGGAGATAAGGGGGAAATTATTACGCCACAAGGAAAAACCACCTTTACAATTTTACAAATTCAGTAGCTCGTCTTCTTCGTCAGGGGTTGGTGAGATTTCGTCAGGAGTTGGTGAGGCTTTGTTTGGGATAGTTGGAATAAGAATTATTGATTGTGTCGGAGTTGGAGTATTGCTCGGATTATTATTGTCATTAGTATCATCTTCCTCACTTTCATCACCATCATTATCATCGTTGTTATTATCACTAGCATTTTCATCCGGTGTGGGGGTGGGTGTTGGGATATCGCATTGTCTATCAGGAACAGTTCCTCTGAGGAAGAATTCAGGGTACGCAGAAGATGTTGCGAAATCAATAAGACCTCCATCTTCAAAACATACTTCTTGTTTTATAATGCCATTTGGCTGTCTAAAATTTTCTATTCGTGTTATTTGTTTAAATCCTGCTTCCATAATCTGTCTCCAAATAGGGGCGGCACCTAAAGATCCTGCGATACTTGTCATGGGGCTATTGTCATTATTTCCGATCCATACTCCTACAGCGAGTTGTGGTGTGTATCCTACAGTAAGTGCGTCACGGTAATCATCTGTAGTTCCGGTTTTAACAGCTGCGGGGCGAGATACAGTGAGTGCTTCGCCGAAAGTATCTTGGCGTGCAGCATTATCTGAAAGAATAGAGCTTATGAGAAATGCGACTGTTTCAGGAAGCGCACTGCTGCTATCTGGATTTGATTTATATATCCTTTTTCCATTTTTATCTTGTATTTCAGTGAGGAGTGAATATTCATTCCACTCACCTTGATTTGCAAATGTAGCATAGGCATTTGTTATTTCGATAAGTGGTACTTCTGCAGATCCAAGAACGAAGGGGAGCCCATAGTCCAAATCATCTGATAATGTAGTAATCCCGAGGTCTTGAGCAAATTCTATCCCTTTATTAACTCCGAGCATATTCATTACATGGACTGCTGGAATATTGAGAGAATTTGAAAGTGCATAGCGAATAGTTACTTCACCACGAAACGAATTGTCATAGTTTCTTGGACGGTAAGTCCCAAATGTTATTGGCTCATCCTTTATTTGGGTAGATGGAGTGATAAGTCGTTCTTCAAATGCTTTTGCATAAATTATCGGCTTAAATGACGATCCAGGTTGTCGTGGCCGAATTGCCATGTTGATACGACCATTTTCAGTATCATTCCAATCATAGCTTCCCACCAGAGCTCGTACCTCACCAGTGTCAGGATCAATCACAACTGCAGCGCCATTGGTTACCTGCGAACCTTTTAGTCTGTTTACTTGTGCTTCTACTGCATTCTGGGCGGCAGTCTGCAGACTTAAATCAAGCGTTGTGTGTACTACATATCCACTTTTTGCGACATCTCGTTCACCAAATTTATCGATAAGAAAATCCTGGATCATTAATGCGAAATGAACACCTTGTTCATTCATATCTTGCTCTGTTGGATTAAATATTATATTTTCTTCTTGAGCTCTATTCATTTCTTCTTCAGTGATGTGTTTTTGTTCATACATGAGTGAGAGAACGAGATTTTTTCGATTTAGTGCTGCATCCAAATTTCCCGTGAGTGGCGAGTAGTATGATGGCGCGCGGATAATTCCTGCTAGTAATGCACTTTCGGCAAGTGTAAGTTCTGATGCATCCTTTGAGAAGTAGCGCATTGCTGCATCTGCAATACCAAATGCACCTTCTCCATAAAAATTCGTGTTTATATATAGTTCAAGAATGTCATCTTTTGAATATCGTCGCTCGAGTTCGAGTGCAAGGACTAGTTCTTGGTATTTTCTGAGTAAATGCTTATCTGGAGACAATATGGCATTTTTTATGAGTTGTTGAGAGATTGTAGATCCTCCTTGGATACTCGATTGCGAGAGGATATTTTCTCGAAATGCCCGAGCAATTCCTGTGATGGAAAATCCCGGATGACTATAGAAATCTTTATCCTCTATCGCAATAAAAGCATATTTCGTATACGCTGGAAGCGTATCGAGAGCAACAGGGTTTTTTGTAGTAGCATCAAAGAGGGTGAAAAACGCTTCTCCGCTCCGGTCAAGTAAAATTATTCCCTCGTTCTTTTTATTCAGAATCCGATCTTTAGACGAAAGATCTCTTACAAAATAAAGATATGTCGCAATAGGAATCAAGATCATAATAACGATTCCAATGAGAATTGCGTACTTTAGATATCTCCGATTTTTCTTTATAAAATGGAAAATATCTTCCTTTCTAAGATTTCGTATCTTGTGATATTGCTCTTTTAAATACGTTTTATCGATTTTCTTGTTCAATATCACAAAAGATTTGAGCTTGTCTGATAACGACCTCATATGTCAATATTATACTATCGAAAACTGAATTTCAGAGAAATCCTCGTAGGACTATCGGAAGATGTGTATTTGACGCTATGGCTATGTAACACAGCAAAATTAACCTCCTATCTGTAAATGAATGGATTTATTACTCATCCTGAGCCTATGATGGAAGATAAATTTTTGGTAGCATAAAAGCTATAGAGTTATGTGGGTATTGCTAAGAAATATTCTTATTGTGGGTATCTTGGGAACATTTTTTTTGTCGGGTTTCCCATCGGATAAATTTGTGTATTATGCAACACAAGATATTTTTTATGGGAATCTTATCCAGAAGGATTTTGCTCAACTTTTCAAGCCGGAAGTGAAAAAAATACAGGCTGCAAATTTTTCTATGCAGACAGGATATTATATAGGATCTGGTTCGACGCTCTCTATTTCTGGCCTTGGATTCCAGCCGGATTTCATATTGATCAAATCAGACACAAATGCTGGAGAGGCAGTGTTTAAAACGAGTGCGATGGCAAGCACAAATATGGCACTCATTGGTCCTGCTGCAGATAACACTACTTCACAGATAACGATTGATTCAGATGGATTTACTGTAGGTAATATCGCCTACGTAAATAGAATTAATGATAGATATAATTGGGTGGCATTTGGAGGATCTGATTGTAGTTCAAGTGGAACATTTTGCGTAGGTCAGTATACGGGTAACGGATCATCTCCACGAAAAATTTCTACAGGATTCCAGCCAGATTTTGTACTAGCGAAGCATTCAACTGCAAATTTTTCAGCACATTTTCATACAGCTTCTCAGCCAGATAATGAAATTGGATATCTTACAAATTCTGTGCGAAATACGAGCGGGAACTATATTCGAGACTTCGTGTCAGATGGTTTTAATGTAGGACATTCCGGTTCATCAGGAAATAATGTAAATGGGCAGACATATAACTATATTGCTTTCAAGGCGACAAGCGGAATATTTTCAGAAGGAAGCTATACTGGCAATAACACGGATAATAGAAACATCACTGGAGTTGGGTTTAAGCCGGATTTTGTGCTGGTAAAAAGTATTAGTGCTTCTCCAGGAACGATAAATATTTCCGAAACTTATGGAGATTATGGAATACTGTTAACTGCTGTTGCAAGCAGTACTAATAATATTCAAGAACTTCAGAGTGATGGGTTCCAAGTGGGGACTGCTACGACAGTAAATGCAAATGCTGATACATATTATTGGGTGGCATTTGGGGGCTCTGCCGATTATACGTCTAGCGGAACCTTTCGTATGGATGTGGGATCGTATACTGGCACTGGGACCTCTCAATCTATCACAGGATTAGGATTCGCGCCAGATTTGGTTATTATTAAAGCTCATAATGGAAACTACTCTGTTTTTAGAACCAGCATGATGAGAAATGATTTAACGAATTACCTTGCTGTGTCTGCGGGAGATTTTACGCAGGGAATAACGTCTCTTGATTCAGATGGATTTACTGTGGGATTGAGTTCTATTGTAAATACCAATGGCATTACCTATGAATGGCAGGCATTCGGGAATGCATATAATCCATATACTAATACTGGGGCTTCTGATTTTGCGATAGGCGCATATATCGGAAACGGTGTGGATAATAGGAACATAGTCAAACTTCCCTGGCAGCCGGATTTTATCGCGACAAAAAGGAACACAACTTCACCATTGGTATGGAGATCATCTGTTATGGGGGGGGATGTTTCCAGCTCTTTGAATGCAACTGCTGATAGTTCAAATAAGATACAAGCATTTAATAGTGATGGGTTTCAAGTGGGTTCTGATGATACTGCAAACTTCTCTGGGAGCTTATATCGGTGGTTTGCGTTTAAACAAGGGAGTAGTTTTGCAGTAGGAGGTTATACAGGGAATTCTACGGACAATCGTGATATTACTGATGTAGGGTTCCAGCCAGATTTGGTTTTTGTTAAAGGTACGGCAGGTGTGAATGGTGTGTTCCGATCGAGCTCTCTTACGGGAGATAGTTCTCAGTATTTCATAAATTTACCAAATACGAGTGACCGGATTCAGTCCCTTCTCTCGAATGGGTTTCAGTTGGGAGGAAATCAAACAGAAACAAATACAAATGCTAGTATTTATCGATATATCGCATGGAAAATCCCATCGAGCGCGCCTGAAGTTTCAGTTACGATAACAACTGATGGAACGATAAATTACGGAACGATAAATTCTGGTGAGACTATAAGTACTCTCAATCTTTCTGATACGCAAACTGTCCAGAATGACGGAGGAGTACCGATAGATATAAATATAAAAACAAGTACCCCAGAGGGATGGACATTGGGTTCAGTTTCTGGCACAGACACATTTATTCATGAATTTTCTACAAATGCAGGATCTGATTGGATAGAATTTATTGCTGAAGATACGTATCAATCTTTTTGGAGTAATTTGGGAGTTGATGATACGAAAAATTTTGATTTACGTTTTACTTCACCAAATCCTTCTACAGTTGCTACAGAGAAGATTATTTCCGTAACTATTCAAGCAGTCGAGCACTAGATTGCCTATTGACTGAATAAAGATTATTTGATTTACTGATACCATAAGTACAATGAAAGTGTCTATTCGTACTAAAAACATTACAAAAAGATCGATATTTTTTCATTTATCGTTGATTATGTTCCTTTTTTCAATGGTTGTGCTGCCAGTGCGGGCAGCAAGTACAGATTCTGTTACCGCAACAGTTACTGTCCAGAACATATCAGTCTCAGTTTCAGATGGTGCTATTGCATACGGTACTTTGGCGCTAAATTCTTCCGCTGGTACGAATGGGATAGATACGCAAACTGCAGAAAACGATGGTAATGTTACAGTAGACTTCAATATTCGTGGTCAAGACACCGCAAACTGGACACTGGGTGCTACAGCTGATTCTGATCTGTATGTTCATCGGTTTTGTACAGAAACTTGCGATTCTGCACCTACAAACTATACTGCATTAACAACAAACTATCAGACACTTGCCGAGAGTAAGGCAGCAGAGGCAACGCAGACATTTGATCTTCATATCTCTACTCCTACATCGACAGCTAACTATACAGAACAGTCAGCAGATGTTACCGTACAAGCAGCCCTTCCATAAAGATATAAAATTCTTCAACATTTCTGTAATCACTTATGTATAATAATGAATAGATGAGAAGGTTAATACTGTACATATTCTTAGGACTTATTTTCTTTACTATTCCCATTCAGTCGTTTGCAAAAATTGGCGTAGGAGTCGGGACGGGAAAAATTCAAGTTGACGATGATTTAAAGCCAGGAATTATCTATCAACTTCCCTCACTTACCGTATTTAATACCGGTGATGTGGATTCTGAATACACAGTGAATGTTGCATATCACGAGAAACAGCCAGAACTACGGCCTGAAAAATCGTGGTTACAGTTTTCTCCTGCTGAATTTGAGCTTAAACCAGGAGAGTCACAGGAAGTCCAGATAAAATTAAACCTTCCTGTGCGAACTGAGCCAGGAGACTACTTCGCGTATTTAGAAGGGAGCCCGATTACCAAAAGTGCGAATGGGGCAACTACTGTAGGCATTGCTGCTGCTGCAAAATTATATTTCACGATAGTACCGGGAAATATTTTAGAGGGTATATATTTTAAATTGCTTTCTATGTGGGATATATACGCACCGTGGCCACAGGTAATTCTTGGAATTATCGTGGTGATGGGGATAATTCTTCTCGGCAAAAAATACCTCAATATTCAAATAAATGTAAAGGGGGACAAACGTAAATCTCCAAAGAAACTTGAAGCACAAGAAAAGCTAGCTAATGAGGAGATTGATAAAAAGTAATAGGATGGATGAACAGAGCAAATCAGATTGCAAGAATAATAACGTTCTTCGTTATATTCTTCCCCTTTGGATTATATGAGATTTATGCCCAGAGTAGCACTACAATTATTGATGCAACGGTCAAGATCAGTATCTGTGGGAATGAAATAATTGAAGGAGGAGAGGACTGTGAAGGATCAAATCTCAATAATCAAACATGTCAGTCAGTAGGATATGGCCCAGGAAATCTTACGTGTGATATAGCCTGTACGTATGACGTAACCAATTGCTTAAGCCCTTCACCAACTCCTTCACCAATTCCTACTATAATCCCTACACTTACTCCAACGGAAGGAGTAAGTCCGTCTCTTCCACAATTAGATAGTATTTCACCGTCGCCTTATTTGCTACAAAGTCCTATATTGCAGCCAAGTGTTTCTATATCGCCACGAATTACAGAATTAAGACCTCTCGGTACGGAGCTTCCAGAAAGCTTGCAGTATTTTGACTTTCGGGGTATCGGGAAAATCTTACTTTCAGATCTAACAGATGTTGTTGCCATTTGGGTAGATGGATGGAGAAATGTATTGCGTGAAGATGGGTCGAAAGGTGCGGTTTTACCAGATCTGCAGAAATGTGATATGAATAATGATGGATTGTGTAATTTAACAGATTTTTCAATACTTATGTCATATATTGAATCGTAAATTATGAGTAGAAAATTGTGGGGCTTTAGTTTTATTTTTATTAGTATATTTTTAGCGCTTTTGCTTTGGATTTTGATTCATGTTCTTGCATTTTTTGGAGTATTTCTCGCTTTTGCGTATCCTATTTGGTGGTTATTTTTTCCGCGACAAACAGTCTGTTTTTTCTGCAGGGTGCAGCGTGAAGGATCAAGTTGTCTGTTATGTAAACAGCGAATTATTAAGCGTAATGGGGTCGTGCCGCAGACACTGCGTTCTGCTATTCTAAATGGTATTTTTTTGCTCCTTTTTTCACTTCTTTCTCTAGGAATTGTGTACGGGGAAAGTCAGATTTTATCTCTTTTTGGATTTCCGACAACTTCAAAAACTGCATCGTTTTCTACTCCCTCTCAAGGTCAATATAAAATACATGAAATATTTCCTATGGAAATAATCATAGAAAATATCGATAATCCTATTAATGCAATCCAGGCAGATATAGGATTTGATCCGGAAAAAGTTACAATTGTAGATATCACAACTGATGAGTCATTTGCAAAAGTTTTTCTTCAGAAGGAAATCAATAATTCCGCCGGTTGGGCGCGACTCACTGGAGGACTTCCGAATCCAGGATGGAGCGGTGACAAAGGGATTTTTGGAGTCGTGTACTTTAGGGCAAAGAATGCAGGACTCGTGAGTATAGATTTTCTTTCTTCGTCAATGATACTTGCAAATGATAATCATGGAACAGATGTCTTGAAGAGTTTACCGAGTGCAAATTATGTTATTCTTCCGGAAGAATTATCCCCAGATGAAATCCAGGAACAAATGAAATTCTTTGTTGATCAAGATACTTTCGGAATTAGTACAAGAGATGCACAGTTAAAATTTTATGAAGAGCAAGAAATGTTAGATCCGCAGGAATTTTCACGAGAAAAAAGTACCAAAGATTCCATTTTCCCCCATTATCCTTTACAGGTTTTGGCAAAAGTTGATAATTTTATTATCGATTTTTGGAAGAATATTTTTAGAAATGGGTAGGTGTTTAAAGAGTTGCTTCTATTCCTCTAAATGAAATAGATGATTTTGATAAATGCCATGCTTCGTTTTTTCTTTTTCCGCTTGTATTTTTAAAGAATATATTTTTCATTATTCTTTCTGCTGCGTAATTATCATGGGGGAATGTATCTCTATAGTGCACATCAGAATCCGGCGCACTATTTATCTCATTAATAGCGCTTCGGATGAGCGTGTGTGGTGTTGTAATATTCGGTGTTATGTAGTCTATTCCTGCGAATCTGAGGCTAAGTGTTTTTGCAGCATTGATAAATAATTCACGATTTTCTTGCGGAATATTTTCTTTATCTATTCTCACTCGCTCTCCCCCAATATCCAAGTCGCACCCGAGCTGGAGAAGGATATATGTTCCCTTTGGGTATATTTTCTGTAGGTCAATATTTTCCTCTTTTAGATAATGAAGATCTTTTTTTCTTAAAAAGATTGGGGGTAGTTGCATCTTTTCTCGTTGGGCATTTTTTTGTTGGATAAGCTCTGTTACGGTTTGTTTTCCATCTCCTGTAACGTTTGCTGCTATGCGTTGTGTAATAGCGATTATCTCATCATCGAGTATAGTTATTCTGAAATGCTTTCCGGGTATATATTCTTCTATCATAATACTTGAATTTCCTTCGAATGCTTCTTTTACCGCATTTCTAATTTGGGCAGGAGTGGAGGGTTTCACTGTTATTCCGATAGAAAGTGAGCCGCTTATTGGTTTAACCACGAGTGCTTTTTTCTTTTTGAGTTGGTTTATGGCGTATGTATTTGCAGCTATTTCTTCAGTGAAAGTTTTAAATTTTGGGGTAGGAATATTTTGACTTTTTAAAAGTATTGAGGTTTTTACTTTATTTACTGAAAGATTTGAGCTAAGTTGTGAATTGACCCCAAGTACATTCGAGCTTATATCGAGAACTGTTTTATCACTATAGATGCGAACTAAACCAATTTCTTCATTGAGAATTGAATATTCTAGGCCTAATTTTATTGCAGCATTTAGGTATAGGTTTGCATATCTATTTTCTATTATTTTCTTCATATAGTTTTTTGGCACTGAAAATTTTCATTCCAGGAGTGCGACTTTTTAAATTAGTAAGTGTAGAAAAAAGACCGAATTCTATGTGGAAAAGAATAGGATACTAAATAACACTGGATACAGTATAGCAGCTTATAGGATAAATAGCCAATAATATTGGATACCTCCGAGTTGTCGGTGAGTGAGTTGCTCAGGATTATTTTGCGCAGATTATTTTGCGCACTTTCTCGATTTGTGAAGCTTATTTTGACATAAGCTTTTTTCTTGAAGGCTTAAACTTCTAAGCTACTAGCTAATTTATCCCACTGCTGCTTTCGAAGTACTAATTTAGAATTATTATCAATAATTTCCTTTGCTTTTTGTAGGAATTCTTTTGCTTTTGGCACATCAATTTCCCGAAGAGCTTTTGCAAGCCTCATATATCCGCCTGAACCCCAAACATCTTTGTTGTATTTATTAGGTTCTTCAGAAGTCTCGAGTTCATGAAGTGCTTGGGTTGCTCGCTCAAATGCTGATTTATCTCCTGCACCTAGTTCACAGGTAGCCAAATGTAACTTCATATTCGCTAATACCGAAGGTCGATTATGATTATCTGGTGGATTATTTACCATATTATCAACAGCCTCCCTATATGTTGCAACTGCATCTGTTAATTCGCCTAAATCTTCATGAACCTGAGCCAAATTATAGAGGGGCATAGCAAGAGCCTGTGCATTCCCACTTACCCTGGCTATTTCTACCGATGCCATCATTTCATGCTTTGCAAGAGCAAGAATTCTTTTACTGTCATGCTGATTAGCATATACTCGTAATGTTATCGAACGACAGGCAATTCCTTCCGCAAAGCCGAGAGAGTCGTTATCTAGATCATATGCAAATAGTGCGCGGTCATTAAAATCTAATGATTCAGAAAATTGTCCTGCTTCTCGAGCCTGTGCTGCTTGAGCGTGTAATCTCCTGCCTTCACTTTCCATAAGTGGATTATATCATGGAGAGGATGTAGTGAGAGAAATAGCGCTAGGGGTTAAGTAGTTAAATCTTAATTAATCGAGTGTGAGCCGACTGGGACTCGAACCCAGAACCAAAAGCTTAAAAGGCTTTTG
>Ga0265293_10003490_pt1 | contig 29147 bp, 41 predicted proteins | sample Munlanlewell138R_FD_192505 | JGI IMG/M metagenome (GOLD analysis project Ga0265293, IMG submission 192505) | Leachate microbial communities from a municipal landfill in Southern Ontario, Canada - Leachate well 138R | ecosystem: Engineered > Solid waste > Landfill > Unclassified | place: Canada... | reverse complement strand
CACTGCTACATCCATCGTCGTCTTTTTGCCCATCATTTTCTTAGATAGTTTTGCCGGGCAATTACTCAAAGAGTTCGGACTGAGCATTTCCTATGCACTACTCGCTTCTCTTGTCGTGTCTCTAACTGTACTACCGATGTTAGCGTCGAAGTTCCTAAAGAAAAGCATGGTTACAGCCTCCCACGAGGCAGACTCCAAGTTTTCCCGATTCCGTTCTGGCTACGCCAAGCTCTTGAACAAGGCCCTTTCAAGGAAAGCCGTTGTCTTCGCCCTCGTTGCAGTGCTACTAGTTGTGCCTCTGGTCTTGTATCCTACTTTGGATCAGGAGTTCTTACCTAGTTTTGACGAAGGCTTCTTGGGAGTGCACGCAATGTTCCCCACAGGGGTGCCTTTAGAGGAAACACGTGAGTTAATTATCGCGATTGAACATGACCTAATGGCCATCCCTGAAGTGGCTACCGTAGCGGTACAATCAGGCGATCAAGGTGAACTAGACATTCCCAGCCTCCTAACGGGCACTGGACTTGAAAATGCCATGTTCTCCATTACCTTAGTGCCCCATGGGGAACGGCAACGGAGGGGCAAAGACCTTACAGAAGAGATACACGACATCCTGGCCAAACATGGCGTGGTCCGGGCAAACATTTCCGATACCTCGCTCTTTGGTTCTGCTGCCAGTACACTGATGACACCAAACCTGACCATCGACATCCGCGGTGAGGATATGGAGATCCTAGAGTCTCTCTCGCAGGAGTTGATAGCTGAGCTACAAAAGATACCTGGTTTCCGGGATATCCAAGACTCTACAGACCGGCCCACACTTGATCTCTACCTTAACGTCGATACCTCCCGCAGTATCCTAGGAGGATTTACAGCCGGTCAGGTGGGTCTGGGCATGCGCTACGCCACAGCTGGACTGAAAGCTACAGAGTTGCGGGTTGACGACAGGGTCCTTCCGGTCGTGTTGAGACCAAGTTCGTCCATTGATTCGGTTGACGATCTCATGGGCACACGGATTACCTCACCGGTACAAATCGATGGCCTTGGCGGAGAGCCCATTCTCTTGAGCCAAGTTGTCACGCCTGAAGTTCAAGAGATTAGGGCCCTGACCCAACGAGTCGATCGTTTGAATGTAGTCCGAGTCTTTGGAACCCTTGGCGAGACTTTGTCCCTGACACAGGCAGTAAAACATAGTGAAGAAATCATTGATCGCATGGATTTCCCTCCAGGCTATCATGCAACAATTGGGGGACTGCAGACGATGATCGGTGACTCCATTGACGATCTCATCTTGGCATTAGCTTTGGCGGTAGCCTTAGTATTCTTGGTCATGGCTGCTCAATTTGAATCATTCCTACAGCCTTTCATCATCATGTTCACCATTCCCCTTGCACTCATTGGTGCACTGGCCGGTCTATGGCTTGTGAATGGAAACGTTGGGATTATGTCTCTGATCGGCATCATTGTCCTGGTTGGAATTGTTGTAAACAATGCTATTGTTCTCATCGACTACATCAACTTGAGACGTCGTCAGGACCCAACAACTCCTGTGCGAGAAGCGATCCTTGAGGCATGTCAGGTGCGCTTGCGCCCCATTCTGATGACGACAATTACCACTGTCTTCGGATTGTTGCCTGTTGTCCTAGCCCGAGGCGTTGGGTCTGAGTTTCAGCGTCCGCTAGCAGCAACGATTATGGGTGGATTAATCGTATCTACCTTCTTGACCCTGTTTGTCATTCCCACCGTCTATGAGACCCTAACCCGCTTGGAGAGGAAGCCAAAGCCTGAAGCGGATGTAGCAAACTAGAACTAAAACGGGGTACAAGCCTTGAGCTTGTACCCCGTTTTTTCTTCGTCTATGCGTACTTATCTAGTATCTCCTTCAGGCGAGGTTTGGGCTGTACTCCCACTAGAGTCTCCATTGGACTTCCACCCTTAAAGAGCATCATGGTAGGCACACTCATGATGGAATACATACCTACTGACTCGGTAACCTCATCAACATTCACTTTTACAAACTTGATCTTGCCGCTATATTCTTCAGACAGGTTATCAAGGACAGGTGCCATTTGGCGACAAGGGCCACACCAAACAGCCCAAAATTCCACCAAGACCGGTCCGTCTGCATCCAAGACTTCTACTTGAAAGTCTGCATCTGTTACTTCAATGAATTTGCTCAACTCGATCTCCCCTTCAATACCTTTGCGTACTCCTGTCCATTATAAACCATCCCGGAAAGCGTTGTCAAAACCCAGCGGCCAATTCCTTAGTTGATCTATAAGAAAACATCCACGAAGAAGGCTGCCATCATGATCAATTGCATCAAGCCCTTGGCAAACGTACTCCCAACGAAAGCAACGATCGTGCCAAAAGCGACGTCAAAGGCTTTGTCTAAAGGACGATTTTGGAGTAATTCAAGCACTAGGACTAAGACAAAGGGAACAACCACAACCCCAAAGGGTGGGAAGACAAAGACTCCAATAAGGGCTCCCACCAACGATGCGAAAGTAGAAATCTTGCTAGCCCCATAACGCCTTACGACCACAACATTACTAAGTTGATCCACAACAAGAATCACTGCTGTGAAGAAAATCATAGTGGCCCATGTCAACCAACCCAGAGCCTGAGAACTGATAAAGAAGTGATAGATGACAACGCCCGCCCAGACCAAGGCCACGGATGGCACGATGGGGAGCACAATCCCTGCTAACCCAACAATAAAGCAAATGATGATGACAATCCACCAAAGAGCTTCCATAGGAGCCCACCTTCCACGCTACCTCACACCGCTTTTCTACATTATACATTTCCAACACAACACTGTCCATTTGCTGGTAAATATGCGTTTCTCACCTCGACGCAGGTGCATGGAAGCCCACCGTTGGGCGAATACTAAGGCAGAGGAGGTGCGGTATATGAAGAGAAGGAACCTGTTCTTAATCCTTGCAATCTTAGTGCTACTAGTTGGAGCAGGGGTGGTCACTAGTCTCTACGTCCAAGCTGGAAAGCATATCACGAGTTTTGAAGATGCAAGACCTTTGCCCGGTGCGGTGCTTTATGATCAGGATGGTGAAGTCATCAAACGCCTAGGAAAGGGAGGCGCGTATCTCCCTCTAGATGATACTCCCAAGGAGCTACAAAATGCTATAAAGTCCACCGAAAGTGCCAACTCCATCAAAAGCCGCCTTGCCACCCAAATTTTAAAGCCACAAGGGCTCTGGGCCAGACTACAACTGGCCATTTTGCCTTCTGTGTTGGAACGACGCTACTCCGAGCGGGAGCGATTGGAGATCTACCTAAACAACGCTTACTTCGGAGAAGGGGCCTACGGTGTCGACGCTGCCAGCCAAACCTATTTCGCAAAGCGAGCTCGTGAGATTGACCTGGCAGAAAGCGCATTACTTGCCGCCCTAGCTCAGAACCCTGAGGATGCATCACCCTTCAAGCATCCTGACCGGGCTGAAGAAGAAAGAAATGCCGTTCTCGTGAAAATGGCGCAAGATGGCCAGATAAGTAAGGAGCAAGAAAGCGAGGCTATGGCAGCCCCCATTCAGCCAAAGCGCCGGGAACCAGGATATGCCCATCACTTCTCTGATTATCTGGGCAATCTCCTCATCGATGAGTTGGGAGAAGAACGTGTTTTCCAAGGCGGATTGAGGGTGACCACTACCCTGGACCGAGAACTGCAGAAACTTGCCGAGAGCTTGTTTCAAGAAGCCCAGTTAGACGGGGCCCTAGTTGCCCTGCGTCCCAACGACGGAGCGATCCTGGCCATGGTCGGAGGATTGGATTATCAAGAAAACTCCACAAATCTTGCTACAGTCAAGCACCAGGAAGTAGGAACCACCTTGCGTCCCTTGATCTACGCCACCGCTCTGCAAGAAGAGTGGGCGGTGAACCACCTTGTCGAGGATGTGCAACGTAAGTTTGGCGACCTTGAAGTAGATAATACGGACAATCGCTACTGGGGACCGGTGACCATGAAACATGCCCTAGTTATGGATTTGAACAATGCCGCCCTCTGGACTTTAGACGAACTGGGAATAGAGCGCTTCACTACCTTTGCCGAATCCGTAGGCCTCAGAATTGAAAAGGTGGATCAAGATTTTCGCCTCGCCACCGGAGAAGTCCGCGAAGGCTTATCTCTCCTGGAACTCACATCAGCCTACTTGCCAGGCGTCAGCGAAGGGCGCTATGTTCCGGTCTCAGGCTTCGAGCAAGTAACAGACAACGAGAATAAAAACGTCTTGTCAAACCAACAAACAAAGCCTGAGGCTATCTTGTCGCCAGAACAGGCCTATCTGCTAACTGACATGCTCCTGCCAACTACAAGCTATGGTAGCATTCGTGAACTTGACGTAGAATTCCCCGCCGCTCTTCATAGTAGCACATCACAGGATGCTAGCTCTCAATGGGCCATTGGCTATACCCCCTCCCTCTTGGTCGGCGTATATGTCCAGTCGCCCGAGGAGGATGCCCAGCTTCTAGCGGGTGAACTCTGGGTGAAGTTTATGACAAGTGTGATGGCCCAAGGAAATGGCGAAGAAGACGATGCTAGCGAAACTGAGGACACCAATGATAACGAGAATAATGATGAGAATGGGAACGGCGAAAGCAGCGTTCTAGAGTTCGAGGTACCAGAAAATGTCGAGACCAATGTCTTGATTGATGTTTTCACTGGCCTCTTGGCGAGCGAGCGTTGTCCTCAGGTCGAACGGGATGCCTTTATCAAAGGGACAAAGCCCACCCAGTTGGCTCCATGTGCCCTTCCGCCGCCGGAACCACCTCCGGAGGTCATCCCACCCCGGGTGACTCCGCAACCAACACCCGTCTTTCCTGAGCCTGAACCGGAGCCTGAACCCGAACCCGAACCAGAACCAGAACCAGAACCCATCGAGCCTGAACCCGAGCCCGAACCCGGACCTCAGCCTGAACCTCAGCCTGAACCTGAACCGATTCAACCTGTACCCCCTATGGACGAAGGCCCTCCAACCGAGGGCTCTTCTCCATCCCCTCCAATAACCCCTGAGCCAGCACCTGTGTTACCAGAGCCTGAACCTGAACAAGCTCCCCCACCCACTGAAGAAGAGCCGGCAGAAACCAACGCCTAAGAACGGTCCTATGGATTGGAGCTTACACCAAAAAAAATATAGACAGCGTACCCTCAGAATAATAAACTAAATTCAGGAGGGTCAAAGCTATGACCAAGTATATATTCATCACAGGTGGTGTTGTTTCAGGACTCGGAAAAGGGATTACTGCCGCATCATTAGGTCGACTTCTCAAACAACGAGGGTTGAAGGTGGCTGCGCAAAAGTTAGATCCGTATATCAATGTGGACCCTGGAACCATGAGTCCTTTTCAGCACGGAGAAGTATTTGTTACCGATGACGGAGCTGAAACAGATCTTGATTTAGGACACTATGAGCGCTTCATCGACGAGAACTTGACGAAGCTCAGTAATTTGACGTCAGGAAAGGTGTATTGGAGTGTTCTAGAGCGCGAACGCCTAGGTGGCTATCAAGGTGGTACTGTCCAAGTGATTCCCCACATTACCGAGGAGATTAAGAGTTTCATCTATGCAGGAGCTATCACAAGCCAAGCGGATGTGCTCATTGTGGAGATCGGGGGGACCGTGGGGGATATTGAAAGCCAGCCGTTCATTGAGGCCATTAGGCAGGTGGCCAGGGACAAGGGACCTGGAAACTGTCTATTTATCCATGTTACACTGGTCCCCTATCTTCGCTGTGTTGCGGAGCATAAGTCAAAGCCTACCCAGCATTCCGTTAAAGAACTACGTTCCATGGGCATTTCACCAGACATCATCGTCACCCGCTCAGATGAGCCTTTACCAGAAGCCATCAAAGAAAAGATTGCCCTTTTTAGCGATGTAAAAGCGGATTGCGTCATCGAAAATACGACGCTCTCTTCGCTCTATGGGGCCCCCCTCATGCTCCATAGGAGCGGGCTGGATAAGGTCGTTTGCCGGGAGCTTGGACTTAACTGCCCAGAGCCGGATTTGGCCGAATGGGAAGTCATGGTACGCAAGATTAGCTCTCCCAAAACGAGCGTCAAGGTAGCCGTTGTTGGGAAGTATGTGAAGCTTCCCGATGCATACCTTTCCATTGTTGAGAGCCTTCATCACGCTGGATTCGAGGTCGGGGCAAGCATCGACATCCACTGGATTGATAGCGAGGAAGTAACAGAACAGACCGCCGAGAAGCTTCTAGGGGGAGTTGATGCCCTAATCGTCCCTGGAGGATTTGGCGAGAGGGGAATCGAGGGCAAAATCAGCGCCTGCCGCTACGCCCGTGAACATGACCTACCCTTCCTCGGTATTTGCCTAGGTATGCAAATCGCTGTCATTGAATTCGCTCGCCATGTCTGTGGTCTGAAGGGTGCGAACTCTAGTGAGTTCAATAGTCATACCCCCCATCCAGTTATTGACCTTATGCCCGATCAAGTGGGACAAGTCGGTAGCGGAGGAACTATGCGACTTGGGGCCTATCCCTGTAAGGTAAGGGAAAACACTCTGCTTTATACCCTATACGGCGCGGAAGCAATTAGCGAAAGACATCGACATCGTTTTGAGTTCAACAATAGATATAGAGAAGAACTACAGGAGTCTGGCATGACCATCTGTGGCACTTCGCCAGACGATCTCCTGGTGGAAGCCATCGAGTTACCAGACCAAAGTTTTTATGTAGGAGTTCAGTTCCATCCTGAGTTTAAGAGCAGACCTAGTAGGCCCCATCCATTGTTCTTGGGACTTCTACAAGCAGTCACTCGATCCAGGGAGGAACTCTAATGAGAGATTATGAGTTTGAGACGAAACGCCGCGTGCGGTTTATCGAGGATTTACTTAACTCTTCTGGCGCGGAGGGCATTGTGTATGGAAATAGCGGTGGCAAAGATAGCGCTCTAGTCGGGATTCTCTGTAAGATGGCTTGCGAAAACACAGTAGGCATCATTATGCCTTGTGGGTCAAAGAGAAACTACGAGGCGGATCGAACTGACGCAGAAATGGTAGCTCGGCAATATGCCATAGCTACACGGGTGGTTGATTTAGCAGGCGTAAGAAATGGGCTCATAGATGCCATTACCCCCACGACGAGCTTAACCGAATCAGCCCTAACTAACATCGCCCCGAGGCTTCGCATGACAGCGCTCTATGCTATTGCCGCAAGTGAAAACCGACTGGTAGCGGGGACTGGAAATCGCAGTGAGAGTTATCTTGGTTACTTCACAAAATGGGGTGATGGGGCCTGTGACTTCAATGTCATCAATGACCTTACAGTGGGTGAGGTTCTAGATTTTCTCCGCTATCTCCAGGCACCTCCATCTATTATTGACAAGGCTCCTTCTGCGGGTTTGTTTGATGGGCAAACAGATGAAGCAGAACTTGGGCTCAAGTATAGCAGTGTGGACTCTTTTCTTCTAACTGGTAAGACGGATGACGTCGACCGACTCCTAATCGAGAAACTTCATCGCTCAACAATGCACAAACGAAGAATGCCCATGACCTTTTGGGAGAGTCACAATGCGGATCAATGAGCATGTTCTAAACCTCGAGAGTAGCTATCTATTTTCCCTCATTGGACAAAAGGTAAACAAACATAAGCTCGAGCGGGGGAATCAGAACGTTCTCAATCTAGGGATCGGCGACGTCACCCTACCCCTCGCTCCGGTTGTCGTGGAGGCTATGGCCAATGCAGTGGCCGAAATGGGTGCTCCCGATAGCTTTCGTGGATACGGGGACGAACAAGGTTATCTCTTCTTACGACAAGCAGTCTGCGGTTACTACCGCAAGAAGAATGTAGAGCTGTCTGAACAAGAGATCTTTATCGGGGACGGAGCCAAGAGCGATTTGGGCAACATCCTCGACCTCTTCTCCAAAGATAACACTGTGTTGATCTCGGATCCTACCTATCCTGTCTATGTGGACACCAACAAGATGGACGGCCGAAACATCGTTTATGTCGAGGGTACTGTTGAAAACCACTTCTTGCCCTTGCCGGACAGAAATCTGCAAGCAGACATTATCTACCTTTGTTCGCCGAACAATCCCACGGGTGCAGTCTACACAAAAGAACAGCTGCAGATGTGGGTAGACTATGCCCTAGATAACTCTGCTATCATCCTATTTGACAGCTGCTATGAACGGTTCATACAGAATCGAGACCTACCCACTAGCATCTATGAAATCAATGGAGCTAAAGAGTGCGCGATTGAGTTTTGCTCATTATCCAAAACAGCGGGCTTTACGGGCGTACGATGTGGCTACACCATCGTACCGAAGGAACTGATTCGCGATGGAGCCTCCCTCAATGCGCTTTGGCTCCGCCGGCAGAGCACCAAGTTTAACGGCGTATCCTATATTACCCAGCGGGGGGCGGCGGCGGTTTTTTCCGACCAAGGTTTGCTTCAGACAGAAGAAAACATCCAGTACTACATGGAAAATGCCCGACTGATCACGCAGAGACTTGACTCACTGGGAATCTGGTATGTGGGAGGCGTAAACGCCCCCTATGTCTGGATGAAATGCCCTGATGACATGACATCCTGGGAGTATTTCGACCATCTTCTCTCCTCGGCTCATGTCATTGGTACACCCGGGTCAGGTTTTGGTTCAAAGGGCGAAGGATTCTTTCGCCTCACATCATTCGCACGAAGAAGAGACATCATCGCAGCACTAGAACGGTTCTAGCATCATCGTCACCAAGAAAAAACCCCCAGACCATTCGGATCTGGGGGTTGTATCGCGTATTGTAAGCTTAACGCTTGGAGAATTGAGGTGCTCTCCGGGCTTTCTTCAAACCGTACTTCTTTCTTTCCTTCATACGTGGATCTCTTGTGAGGTATCCTGCCTTCTTCAAAGGTCCTCTCAAATCGTGATCGATGGTAATCAGGGCACGAGAAATACCGTGGCGGATAGCTCCTGCCTGGCCCGTTGTTCCTCCACCATGTACATTGACAAAAATGTCATACTTACCTTCTGTATCGGTGAGTACTAGTGGTTGGCGTACGATGGTGCGTAGCACTTCGCGACCGAAGTAATCATCAATCGATCTTTTATTAATAGTAATGTTGCCATTACCAGGAAGTATTCTAACTCGAGCAATTGACTTCTTTCTTCTACCGGTTCCGTAATTGGTTTCTGTCTTGCGAGCGACATTCATACCGACTGCCTCCCTTCACTTAGGGTTTTAAGGTCTGTATCCATTTAGTACTTCAGAACGAGGGTTTCTGGCATTTGAGCCTCGTGTGGATGCTCTGTACCAGCATAGACTCTGAGCTTCTTGATCATCTGACGGCCTAGCTTGTTATGGGGAATCATGCCCCAAACAGCCGCTTTAATCACTCTTTCAGGATGCCTGTTTAATACCTCTCCTGCTGTAACTGACTTAATCCCACCTGGGTACCCACTGTGACGGTAATACTTCTTGTCTTGAAGCTTCTTACCAGTCAAATGGATCTTTTCGGCGTTGATGATAATCACGTGATCTCCAGTATCCACATGCGGGGTATAAATTGGCTTATGCTTACCTTTGAGAATTGTCGCCACTTGTGTAGCAAGACGCCCAAGAGTTTGTCCTTCGGCATCAACTACATACCACTTTCTTTCTACCTCGTGTGGTTTTGCTGTGTAGGTTTTCATTTCGGGATTTCCCCCCTTTATATGCACCAAGTATCATGGACGTTTCACATAGTGAAACCTCTAGAAGCCTTTCTTGGTTGCGAACGGGGCTGTGTCGCTACCACAAGGCCAAAAAGAAAAATTACCAACTCTTATTCTACCGCACCCACGGGTACGTGTCAAGAATAATTTACCCTCTCCAAATAGAGCCCTTGGGGTGCAATAGTGGCACTAGCAAGGCGTCTATCGCGGCTTTCCAAGATCGCTCGTACCTCATCGAGACTGAGCTTACCCAGACCAACATCCACCATCGTACCAACCAAGTTCCGCACCATGTTGTACAAAAAGCCATCTGCAGTAAAGCGAATGGTCTTTAGAGTGCTTCGGGCATCCACCTTTACCTCATGCATCGTTCGCACTGTCGTCTTTGCGCTACCACCACTAGCGGCAAAGGCAGCAAAATCCTGCTTGCCCAGGAAAAGCTTACCACATGCATCGATGCGTTTCCAGTCTAGAGACTCCTTACTCCAGTAGGCATAGCGTTGGTAAAAGACATTAGGAAAGGGAGCCTCGTAGATTTGGTAGCGATAGGTCTTATCCCTGGCGCTGATTCTGGCGTGAAAGTCACTCCGCTCTAGCCTACTGGCCACAACCCGAATATCACGGGGAAGTAGAGCGTTTAAGGCATAGGGAAGACGTTCTACGGGCACTGTCAGTCGATCATCCTTAAAGCTCACTGTCTGACCTTCACTATGCACTCCTGCATCAGTCCGACCCGCACCATGAATGCGAATAAAGTTAGGCCCGAGCTTCTGCAGAGCAGTCTCAAGCTCCCCTTGAATCGTTCGCTGGCCAGGCTGGACTTGAAATCCCGCATAGTCAGTACCATCATATTGCACAATTAGACAATAGGTCTGCATACTTGACTCCTTAGAAAAATGCTCCAACGACTAGGGCAAAGGCAAGAACGAAGCCTAGGGCCATCATATCCGAACGCTGAAACTTGAGCTCCCGGAGCTTGGTTCGACCTTCGCCTCCCCGATAGCCCCGGGCTTCCATGGCAATAGCCAAGTCATCAGCTCTACGAAAAGCGTTTACAAAGAGGGGTACCAAAAGAGGTATCAAACTCTTAGCCCGTTGGGTAATGCCACCGCTCTGGAAATCTGCGCCACGGGCCATCTGCGCCTTCATGATCTTCTCAGTCTCCTCTAGGAGAGTGGGAATAAAGCGTAGGGCAATGGTCATCATCATCGCCAGCTCATGAGCTGGAATTCCAATCTTCTTCCCAGGTCTCAAGAGCGTTTCAATTCCATCGGTGAGTTGCATTGGTGATGTTGTTAGGGTTAACATCGAAGTCCCGATAATCAGCAAGAGTAATCGCGTGCCCATCATCAAGCCACGGATCAGCCCTTCCCAGGTCACCTTCAGGAACCAGATTTGGAAGATAATCCGCCCATCGGTCATAAACAGATGGAGCGTCAGAGTAAACACCAAAATGACCATCAGGGGCCGAACCCCCCGCAGAACAAATCGCAAGGGGATGTTGGATGCCCTAACCACCAAGGCAATTCCCAGTGCCACCAACCCATACCCTATAAAGCCCTTCACGACGAACAAAAGAACAATTAAGACGATAGAAGACAAGATCTTCGTGCGAGGATCGAGGCGATGAATCAATGAGTCACCAGGGATATGCTGACCAATGGTCACACTTCGAAGCATTCTCACTTTTGACACCCCCAGCCCATAACCCTAATGATCTCGGCTTCCGCCTCGGCCACTGTCAGAATCTCAGTGTCGACGTCTAAACCGTGAGCCTTGAGCTCATACATCAACTCGGTAATCTCTGGTACACCAAGTCCCATGTCCTTCAGTCTGCCGGCTTGTCCAAAGACCTCTAAGGGCGTACCATCTAAGGCGATCGTCCCTTGCTCCATAACGATCAATCGGTCCGCGAAGCGCGCCACATCCTCCATGCTGTGAGTGACAAGGACTACTGTGATACCGCCCTCGTCATGCAACTGCTTGATCTCTGCCAAAATTTCTTCCCGCCCCGCAGGATCCAAACCGGCAGTAGGTTCATCCAAGACCAAGACAGAGGGGCGCATCGCTAGAACTCCAGCGATGGCGACTCTACGCTTTTGACCACCACTCAGTTCAAAGGGCGATTGATCCTTGAGTACCTCATAGTCTAGACCAACATAGGCTAATGCCTCGCGGACGCGCTTAACTATCTCTTCCTCTGAGAGACCTCCGTTACGGGGTCCAAAGCCCACATCTTCAAGTACAGTTTCGCCAAAGAGCTGGTGTTCTGGATATTGAAAGACCATACCCACCTTCTGGCGAATCAAGCGAAGTTGCGTGTCTTTGAGGGTTAGGTCCACTCCATCAACAAAGACCTTGCCAGAATCAGGCTTCAAGAGACCATTAAAATGTTGGATCAGGGTGGATTTGCCCGAACCAGTCGGTCCAATCAGACCGACAAACTCGCCGTCTTCAATCTCCAGACTCACATTTCTCAGTGCGGCTTGGTTCGTGGGTGTGCCTTCAAGATAGCTAAAGAATACATTTTCTAATCGGATGGACATAAAAGCATCACCATTTCATTTACAGTCAAGGTCCCTTGGGGAATTTCGAAGCCGCGCTTTCTCAAGCGTTCTGCTAAATCCGTCACCTGGGGAACATCTAAATGGAGACTACGCAAAAGCTCCACTTGGCTAAAGACCTCCCTGGGAGTACCCTGCAAGACAATACGCCCCTCATCCATCACAATGACTCGATCAGCACCGATCACCTCATCCATGTGATGGGTGATATGCAGTACTGTAATCCCCTTTTCCCGATTGAGACTATGAATCGTACTCATTACCTCGCTGCGCCCATTGGGATCTAGCATAGCAGTTGGCTCGTCTAAGACAATACACTTTGGCAACATGCTGATCACCCCAGCAATAGCGACCCTTTGTTTTTGGCCCCCTGATAGCTGGTGCGGCGAGTGAAGTCGATAAGAGAGCATTCCTACTGCTTCAAGGGAGGAGGTCACCCTGCTCTGAATCTCCAGAGATGGAACACCCAAGTTCTCCGGCCCGAAGGCCACATCTTCTTCCACGGTGGTAGCCACGAGCTGGTTGTCAGGATTCTGGAAAACCATGCCCACCTTTTGCCTGATCTCCCATACCTTTTCCTGATCCACTGTGTCCAATCCGTCAACAATGACTTGACCCGAAGTGGGAGTAAGAAGGGCATTTACATGCTTGGCCAGGGTGGATTTCCCCGAACCATTATGGCCTAGAACGGCAACAAACTCACCCTCAAAGATGTCTAGGTTCACGTCTTTAAGCGCGGCCAAACCTTCTCCTCCATGTGCCTTAGCATAGATGAAGTTCACGTCTGTAAAACGAATCAAAGGTTCTCTCATCACTACACCTCAAGTCTTCAAAAAAACAAAACGCAGAGGAGTCTCCTCTGCGACCTTGTTTGTATCTCCTACACCCACTCAATGATCGCCATCGGCGCCGCATCACCGCGACGAACACGGGTCTTGATAATTCTGGTGTAGCCTCCGTTACGCTCTGCCATTTTGGGAGCGATATCGTCGAACAGTTTTTGTACGGCAACTGGATCCAGTAAGAACTGGGCGGCTTGACGCCGGGCAGCCAGATCTCCACGTTTTCCTAAGGTGACCATTTTATCTGCTAGAGGCTTAATGCTCTTAGCCTTCATTTCTGTAGTCTCTACTCGGCCGTGTAATACTAAGGAGGTCACTTGTCCCCGCAGTAGCATCTTCCGGTGGCCAGCATTCCTACCTAACTTTCTGAGTCTCATCTTGCTCACCTACCTCATTCATCAGATTTGCGCAAGGAAAGCCCTAGATCGCCAAGTTTTTCTTTGATCTCCTGTAGAGATTTCTTTCCTAGATTGCGAACCTTCATCATGTCTTCCTCGGTCTTGCGGATCAATTCGTCGACGGAGTTAATCCCAGCACGCTTCAGACAGTTGTACGAACGCACGGAAAGATCTAATTCCTCAACAGTCATCTCCATTAGGCGGTCAATACTTTCTTCTTCTTTTTCCACCATTATTTCCACGCTGCCCACGCTCTCGGTGAGATCAGTAAACAGCTTGATATGCTCCATCAGAATCTTGGCTGCTAAGCTCACGGCGCTATCTGGGGCAATGGTACGATTGGTCCAAACCTCGAGAACGAGTCTGTCATAGTCCGTAATTTGCCCAACCCTGGTGTCCTCAATGTGATAAATGGCTTTGCTGACAGGGGTAAAGATGGAATCAACCGGAATCAAGCCTATGGGATGATCTGGGCTCTTATTGCCCTCGGCACTCACATAGCCGCGTCCCTTAGCAACGGTGATATCCATATTGAGCTTGCCGCCCTTTTGTAAGGTAGCGATAACCAAGTCGGGATTCAAAATCTCAACAGAAGGGTCAGGTATAATGTCCCCCGCAAGCAGCGGTCCTTCTTTATCGGCCTCTACCCGAATAGTTACAGGCTCATCGGTGTGAAGCTTAACAAGAAGCTTCTTGAGGTTCAACACAATGTCCACAGTGTCTTCTACGACACCATCAATTGTCGAGAACTCATGTAAAACCCCATCGATGTGAACCGAAGTGACAGCTGTGCCCGGCAACGATGACAGCAGGATTCTGCGCAAGGCATTACCTAGAGTAATACCATAGCCTCGTTCTAACGGCTCCACAACAAACTTGCCGTAGCTATCCGTCAGTTCAATTTGGTCAATCCTCGGTTTTTCTATTTCAATCATAGTTCTTGCACCCTCCTTTGCGAACGCATGGGCCGAACTAATTATACTCTGCGTCGTTTCGGTGGACGACAGCCGTTATAGGGTATTGGGGTAACGTCCTTGATAGTGGTCACGTCAATACCAGCAGCTTGCAGAGACCGAATAGCGGCTTCTCTGCCTGCGCCAGGACCTTTTACGAATACGCTAACTTCTCTCACACCATGATCCATAGCCACTGACGCAGCTTGTTCAGCTGCCATGCCTGCTGCAAATGGAGTCCCTTTACGGGAACCTTTAAAACCCATATTACCAGAGCTAGCCCAAGAAATTACGTTTCCTTGAGGATCGCTAATTGTGACAATGGTGTTATTAAACGTAGAGCGAATGTGCGCTACACCAACTGGAATATTCTTGCGTGCCTTACGCCTTTGGCGTTGGCCGCCTTTACCTCGTGGTCTTGCCATTGAGTTTTCCTCCTTTCAATACGACCTATCTCTTCTTACCAGCAACTCGCTTGGGACCCTTACGCGTTCTGGCGTTGGTCTTAGTCCGTTGCCCACGAACAGGAAGGCCGCGGCGGTGACGTATACCACGGTAGCAACCGATGTCCCGCAATCTCTTGATGTTCATGTTAACTTCCCGGCGTAGGTCACCCTCAACCAGGAATTGCTTCTCAATGATTTCGCGGATTTGGTTAGCTTGGTCCTCAGTTAAATCGCGCACTCGCGTATCAGGACTGATTCCGCAGATCTCAATGATTTTTTCAGACGTGCTACGGCCGATACCATAAATATAGGTCAAGCCGACTATTACTCGCTTGTCGCGAGGCAAATCTACACCTGCAATACGTGCCATCTATCTGGACACCTCCTCTATACTATCCTTGCTTCTGCTTATGCCTTGGATTCTCGCAAATCACCATGACGCGACCTTTGCGCCTGATAATCTTGCACTTTTCACAAATCGGCTTCACGGAAGGTCTCACCTTCATCGTTTTGCGCCTCCTTTAGCCGTCTATTTTTTACGATACGTAATTCTCCCCCTCGTCAAATCATAGGGAGAAAGTTCTACAGTTACTTTGTCACCAGGTAGAATCCGAATAAAGTTCATCCGCATCTTACCGGATATATGAGCCAATACTTTGTGCCCATTCTCTAATTCTACCCGAAACATGGCATTTGGCAATGGTTCAATTACCGTACCTTCAACTTCAATGGCATCATCCTTGGCCATGGTCTATTGAACCCTCCTCTCCTTGGTTCTCCGCACTACTATGCTGCTTTAAAAAATCCCGAATTGCCTTGTCATCCAAGGTCCCCGCAAGTCTTGCATCGTGTACTACCAGATGCCTTACGTTCTTGCACTTGGGGCGACCGACAGGACGCACAAAGCCATCGGCCACATTGACATGATTATCTGGTAGGAGCTCCGTCACTACATACCTTTTTCCGGAGTCCCTTCCCATCCTTGACGTCACCAATTGTCCTACTTCCAAAAGTCCCATCATATCTCCTCTATAGAAGTGTAAGAATCACGGGCCCTTCATCAGTGATAGCAATCGTGTGTTCAAAATGAGCTGACCATTTGTTGTCCCGTGTTACAACTGTCCAGTTATCTTCCAAGACCTGCACATGGTAACTACCCACATTTACCATTGGCTCAATGGCCAATGTCATGCCATTTTTCAAACGTGGGCCCCTCCCAGGGGGTCCAAAATTCGGAATTTGTGGTGCTTCGTGCATCTGTCGACCAATTCCATGTCCGACAAAATCCCGAACTACAGAAAAGCCATCTTCTTCAGCACGTTTTTGCACAGCATGGGAGATATCAGAAAGGCGGTTACCGACCTTGGCTTGTTCGATGCCCCGAAACAGAGCTTCTTCTGTGGCTTGGAGCAAATTACGAACCTCGGGTTCAACCTCACCCACAGGATAGGTCCAAGCGCTATCGCCACAAAATCCATCGACAAACGCCCCAATATCTACACTGATTATCGATCCTTCTTCAAGGACAATATCTTTGCTGGGGATCCCATGAACAACGACCTCATTGACGGAAGCGCATATCGAAGCGGGATACCCTTGATAACCTTTAAATGCCGGAATTGCATTTTGCTTGAGGAGAAACTCCTCCACAGCCCTGTCTAGATCAAGGGTTGATATGCCGGGCCTTATTAACTCTCCAACCAATGCGTGGGCCTGAGCGACGACCCTGCCCGCTTCGCGCATGGATTGAATCTCCTCAGCAGATTTCAGTATAATCATCGTACCTCACCCACATCTTCGTCTCCTACAAACATCTGTAGAAAATGATCTACATCTGCGAAGACCTCGTCTATGGGGCGCACTCCGTTAATACTAAACAGTCGACCATCCTGAGCGTAATAATGAAGAACAGGATGGGTTTGTTGCATGTAGACGGTCAGCCTTCTCCGAGCGGTTTCTTCCGTATCATCGCTACGGCGATATAGCTCCCCTCCGCATGTATCGCAGATGCCCTTGCCCTTAGCTCTGTAGTGTTCCAGGTGATAAACTGCACCACAACTGCTACACATCCGCCTCTTGGCAATTCTCTCAATTGCTTCTGCCTGCGTGACCCGAATATCAAATGCGCCCTGCACATCCAAGCCGCTCTCCGCTAGAAGGCGATCGAGTTCTCGGGCCTGCAACACTGTCCGGGGAAATCCATCAAGGATCCACCCCTTCTTACAATCCGGTCGGGCAATTCGCTCATGAACAACCTGAAGGGCAAGCTCATCGGGGATCAACTCTCCCCGGCTGATATACCTGTCAGCCTCTTGCCCCAAATCAGCACCTTCGGCTATGGACTCGCGAATAATGCTACCTGTGGAGATATGGGGAATGCCATACTTCTCTGACATTCGATCTCCTTGGGTACCCTTACCCGCACCGGGCAAGCCCAGCAACACCAATCGCATCTGCCTTTCCTCCTTTTACTTCAGGAAACCTTCGTAGTGCCTCATGAGCAAGTGGGCTTCAATCTGCTGCATTGTTTCAAGTGCTACGCCTACAATAATCAACATACCAGTACCGCCAAACGAAAGGATGTTGGAAGGAATTCTGGTTATTGCACCTACAACAAATGGTAGAACGGCGATGCCAGCCAAGAAGAATGCTCCCGGCAACGTGATTCTAGATAGAATCTTATCCAAATAGTCTGAAGTGGGTTTTCCAGGTCTAAGGCCTGGAATGTAGCCACCATTTTTCTTCATGTTCGTAGCAACCTCAATCGGGTTGAAGGTTACTGCGGTGTAGAAATAGGTGAAGAAAAACACCAAGATAACGAAAATCAAGTTGTAACCAAAGGAACCGTAGTCAAGCCAACGATCCACAAATGCCTTCACTCCAGGAATGAACTGAGCGAGAGTGAGGGGGAAGGTCAAGACAGATGATGCAAAAATGACCGGAATAACCCCTGCTTGGTTGACCTTGAGCGGAATATGAGTAGACTGGCCACCATAGACCTTACGACCTACCACGCGCTTAGCATACTGGACAGGAACTCTGCGTTCGCCTCTGGTAATTAGGACGACTGCTGCAATCACAAGAACTGTGATCAACAGGTACACGATCAAACTTGCAACGTGTAACCCGCCTTGGCCAACGGCTCTGAAAGCATTGAGATATTGTGTAGGCATAGCCGCCACAATGTTTACAAAGATGAGCAAAGATATTCCATTGCCAATACCTTTTTCCGAGATTTTCTCCCCCAGCCACATGGTGAACATGGTACCGGCTGTAAGGGTCAGAGTAATCAGAGTCAGACCAAAGAAGTTCGGATTCGCTACAACACCCCAGGAACGAGCCATGGCAGTGGTTCCTACCGCTTGAACCAGGGCTAAGACAACTGTTGCATAACGAGTGTACTGAGCAATGATTTTCCGTCCTTCAGGCCCTTCTTTAGACAACTTCTCTAAGCTAGGCACGACAATGGACAACAAGTTCATGACAATCGACGCTGTAATGTATGGGCTTACACCCTGCGCGAATACAGTAAATCTTTCCAAAGCTCCCCCGGTGAAAAGGTTCAAGAAGCCAAAGAGATTTCCACCGTCAACCCCTAATTGTTGGGCTAACCCTACTGCGTCCACACCAGGAACTGGCACAAACGAGCCAATTCTGTAGACAGCAAGTAGGGTGACGGTATAGAGGATCTTTCTCCTCAGATCGGGGATTTTCATTGCATTTTTCAATGCAGCTAGCAACTAGATCACCTCTACTGTGCCGCCAGCCTTTTCGATTTTGGCTGCTGCCGATTTTGTGAAACTGTGAGCCTGCACCGTCAAAGCCTGATTGATCTCGCCATTGCCGAGAATCTTAATCCCATCGTTCACTTTCTTGACAAGCCCAGATTCAATCAAGAGTTCGGGAGTGATCACTGTACCCGGTGCGAACCGATTCAGGTCATTCAACTTGACTTCAGCGTATACTTTTTGAAACACATTCGTGAATCCACGCTTAGGCAGTCGCCTGACGAGAGGAGTTTGGCCTCCTTCAAAGTATGGACCCTTGCCACCACCGGAGCGCTGACCTTGACCCTTATGGCCTCTGCCAGAGGTCTTGCCCCAACCAGAAGCTATTCCTCGGCCTACTCTTTTCTTTCTATGCGTGCTACCTTCTGCGGGTTTAAGTTCATGAATCCGCACACTTACACCCCCTCTGCCTAGTCTAATTCTTCCACTTCAACCAAATGTCGAACTTTGTGGAGCATACCCCGAATTGCTGGGTTATCATCATGCACAACGGATGTACCGAGCTTTCTCAAACCAAGGGCTGCTACGGTATCCTTTTGGTCTTGTGCGTAACCAATAACACTCTTTTTGTACGTTACCTTCAACTTTGCCACAACTTTCGCCCCCTAACCTAAGATTTCTCCGGGAGTCTTCCCGCGAAGCCGGGCCACATCATCCACGGTTCTTAGGCTGCTAAGCCCTTTTAGTGTCGCCCTCACAACGTTAATGGGGTTGGAAGAGCCCAGGGACTTGGTCAACACATCCCGTACACCGGCTGATTCTAAAACAGCACGTACTGCTCCACCTGCAATAACTCCTGTACCTTCCGAAGCCGGTTTTAGCAAAACCCGTGCTCCACCATACGTTTCCGTAACGGCGTGAGGAATTGTCGTTTTGACCATTGGTACTTCGATCATATTCTTCTTGGCTTCTTCTGTAGCCTTGCGGATGGCTTCAGGAACTTCCTTTGCCTTGCCTAGGCCCATGCCTACCATACCATTGCCGTCTCCAACGACCACCAAGGCACTAAAGGAACGAGTCCGACCACCTTTAACGGTCTTCGAGACAGGGTTAATATTAACTAAGCGCTCTTGTAGCTCTACGCCACTTGTTTCAGTTCGTTTCGACAAGTTCGTTTCCCTCCCTTGCACCTAAAATTCCAAGCCACCTTCACGGGCACCGTCTGCTAAAGCAGCAATTCTGCCGTGATAAATGTAGCCGCCACGATCAAATACAACTTGTGTGATACCTGCCGCTTTAGCCCGCTCGGCTAATGCAAGCCCGATTTCTTTGGCTGCTTCTTTGTTCCCTGTGGAGCCCAACTTTCCACGCAGTTCAGGTTCTACAGAGGAGGCAGAAACCAAAGTGTGTCCAATGCTATCGTCAATGATTTGAGCGTGAATATGATGTAGGCTACGATAGACATTGAGTCTTGGACGCTGTGCGGTTCCAACCACACGTTGCCTTAAACGCTTGTGTCTACGCTCCCTCGCTTCACGCCGACTATACTTGGCCATCATTTACCCTCCCTTAAGCTTTACCTGCTTTGCCTGCTTTTCTGCGCACTTTTTCACCTTCATAACGAACACCCTTACCCAAGTAAGGTTCAGGTCTTCTGAAGTCGCGAATGTTGGCAGCCGTTTGACCAACGAGCTCTTTATCAATACCCTTGACAGAGATCTTAGTTGGTGTTGTTACTTCAATTTCAATACCTGGTGCTGGATCTACTTCGATGGGATGAGAGTAACCCAATGACAACACAAGTTTATTTCCCTGTTTTGCTGCCCTGTACCCTACTCCGACAATCTCGAGATTGCGAGTAAATCCTACCGTTACCCCTTGAACCATGTTCGCAATCAAAGTACGAGTCAGTCCGTGGAGGGAACGGTGTTCTTTGTTATCACTAGGTCTGGTTACGTTGATCACACCCTCACCCAGTTCAACCTGCATCTCAGGATGGAATTCTCGACTGAGGCTACCCTTTGGGCCTTTGACGTCGATAACGTTGCCGTTAATCTTGACCTCAACACCTGCAGGAACCTCGATTGGAGCTCTTCCTATTCTGGACATTCTTTCCCCTCCTTTACCAAACGTAGCAAATTACTTCGCCGCCAACGCCCTCTTTACGAGCACTGCGGTCTGTCATGATTCCTCGAGACGTTGATAAGATAGCCACACCGAGGCCACCTAACACTCTTGGAACTTCATCCTTATTTGTATAGACTCTCAAGCCAGGCTTGCTAATACGCTTGATGCCTTTAATGATCTGGCCTTTATTAGAGTCATACTTCAAGTACACACGAATAGTGCCTTGCTTATCATTCTCCAAAACTTTGTACTCTCTAATGAATCCCTCGTCCTTGAGAATCCGAGCTAATTCTTCCTTAAGCTTTGAACGGGGAATATCTACCGATTCGTGCTTCACGGAGCTTGCATTCCGAATCCGTGTGAGCATATCCGCAATTGGATCAGTCATTACCATTCAGGAAACCTCCTTTCGGACCCCTACCAGCTGGATTTGGTTACTCCAGGAATCTGCCCTTCGTTAGCATATTTCCGGAAGCATACACGGCACATTTGAAAACGGCGCATGTAACCACGGGGACGCCCGCAAATTCTACAACGATTCACTTGGCGCACTTTGAATTTTGCATTACGCTGCGCCTTGACGATCATTGATTTCTTCGCCACAATATCTCTCCTTTCAGCTTCTAAATGGCATACCCATAAGCTTCAAGAGTTCATATCCTTCTTCATCGGTCTGAGCAGTGGTACCAATTACAACCATCAGGCCTCTAACCTTATCGATCTTATCGTACTCAATCTCAGGAAAGACCAACTGCTCGCGTAAGCCGATACTGTAGTTCCCGCGTCCGTCAAAGGACTTTTCAGAGACACCCCTGAAGTCGCGGATACGCGGAAGCGTGATGCTGATCAACCGATCAAGAAATTCGTACATGCGCTCACCGCGCAGGGTCACCTTACAGCCAATGGCCATTCCCTCACGGAGCTTAAATGCTGCTACAGACTTTCTGGCATGGTTGATAACAGGTTTTTGGCCCGAAATGATTTCGAGGTCTCTTACTGCTGCTTCTAATGCCTTTGGGTCTTGCACAGCTTCGCCTACGCCAATATTCAAAACAATTTTATCAACCTTGGGTACCTGCATGACATTGTCATAACCAAAGCGTTCAATCATTGCTGGTACCACTTCGGTTTGGTATTTTTCCTTAAACCGTGCCAAGCACTACTCCCCCCTTCTCAAACACATCATCGATGCTTGACAAAAGCAAACTCTAATCTATTGACTTACCACATTTCTTGCAGTGCCGCTCCAACTCACCATTAGCCTGTCGCTCACGACTTATCCTAGTAGGCTTCTTACAGCTCGGACAAACTACGGCTACGTTAGATGCATCGATGGGTCCCGGTGTATCAATGATGCCTCCCTGCGGATTCGTTTGAGTAGGCTTGGTATGCTTCTTTTGAATGTTGACACCGTCTACATAAACCTTACCACTCCGAGGATTCACTTCCAAGACCTTGCCCCGCTTACCGCTGCTGTCACCGGAAAGTATGGCCACTGTATCTCCACGTTTTACATGAACTTTTGCCATTCCCCATCCTCCTTTCTACTAGAGAACTTCAGGAGCCAGAGAGACGATCTTCATGAAATCTTTTTCCCGCAATTCCCTAGCCACTGGCCCGAAAATACGAGTCCCTCTTGGATTGTTCTGGTCGTTTATAATTACTGCTGCGTTCTCATCAAAGCGAATGAAAGAACCGTCTTTACGTCCATACTGCTTCTTGGTTCTAACGACCACGGCCTTGACGATCTCGCCCTTCTTCACTACGCCACCAGGAGCCGCGTGCTTCACAGAAGCAATGATCACATCACCGACACGAGCGTAACGTCGTCTTGTTCCACCGAGTACACGGATGCAGAGGATTTCTCTAGCACCAGTATTATCAGCGACCTTTAAACGACTCTCTTGCTGGATCATCATAGCTCCTCCTTCCCTTGCTATATTCTTAACTAACGGGCTTTTTCAATGATCTCCATTACCCGCCAACGCTTTTGCTTGCTAATGGGTCTGGTCTGCATAATCCGCACCCGATCGCCCATACTACACTCATTCAGCTCGTCATGGGCTTTGAACGTTGCGTTCCTCCGTATGGTCTTACCATAAAGTGGGTGTCTAACCGTTTGCTCGACCGCGACCACAACGGTTTTATCCATTTTATCACTAACGACAACTCCGACCCGAGTCCGTCGCATGTTTCTTTCGTTTTCCACTTCCGCTCCTCCCTTCCCGGAACTTTAGAAGATCTTAAGCTCGCTTAATATCCAAATCCCGTTCGCGCATGACAGTTTTCACCCGTGCAATATCCTTCCGCACAGCACTGATACGCATTGGGTTGTCTAATTGACCCGTAGCCAACTGAAACCTGAGGTTAAAGAGTTCCTCTTTTAACTCATCCAGTTTCACTTCTAACTCGTTCACAGAAAGATCACGAACCTCTTTAGCCTTCATTTGCGTCACCACCTGCTACAGCCCGAGATACGAACTTGCACCTGATTGGTAACTTGTGGGCAGCCAAGCGCATTGCTTCGCGAGCCAACTCTTCAGGTACTCCGCCAATCTCGAACATAATTCGCCCAGGCCTGACCACTGCTACCCAATGTTCGGGAGCACCTTTACCGGAACCCATACGAGTTTCGGCAGGTTTCTGGGTAATCGGTTTGTCGGGGAAAATCCGGATCCAAACCTTTCCACCCCTCCGAATATGTCTGGTCATGGCAATACGGGCGGCTTCTATCTGGGTATTCTTAATCCACGCGGGCTCTAATGCTTGGAGGCCAAATTCGCCGAAAGAGACTTCCGAACCTCTTTGGGCTTTGCCAGTCATACGACCGCGGTGAACTCTACGATACTTTACTCTCTTTGGAATAAGCATCCCTATTCGCCCCCTTTAGCCTGTTTTTGGGGCGCTCTCTCTGGTAGGATCTCGCCATTGTAGATCCACACCTTAACCCCAATCTTCCCAAATGTTGTGTTCGCCTCTGCGAACCCGTAATCGATGTCAGCCCTTAGAGTATGCAGGGGAATGGATCCTTCTGGATTCCACTCTGTCCGAGCAATCTCGGCGCCTCCTAGGCGACCCGAACACATTACTTTAATACCCTGTGCACCGAGGCGGATAGCTCTAGTTTGAGCTTGGCGCATAGCTCTACGGAAGGAAATCCGTCTTTCTAGCGCAAATGCGATGCTCTCGGCTACGAGTTGGGCATTTGTCTCAGGAGTTTTTACCTCCACAATGTTAACTTGAACCTGGCGACCGGTCATAGCTTCTAAGTCTTTGCGAAGCTTATCAACCTCTGTTCCACCGCGACCGATGACCATACCTGGTCTGCCTGTATGAATCGTTACCTTGGCACGATTGGCAGCTCTTTCGATCTCTGTCTTGGCAACACCAGACTGGAAGAAACGCTGTTTGATCAGGCGTTTGATCTCTAGGTCTTCGTGTAAGAGGTCAGCGTAATCAAGCTTGTTAGCGTACCATTTGCTGTCCCAGTCCTTAACTACTCCAAGTCTAAACCCTACCGGGTGTACTTTTTGACCCACGCAATTATTCCTCCTTTTCCCGCAAAATCACAGTAATATGACTTGTGCGTTTACGGATGCGATTAGCCATGCCTCTCGCTCTAGGTCTAATTCTCTTCATAGTTGGACCTTGATCGACATAGCACTCGGCCACGTACAATGAGTCAACATCCATATCATAGTTGTTCTCTGCATTCGCTACCGCGCTGCGCACAACTTTTTCAACTATGGGAGAGCCTCCCTTTGGCACCAACTGAAGAATGGCCAAAGCTTCTTCCACATCCTTACCACGTATTAAATCAATTACTTGGCGCGCTTTGCGTGGTGAAATTCTAATATGTCTAGCAACTGCTCTCGCTTCCATTATTTCTCACCCCGTTCTGCTTATCGGCCCGACGATCTTTCACCGGCATGCCCACGGAACATCCGCGTTGGGGCAAATTCACCGAGCTTATGACCGACCATTTCTTCTGTAATATATACCGGAATATGCTTACGCCCATCATGAACTGCAATGGTATGGCCAACCATATCCGGGAAAATCGTAGAACGCCTTGACCATGTCTTAATGACACGCTTCTCGCCCTTGTCATTCATCTCTCTAACCTTCTTGAGTAAGTGAGCATCAGCGAAGGGACCTTTTTTTAGTGATCTACTCATTCCTACACCTCCCCGTAGAGAACCTTCATTACCTCTTACGACGTCTTACGATCAGACTATCGCTTGCCTTCTTCTTACGAGTCCGTGCTCCTAGAGCGGGTTTACCCCATGGAGTAACTGGTCCGGGACGACCGATAGGAGCTTTACCCTCGCCACCGCCATGTGGGTGATCAACGGGATTCATAACTACACCGCGAACATGTGGTCGCTTCCCTAGATATCTAGAACGTCCAGCCTTACCAACTACCATGTTCTCGTGCTCAACGTTTCCGATCTGACCAATTGTTGCTCGGCAAACCTGCAATACCATGCGGAACTCTCCAGAGGGGAGACGCACTGTAGCGTAGGAACCTTCCTTAGCCATTAGCTGGGCTGAGGTGCCTGCTGAACGGACCATTTGGCCCCCCTTACCAGGTTGGAGCTCAATGTTGTGAATGACACTACCCACGGGAATGTTAGCCAGTGGCAACGCGTTACCGGGCTTAACATCTGCTTCAGGACCCGACTCAACTTGATCGCCCACGTTTAGACCTACAGGGGCCAAGATATAACGCTTCTCCCCGTCTAAATAGTGCAACAAAGCAATCCTTGCAGAGCGATTCGGATCATACTCGATGGCAGCAACTTTTGCTGGTACTCCATCCTTATTGCGCTTAAAATCGATGATACGATACTTACGTTTATGACCGCCACCGCGATGACGGGCAGTAATGCGACCCTCTGCATTACGTCCACCGGTTGATTTGAGAGAAACTACTAATGATTTCTCCGGTTCCTTCTTGGTAATCTCCTCGAAGGTATAACCGGTCATGTTTCGACGCCCCGGAGTGGTCGGTTTATACTTCTTAATCGCCATTTTTCCGTCCCTCCTTAAAATCCTCCAAATACCTCAATGCTATGGCCTGGCTTCAGGGTCACCACAGCCTTCTTCCAGTCAGATGTGTATCCTTCATGGCGTCCCATGCGACGTAACTTACCCTTGACTCTAAGAGTATTGACCTGCTCGACCTTGACATTAAAGATTTCCTCGACGGCTTCTTTAATCTGCATCTTATTTGCCCGCATGTCAACTTCGAAGGTGTACTTATTATCTGCCATTAGGTCGGTGCTTTTTTCTGTTACGATTGGTCGTTTAAGAATGTCACGAGCTTCCATTAAACAAGCACCTCCTCGAGCTTAGTTACTGCATCTTTCGTCATAATCAGCTTCTGGCTGTTCAGAATGTCGTACACATTTAAACCCATAGACTTCGCTACAACTGCCCCAGGAATATTTCTTGCAGATAACTCCACATTGGTATCCCACTCTGCAGTCACTAGCAAGGGCTTTTTCGCATCGAGAGCTTGGAACATAGTAGCCAATACCCTGGTCTTAGGTTCGTTGACTGTAAGCTGATCCAAAACAATGATGTTGCCAGCCGCCACCTTCGCGCTGAGGGCAGACTTTAGTGCTGCACGACGTGCTTTCTTAGGCAGACGGTACGAATAGTCTCTTTGAGTTGGTCCAAAGACCACCCCACCACCAACCCATTGAGGTGAACGAGTGCTGCCTTGGCGTGCTCGCCCGGTTCCCTTTTGTCTCCAAGGTTTACGTCCGCCTCCGCGAACTAATCCCCTGGTCTTGGTGGCCACGGTGCCTTGTCTGGCATTGGCCAACTGGCTCAGAACTACTTTATGCATCAGGTCCTGATTGATCTCGACTCCGAAAATCGCATCATTGAGTTCTAGTTCACCAACCTGCTTGCCTTCCATATTGAAAACGGCCACTTTCGGCATGATTGCAGCCTCCTCTCTTCTTCAAACTCTAAGCTTTTACTGCAGTTTTTACGACGACAAAACTTCCCTTGATTCCTGGTACCGAACCCTTCACTAACAAGAGGTTACGGTCTTTGTCAACTTTGACAATCTCAAGATTCTGGGTTGTAACACGCTCTCCACCCATACGACCTGGCAGCTTGCGTCCCTTAAAGACTCTTGCTGGGTCTACGGCGTTCAGAGAACCTACACCACGATGATAATGAGAACCATGACTCGAAGGTCCACGGCTCTGATTGTGCCGCTTAATGGAACCCTGGTAACCCTTACCCTTACTTGTGGCTGTTACATCAACTTTTTCTCCTTCGGTGAAGATGCTGACATCTACCGAGTCACCAACATTCAAGTTGGCAAAATCATCATTTGCACCAAAGCGAATTTCCCGTAAATGCCGGCGAGGTTTCACTTTTGCCTTATCGAAGTGTCCTCTTTCCGGTTTGTTAAAAAGCCTCTCCCGTCGATCACCAAAACCGAGTTGCACTGCAAGATACTGATCATTTTCCATCGTCTTCTTTTGCACTACGGTACACGGGCCAGCTTCGATGACAGTTACGGGGATTAGCAATCCTTCTGCACTGAATATCTGGGTCATTCCCAATTTTTTACCTAGAATACCTTTAGCCATCTTTTGCACCCCCTAAAATTGCTCCCACCGGTACCCGGTTAATCTTGAATCTTAATCTCAATATCTACACCGGCAGGTAAATCTAAGCGCATTAACGCATCCACCGTCTTGGGATTGGGATCCAAGATATCAATTAGGCGTTTATGCGTTCTCATTTCGAACTGTTCACGCGAGTCTTTATGGACGTGGACAGAGCGTAAAACGGTAAAAATGTTCTTGTCAGTAGGTAAGGGGATGGGTCCCGAAACCGTTGCTCCTGTCCTTTTTGCAGTATCAACAATCTTCTCTGCAGAACTGTCCAGGATTTTGTGATCAAATGCTTTTAATCTGATTCGAACCTTTTGCTTAGCCATGAATAATCAATCCTTTCGCTCGATAGACGAACATACTCTGTAGAAATTCCCGAAGTACTCGATCGTCCGCGACTCCACCATTAGACTCACTCCGCCCGCATGCCGTTTGCTTTGCAAACTGCAGCGAGTAATTGAAAGAGAGCGGTTGCTAGATGCTGGGCGCGAGCCGTTCAATTACTCGCAACCTCCTACGTCATCGCTTGTTGAATGCCCTGCATTCGTTAATTCTCTCTAGACAATCAGATGGGAAAAGTAATCTAGGAGAGTCCAGACTACTCTTCCCGTCCAGAACAAACGAATCTGTTTTGCTTATCTGTCTTAAGCAATAATCTTGGTTACAACGCCAGCTCCAACGGTACGTCCGCCTTCACGAACTGCGAAGCGCAAGCCTTCTTCCATAGCGATTGGGGTAATGAGCTCTGCATACAAGTTGGTGTTGTCACCAGGCATGATCATCTCGGTGCCTTCTTGTAGCTTCATGATACCCGTTACGTCAGTGGTTCTGAAGTAGAACTGTGGACGGTAACCATCGAAGAATGGAGTGTGACGTCCGCCTTCTTCCTTGGACAATACGTATACTTCGCATTCAAACTTCGTATGTGGGGTAATGGAGTTGGGCTTTGCCAAAACTTGGCCACGCTCAATGGACTCACGATCTACACCACGAAGCAGGATACCTACGTTGTCACCAGCTTGAGCTTGGTCAAGCAGCTTACGGAACATCTCTACACCTGTAGCAACGGTCTTTCTGGTTTCTTCGGTCAAACCAACGATGGAAACCTCGTCACCTACTTTAATGACGCCGCGCTCTACACGACCTGTGGCAACTGTACCACGACCGGTAATGGTGAACACGTCTTCAACAGGCATCAAGAATGGTTTGTCTACTTCACGAGCAGGGGTTGGGATGTACTCATCCACTGCATCCATCAGCTTTTGAAGCTTCGCAGACCATTCACCTGGTTCGCCAGCTTGGAGTTCTTCAATAACCTTCAAACCGCTTCCGGCGATAACTGGAATCTCGTCACCAGGGAATTCGTACTCGCTGAGAAGTTCGCGAACTTCCATTTCAACAAGTTCCAAGAGCTCTTCGTCGTCTACCATGTCAGCTTTGTTCAGCCAAACAACGATGGCTGGTACGCCAACTTGGCGGGCTAGAAGGATGTGCTCACGGGTTTGAGGCATGGGGCCATCAGCGGCGGAAACTACCAAAATGGCTCCGTCCATCTGGGCTGCACCAGTAATCATGTTCTTAACGTAGTCGGCGTGACCTGGGCAGTCTACGTGTGCGTAGTGACGATGCTCAGTCTCGTACTCAACGTGGGAAGTATTAATGGTAATTCCACGTTCCTTCTCTTCTGGAGCATTGTCGATTTCGTCAAACTTCTTAATCATACCCTCTTTGCCACGACCTAGAAGCATTGTAATCGCTGCAGTTGT
>Ga0265293_10003489_pt1 | contig 29152 bp, 17 predicted proteins | sample Munlanlewell138R_FD_192505 | JGI IMG/M metagenome (GOLD analysis project Ga0265293, IMG submission 192505) | Leachate microbial communities from a municipal landfill in Southern Ontario, Canada - Leachate well 138R | ecosystem: Engineered > Solid waste > Landfill > Unclassified | place: Canada... | reverse complement strand
ATAAGGCGGGATGAAGATGTAATGACATTTTATTCGAAAAGTGCTTAAAAGAGTGCTTTCTTTTTTGGAGGGGGGTGCGGGGGGAACCTTTTTTCTTTTGCAAAAAGAAAAAAGGTTCCCCCCGTGCAAAGCTCTCTTTATGTAAAATCCGAACGGTAGAGCGCCGCAACGCGCTGTTCAAGCTCTTGGTCTAGTGCCTTGTTTTTATCAAGCATCGCAAGGCAGTGGCCGCGGTAGTCGTTAAAGTATTCTTCCCACTCATCTTGGGCTCTAAGTTTGATCACTTGCTTTGTTTTTTTCTTGAGCTCTTTCATAAACTGCGTAAAATCCCAGTCCCAAAAGTGCTCCCACGCATCGCCTTTTTCGTTTAGCTTAATAGTTCCAAAATGCTGCTCAACGCGGTGCATAAACTTTGCGCGCAGCGCCTGTAAACCACACTCGCCTTCGACGCGCGCTTTGGCTAAATCGCAAAGCTCGCCGTATGCTTCTTGCAGTTCTTCGCCCAAAATATTGGGTAGCGGGAAGTTCTCGAAGTAGAGCTTACGAATTTCGCGTGTGCCGCCTAAAAGATCGGGACAATAATACCAAATCCACTTTTGACAGTATTTTGAATTTAATATGGCTAGCAATCCGTATAAGCTAAATTCGGCGTTGCTACTTGTGATAATAAAGCCCTTATCATTAATATAAGCTCCGCTTTCATCGTACATAAACGGGAAAACGCTAGTCATGTTGGGGTATATTATTTTAGGCTTTGTAAAGTTCTTGTAATAAGCAATACTATCCTGCGTTTCAAACCAGCGATGTCTTGTCTTTTTACGTGATGTTTCTCGACCAGCTTGTTCGAGTCGTTCTTGTCCAAAACTTAACAAATGTCGCTTGATTGCGGGGTATTCGTTTATATCTAGATTTAACGAGGGAAGTGTAGCAATTAAATGTTCCCCCTTCTCGGCGTACCAAGCTCGTATATTTCGGCCGCGCAAATGTGGTACAATGAGCTCCGCGCTGCGCGGATCTTCGGCGATAAGTCGAGCTTTTGTAGCGTCATCAATATAGAAAGCTTTGTTATAACCCGTTAAAATGCCTCTATAAATATCAATGGGTAAATCCTTCAATTTTAGCGGCATCTTATCCATCAAATCAGTGATTGGCTTGTCATCTTGGTCTATGATCACCCATTGTTCTTTTTTCAAAAATTCAGTGCTGCTATCATAACTGTTCTCTTCTACGCAAATCGCAAACTCGCCAGGGTATGTGTCTTTGTTCACCGACAAAACGCGTACACTATGCTTAGGCTCTGCGCGTTGCATGACGAACGTCGATACATTGACGTTGGCGTCGCTAAAGAACTGCACATTGCCAAAGTTAAAGAGTTCAACGAGGTGACATTTCGATACGAAGTTTCGCAGTGGAGCAGCGTAATCGATCATGAGCCACTTATTTGGCATAATATAGCTAAGGTAGCCGCCTTTTTTAAGTAAATGGTAGCCGCGCTCTGTGAACAAGCAGTATAAGTCGCCGCTCTTCTGGAACGATTCGTAGCCGCAATTTTGCAGTCTATCGCTGTATTCTTTGCGCTTTTGCAGTTGTACGTAGGGCGGATTAGTCACAATGACGTCAAAGCCGCCGTTGGCGAAAACTTCGGGGAAGGCTTCTTGCCAGTTGAATGCCTGCGGCGAGTGTGCGGGGTTGTCGATAAGGGAATCACCACAGCGAATTTTAGCGCTTAAGTCCGAGAGCGTTCTTCCGCTTTTTGCGGTGTGCAGCCAAAGGCTGAGCTTCGCAATTTCGCTGGCTTCCTCGTTGATATCGACGCCGTAAATATTGCGTTCTAGTATAGAGAGTTCCACATCTGCGAAGGGAAGACTGTGTCCGTAAATTTTATTCGTGTAATCGTCGATTTTTCCGTGTTCTACGATGAGGTAGTTCATCACGGCGTTGAGGAATGCACCGGAGCCACAGGCGATGTCGGCGATTTTTAGCGACAGCAGCCAGTCACGGTAACTTTGGAGGGTATCGAGAGCTTTTTGGCGCGTTGTTGTTTTGCTTTTTTCGTAACGGCCACTGCTGATATTTTCGTCTATTTTATAGATACCAAGCTCTTCGCACTTTTTCGCGCAAAGCCTGCCTAAGCTGCTTTCGACCAAATAGCGCGTAATTTCGGCTGGTGTATAAAAGATGCCATCTTCCTTTCGTTTGGATTTACGCGGATCGTAGTTGGCGTCTTCTTGTATTTGGGCGCCCACCTTTTCGAGGTCTGTCAGCGAGTTCTCGAAAATATGTCCTAGTATGTTTACGCTAACTTCGCTCTCAAAGTCGTAGGCGCTAAGGCGCTCGTTGTGCTCCTTTAGTATGTGATCGCTAATGATCAGCGAATTTAAGACTTCGTCGGGTTTAAACAGACCGCCGTTATAGGCAAAGATCTCGGCTTCTTCGTTACCGCGGTTAAGGTCTTCAAAATAGAGTTTGTAGTACTCATAAAGCGAGCGAGTACCGCGTAAACGCTTGTAATCCTCCCAGTTTTGGTTAACGGTATTGATGAAATTAAGCGGAATTAAACCGCGGTCTTCGGCAAAGAATATAAAGATAAAGCGATCTAGAAGTTTTTGCGCCTTCTTAAAGAGCAGGAACCTATCGAGTTCTGGGTTGTTTTCGCAAAGATCGGCGTAAAGCTCGTATTTGAAGTTAGAATAATCGCTGTAGAGGCTTTCGGTGATACGCTGCTCTTCGACCTTTGAGGCTTCTTTAATAGTGGCGGGCAAGTCAGCTTCTAAGTTTTCGCGGGCAAGGCAAAGGTACATAAGCGCGAACTCATCTCGCGAGAGCGTGAAGAGTTTAAATTCTAAATGAACGGTGGCGTCATCGATATAGAAGCGTAGTCTGCTAAAATTTGAAGTGATAATGTAGCGCGCATGTGAGTATTGCGCTTTGTATCCAAAGGCTTGCGGCTCTATACTGGCGAGGTTTCTGGTCTTGGTATCTTTGAGCTCGATAAGCCCTTGGACGGCGTCGTTAAAGAGGATGGCGGCATCGACCCTGCGCGCGTCGTTTGGGTTTTTGACTTCGGGGCGCAGATTATAATCGGGGTTTGGGTGTATAGTGTAGCCTAAAACTTTAACGAAGAGTTCACGCAAAAAACCCTCTTGAAATTCTTCTTCCTTAGAATTACGAATATTTTCTTGTCTTTCGGGGTTGAAGAAAAATTCCGTAAAACGCTGATAGGCTAAATCTATATTTTGGCGATTTGTGTCGACGTTCTCATAACGTTCGATGTATTGCCTAATAACTGATTTTTGAAACATTTTTGACCTCTACACAGCCCAGTAGTAGCTGGCGCTTGGCCATGAATCTAGCATGAGGGCTGTATATTGTCATTGTACTTCGTTTCCTAGGGCTTAAGAATATAAGTTGAGTCTGGGGGGTAGCGCAAGATCACCCGAAGGAGCGGTGCCTGAGCGCATTTTATGCGTTGGATGCGCGGAATGAGCGCATACAACGCATAAAATAAAGCGCGAAGCCACCGAACATGAGGGAAGCTTGCGCGTAGGGGGGCTTTTTGCCCCCCTCAAATGCGTAAATTATTTCTGTGGAGGCATCTACTAGATTTTGACTTGGAGCTGCTAGCTAAGTATAAGATATGTAGGTATCCTGCTTATGTTGCAGTGCCTTGCGATGGAGCGTTTTTATGATTACGTGCCCAGAATGCCAGCTAGAGAATGTGAATGATGCCGTGTTTTGTGGCCAATGTGCGCGGCGTTTGATTGAAAAGGAAGAGGATAATTTTGTCGGGAAGCTCATCAATGGGCGCTATTTGGTGAAGCGCAAGATTGCTGCGGGCGGGATGGGGGAGGTGTATTTGGCGACGCAGACGGGGATTGAACAGGATGTGGCGATTAAGAAGCTGTATAAGCATCTGTATCGTGAGGAGTCGATTGTTCGGCGTTTTGTGAACGAGGCGCGCTCTTATGCCAAGATTACGCACCCCAATGCGGTGAAGATTCACGATTTGCTCAATGTGAACGGCGAGCTGTGCATTATCATGGAGTTTGTGCGGGGCAAGACGCTGACGCAGTATTTAAAGGAGCGTTATCATTTTTCGCTTGAGCAGATTTTGACGATTGCGATGCAACTTGCGGATGCGTTGGGGACTGTGCACCGGGAAGGGATTATTCATCGCGATTTAAAGACCGAGAATATTATGCTTCAGGAGACGATTCCGGGGCGTTTTTCGGTGAAAGTTCTTGATTTTGGCATTGCGAAGATCGTCGATAATACGGAGCATCAGACTGAACATGGGCTTATTTTTGGGACGCCGGAATTTATGAGCCCAGAGCAGGCATATGGCATAGATATTGATCATCGGGCGGATATTTATGCCTTTGGCGTGCTGCTTTATTGTATGGTTGTAGAGAAGCTGCCCTTTAGCGGGGACTCGAAGCTAGAGATTTTGCGAAAGCAGGTTGATGAAGAGCCGCCAAAGCCCAAACTTTGGGATGGTACGCCTGTAGATATGCGTCTTGAGGCGATTATTTTGAAATGTTTGCAAAAAAAGAAGGAGGATCGCTATCAAGATTTTTCGGAGGTAATCACGGATTTGTCCTTGCTTAGTCGCAATAAATCACTTGCGATTGCTGTGGGCGAGGACGAGGATGAGGAGACGCTGCTGGAACTCGCCGATGGCGCCAACGTAGAGCGTGCCACTGTCGCTGAAGGCTCGCGAGTTACGTTAAAAGAGCTTGATACAAAAGCGCGCAATGATAACAAACGTTCGCGCGACGAGCAGCCGAGTCGTGATTTTTTGCTGAAGTCGTCCGCCGCATACGAGGCGGTGAGTTTGGTACTCGACGATGACGAATTTGGCGATGGCGACGATTTATACAGTGACGATGATGGTGAAGCGCACGATGGGGATGGGTTGAGTTTGGGGGAACTTGATTTTTCGAGCGTTGGCTCTATGGAAACGTTGACACGTTCTGCGCCGAAACGCTCGCATGCTGGGCTCATTGCGTTCTTAGTTTTCTTGCTTTTAGCTGCGGGTGGCGCGGGGGTGTATTATTTTGTTTTTGATGGCAAACTACCCTTTGACCTGGGCTTGTCCGATTCAAGCGTTAACGCTGCTGAGCAAGTTGTAGAGTCTGCGGAAACCCAAGTTGTGCAAGACGTAGAAGCCGCTCTTGAAACAGTGAGTGAGCCAGTACCGGTAGAGCAAAGTGCGTTTGTAGTCGAAGAGCCCGAGGTGGAAGAAATCGCGCCGTCCGAGTTGATGTCGGTGGAGCTCTTTGAGTATGCCGTGGTGTTGGCTAGCATGGAGAGTATTGTGGGCAAGCTACACGCAGGAGCCCTTGATGAGAGCACGTCCTTATTTGCCGCTGTTAAAGCGCGTGAGGGGCTGCTCGACGAGGCGCTGCGAAAGCAAGTTGTGGAGCTAGAGGAACTAAAAGCTCGATACCAACAGATGCTAGCGGACGCACAGCGGCAGGCGCGTAGCGATCGATATGATTGTGCGGCTATACTTAAGCACAGTGAATCCCTTGATACGGCTGCTACGGGTATGGGCGAGAAGTTGCGCCAGATTTATAACCGTTGCGAGAAAAATCGTGCAGCGCCGCCTGATTTTTTGTAGTTTTTTATGGGGCGCTGCTGCATGAATCAGGGGGCAGCTTTGAAAGCCGCTCTACACCTTGTGTATTGGTCAGAACGTCCTAAACGGTTAAACACATTTTTGCCCCTCTAACTTTGCATTCATTTCCCAAATACGATAGAATGCGCTTTAACAATCTTTTGTGCAAAGATAGTAACTTTTGTGCAGAAGTTTTTTATGATCACTCAAAACCTTCTTGTGAATAAAATGCAGCTAGTTCGTGCGCATAAGCGCTGCGTTGTCAGGACAACGCGTGGCGAGATTGAGTTAGGTCCTTTTCCTGTTTTGTACAGCGAAACGATGACGGATGAGCTCTCGACATTATGTTCGATGACGGATTTTTCTCGCTACGAGTTGTGTGACCCCAATTATGTTGATCGAGACAGTGTATCGCCTGCCATTATTGGCGATAGCGGATACTTGGTGACGGCGCGCGATCCCTTGGCTTGGTTTGGAGTTTTGGGCTCAGACGATGCGAATCTGCGCAGTATATTGATGGCCATGTTCAGGGACTCTTCACACGAGCACTGGCTTTGTCGCGATAAGCTCTTATCTATGTCAGAGCTCCGGATCATGGGGATCTGGAATCTCAGCCCTGATTCTTTTTCGAATGAAGTTGAAGATTTTGGGCACGACGTGCGTCATGCCTATGAGATGCGGCGCCTCGGCGCCGATATCCTCGACATCGGAGCAGAATCGACAAACCCTCACTCCCGAGAGTTGCCCGCATCGCTTGAGATAGAGCGCATTGGCGACAAACTCTCAGGTCTCTCTAAAGACCTCGGTTTACCCATTTCATTGGATAGCTACCACCTAGAAACGATGCGACATTTTGAGAATGACATTGATATAGTCAACGACATTGGGAAATTTAATTCCCAAAAAATCGATATTGCTTCAAGGATGGAGGAGATCTTGTCGTTTTTAAAGAGCAACAAGCTCGGATACGTCGCTATGGCCTACGCGGAACACGGCACAGAGCAAGCGGCGTCTTTCCGCGAATTGTTGCTGACAACCTTGCAGTACTTTGCAAAGTTCTTGTGGCGCGCCTACGAGAGCGGCATTGACCTGCGGCGTATAGTGCTCGACCCAGGGATTGGCTTTGGGAAGGGCAAAAAAAACGACGTCCGTCTTTTGCTCTCTTCGGTAGCGCTTCGAACGCTAGGGCGGCCAGCTCTGATCGGCCATAGCCGTAAAAGTTTTCTAGGCGAAGTCTGTGGACGCGAACTGCACGAGCGCGACAACGCGACGAGTTTAGCTAGCCTCCTAGCCATACACAGCGGCGCCAACATTCTACGTGTGCATCGTGTGCAAGATGCGGTTGATGCACGTCGCCTACTCTCCCAAGCTCCTTTTAACTACTGCGATCTCTATGTTTGAGTATATTTGGTCACTCTTTTACGGCTTCTCCACAAAGGACGTACTGCTTTCTTTGTTAGATATCGCGATCGTCTGGTATCTCATTTATCAGATGCTCATTATTATCCGTGGAACAAAGGCCGTACAAATTCTTCTTGGTTTGCTGCTCATCACACTTTTGTACTTCGTGTCGCGTACCGCATTTTTGGAACTTCCCACGCTGCACTGGATTTTAGATAAATTCATCGCCTCATTCATCGTTATCGTCGTTATTATTTTCCAAGAAGATATACGTCGCGGCCTCGGAGAATTTGGCAAATCACGTGGCATTACCGCCACAAGCTCCGACGCTGCACTTGGCGCGTCACCCATCGAAGAAATCGTAAAATCCATAGCCCTGCTCAGTGAACGGCGCATAGGCGCGCTCATCGCCATCGAGATGGATGCCGCCCTCGATCTCTACATGGTTCAAGGCGTACGCATCGATGGCGAAATCACAAAAGAGCTGCTTGTATCGCTCTTTATTCCGTATAAAGCCAATCCTACACACGATGGCGCGGTCATTGTGCGTAATAACCGAATTTATAGCGCGGGCTGCTTTTTGCCACTCAGCGCGGACGACAAAATCGACAAAAGCCTCGGAACGCGCCACCGCGCGGCACTCGGTTTGAGCGAAGCGACGGATGCCGTTGTACTCGTTGTTTCCGAAGAAACCGGCATCATCTCTGTGGCATACAAAGAAGAGCTCACTCGCCGTTTGAGTACTGAAGAGTTACGCGAACTGCTTTACAAACTAACACACAGCCACGCCTTCTTTGGCAACGACACAAAGTCTGGCACGCTACTCAATAAACTACTACGCCGCTATCATGTGCAAGCGAAAAGGGAGAATTCATGACAAAGCCTGATTCTTCTACCGATCTGAAGGCTTTATCTCGCACAGATCTCGTTGCTATAAAAAAAGGCTCAAAACGCCTCAGCTTCCGCGAGCGATTTACCGCATATCCGCTCCAAAAGCTTATCGCGCTGATTCTATCACTTGTTTTCTTCTTTATTGTGCTCAGCGATCGCAATACTAGCCAGGTCTACAGCGATATTCCTATAAACTTGCAAATTCCCGAGCAATTCGTGATTGAAGGCGCCGCTAAGATCTACACGGCTGATGTTATGATTCAGGCTAGGGCGTCTGTCCTCAAGCGACTCAACCGCAACGAGCTTGGCGTTATTAATCTTGAGCCACCCGCTCGCGAGGGCAAAATCCAAATCAACCTCACGCCCGACATGATGATTGTACCAAAGGGCGTCAAGGTCATGGCGTTTTCGCCCGAGTATCTTACGATTAATCTCGAAGGACTAGCCGAGCGACCCGTACAAGTTTCCACGAACAACGCCGTCATCAATGAGCCACTGCCGGGCTACCAACTCGAAGAAATCAAGGTTGAGCCCGCTTTTGTCGAAATTAGCGGTCCAAAATCTGTGATCGAAAGCATACACCAACTCTACATCGAACCTATCGATCTCAGTGGCCGCGCATCGAACTTTCGCGTTCAGCGCAGCGTTATACCCATTCGCCCGAACGTTGTAAGTATTGAGAACCCAAACGTTACGGTAAGCGTCAATATTATTTCAAAGAGCACGGAGCGCACCATTCTTGGCGTTCCCATCGTTTCGCTCAACCTTACTCAACCCCACGAGTTCCTTCCCCCAAAAGCTGACCTCGTACTCAATGGCGAGGAGGAGGCGCTGGCGAAGGTCGAACCGTCTACGCTCTTTATTGTTGTCGATGGGAGCGAAGACGAGAAGCTGCCAGCCCACGCGCGCATTATCAAAATCACCAACGCCAATATCCCCAACCTCCCCCCTGGCGTCGGTGTCAATGCCGACAAGCTCCAATCCATCATTCTCAAAACTTCGCCGCTACCACCCGAGGAGAATGCGCAGCCTATGCTTAAAGAGGATGAAGCAGCAGAACTTTAAATTTTTTGGGGCGGGGGGCTAGCCCCCCTACGCGCAAGCTTCCCTCATGATCGGTGGCTTCGCGCAAGATTTTATGCTTTGTATGCGCTCAATCCGCGCATCCAAAGCATAAAATGCGCTCAGTCACCGCTCCTTCGGGTGATCTTGCGCTACCCCCCCCACACAGCGCGTGTTGGGCTGGCACATCGAGAGCGCGGGGAAGCTTTCAAAGCTGTCCTTGATGAAAGCTAAAAGAACAGACGAGGATTCAAAATAAAGTTAATAAAATCAATGCCCTACACACAAAACGGGTTCTAAGGGCGAAAGCCCCAAAGGCTCAGAGCTTCCCTAAAAAAACGAGCGCCTTAAAAAAGTGAACCTTGTTTTGCCCCCGATTTTGGCTCAGTTTCTTTTTTAGGCGACTTTTGTTGTGCTGGGGCATCGCTTATTTCAGTTTCGCGAGGGGCTAAGTCTTTGAGCGATTTTTGCACTGCTTCTGCTGCTTCTCGCGTTTTCTTCGCCAAAAGCTCGGGCTTTTGTGTTTTGTTCGCTGATGCTTGAGTTTCAGCTTTTTCGGCTACTGTGTTTTTTGCGTTTTCTGCGTCGGTGGCAGTATTAGCTTTTGGCCGCTCTTTTGCGTGATTATCTAAAGCTTTTGTTGCAGTTCTAGGCTGTTCATTCGCGTTTTCTCCATGTACAACTTCTATGCTCGATATCCGACTTAAGCGGAAGTTCCTCTCCGCTTCGCGTTTGTAGCAGTAAGCGATGAGGAACTTCTCGGCACTTACACGCAAAGGACGAATACGACGCGACGAGTACTCGCCCGTACTTAAGGTGTAGTACCACATGATGAGGTCGCGTTCTTGGGCGATAGCGGCTTTAAGCATTTGGAGGTGATCTTGCTCCTCTCTTTCGGATTTTAAAATGAGATCGGGTATTTCTTCGTCTTCGAGATCTTCCTCGGCGTCGCCAAGAGAACGCCCTAGCCACTGCAGAACCTCGAAAGTTTCTATTTCGATGTTCATGACATCGTTGGGGCTGAGCTGAGCGATGACGTATTGCGTAAGTTTTTCAAGCTTATAAAACGGTAATATAGTGCCCGATTGTTGTAGAATGTTGCAGGCTAAAACCAGCGAAAACGCAAGACTTGCGACTTCTTCGGGGTCTTGAACAGCTATACGATTTTTAGGCGCTCCAAAGTTTACAAGTTGCTTCGAGAGATCCTTACGCATCGACGCTTCTTGTAGAAGCTTCGCGGTTGAACCTTGAATTTTGGGTACAGCTACGTGTTCATGGGCTGCACCCCTAGGCAAGCTGCGCTCATTTATCGATTTTGGCTCATTGGATCGTGGCATCCTTGCGTACCTCATATATATTGAATAGCCTAAGGCTAGCCACAGTTCAGCGGCTTTGTTATATTTAACATGCTAGCTTTCGTTCTGCTAGTAAGATTATCTATGGTATAAATTAGCCATAAAAAAGAGGAATAGATTCATGACAGAGAACTCAAAGGACTTAACGTATTCACACAGTGTATTTGCCAATAGAACGCTAAACCTGCGCTCTATTCGCTCAGTCGGCTACGATATGGATTATACTCTTGTGCACTACCATATACAGGAGTGGGAAGAAGTAGCTTTTGAGTTTCTTAAAACGAAGTTATTAGATTTAGCTTGGCCTGTGGCGGACTGCGAATTCGATGGGAATTTTGGAGCTCGTGGTCTAGTGCTCGACCTTGAGCTTGGCAATATCGTTAAAGCTAACCGCTTTGGCTATATTACGAAGGCGCTACACGGTTTTAGACAACTTAATTTCGATGAACAGCGCGAGACTTATACGGGAGTTTTTGTCGATATTAACGAAGCGCGCTGGTATTTTATGAACACCTTCTTCTCACTCTCTGAGATTTGCATGTTCGCACACGTAGTTGATGCGCTAGACGCAAAACGTATGCCCGCGGGCACTTCTTACGCAACGGCTTTTAGCACCATACGCCGAAGCCTTGATGAAGCACATGCTGAAGGTTTTTTGAAAGCCGAAATTGCCAAGAACCCCGAGCGTTTCGTCGATCTCGACCCCGATATTGCGCAGGCGCTGATGGATCAGAGCCAATCTGGAAAAAAAGTGGTACTCATCACGAACTCGGACTGGATCTTTACGCGCGATATTATGCGTTACGCCTTTGACCGCTATATGCCTAAAGGCAAAACTTGGATAGACCTCTTTGATCTCGTGGTGGTTTCCGCGCGGAAACCGAGCTTTTTTACCGATACCGACCCGATCTTTAAAATTATCAACGATGACGGTGATTTGCGGCCTGTTAGCGCGATCGAGGAGGGGCACAAGCTCTACCTTGGTGGGAATGCCATCCTAGTGGAAGAAGCGCTTGAACACTCTGGTGCAGAGATACTTTATGTAGGGGATCACGTGTATTCCGATGTTAACGTGTCTAAGGCCGTACGACGTTGGCGAACTTGCTTGATTTTGCGTGAACTCGAAGAAGAACTACACGCGATGGAGGCGTTCTCTGCCTCGCAGGAACGCTTAGATTATTTGATGCAAAAAAAGGACGAGTTAGATGCAAGAATCGCGCAGGTGAGACTCGAAATTCAACGCGAGAAGCTGCAAAACCATCATAAGAGCACGGGTCCATTATACGGACTACTCAACGCCATGCGTGGCGAATCTGAAGACCTAGAAGCTGAACTCGCACCACTCGCCTCGCAAGCCTCGCTACTTACACACGAGCTTTGGGGACCCATTCTAAGAGCAGGCAACGACAAGAGTTTAATGGCTCGACAGATGGAGCAGCACTCCGACGTGTACAGTTCGCGGGTATCAAACTTTTTGCACTGCACGCCCTTTGCGTACTTGCGCTCACAGCGCGGGATGCTACCGCACGAAACTATTTTGATGAAAAAGCTCTGATTCGTTGGGGCTACCGCTCTTAGAACTCGTTTTGTGTGTAGAGTGTTGATTTTATTGACTTTATTTTGAATGCCATATGGATTTTCTTGCTTTATTTAGGGGCTGGTTTGAAACCAACCCCCTACTATTTTTACAATAATCAGAGCGTCCTTAAGATAAAACTGTTTTATAAACGAGTTACGCCCGACACCGTTTTTGCTAAAATAGAAACGAAGCACAGTTCAATGCTCTTAAGCCCTACATACTTGCCAATAACAGCCTAGCAACCTATATTCACAGCGAGTGGTGTATCTAAGTGTTTACACCACATCTTCTTTTTTTTATGGGAGTTATTATGGAGTGGATTAAATCTTTGTTAACGCCAGAGAACTTGTCGTTGGTTACGGGTTTTGCTGTGAATTTGCTTGGGGTTATTTTATTATTAATCTTTGGTCTAATACTAGCCAAGGTATTAAAGAAATCGACTCTTAAGGCACTGAAGAAGTCAAAGTTAGACGAAACCTTGTCTAAGGCGCTTGCGAATGCTGTATATTGGCTCGTATTTGTATTTGTTGTTTTAGGCTGCTTAAGTATATTTGGGATTGAAACGACCAGTGTTGCAGCCATCATCGGTGCCGCCGGTTTAGCTATCGGTCTTGCATTCCAAGGCACACTCTCCAACCTCGCCGCTGGCGTTATGCTCATTATCTTCCGTCCCTTTAAAGTTGGCGATGTCATCACCGTTAGTGGAGATACTGGTGGCGTCAAAGAAATTCGCCCCTTTGACACGATTTTAGACACACCAGATAATCGTCGCATTATCATTCCTAATAGCAAAATCTATGGCAACACGATCCTCAACGTTTCCTACCACGAAAATCGCCGCGTCGATGTGAGTGTGGGTGTTAGCTATGATGCCAACATGGACGAGACGCGCAAAACATTGGAAGCCTGCATTAAGAGTGTTCCCAATGTATTAGATGAGCCCCAATCTGCAGTTATTATGGCAGAACTTGATGCCGCCGCTGTAACTTGGAGTGTTAGGGTGTGGTGTCCAAGAGCTGAGTACTTTGCAGTACGTGAAGCTCTGATTGGCGCGATCAAGCGAGATCTGGACGCTGCAAAGATCGAAATTCCCTTTAACCAAATTGTTGTTCATCAAGCGAAAAACTAAGCTTTCTTGAAAAACTAAGCTTTGTATTAAAAAGCGCATGGCCTCCGAATAGTGTTCGGGGGCTTTTTTGTTTTTAGAGCGCTATGCGCGGGTGAAAAGCCTTTAGTTTTTTCGCAAGAAAGCTGTTCTGTCCTGTATGCTAGGGCGAGCACTGAACGAGCGCTTTGGGCGTTAGAGGGCTTGACTTTTCGTCGAGGGGGTAGTCGCGGGATCACCGAGCAAAAGACGCAATGAGCGCATTTTGTGCAATGGTTCGACGAATAGTCGAAACGTTGCACAAAATGATGCGCTCATTAGCGAATTTGGCGAGGAAGCCCGCGCGTAGGGGGAGACTTCCCCCACAAAGGTGTAAAGCTTAAATATCGCATGCATCAGAGTGTTCTTAAAAAAGCGATTTTTTGTGAAAGTCATTTTACGAAACTGATTTGTACAAAATTCTCATTTCATGTTTGATGGAGAAGTTTCGCAGAGAAATTTTGATTTCACGTGCAATTTACTTAAAAGCCTGCTAAAATCACTGCTGGAATGGGGGCGCAAATTGCCATGGTTAAATATAAATCACTGCTTACACTTTAGAGTGTAAATGGGGGGAGCATGGAAACTCTTTAGGCTGCGCACGGTGCTATTATTGCTAAACGGCTTTGCAGTGTAAAGTGTGTGTTTTGGGGGAGTGGGCTCTTGAGCGCCCGAAATATCGTTATGAATTGTAAATGAGGAGTGTGCTATGCGCAAAACATTGACTTGGCTCATTATCATACTTGCCGCTTGCATAACGGCAACGCTAGCCTTTGGACAAGATAAGCGCGCCCCCATTGTATTTATAACCATTGACACATCGGGTTCCATGAACTTTACGGTCGATGGGCGTCAAATGTATGATATTAACTACAGTTCCAGTGGTCTTTGCCACTCTAACAGATTTAAAGGCATCATTAACGAGAAATCTCGCCTTATGCTAGCCAAAGAAGCGTTGGCGGGTAGTGTTAGGAACTACACGACCTGTGCCTCGGCGCGCGATGGAAAGTCCTACGCGGATTGGGGCGCGTGCCACAGACAAAAGGTTTACCGCTCCTACAACGTTTGTAACACAGACGGCTGCTGGAACCACAGAGAAAGCATGACAAACGGGGATATATACAGAAAATTTTCGAGTAGTAACTCTATTCCTTTGGTTTGTCCGTACTTTTCAGATTTGAACGCTAGTGACGATAAGTTTTATAGTGATGGTTTGATACAATCTTATGCAGCGTCAGTCAAGTTCGGTTTTGCTGGCTTTGCGTATTGGGCAAATAGTGCAGATTTATATGGAAAAGCATCCTCGTATACAGATGGAGGGATTACTTACTACTCACCGAGTATTACGGATCCTTATAAAACCATAACTGAGGCTGTTGGCATTTGGACGGCAAAATTCGATACGCCAGCCCCATTAATATACCCACCTGCCTTCGATTCTGTTTCGGAGATCGAGCGAACCAATGCGCGAGTCGTCGACATGGTGCGTAGCTATTACGCCTACGGGGGAACACCGACTGGGCCTGCACTAGCGGATCTCTACTACGTTTTTACCCAAGACGAAAATGTACATACAACGCCAAAATCCACGACTGAACGGCATACAGATCCGTTCTACTCTTGCCGTGATAAGGCCATCATTTTAGTGACCGATGGGGAGCCCAGTGCAGGCTACAACTCGACAAACCCCAATATTAAGGGCTTGTACAGCCACGTTTGGCATGACGCGCGGCGATTATATGACGCTGGAATAAAAACTTATATTGTTGGTTTTGCGTTTACTAATCTTAGCGCTGCTGCGAGAAACATGCTTAACAGAACCGCTTGGCAAGGGGGAACCTGCCGAACAGGTGAAAGTGCTAACTCCACCATTCACCCCACAGATCTTTCTGGGTACAACAGCTTTATCGATGCGGGGAATAACTGTTTTTATGACGCCGCAACGGGCGATGGTCTGCGTATCGCGCTGGTCTCTGTGCTCACCGACATGCTTCGGGGCAAGGTTTCACGCACAAAGGCCGCCTCGACAACGCGCATAGGCCGCCTTGCCAATGGCGCTAAAACAGGTTGGTATGAAGTCTATAGCGGCTACGAAGTGGGGCAGGGCAATTTATGGAAATCGCAGCTAGAGCGAGAAACCTTCGTGTGCTCATCGGAGGGCTTTGTACGCGATGAATCGCAGTTTATCGACATGGCTCAGCTGCTCCAAACACGTGTCAACGCATGTAAGGAAAACGAGAATTGCAGTTCGGATCGCAGCATTTGGTTAGGTAACTACGAAGGAGGCCATGAGAACGCAATCTTCCCCGAGATGATAAAAATTGGCGACCCCAATGCCGGCAAACTTGGGGCGCATGCGCAATTTGATTACCAAGAAAGTCAAAATCAATGCGATATTGCTATGACACAATCCATATACGCCTCTACCGATGGAGCAGGACAAACCATCAACGACAACTACATCCTCAATCCCTACCATTGCGCCACCGACTTTGACTGCGAAAGTGAGGGGGTGGGTAGATATTGTATGGTTGGAAAGTGCTACCAAAGCTCGCAGCTCTCGGGTCTGAAGCGCTGTGCCGACGGTTGTTCGCACAACGAGGTTTGCCTCGCAAACTTCTGTTTCCCTAAAGCTACACAATGCTCTGCACACCGCGACTGCGGCATAAACAGAGTTTGTCACGTAGGAAAATGCATGCCTGGCGTGGTGCGAAGCTGTGAGTACCGCGAATTCATTGCCTCCCAACCCTTAGGAACCATAGAATACGCTAGCCCCGTCATCGTTGGGGGGCCAGAGCGAAGCTACGCAAGCAAGAGCTACCAAAGCTTTAGCAAAAAGCACTGGCTGCGCGATACCATGCTTTACGTCGGAGCAAACGACGGGATGCTGCACGCATTTAACCTTGGCAAAAACCTCAACACCGCGTCTTCCGTAGCCGAGGGTGCGGAGCGCTGGGCGTTTATACCTAAAACGCTTTATCCAAAACTGAGGGATTTGCTCAACTTTGGGAAGCAAAGCTTTGTCAACGCTCCACCCGTGGCTAAGGATATCTTTATTCCCAGTAAAAACGAGTGGCGCAGTGTTTTAGTGGGTGGTTTGCGCGACGGTGGACGAGCTTACTACGCGCTTGATGTTACAGATCCTGATGCGCCGAGCGTTATTTGGGAGATAAGCAATACGCTGCGAACCCCCAAGCATGGCACAGGCTCTGACGAAGACGAGTTTGGCTTTGCCAATATGGGCTACAGTTACGGCGAAGCTGTCATTACGAATTTAAATATTGCCGGTAAGATCGAACCTGTCGCGATGGTATCTGCTGGTTTCCCCAGTCCAGGCTCCTATAGGGAGTCAGGCGAGATTGGAAAAGCGCTTTACGTTGTACGGCTAGATCCCGCCGAAGATGGCTCAGATTTAATCGTAAAAACCATATCGTTTGACAAGGTCGTCACCGGTAGCCCAGCAGTTTATCCCAGTGGCTTTAACAAAACCGCGCAAGTCCTCTACGTAGGCGATGCTGCTGGGCGCATGCACCGCATAGACTTTATGGATCCCAATCCAAATAACTGGATAAGCTTAGCCAACGCGGACACGAGCGTCATCTTTGATCCCCGACAAAATAGTGGCCTTATTGAACAAACTTATGAGCCCATTTACCACAAACCCGCTGTCGGCTTACTCGCCAACAATGTGCTCAGCGTCAGTTTTGGCACGGGGATGCCCGATAATTTAAGCATTTACGGATTAACGAACAATTATTTCGCTAGCTTCGTCGACAGACGCAGCTGTACTGGCAGTTATGTCGACGGAAAGTTCGTTCAACACTGCGAATACAAACTCAACCCCACTGGCGCATATTACCCCAAGCTCTTGGCTTTCGATAAGACTAGCCCAGACTCCCTTAATGTCATGCAAAGTGGTAGCGTTGTTCACGGCGTCGAATCGAAACATACCGTCTACCATATGCAGGATAGTCAAAAAATCACTGGCGCCCCGCTACTTTTTAACTATCAAATTTACGTTCCTAGCTACCAAAGCGAACAATCCGTCGACTCTTGCGCCACTGGTAATGCCAAGGTTTGGCGCCTATCCGTCACGGAAAGTGGCACCAAAGCAGGCGCAAACCACATCGCATCCAATATCAATGTTCAACGCCCCGACTCCCAAAGCGATTACTGGAAAAACGATCACAACCCCAACTATTTCGCCCTAGGCTCCGACACCGTCGTCTATGGCCTCGAAGTTTCCCCACAAAACATCTGCATCACCTCCAGTGACCCATCAGGCAATATGCAAGCCGCCCTAGCCTCCCCGCAGCTCATACTCCAAACGGGCGAAAATCCCCACAAAAACGCCCCCGACATCCCTGGCTCAAGCGGCATCGCCTCCCCAAACCGCAGCACCGAATCCTTGGCCATCGACCTAGCCCCCGTTATGCCTAGACTTACGCCTCTTTCGTGGTCTAGCGTTTACGAATAAGTAAAGCTTTTTCTTGGTGGGGGAAGTGTCCCCCTACGTGTCAACCCCGCGCTGTGCGCGGGTTTGCCACTACCCCCTCAACGGGGGCCCTAGCCCCCGTAACGCCCCCACTGCGATTGTTTAGCTCTTCCTAGGGCGGCTCTGATGAATGAAAAAACATCATAAGCGGCTAAAATAAAGTATGGAAGGCGAGTGGGGTGTTTAAAATAAAGTCAATGAAATCAATGCAATACAAAGCCTGCTTGCCGTTAGGCACGCGGGCTTGGGGCGATATTCCCAACAGCTCAGAGCTTGCTTACGTAAAGCACAAGCTAAAAGTGAACGCGTTAGTACGTCAATTTTCTGGGAAGGCTCTTTGCCTCCTCGATCCACTTTTCGACTTCTTTTTGAGAAGGCGCGCGGCGAACAAGGTTTTTGGCCTCGTTGGCCTCCAGCATCGCCTGGGTGAGGTTGTCAGCACGGCGTCGCGCGAGTTCGACAACGGTGTCTACGCCAGCGGCTTCGAGGAGTTCGGCGTATTCGCCACCAACACCTGTAATGCGGAAAAGATCGACCATATTGGCGAATCTTAATATTTTCTTTTCAGGGATGCCTGTTTTTTCAGCCAAGTCCTTGCGCTGCTTCGGGCTGAGTGTCGCTTCTAGTAGCTTGTCAGTTGTCGTAACTCCATGCTCTCGCAGTTTCTCACCTAGAACCTCTCCAATGCCTTCTACTTCTTCAACTTTGTAATTTGCCATAATGTCTCCCAGCAAAAGTGATGGATGCCCACGCAGCCATTGCGTGCAACTCTTTAAAAATATAAGATAATCAGTGCTAAGGCAAGGCTGTGCCATAAGACGCTTAAATGAGCAGCGCTTTGCATGGTTCATTGGTTTTATATGAAGTAAAGGTTCTAGCATAATGTCCGAAAAAATAACGAGAGACCCGCTACCGCTTGATGCAATCGCGGCGCATTTACACAAATATATTGATGTTTCGACCCCGCTGCCAATGCGACAAATGGCGGCCAAGGCTGCGTTGCCCATGCAGGCTAGCGATTTGGTGTACGTCTTGTACCAGCTTCAGTTTGACACGGATGAAGAGGTGCGCGCAGCGGCACATGATTCATTGAAGAGCTTACCCGCCGATGTTGTGAAGCCGGTACTGCAAGAAGATTTGCCAGCAGTTTTGTTGCACGAGCTTGCTGTGCTTTATTCAGATAAAATGGAGTTAATTGAAATTTTAATCAATAATGCGGCTTGCCACGATATAACTATCAGGGATATAGCGGCGAAGGCGAACGCAGAGATTGCAGAGCGCATTGCTAACCAACATGTAAGGTTGCTGCGATATCCCGAAATTATAGAAAAATTGTATATGAACCCCAACACACGTATGGTACAGGTCGACAAAATTCTGGAGCTCGCAAAGTTAAATAATGTGAAACTCCCGAATTTGAGCGCTGTGCAAGAGGCAGCGCAAGATACAGCGTATAAGGCAGACGCAAGAGTGTCTGATGAAGAATTTGAAGCGATTTTACACGATGCTGCACACGCTAAGGAAATCGAGGATAAGCAAGATGAGCTTGATGCGCTTGTTGATAATGAACGAGATGCAAGAGATGAAGAAGAGTCACGAAGGTTGTCAAAGTGGCAGATGATCTCAAAGATGTCGCCTCCACAAAAGGTTCGCTTGGCGACTTTAGGTGGGCGCGAGGAGCGAACTTTGTTGCTACGTGACTCGCAAAAGATTGTGTATATGGCAGCGATCCAAAGTCCGCGCTTAAGTTTGAGCGAGGTTAACGGGATTGCGAGTTCCAAGGCGGTGAGCAACGAAATTATAGCCTACATTGCAGGGCGCAAGGAGTGGACACGTTACTACCCTGTTGTTTTGGCTTTGGTCAATAACCCCAAATGCCCCGTAGCCGATGCTTTGGGCTTTCTTAAAACGATACGTCCAAACGATTTGAAGGCAATTCAACGCAGCAAAAGCGTGTCTTCGCAGGTTGCTCGTCAGGCACAGTTGCTGTATCGCCAAAAATCAGCGGGACGCTAGAATATCTTTGGCAAAACAACGTTGTATAACACTTGCGCAAGTGGGTTTGCGCTCAAGGATAAAAAATGATGTTCAGCATTTCACCCCTTAGTCTAAAGCTCATCGACCTAGCCATAGAAGAAGATCTGCTCGCCTCGGACTTTAGCACCGATGCCATCTTTGGCGCAGAGCACCGCAGCAGCGGCTACTTGCTCGCCAAGGAAGAGCTCGTTTTGTGCGGAAGTGAGATTTTTCGCCTTGTATTTACCAGGATTTATGCGCTCAGCCTTGGGATGAATGCAGAGCTAAAAATCGAGTTCAAGGCTAAAGATGGAGATAAAATAGCAAAGTTTACGAAGTTTGCCGAATTTAGTGGTCCCACCTCTGTGTTACTAAAGGCAGAACGCGTGGCTTTAAATTTTTTGCAACATTTAAGCGGGGTTGCCACGCACACCAATCAGATTGTTGAGGCTTTGGGCTCAGAGGTCATGCTATGCAATACCCGAAAGACCTTGCCAGGGATGCGTGAACTGCAACACTATGCAGTTCGCACTGGGGGTGGGCGTAGTCATCGCTTTAACCTCGGTAGTGGCGTCATTCTTAAGGACAATCACATCGCGGCATCAGGCTCCATCGCTGAAGCAGTCAGATTGGCAAAAGCGCATGCTCCACACAGTTTGCGCATCGAAGTCGAGTGTGAAACGCTTGATATGGTCAAAGAAGCGTTAGCTGCTGGAGCCGATATTATTATGTTAGATAATATGAGCATTCCCCAAATGCAGGAAGCGCTCGACCTTATTCAGCGTCGTGCAATCACAGAGATTTCGGGTAATGTGGATTTGGAACGCGCGCCAAGTCTCTCTCATTTGGGCGTGGACTACGTCTCTAGCGGGGCGATTACACACTCAACAAAAGCCGCAGATATTTCGATGCGTTTTCACTAAACTCCAATTTTATGATGAAATATTTTATCATTTAACTTTAAGCTTGAGCAAGGTCTTTATTATGAAAAAGTTATCCCTTTGTATCGTTCTAGCCTCTATCTTCTTAGCTTGCTCCACGACTTCGACAGTCGATCTTTACCGAATTACTTCTACGGGTGAACTCTATAATGTTGGGCGCTCCGCAAAGCCTGGAAACGAGATTTACGGGCACTTTTTTAGCTCTGCAAACTACGATCGCGGCGAACTTAGCCTGAGTGAGGCGATGGTAGATGGGAAGCTAGAAAGTATAGCAAAAACTTGCTACGTGAGTTTCCCCGAGTTTGAGGGCATACGCATTGAACCCTGCCAATTAGCTTACCTCGTTAACGAAGGGGCGCTGGGCCAAGCTGAGGGGCTCGATAAACTTGGGATATATGTTAGCACCATGGATTCTAAGATGGGGAGTTATGTTTTATATGCGTTTAACGCCGACACGAAGATTTGGGATCAGCTCTATTCGGTGCCGATCCATTTAGATCACTGGAATGCAGGAATTGACGTAGTACGGCGTGACCCCAAGCAAAAGGGTGGACTTATCTTTTTGCGTAGCCTCGACACTGAAGATGGGAACGAGCCGTTGTTGCTCAAGAACCACGTGATTTTATGGGGAGAGGATGGGCACTTCGTAGAACCCGTAACGAGTCAAGTGGCGCCGTTAACGATTGACGAAACTTCGATTTCTCCATTTGGGGAGACTGCGGATGAGGAGACGCGAAAACAAGATGCCGCAGCAACCGCACCCGATGGTTCAGTGGTGCTCCAAGATAATATGCAAGACGGGGAGCGCAAGCTTATTCTCCAAGTTCCTAACGACGGTAGCGCGCCAGCACAAAGTGATGCCCCACAAGTTCAAAGCCCACAACCAACGCATGTGCAGCAACCAGCGTATGTTCAGCAACCAGCGTATGTGCAGCATCCAGCGCATGTACAGCAACCAGCGTATGTGCAGCAACCAGCGTATGTTCAGCCCACAGGACAAATTCAAGTCGTTGTACCACCTGCATCGCAGCAAACAGGTCAGCAAATAGTCATCGTTCCTGCGAACACGGCGCAAGCAGAACAGAATCATGAAGGCACGCAGCAAACAGCACCCGTGATCACGCCGAATAACTACCCAGTGCAAAACACTGGCGTTACGCCGTAGTTGCAAAGCTTCTGGTATTTTGATCTTTCTTATGAAAAATCGCTATCTTTGACTTAAGGAAGCTCTGATCAATGCAAAAACAGCGTTCGAACCTGTCCTTGATTAAAACAAGGAAATCAGGCGAGCGTTTAAAATAAAGTCAATCAAATCAAGGTGGTACGCAAAGGATGGGGTTCTAAAGACGATAACCCTTAGCGAGCTTTGGGGCGGAGCACCAAAAATAAACCAGAGTTTCCTTGAGCTAAAAACAGCGCGCTGTGCCTTGTACAGCGCGCTGTTTAACAAAGAGAATATCCGTTTTTTAGAGCAATTTGCAGCAAATAGTTCGTTTTTTTTGTTTTTGCACCTTTCTTTTCGAGTCTAGGGGCTTATGATAAAGTAAGCAGCGCAAAACCTCATACCGAGGCTTGCCTATTCTTTAAATTTTAACCTGGAGTATACAAATGACTAAGCCTGTGCAAGTAACAACAGCTACATTCAAAACCGAAGTCACCGAATCAACGCTACCCGTACTCGTTGACTTCTGGGCAGCTTGGTGTGGCCCCTGTCGCGCGATTGCCCCGCTACTTGAGACTTTGGCTCAAGAAAATGATGGAAAAGTTAAGATCGCCAAAGTAGATATTGATGCTTATCCAGAGTTAGCCAATCGTTTCGGCGTACAATCCATACCCACGTTGGTAGCTTACAAAGATGGCGAAGAAATTTCGCGTATTATTGGTAACCGTGCTCGTGAAATTCGTGAACTCGTCGAGAATTTAGCCGAATAATCAATGGACTGGAGAGCATTTTTAGATACATGGCGAGACAATCTCTCTGGAGTATGGCTCCCGGGGCTGTTGCTCATTGTATTTCTTGGCTTTATGATTGTTTCGATTGCCAAGAAGGAATTGGTGGCAGCGATTGTTTTTGCTGTGTTAGCGGTGGGTGCCGCTTCATATTTAGGGCTAAGCGGTTATTTATTACCTGGTTTTAGGTAGTTTTGTTATTTCTATATTTAAAGGCGCAGTTTAGGCTGTGCCTTTTTTTGCTGCGCTAGGTGAAAACTTGTGTTTCGACTTTATGGGTCGAAACCGTGCTTGATACGAAAGTATTGAGAGCTTTGTACGGGGGGAAACCCTTTTCTTTGTGCCAAAGAAAAGATGTTTCCCCCCGTGCCCCCCTCCCCTTCAATCGCGACATGGATGTCAGCGATTGGTCGCGGCTGAGGCCGCGCGCGAAGCGGCCACAGCCTGGACGGCTGTGGCACTAAGAAAGCACTCTTTTAAGCACTTTTCGAATAAAATGCCATTTTACCTTTACCATGCCTTATTTTACTAGCATTTTTAGCTTGTATTTCTCTACAAAATGTCTCATTTTGTTTAATACTGTATCGGATTTGTAAAATTAAATTCACAGTTTCTAGCCGTGCAAAGGTCTCGTATTGAAAGCTTTTTGCTTTAGTTTAGAAAAACGTCCAAATAGCTAGAGCAAACGTAAAAATGCTAAGCGCGCATCGAAGTCCATTTAATTTTATTGCTTTATTTCGAAAACTCGTCTGGCTTTCTTCCCTTAATCAAGGACTGGTTTGAAAGCTGCTCCTACTCATTTTGCATGAATTAGAGTCTTCTTAAGAGATGGATTCATATTTAGTGCGCAAAAAACGTATGGCGAAACTAAATTCACTGTTTTGATGCGCGCAAAGCTCTCGATCTAGCGGTAATTCTAAGTTTGTTTAGAGTTTTTGCATGCTATAAATCCAAATATTGGGCTGCGTAAATGGGCTCTGGAGTTGGCGAGCAGTTTGTATATGACTTGGTTACGGTAGTTGGATGAATATAATGCTTGTTGGAAGCATCTAAAAAAAATTTCGACTTTTGCGCGAATAGAGGCTTTTACATGCTTTAGGTGACGTGCCAATACAGCCAGCGCGGCTGGGGACTACTTTAAAGTAGCAAGCATGAGTTCTGTGCGGCAAGCTGAATGATATTGAGTGCATCATTTCGTTTTCCGATTTCTACCTTCAACAATAGTGAATACGCCACTGCATACGCCTGTTTTAATGAAGCGCTGAAGAATGCAAAAATAGTCTAAAAATCTTTAGCCCAAAGTATAAAAGCGGGCTGAGGTGTTCAAAAAATTCATAAGATCAAGGCACTATACACAAGGACGGGGTTTAAGGGGCAATAAACCCTAGCGAGGCGCGTGCTCAAGCCAGAGCAATAAATCAGAGTCATAAGAGCAAGGAAAAAATGGATGTTCTTGAGTAATATCAAGGGTATTTGTAGGTGTGTAAACCGAGCTATGAAGCATATCCTATGCGCTTTTATGCCATTGTAGTTGAGGAACGGCATTTTGCTTTGCTGTATCTTGGAGCTAGGACGCTGTTTTTGTTTTTTGTGAAGTAAGCGAGTGTCAGAACAAGCGCAGTGGGGGCGTTGCGGGGGCTTGAGCCCCCGCTGAGGGGGTAGACGCAAACCCGCGCTCGGCGCGGGGTTGCGGCGTAGGGGGATACTTCCCCCACAAGAGAGAAAGTCGAAAATATCGAATGAAACAGGATATGTCCGGCAAATTAATGCGAGTTTTTCTAAAAATTCATGTTTAGCGCTTTTTGTTTAAAATAATTACATCTTTTAATAGAAGTTTGCACAAATATCTTGACAAGTATTGCATTCAAATTTATTAGTTTTTATGCAGAGCAAAATGCTATGGCATGAGCGAGTAGCATTCGATTTTTGTTGCCTGTGGTATGGGCAAGTTGCTTGGAATTATAAACTACTTTGGGAGCTAAAATGGCCAAACAAGTAAAGACAATTAAAGATGCGAGCTTTAAAGAGATCACGAAGCAAATGCTTGATGCTGCAAAGGCGGAGCTCGTTGTTGTAGAAGAACAGCGAAAACTACTTATTGCACAAATCAAGAATTGTGAACTCATGATGGGTATGCCAGATTCTAACGAGCGTCGCAGTGCGAAGGCTGAGGAAGTTGAGAGTTTGCCAAGTGAAGAGCCGAAGAAGCCTAGTAAAGCAAAAGCAGAGAAAAAGGCGAAGAAGGCTGCCGATAGCCCTAGAAAGGTTGTACCACGGCGCAAAGCAATGATTAAGACTGGTAAGCTAAAACAAGATATTTTGGATATTTTAGCCAAACGCGGGACTTCGCTTAGCAATGCCGAAATTTTGGCGGAACTTAATGATATAGACGGGGAAGTGTATCTCATGACCAATTCCCTAAGAGCGCGGCTATCTACTGTTTATAAGTTGCTCATCAAAGAAAAGAAGATGGAGAAATTGGGACGCGGCATTTACAAGGCGCTACCATAAAGAAATTTCGTAAATACTTGCTAGAGCCCGCATAAAGGGCTCTATTTTTTACATTACTCAAAGCTAAAAGGTCGGATATGAGCACAGTGATTTACGAGGAAGCTAGTAGGATAGCGAACAATATTAAGAAAAAATGTGATAGAGCTGTCGAATTATGTATAGTTTTAGGGTCGGGCTTAGGCAGTTTTGCGGATTCTCTAGAAGATAAAGTACGCATACCATACACAGAAATAGAAGGTTTCCCCACCTCTAGTGTTCACGGACATGCAGGAAACCTAGTATTTGGGCGCCTCGATGGAAAAGATATCGTGGTAATGCAAGGTCGCGTTCATTATTACGAATGTGGTAATTTGCAGCGAGTTACACTTCCCATAAGGATTTTAAATCTTTTAGGTGCGCGTCGAATGATTGTTACGAATGCGGCGGGTGCTGTTAACAGAGATTTTGAAGTCGGTGATCTGATGTTGATTACAGATCATATTAACATGATGATGGCCGCTAGCCCGCTTGTAGGTCTTAACGATGAGCGCTTTGGCCCACGATTCCCCGACATGAGTGAAGCATACAACCATGCAATGTCGGATATTATACGTGCAAGTGCTCGAGATCTAAAGATCCCGATTCGCGAGGGTGTATATTGCGCCTTCCACGGTCCAGAATACGAAACTCCCGCCGAGGTTCGTTTGTCTGCAACGCTTGGCGCCGATGCCGTCGGCATGTCTACGGTTCCCGAAGTATTGGTAGCAAACCACATGGGAATGAAGGTTGCTGGCATTTCTTGTTTGACCAACAAAGCTGCTGGGCTTTCGGAGCAAAAGCTCAATCATGAAGAGGTTATGGAGGCTGGGCGCAAGGTTGCCGCCAACTTTGTTACACTTCTAAGCGAGGCTGTCCGTCGCTTGCTTTAATATAGACGTTTTTGACTGTTTATAAAGCTTAAAGGCGCCCAAACGGGGCGCCTTTAAGCTTTGTATGGAATTCTTAATAGAAGGCAACCACCCAATGCATGAAGTGCACATCCAGCTCTTCAAAGGGTATTAAATGATCTTCACCCACTTGACTGGTAGATGATTCTTTGTCGTTAGTATTTACCCATCTCCTGCTACTTCCTGCCAACAATTTCATTTGCCCATAGGGGTCGTCCACAATAACACCTTGGTCTGTGACTTGTTGGAAGCGAATAATATGGCCATGTACGCTACCCATAACGGCTTTACCTTCACGCAGCGCGCTTCGTACTCTGCCTTGCCAAAACGCTCTCGGTTGCGCTCTTGTGCTACCAGTATTGAGTAACCAGTCAAGGTTAACGCCCAATTTTTTGGCTACCGCGCCCCAGCCCGTAGAGCTTGTGCGCGCTGCATAGCCGTTGTCAATGCGAATTTTCTCGAGTGCATCTTCATATTGCATTTCGGGGTGGGGGTTTGCAATACCGAGCTGTTCAAGACACATCGCTAACGAGGTGAGGTTACACATGACATCGCCAATATTTTCATTTTTAGAATTTTTGGACTCGTTGTCGCGCTGGCTATGATAATAGTTCTTGGCTTGTAGTAATTCGTAGTAATCTCCGCGGTCTTCCTCGGGGAGCAAGTCTATGAGTTCACGCGCTCGCCTTATTTCGTCGATACTGAGGCGCGGCTTGTCGTACAATGCTTTTAGTTCGGGATCAGCTTTGGAGAAGTCTGGCTCTTTAAGGGGCTTAGGTAGCGTTGATTGCAGTACAGTGTAATTGGCATGTATGTACGCAACCCCGTCGTTATGGGCGACCTTTAACCAATCGCCTTCTTTTGCGAGCACATCAAAGCTTTGTCCTAGTCTGGCGGTGCCGATTTTCGTTGAACTCTGCGCCGCTCCTGCACGAATATTGAGCGACGAAGCGGTAACCGTTGCCTTATCAATGACGCTTCCCTGCTCAGGGCTAACTTCTTCCTTCTTATCTTCTTCCTTCGCTACGCTCACTTGTTCGGGTCTTTGCTCGCGTACTTGTGTGCTTTGCGTGGAGCTGTCTTGCGTTTTGTTGTCGCTCTTCTCCTCTTCCTTTTCTACCGCTGCAGTCTTAGTGAAGTTGGTATATTGCGCGGAGATATAAGCGACCTTCCCATCGAGGCGTATTTCGAGCCAACCGTCCTTCTCGCCGTAAACCTTTACGTTGTCGCTGGTCTTGAGGATTCCGATTTTACCAAAACCCGTACCTGGGCCAGTTCGGACGTTGAGGGCATTCGCGGTTACTTGAGCCGAACCGATAGCATCAACCGAGGGAGCAGCATTGTCCTTGCGAGCAAAACTCGTATAAGCGGCCGATACATAGCCAATATTTCCGTTATAACTAATCTCTAGCCAGCCATCTTTCTCACTGAGGACTTCGATTTTAGTGGCGCGTTTTAGTGTGCCGACTTTGCTGTTGCTTACCCCTGGGCCACTGCGCACGTTTAGGAGCTCAGCCGTAATCATCGCCGATCCAATAGCCTCCTGAGCCACGTTACTATTAGGCGCACCCTGTTTTTCCGCCTTTAGCTCATTATTCTGAACTTTTGGATCAAGCATCTTGTCTTGCAGCAAGCCATCCCTTTTTTGTTGCATTAATTCTGACATCTTCTCCTCCTCTCGCAAAATCGACCGCAGCGCAGCCAGACATCTTAAACTAGCCCGCAACTTTTGTTGCTACTTTGTTATAACTGCAAGAACTGTGCCGAAAGTTGCATTTCATAACTGAGATATGCCATGCACAGTATGCGCCTTGCAGCCTTAGTGGCGACATCGAAGTCCAAATTCTGGGTACTACAAACCACAAGTTTTCTCAGTTTGTGACAACTTGTCCATCATAAACACTAAAGTGCGCAGGGCTGATGCAAATTTCGGCTCTAGCATGTTCCAGCGCATGGTTTTATGCCGTCCGCCATTGGGTTCATAGGCAAGTCGCCTTGCTATTTCACGGAATGCTTTGAATACTTTGGTGTTTATGTCTTTTTTATTTTTGTGGGGGAAGTATCCCCCTACGCGCAAGCTTCCCGCAAAATTCGACAAGAGCCGCTGTATTTAATGCGCCGTTCGCGCTAATCGCGTGACCAGCGCATTAAATGCGTCTCTAGCCGACTTTTGCAGGTGATCTTGCGCTACCCCCTCCCAACCTCAGCATTACGTATTTCTTTTGAGCTTTGCGCGGGGGGGGGGAAGCTTTTTTCTTTTTGCAAACCGTGTGATTTTGAGCGGATTTGATTATTTTATGGCTTAGTTTTCTAATCTCAAGATATGCAAAGACGCGTGTTTCTCTAATTTGTCGTTGTCGCGCGCTACGATCGAGAGGGTGTTATCCCCGATTTGAAGTGGAACGTCGATACTGATCTTGGCCTCTTTCCCTGAGAGGAGTGCAAAATCGATTTTTTGGATCTGGAAGTCCAAACCGTTTAAAGACCAAACATAGGCTTGGTAGTCTTTCAGTGCTGTATCGTCACGAATAATAGCTTCTACGCGCACGCTCTCTTCTTTGCTGCTAAAAGCATCAGTTTGGTACTCGACGTAGGGCGCCCGTAAAATGCCACAAGGCGTCAAACTATTGTTTTCATCGCTTTTACTGATACAGGATTTTTTTGCCTGTGCACCCAATCGTTCTACGGGAAGTATGGCTGTGTCCCTTGGTTCTGTAGCTTTGGTGGCGCTGATGGGGAGTTTTAGACTTTGCATTAACTTAATTTTGCTATCGCTACTCTCGATGCTTAAGTCTAGCGCAGCTTCGTTGGCTTTATAAGTTTTTTGCTTCCCACCGCGTGCTGCAACCCCCGATAAAACCTCGTCTTCATTAAGTTTAAAGCGTAGCGCAAAGCTGTGACTTGCCATAGGCGCGAGTGTAGCGATGCTATCTTTGCCCTTCAGTAATAGAATGTTTCGCCCTGACGCATTACTAATGATAACGTCCAGTGCCTCGGCCTGCACTTGCGACTCGTTCATTACCCAAACATAGACATCTACTGTCTCTCCGCGTTGAAGGAGACCATCGCCGTTGCCGCCTTCGCTATCGTCAAACCACAGACTATAGGCAAGCTGAGGTGAAGGATTGGAAGAGGTAGATGTTATGAAAGATGCGTCTTTATCCAGTTTTACCCCATCCGAATAAAACTTGAGCTCGACGAGATCTTTTCGCGCATCCGACGCTTTGGACAGCTCAACGCTGCGTGAAAACTCGGCTTCCT
>Ga0265293_10003488_pt1 | contig 29155 bp, 19 predicted proteins | sample Munlanlewell138R_FD_192505 | JGI IMG/M metagenome (GOLD analysis project Ga0265293, IMG submission 192505) | Leachate microbial communities from a municipal landfill in Southern Ontario, Canada - Leachate well 138R | ecosystem: Engineered > Solid waste > Landfill > Unclassified | place: Canada... | reverse complement strand
CCCGCAAAATCAACCTCGGAACCACCGACATGCGCAAGCAAACCAACCAAGCAGCCCGAAACCAACCCGACTACTGGGAATAAACCGCACCCCCACAACCACAAACCAAGCCGCCCGCAAGCCAAAAAGCCTGCGGGCGCTACCACCAACCCAGAACCACGCTACCAACAACCCGGACTCCCGCTACCAACAAGCGCTATTTGCCACAAAACGAGGACACGAAACCAGGACAGAACTACCCGCTGCTAGCGAGACGAACTCGATTCTTCAGCGCCAACTAAGCCAGGGTACGAGAAGGGGAAAGTTGACTGGTACTTGGACATGGAGGACAACCTCTATATCTTTGTCTGGCCGATTGGTATTCCGGTCTACATTTATCGTCTTATTACTGCCAAACGGACGGGCTCTTGACATAAATAAGGTTAGGCACTTAAGTGGGCTTCATCCCGAGCGCAGCGCTGGACCCCGCCGGTTGAGCCTTTCCTGCTTGTTCTTAGGTTCCATCATGGGTTCGTGACCTGCGGTGTTGAGCCGGCCGTGGCAGAGTTGCAGGTAGCGGCCACGCGTAAGCCTCGGCGGGGTAAGGTCCTCCAAACTCGAATGGGACCGACACAAGCGTTGTAATTGCCCACAAAACGTGAGGATCTGCGGTGACGTGCCGAGAGTCGTAGACTATGCCATGGATTTTGATCACGGACAAGACGCACTTGACAATATCGATCTTGACGGGCGCCTACTAGACATCGAGCTGCGCTTGGGTCGGATTGAGGAGGCGCTAGTTGCGCTACTCAAGACTCTAGAGCTCGTCTCAATGTCAGTTGACACTATCGAAATGTCCATTGGCTGACATCTATTAAGAAGAGCAAGTCCAATTCTAGACGGAAGTTCCAGGCGGCCGTAGCAGCCCAGTAGATGCAGTCTTGCGTGCCTGACGATGGTGCATGTGGGCGCATCAATCATTTGGTGTGCATTGTGTTCCCATGTAAGGTGGTGCGTTGGGGCTGTGCATGAGCGGCGGTCCGTGGTATTGTGGCCCATGCACGTTGACATCGTTCCGAACCGCACCTCCAGACCCGCCATCTTGTTGCGGGAGGCGTGGCGTGAGGATGGGAGGGTCCGTAAGCGCACCGTCGCCAACCTCACGGGCGTGATCGACGAGGAGCAGGCCCTGCTGCTCCGGCGGGTACTGAAGGGCGAGGCGCTAGTCGCGCCGGCGGACGCCTTCGAGATCACGCGCTCGCTGCCGCACGGGCACGTTCAGGCGGTGCTGCTGGCGCTGAAGCGCTTGGGGGTCGAGAGGCTGCTGGCGTCCAGGCCCAGCAAGGAGCGGTCGCTGATAGCGGCGTTGGTGGCGTTCCGGGTGCTATCGCCGAAGAGCAAGCTGGCGACGACCAGAGCGTGGCTTGATACGACCCTGGCCGCCGAGTTGGGTGTTCAGGACGCTGATGAGCACGCGGTGTATCACGCCATGGACTGGCTGGTGTCGCGGCAGGCGCGCATCGAGGGCAAGCTCGCTGCCCGGCACCTGAGCGAAGGATCACGCGTGTTGTTCGACCTGAGCTCGACGTACGTGGAGGGCGAGAAGTGCGACCTGGCGGCGTTCGGTTACGACCGGGACAAGAAGCGCGGCAAGAAGCAGATCAACTTCGGACTGCTGACCGACGCGGCCGGCCGGCCCATCGCCCTGTCGGTGTTCCCCGGTAACACGGGTGACCCGAGCACGCTCATGCCGCAGGTGGCGAAGCTCAAGGAGCAGTACGGGCTCAATGTCTTCACGCTAGTGGGTGATAGGGGCATGATCACCGGCAAGCACCTGCCCGCCTTGAGAGCCGCCGGTGTTGACTGGGTCACCGCCCTGAAGAGCCAATCGCTAAGGAAGCTGGTGGTGGATGGCGTCATCCAGCCCAGCCTGTTCGAGGAGGAGAACCTGGCGGAGGTGACGCACGCCGACTATCCCGGCGAGCGCCTCATCGCCTGCCGCAATCCGGTGCTGGGTCGGCAGCGGGCGCATAAGCGTCAGGAGCTGCTGACGGCCACCATCGAGGCGCTAACGAAAGTTCAGCAGAGCGTGCGGGCCGGCAGGCTCAAGGGCAAGGCAAGGATCGGCCTCAGGGTGGGTGAGAAGCTGGCGAAGTACCGCATGGGCAAGCATCTCAAGCTCGACATCCAGGACGACAAGCTCAGCTTCGAGGTGGACCAGGACAGCGTCGCCGCCGAAGCGGCGATGGACGGCATCTACGTCATCCGCACCAGCGTGCTCCAGATAGACTTGAGTGCGCCGGACGCGGTGAGGGCGTACAAGCGCCTGGCCGAGGTTGAGAAGGCGTTCCGCACGAAGAAGAGCATCGACCTGCAGGTCAGGCCCATCCACCATCACCTACCAGACCGGGTGAAGGCGCACCTGTTCATCTGCATGTTGGCTTACTACGTGCGGTGGCACATGGAGCGCGCCTGGGCCAGCCTCACGTTCCGCGACGAGGAAACGAACCAGGAGCGCGATCCCGTGGCGGCCGCGAAGAGGTCGACCGCCGCCGCGAAGAAGGCGCAGACGAACACCCTGGCCGACGGCAGTCCCGCCCGCAGCTTCAAGGGCCTGCTGGAGCACATGAGCACCATCACCCTGAACACCTGCAAGCATCCCGGCACCGGCGTGAGCTTCCCGATGACCACCCGCCCCAACGCCACCCAGCAGAAGGCGCTGGATCTACTGGCCAACATCAGCGTGTAGACATCCCGCCGCACCTCGAGAAGCCAGCACTTCGCGTGCAGGACGGGAGAACTACACGCCCACCAACCGGAACTTCAGTCTAGAGACGCCCCTTGGCCTGAGCAAGGGCGAGGTTGCGGAAGAGTTGGCATTTCCCCATCGTCACTCCGAGAGGTGGCGGAAGTGTGTGAAATCACTGCTCGAAATAATCCCGATCGAGTCTTCGAATTATGTACCGATCTTGCTCAGCCACACCGACCCCAGAATTGATCATCAACTGGGCCAGGGTACGGCCGTTTATGAGCACAATCCGCAAGTCGGAAAGAGATTCTGCGTACGCTGAAGCCTCGTTCGTGAACTTGCTGGTGGTGATGAACACGCCTTGCTTGGACTTCTTGCCTAGGAGGCTGCCCACGAAGGCTTGGACTTCCGGGCGGCCGACAGGCCGCTCGACGGCGTACTTCTTGGCCTGGACATACACCTTGGAAAGGCCGAGCGGGTCTTCGTCGATTACGCCGTCGACCCCTTCATCTCCGGTGGTCCGGAAGGCTCGCCCCGCCCCGGCTCGGTTGCCACCGTAACCGAGCGCTTGGAGTACGTCGATGACGATCTCCTCGAAGCGTTGCCACTGGACTCCTAGGAGTGTTTCTATGACCTCATCGGCCAGTGCGGCTACCAGTTGACCGTACCCGTCGGCGATGGCCTCCTCCGGCGACAACTGTTCGTGAGGGAGTTCTTGAGCATTGACTTTCTTGGGCTCACTCGAGATGCCGGTGTTTGACTCCGCCAGCCATCGGCGAAACGAGTCGAACTGCAACAGGGCGTCCTTATTTACGGTCACTGGGTTGCTGTTCAGATAGGCTCGACCGGCATCGGTCAATTCAACCACGCCTCTGGAAACGGTGGTCACTAGGCCCGCCCTGCTCAGGTAGGTTTTGGCCCAGCCCACTCTGCTTGCAAACTTGCCTTGTTTTCCGCTGGGTAACAGCTCCTCTTGGGCGGATTGAGGTAACGACAGTTTAGTGGCGATGGCTTCCCTCATCGTTGCAACTGACGCCTGTCCGAGTTCGCCAAGGGCTTCCAGGAACGGCAGCATGAGTTCCTCGTATGTTGGAACTGACATATCAGACTCCTCCCTCACCCATCGCCTAGCGCCTTAAGCAAGCCCTCGCGCGGCTCGGCGTAATAGAGGATGCTCAACTTCATGATCATCTCGTCCGACAACTCATTCAGTTGTCGACGGGCCGAGATGGGTATAAGCAGGAAGGTCGCGCCCTTCTCTACTGCTAACTCGGCGACGCTAATCGCGTTGTACACGGGATCGAGGCCGCCGCCAAGGTTCAGTCCCCCAACCGCAATGAGGCCACCGCGCAAGCTTTTGCCGAGGAGCGCAGAGCAAAGGGCTAGCAGTACGGGGAACCCCAAAGCTGCGCCACCCTTGGCTGCATCGAAGGCCCGGAGTTGGATTGAGAACTCGTGGGATCGCGGGTCGTTGTCGCCTACTAGTTCCTTGGCTCGAGCGTAGAGGTTCTGTTCCGCGTAACGAACGCTTTCCGTGAAGGGCGCTGGGGAAGGGCGGTTGAGGACGCGCACTCCGGAACCCGGTCCGAACGTCGCGTCGACGCGGAATAGCCCAGCGTTTTCCTCCGCGCCGCCTCCACCAATAGCCCAAACTTGCCCTGGGGGAAGAGGGTCTGTTCCGATCGAGTCGTCACTCTGGACCTCAGGGGTCGATACGAACTGCTCGGTGCCGTCCTCGCCGATCGTGTACGAGAAGTGAGTGTTCCTGAACTCCGCCGCGCCGATGCGCTTCTGTTGCTCCTTCACGCGCCTGCGCGATTCCAGGGCCAGGCGCACCGCCCACTCGAGGTCGTCATCCGGAACTTGCGAGTCGGGGTCGGGGTAGACGAGCTTGATCAGGCCACTTACGGTGCGTTGTACTGCGGTGCTGTCGCGCCCGCTCAGCGCCCCTCCGAGCTGCACCCGGTTATGCATGACCGAGGACCTGCCTTGCGGCCGCATTCGCGTCCACGACTCGGCCAAGAAGTCGCTGACTAGCCCGAAGTGCTTGGTGAAGAGGCCTGCGTGAAGCTTCGGCACGTCCCAGCCCGGCACGTAAGCATGGATGCGGTCCATGAAGGCGGTGTCGTCCCGCATCTCGGGCGGAAGAGGGCTTAGGAGGTGGCCGACTCTCTGCTGGTGTTCGACGTCCACCTCGAAGTTGCCTACCAGCACGATGCCGCCTTCGGCGCGGATGCTCTCCTTGCCGCGGGAGAACTCTCCGGACTCCATGTAGCCTTTCATGATGTTCACGCCATCCTTCTGATCGAAGGACACGCCCGATACCTCGTCGAAGCAGACGACGTCATACTGGGCCACTAGGCCACGCTGACCTGTAGCGTTGTTCACGAACATCTTCGCCACGGTTGCCTTGCCGCCCGAGATCAAGTGGGCGTAGGGCGACACTTGCTGGAACAAGTGCGACTTGCCGGTGCCCCGTGGGCCGAGTTCGACCATGTTGTAGTTACGTTCAACGAAAGGCACGATGCGAAGCAGGAGGATGTCCTGCTGACGCTGCGTTAGCTCTGCGGGCTCGAAGCCCACGCTGCGGAGCAAGAAATGCTTCCACTGCTCGGCCGTGAACGCCTTGCGCCCTTCGTACAGCACTTCGAGTGGCGAGCGCGTCGAGAGCTGGATAGGGCGCACGGCGGTTATTCCGAACGGTCGCCCGTTCTTTTCCTGGGCAATGACCGCGTCGTACTCCAAGTCCACTTCGGCGTAAAAGCCGCCCGTGAACACGCGCTGATTATCGGTGGCGAGGTCAGGTTCTATGCGCACATTGCGCAACTGCAGGCTGGGTAATTGCGCAACGTAGGAATCGGTGGCCGAATCTAGTCGAGCCGTGATCAGGTCGATTAGCTTGATGCTGCCGCGTTCGCGGGCTTCTGCTTTGAACAGTTCGGCTTCGCCTGCCCTCACGGTGCGGTTTCTTAATTGACGCTCGACGATGGCGAGGCCTTCCTCGATCTCGTCTGGGTCGGTGGAGGCGCAGTACCTGCCGAGGAGGAATTCCCCTACATAGGTCGGAACGGGGTACTGACCCTTGAACTGTTGCGCAAGATCCTTGCGAACGATGTACCCGTCAAACGCTTCCGCCGCAATCTGGTCCAGGGCATCCATCTGAACTGGGTTCACGCTCCGGAGCCTACTGTCGTCGTTTGTTGAAGCAGCACAGCCCCCTGCTTGTCAAGGATAACGAGGTGAACGGCTTCACTTTCGTGGTCGTCCGCCGCTGCAAGTGACACCTCGCCGTTCGTTGAGAACGGTTTCGGTTTTCCATCGTGCAAGACCGAACTCGATGGATCGGCTGCTTTGGTCCTCAGGTCGGCGGTAAGTCCATCGAAAGCCCCAGTTACCTGTACGCGGCATCGCATGCCAACCCAGCGAAGCGAATCGATATCTGCCGAGCCGGCAGTCTTGCCGTCTTCAGAGGTTACCGTCAGCACCGGCAAGACAGACTCCTGGACGCTCAGTCCACCATGCTCGTAGTCGTGGCCGGCGATGAAGTTACCAATTCCGGGCGCCACAGCAATTCGCACCTCAGGGTCGAAGAACCACGGCACGGTCTGGTAATCAGTGGTCGAGTTGGGTTTTAGCCTCGCGCAGCGACCTTTGCGAACCACCGTCAGGTGTTCGGGCAAGTTTACTTTGGGCAGACCTTGCGGGAGGAGCAGCCACCCGTGATCGGTAACCACGGTCACCTCCCGCCAGCCGTTGGCTAGTAGGCCGCTTATGCGAGCGGCTATGTTCTTGACTTCGTTACTGAAGCGGCGGCTTAGCCGCCACCCTTCGGCGTGGCCGAGACTGTCGAGGTTGCCGTACTCCATCCAGCCGCTACCCGTGGGGTCTCCAGCGTGCGACTCAGTAACGATCTGGAAGCCAGCACCTTCGAGCGCGCGTCGCAGTACCGGCGCCGTCACTGTTGTCCTTTCGAACACAGCGCTGAACTCCTTGCCGGCTCCGAGAAGCTCAGCAACCGGAGAGAGCGCAGGTTTGGCTGTTGCGGTTACGCCGGGGAGCGCTCCGAAGCGCCACGCTGTGTTTACCTTAGCGCCACGGCTCTGTAACTCTTCAACTAGGGCCTGACCAACGTCGTAACGGAGTCCGTCCGTGAAGAGGATGCAGCGCCCGGGTACTGGTTCGGCCTGGGGTTCTAACCTGGCGAGTCCATGATCCTTTACGGCTTTCTGGAAAGTGTGTGCACCCTCCTCGAGCCAGGGGCGGTAGATTGCTCCAACGGCAGCCTTGACAGCTTCCTCCTCAGCCGGGTTCGTGGCCCCAGCGAGCGACTCGAGCCCGGCAAGGTCGGCTTCCCAACCTGAGGTGCTGTAGCGGTCCGCTATCTCACTGGGCATACCCGTGCCTACCGGTGTGGCGGTGGCCTTCGCTAGCCGGGTGAGGGGAACTAGTACTTGGGCCATCGGCGCCATGCCGAGTTCGGCCCATACCCAGGATCTGCGTTGGGAATGTTCGGATTCGAGCTCCTCTATTGCCTGTCGGCCCTCGCCGGCGGGCTTCCCGGCTAGAGCAAGCAGTCCCTGCCTTAGGCGTTCCTCAGCTGCCTCGTTGTCTTGCGGCCACGCCTCCGATTCGAAGTAGTTAATGGCGTGTGGCCGGTTCTGGCCGGCTCGTCTGAGCAGGTCGGGAAGGTGCGGATAGCGTTGGGGTGATTCCTTGAAGCGCGACCATGCCATCGACCATTCGCCTTCTGCGGCGGCCAGCTTTTCGGCTGCCGTTACTGCGCCATCACGCTCGGGGTCAAGGCCGAAGCGGTGCTTGCTGACCCCTACGAAAGCGGGCCACTTGCCATCGTCCTCCGCCGTCATGAGTCGCTTTTCCTCGTCAGGTTGGTTCATCCACGACAGCATCTGACGGACCGGGTCGGGGTTCAGGAGGGCATTTAGATAAGAGGCGTCTATTGGAGCGTTGGCGTTGAGGGTCTTAATGTCTTCCTCGAAAACCCTAAGAATGGCCCGGTCTAGCGCTACGCGAGTCGCCTGATCTTCGCTGACTTTGATTCCGAGGTGCCCTTGCAGGAACGCGTGAGGCGTCCAGTCGCGGCCGTTCCTCTGACTGAAATAGGCGCCGCGGTATTGCAACTCGAGCAGCGGATGCAGTTCTTCCGGACACGATTCAACAGCGCGCAGATCTTGCCGCCCGATGCCGGGGAGGTAAATGATAGGAATGCCGTCCGCCAACTCTGCGACGGGCAGGGTGCCGGCCAGAACGCAGCGGAGCCAGATGACAGGGCCAGTCAAAGCTTCGGGGGCGTAAGGCCCTAGAGTCAAGATCGGTAGTGTCGACCGCAGACCAGGTATGAGTTTTGAGAGGCTCGAAGTCTTGTCGGTCCAGAGGATAGCGGCCGGCGCCACCACGTCGTTCGGGTTGTAGCTTCCCGCGTCCCGCAGAGCGTCCTTTAATCGACTAATGGCTGTGGTGGGATTACCCATGACAACCCACTACGGCTAGGCGATGAGGGGTCATGCGGTTACCTTCGCATGTGCTTTCCTGGCTTCTTCCTTCTCAGCGCGGGTGAAGTGAAGGTCGTTGTGCCTTTCTGTTGTTCCGCTGGCGTTCGGGCTGGGGTCGCTACCGCGGTCCTTGTTCCAGTGGATGGTGAAGCGGTTGCGTAGTACGCCGGCTTTTACCCAGGGGCGGATGTTGAGGCGCACACCGTCGTTTAGGTCTGGTTCCCAACCGATGGGTTGTTCGTGCAGCGCTTTCCAGCGTACGTAGATGTCGTACGGCGGTTCGCCCTGGAGGATGAGTTCGAGCTTCTTCTTGAGCTCCTGCGCGGCCGCTAAGCGTGTGCCGGCGCCCTGTACGTCAGCGTTGACTTGATCTTGGGCTTGTTGGATGTAGGAACCGAGGTAGGTGTAGATGAGCCGTTCGAGTTTCGCTCGGTCGAGCGTGTGGTAGTTGACAAGTGCGGAGAAGCCGTCTTTGCGTCCGTCTGTGATGTGCCAGATGAAGGGGCGGTTCTTGAAGAGTCGTGTGTGTTGTTTGAAGAAATCGCCCCAGAGCCAGTCGTCTATTGTTTTGCCGTCGTAGCCGACGGAGGCGAGGAGCTCAGATTCTTTTGTTGGGGACCATTCTGTTCCGTAGGCGCGTGCGAGGAGGGCGCGGAGGCGTTCGGCTGCGCTTTGTACGCCTGCTACGGGTGGTAGGCAGATGATGCTGTCTTCGTCGATTAGGTTGTCGAGGTCCTTTTCGGACTCTGGGAATGGATGGGCTTCTGTGCTCTTGCCCTGGTCGGGCCATGAGTAGCGGAGGAGGCGGGCAACGGCTACCTGGAGGATTTGCGTGGTTTCGGTGATGGTGCCTGTGAAGAGCCATTGGGTGGGGTCCATGGAGTGGGGTTCTGGGAGGCCTCCTGGATATTTTTCGTTAGCAATTTTAGTCCAGTAATCTAGATCGAACGGAACTTTTCCTAAAGTGGCGTTTGTAACACCAGCCTTTCTGTCAATCTTTCGCACCTCCCTCCAATAAAGATCTGAAGAGCAGTAAGCCCAAATTGCGCTTAGATCAATCGAATTCTTAGGGAGAACGACAGCCGCGTTATTATCAAATAGTTCACCTGTATAAATTGTGCAATTCAAGTTGGACATTTGAGAGACAGCAACCCCGGTCTTGCCCCAGGCCTGGGCACCCCTGATATAAGCTGTTCCGGGTCCACCACCTAGTTGTGAGCGGGCTTTTAGCTCGCCTTCCCCATTTTGCCAAAATAGAATTAGTTCACGCCCTCCGTAAAGAGTGGTTTCTGCCACGGTGCTTTGCTGGCGGCTCCAATCCTTCGTAATCGCAGAAACTTCCCAGAATAGTCGACCAAACCTTGCATAGTCGGCCGTCTGAATCCCCACAAGACTATCTGCATATTCCTGCAGTAGCGAATCAATTGCTCTCGCTGACATTGTAATTCTAGCATCCGGGTTTTCCTGCTGGGACTTCTGAGTTAGTACTGTCAGGTCTCCTTCTTGGAGAACTCTGTCCTTTCCCCTCGGCCCTCTATGTTCGTTTCCGTCTATTCCTGCCATGGCGTGCTCCGTGGAGGGCCGTGAGTTGGTGATGGTGACTAGAGCAACATTAACTACCTCACCCGAAATCGTCTCGAATGCGCCCGTGCCGAGTCCCGCAACTACATTCCAACTCTGCGTTTCCAGCAGGTCTTTCCTGAGCTTCTTGTAACTGCCGAGGAAGAGCCAGTTTTGAGGTGTGACTAGTGCGTAGGTACCACCCTTCTCCACGAAGTCCCGGGATCGTTCTAAGAATGCTGTAGCGAGATCGTCTTCTCCGTTTGGGTAGGTGTGCTCAATGTAGTCCTTGAGGGTGTCGACTTGTTTGCCTCGTGCGAGGTAGGGGACGTTGGTGGCGACCGTGGTGTACTTGCGGCGTAGTAGGTCAGCTGCACGGGTGATACCACGAGCGGCTTCACCGAACACGGCAGTCACCGGGTCGTCTTCCTCGGAGCTACCGTCAAGCGCCTTCCTTAGCAGACTTTCGACTTCTTCGAAGTTAGCGGTGAAGAGCGAATCGTTGTCGGTGAGCCTTGTTGGGTTGATGAGGCTGCCAAGGACGGGTGCGTTTTTGAACATGTGATAAAGGCGCTTTAGTGCGTTGGCGGCTTTATAGTCTTCGCCGGCGAGTTTCGTCCATTCGCTTTCGGATCTGCCGACGCTTATGCCGCTACAGGCGATGTTCATGGGGGGTAATTGGCGGTAGCCGCCGGACTTCCAGGCTTCGAGGGCGAGGTTGAAGGCGGCGATTTGGGTGCAGCGTGCGTCTAGTTCTAGGCCGTGCAGATTGTCGCGGATTACTGCGTCGCCGGCTTCGCGTTCATTGAGGCCTTCCTCTATCATCCGGAAGCGCTTCATTAGGTCGAAGGCAGCTACTAGGAAGTGTCCTGAACCGCAGCAGGGATCCATGATCGTGATGTCCGCGGCGCGCTCAGGCCACGCCTCGAACCTGCCGGCTGCGGGTGTGCCGTCGTCGAGTGTGCGTAGGTAGCTCTCGTCGGTAGGCAGGGGCTCATCTGGGTGACGTGAGGCCCACCAGGCGCCGAGGGTGTTGTGCAGTAGGGACTGCACCATGTAATGTTCGGTAAATAGTTGCGTGACGGGTGCTAAGTCGGCGCCGCCGATCTTTCGGCCGCTGGCGTTGACTTCGGCTTTGCGTTGCGTCTGCCAGAACTGATACACCCAGCCGAGGCCGTCGTCAGAGGTGAAGGCTGGCTTCGGGATGGCTTCGAGCAAGCGTTCGATGGCGCGCCGTTCTTCGGGTGCGAACCCAACTTTTGTGCTGGGATCGTCTTGGTTGAAGATTCCGGGCAGCATCTTGCTGGCGAAGCTGGCCGCTACTTCCCAGGCGTCCGCTAGCCCTAAGTCGGCTGCTAGTTCCTCGCATTCGGCGAGAGTTACCGAGACGTCGGAACCGGGGTAGAGGAGAAGATTGTTTTCGGTTAGGAATGCCGCGAACAGCATCTGGTGCCACTTCTCGTAGGCCGTCTCGCGTACTAAGCCGGGCATAGGATCGTCTGAGTTCTTGTCGAGCACGTCGCCAAGTTGCCTGGCTTTCGCGCGCAGCCCTCTGCGGAGCGCCCGTTGCTCTTCGCCCATGCTGGGGTAGAAGGTGTTCTCGTGCACCGCGAGGCGTTCGAGCGCGGCGCGCGTGGCTTCTTCGACCACCGTGCGTGCTTCGACGATGATGTTCTCGAGAGCGTTACGTAACGAAGGTTCAAGTGGCGGCACTGCTTTACTTCCTCCCTTAAGGTGAGCGCAGCGTCATCACGCTGGAGTTAACCCTGCGTGATGACGACCGGATTGCCCTCATCGATGTGTTGCACGATCAGGTCGCGTAGTTCTTGCAAGTAAACGTCGACTTCTTCGGCTGTTCTGAACGTATGGGTAGGCGCCATGATGTGAACGGTTCGTGGCTCGAAAAAGCTGATGGCTGCCTGCAAAGCGCTAGACTTACGGTTGGAAATGGCGGCGATCCTGTCGCCCAATGAGGCTAGCGAGTACTCGTCAAGCGCCGCCAGGATTTGCGTTTCGGACTCGATAGCTGGTATTTCAGGCTCTCTCAAGTAGTTCTGTAGAAGGATGATCTTCGCCTCATCGATCGGAAGCTTTGCCCACGCATCATTGGCGGAGAGTTCGTTCATCTGTGCTCGGTAGGTGTCGAGTAGATCCTTGTAGGCGCACGCGAGGTCATGGCGCAGCGCGTCGGTTAAACGTTGCGCTAAGGGCGGTACAGGATCTGGCTCGACGAGTAGTAGCCGGTCTCGCTGTATCGCGTCTACCTGCTCCTGCACTTCCTGGGCCACACTGAGACCCTCGGCGTGACCTAAGAGCTTCAGTAATGCTTCCCACCTTGGTGTTCGATTCTGGATTTCACGGGCGGCGCCTTGCCAGGCCGCTATGCTCGTCGTTAGGGTCTCCCTGGCATTGAAGAGTTCCAGTAATTGCTCGTTCCCGCTTAAGTTCGCGATCGGTTCTAAGATTGTTGTGGATGGCGCGGCTGGCGCGGGGGCAGCTCCGCCGGCAGCGGCAGCTAGTGCTCTCAGCTCCTTGATGAAGGTCGGCGCAGCAGCGGCTTCCTCCGTAGCCTTCGCGGTTACGCCCACCTTGGAGAAGAGCATGCGCAGCTCAATGCGCTGTTGGGCTGTGAGCACCACGCTCTGGCTACGGAATTCAGCTACGCCGATCTTCGATTGATCCAGAGCCTTCACTGCAACGGGAGAACCGTTGATAGAAGCGCTGAGCTGGTCGGCCGCAACAAGGGCTAAAAGCGCGCCGTCGATGGCGTCTCGGCTCCACCCGTAAGGCGGCGCGTCGAATTCGCGGCGCACGTCGCTGCCTTTCTTTCCGCTCGCAGTGATGAAAGCGAGTACCTTGGCGCAGACCGGATGCTCCTTCGTTTCACCGCTGAAACCGAGAGTCGAAAGCGGATCTCCGCTCCCTTGCTTAACGCGCTCTATGACGCGGTTCCACCGCGTGTCATCGGCTAGATCGAACTCCGGGTAGAGCCTAGCTGCTGCCCTCGAAGCAGCTTCCTGCGCGGCTGCCTTAAGGCCGATGAGGGATATTTCGTTACCGCCACCCAGGAAGACGCGGCCGCCGTCGATGGCTTCGTTTATCAAGCGTCTTATCTCGTTCTCTTGGCGAAGATGCCGGCTCTGGATGCCTTGGCGAGCCTCGAGAGCCTCGGGCGTGGTGGCTGCGGCGGCCCCTTTGGTGTTCAATACATCGGATGCAGCCAGGAAACCGGCAAGCGCCTTCTTCAGATCATCGGGGGCGCGCCTCGGCAAGTGAACGTAGACGGTTGGGTCTTGTAGTCCGGCAGCTTGGGCGTCGGCACGGACGGTCTTCTCGCTAACGTCCCATTCGTCGCGGATCCAGATGCGGATCCCACCGTCGGACGATGGCTGCTCGATGCCGAAGTATGGCTCGACTTTCCTGGGTGTCTTGCTGTTGCCTTGGATAACGCTCACGCCTTTGAGCGCGTTTGAGGCTTCCTCGCGAAGCCTCTTAGCACGCTCACTTGCTAGGCGCCCCGCGTCCCCCATCGCCTTCGAGTAGGCAGTGCGGTAAGCCTGCTCCCACTCGCTACTCTCCCGTGTCTGGAGTCGGTACTCATCCCCAGCTTCGCCGGCAAGTTTGAGGAGTATTCCGCGTTCGGCCAGGTCCTCTAAAAGTACAGGCAGTTTCTTTCTAAGCTCAACTCCATCGGTCGCTAGGTCGCTGACCAGCAAGTCCGCTAACGCGCCAACGGTAGGGCGTAAGCCCATGTCGGAACCAGCTTCCGTCGACAACTGTTGAATGAGGAAGATCAATGCGCAGGTCCGCGACGCTAGAATTCCGTCCTTAGTGCCGTCGTTTAAGTTGCGGATAATCTCGTCGATGTCCTTGAGCAAGACCCCGGTCTCGAGCATGCTTGCGCTCTGCTGCGAGTAGATGAAGTCGCCCGGCACCACCGTGCCTAACGGTGAATCGGCCACGCTCCGCGTTCCTTCGTGAACCGTTCGCAACTGTGTCCGGAGTTGGCCAGCCGCCCCTGCCTTGTCGATGGCTCTGAGTACGCGCTCCCAGAACCGGCGTCGGGTCGGTAGCAACGGGTAGTCGGCAGTTAATACCGCGGAGTCTTCGGGCCTCGAGGCGAGCTTGGTGCCTTGGAGCTGCCTGTCGATCTCACCACTGGCGGCGCTCAGCACCGCACCCACGTCGGCTTCGCGCTTGGGGGCCTTACGAAGCACGACTCGGCGCACGACCTTCTCCACGTCGGTATCGGTGAGTTCTACCTGTACGGTGAAACGATCCTTCATCTTCTGCAGTTGCGGGTGTGCCTGTAACGCCGACTGGCCGGTGGCCACCACCAGGAGCCTGGAGCCGAAGCGCTTAGTGAACGCCTGAACCGCGACCTGGAGCTTGTGGAGCTTATCGGCGTCGTCCGCAACGTACTGCTGGAGCTCGTCGAGAACGACGAGCGTGCAAGGGAGGTTATCGGGATCGCCAGACTGCAAAGCCATCACGCTGGCGATGAGTTCCACCATCTCGTCGTTGTCGATGTCCTTCGCGTCGGGGAACTGTTGCATGAAGGTGGCGCGGGCGTCGTGGTTTGTGCTCGCGAACCCGGGGATAGCGGCCATCACCGCCTCGGCGAGGACTGGTGAGACATACATGTTGTTGAGTTCACCATCGAACGACTTTCCTGCGCTCTCCACCGCAGCGCGGACCTCCTCTTCGATGCCCTCCTGCTTGAGCCATAGAACGAAGCGGCCTTTCGCGTAGTTCTCAGGTAAGCCCGCGCTCTTGAAGATGATCCCTAGAACGGCTAAGCGCGCGCTATCGCCAGCGCCCGCACCCAGGGTGCCTGAGGCCGCCCATAGGCCACCGTGCCGCTTCCCGACCGCCGTCAACTCCGTTAGCAGGTCTTCGATCTCGGTGGGGAGGTGGGTCAAGCTGCGGGCGGAAGCGCCGCCCGGCAGCACCAGGTCACGCCAGAGGTACTCCAGCACCCTTACGAGGTGAGACTTACCTGAACCGTAGAAGCCACTGACCCAGACTGCGGGTTGCGTGTCCCGGTCGAGGTTCGTTAGGTAGGTCGACAGGATCCGCTCCAGCCCGGTTTGATACTGTCCTTCGCACACGAAGGTACTTAGTTCGTAGCGGAGGACAGACCACTCCTCCGGCGTCCTGGGCTGGCCAACCTCCGTAACGCCGTCATTAGGGATCGTCGTTTTGCGTGGGTCTTTAGCGAATACTTCCCAGTTCTTGATGGTCATCTGTTAAGTCCCCTCACGTGTTTCGTCCATCGATTCCAAGAAGGATCATTCCCTAGCTGTTATTGGAACGGCGTGGTAGTTCCAACCGTCGCGGGCATCGAGTAGGCGGTAAACGGCGTCGTCGTGTTGCCCCGGGAAGAACACCAGCAGCCGGCCGCGCACCGACTTCTCCACAGATTCCACGAGCTTAGCAACGCTCATGTATCCGAAGAGGCTCGCCACACCAAGAATGGCGACCACGGCGTTCTCGTCGGCGTCTGGGTTGTTAAGAACTTCGCGCACTTCACCGCTAACGTACTTTTCGAACTCCACTAGGGCGATGCTAAGAGCTGTGGGGGCCTCAAAATAGCTTTCACGGTACTCATGTGCCGCCATCCACTGTGCGAATGAGTCGGTAACGTCGTACTTCAGCCAGCCCTTCTTGGCGCGACCGGTCGCGAGTTCGAACTCCCCGACGCGAGCTCGCAGGCGTCGCTCGTCTTTAGGGTCGTAGATGACGAAGATTACGCGTTGTGGAGCGGCTTTAGCCGGTTGCCACGGCGCGGTTATGTAGCTCTCGTACTGGTTGAGTAGTAGTTCTAGATTAGACACCCTATCGCCTTCCCCCTCCAGCAACGGTAGTTACTTCGGCTGGTGTATGTGGCTCCGGCATTGCGAGTGCGAGCAGTTCATTGAAGCTGATCTCCACGACGTCGTTCATCCGCTTATACGTCACCCAACCTCGCTGTGAGGCCGCGAAGAGGTGCGAATCGAGTACGCTCTCGTTCGCGTCAAGTATTTGGGCCCACGTCGTCGTGAATAGTAGGAGTCCTCTGTGCCCCTGGAGCCAACCCAGAAAGATAGCGAATGTCGTGGTGGTTGTCGACGCCCCTACTAAGGCCCGTTGCTTGTCGATATGGCCAACGAGATGCCCGGATTGAGTCCAGGAAGAAGCAATGTTGCGACCGATCTTCTCGAGGGATTTCGCGCCAAACCTATCAGGGTAAACGTCGCCCAGCCTCGCAGAGAGCGCCTCCTTGCCAAGTCGATCGCCTGGGCTCGCCGCCAAGATCGTGTCGGCTGTAGGCCGCAGGAGTTCGTCGCTGAAGGCGGCTGCGAGGAGAGCAAGCAGCGCCCGGCTGGGAGCAGTGGGCTCGGCCTCCCACAAGAAGCGCATGACGCTGAAGACCGGGTCGCTCGGATCGAGGGCGTAGAGCTCCCGTAGGAAGCGGAACGTCTTCTGGCGGTTGGAGACGGTGTGTTTGAGCAAGACGTTTGCATCTAGGATGGCTGCTTCGTATTCCATGACTGTGGCGGTAGACGGAACTGCGTCCAGAAGCCGCCCAAGTTCCGAGAGCATGATGGTCCGACTGACGTGGACGGTTCGGTCGGTATGTAGAGCGTTCGTTGGCACGCAGCCAGTCTCCTATGGTGGCCTTTGCCTGGCCAGGTACGGTCCATTACATCGTCCGGCTACGGCAGGTAGCGTCGCAGCAGCTTGGTCGGCCGCCGGAGGAATAAAGAACCTATGCTCCGCGCCGGTGGCGGCTGTAGGCTATCGTCGCGGGTCTGACGAGATTCTAACGCTGGCGTACGTGCTGGTGCCTGGCCGTTTACGTTTACGACGACTACCCCTTTTACGCCACGATTCACGCAGCAAGATCACCGGCCGCGAAGAACGATTCGGAACCAAATCAACTTGCCTGCACATGCAGTATCACGATGATGCAATTGATGACAATCCAATCGGCGTCCCTTACTTGGGCACTCAATACGCAACCGGAGGCCAACAAGCCGGCACGCACCATTGGCAGGCACACAAGGCCGACCGCTCATATACTTGACCACCCGGCACTTAAGCCTAGTGCACACCAAACTTAACGACGACGCCGGCCGCGTCCAAAGCAGACCTCTGCAAGCGCGAATCAGCGGACTCGAAGAACACCCCCTAGTCAGGCCTCACGCCTTGCGGCACCCACACAGACACGCCCGCATGCTCACGGAGAAGCGGCCCGAGCGTCGAGTCATTGGCCCTGGCAACGATCACTGCATCCGCCCGAGCCCCCGCCCGCTCCGCCAACGCGCGCGCGAACACCGCCATACCCATGGCATACATGCCAAGCCGCTTCGACGTAGAGACCACCACAGTGACATCCAAACCCTCAAGATCCGACCACCGACTAGGCGGCGCAGCCCGCGTCCAGCCGCGAACTACCAACCCATCCACCAGAATCCTCTCCCCGGAACGAGTCAATAGGGACTGAACCGGCTTACTCCAGACACCATCGACACCCTCCCACCGCTTCAAGTACTCCGCAACACCAATGGTGTGCCTAGCCAACCCCGAACGCTCAGAAGCAACCTTCCGCTTCATAGCCCCGGCCGGCTCGTCAACCATCACCTCAAGCCCGAACTCGTCGACCGCCACCTCCTCGAGCTCCAGCTCAGTAGCGCCGCACAACGCGACCGAGCGTGCCACCTTCATGTCTTGCGCCTCGAGCAACCCACGGGAGAATAGCGCCTGACCGAGAAGTTGGGGGCCCAAGCGGCTAGTTTTCGCCTGCACGCACACAACGGAATTCGCGCGCATCACCGCCAGTAGCTGTTCCTGCTTCCGAGTCGCCAAAGACCCATCAATAAGACTCATGGGCACTCGATTCACTTCTACCCAGGGCACACGAGGCAAGATAATTCCGTCGATCCGGCGAATCTCCCGCGTGCCGCCGTCCCTCGTGGGCACCACCGGGAACTCCCTAATCATGGTCCCCCCCCAAAGACAAGTGCAGCCGCTCTAACTGAGACGCTTCAGTCACACAACCATCCCCATTCCTACTTAATCGACATTGAAGTATTGGTCTAGCGTGCGCCAGCGCGTCCGAGGGTTCCTGGTCGGTGTTCTAGGCGGTCGAGTAGCCAGGCCAGGAATCGAGCCAAAAGGGCCGGGGTTCCGGCGAGGGCCTTCATGATCTTGTGCAGGTTCATGGCCGCGGCAGCGAAGACGACGTTGAGGCGGTCACCGAGCTCGCCTTTCAAGCGGCTCTTGTCCAACCGCTTATGCGCCTTCAAGTGCCCGATAGTTGGTTCGATGGCGGATCTTCGTTTCATCCAGCGCCACGTGCTCTTGGGCGTCCTGCCGCGCCGGCGTTTATCGACGTTCACGGTGGTGGGTCCCTCGTAGCCGTGCCCGCGGTAACCCATGTCCACGAAAGCGTGTTGAGGTTCACGCCCGACCAGGTCGGTGATCTGCTCGAGGGTGCTCGTGAGAGTATGCCCGTCGTAAGGATTGCCCGGCTGAGCCTTGGCAGCGAGTAACCAACCGCCCTTGCTGGTGGTGGCTAGGGCCACCTTGCAGCCGAACTCGTAACGCTTATGCGCCTTGCCCTTCGAGATGCAATCGACGTTGGGTTCGTGCAGGCTGTAAAGCTTGCCCTTGTCACTTCGCTTCTGAGCGTGCAGGCGTTCGGAGAGCGCTAAGAGGTTCTGGAGTTCAGGGCTGGGGTTGCTGGCTTTGCGTTGCACGTCGCGAATGACGCGACCCAAGAAGGTCTTCAACCTCCTGGTGGCCTTACGCGCTCTCTTGAACTGTTTGGCGTGCGCGTAACGAGACTGCATCAACAAGGTTTGCTTCCCGACTCGCACGTACGATTGCCTCAACTGGATGCCTTCGGCGCGGGCTTGCTTCACGAGCTTCTCCCGCGCCCGATCGAGCAACCTCGCATCGGTGGGGTGACGGACGTTCTTCTCCATCACGGTGGTATCCACGTTCACGCGCGCGAGTTGGCTGGCCTTGATGAGATTCAGGCGCAAGCCGGCCTGGATGGTCTCCTTCAAGAGCTGTTCGGCGCCGGCTTCACCGACTCGGTTACGCCACCTGGTCATGCTGGAGGAGTCTATTGGCGGTTCGTGCTGGAAGAACTTCTCGCCCGAGAAGAACTGCCAGTAAGGGTTCTCCAGCCAGCGCAAGATGACGTTCTCGTCGCTCAGGTCGAAGGTGTACTTCAGGTAGTGCAGCGCGACCAGCAGCCTCGTGGGGGCGGGTGGCCTACCGACGTTGCTGTCAGCGTAAGCCACACCGAACGCCTCATCGAACGCCGCCCAGTCGATCTCGCCTGCCAACCGGACAAGCGGGTGCCGCTCGTCGACAAGGTGAGCGAGTTCGGTCTGGAACAGCGCGGCTTGCGGGTCCTCCACCGCGCTTTTCGGGGGTCTCATAACCCATTGTATTGCAAGGAAACGACTCCCAGGACGACAAAACCTGCAAAACGAGGACACGAAACAGGACAGAACCACCCGCTGCCAGCGAGACGAACTCGATTCTTCAGCGCCAACTACTTACTACTATGTCCCAAGCCTTGTGGCTCTGGGGGTAGATTCCTGGGTCGACGCGGTGCGACTTCTACCGCTCGCCAGCCTGCCGGTTCCCGACTGCTTAAGCTCCCACGGGAGCATCACCTGAGCAGCCGCAACGTTACCCGGCGCGAAGGCAAGCGCAGAACGGTTCCAAGCTCTAGAGCAGCCGGTAAATGAAGAAGGTGCTCGCGCCGTCGAGTGGTCCCCCGATTGCCACGCGCCTCACCCGCGCGAAGCCCTCGAAACGATCCGAACCAAGCGCGCTGCAAACTAACGGCAACCGCTGAGCTAGGCCCATCTGGGAATGAACATCACCGGCCCGGATACCAACCGCTAGATCCCCCTACTGAAAACGTTCCCCAAGTCTAGCAAGGGGCCCTAATCCAACAAGTAGCGAGCTGTAGGAGAGAAACCCGCAAGCGGGCAGGCAGAAAGGCAAGGAGCAGGCCTGCATGAGCCTCGCCTTCGAACGCAACAGCCCCATCAGCACTCCTGCCGCTCCACTAACGGATTCACTAAACAGACGCGAATGGAGCGCTCTTACCGCGGCTGTCAGTGACACGTGCCGGCCGCATGCACTGGCCGTGGGCGACGCCGCGAAGCTCCCTATTGCGGCGTTGATGCTCCTACGGCGTCAAGCTGAGATTTCAGTGGGAGTGTGGGCCGAGCGAACCCTGCAACCACTCACACCCGCTCCAGCGTCGCCCGGCTGTAACGCTTCAGGAAGTACACCACCTGGGCCACCTCCGATTCGCTCAGCACCACCGGCTCCTTACGCAGGAACGGCCCGAACGCCTTCGGCTCCAGCACCCAGACCGGCGAGCGCTTCCCCGCCTCCGTCCGCTCCACGAACCATCCCGGGAACAAGAGCACCGGCCGCACGGCGTAATCGCGATCCAACGCTTCCTTCAGCAAGCGCCGCACCCACGTCGCCGCGGCCTTTACTTGCACCACCGGGTTACGGGGCGGCACGTAACCATCCAGCGTCACGAGCTCGCCGTTGAATACCACCCGCACGTCCCGGCTCACCGGCTTCGAGATAGTCTTCGTCTCGAGTACGAAGACGCCCTGTGGGGCCACCACCACATGATCGACGTTGAAGTTATCCCCCACCAGGTCGTGCAGCGCTCGGACGCCCGGGTCGCGCAACGTGTCCAGGTACTCCGCGACGGCCCGCTCACCTGCCTGTCCCTGCCGCAGGCGCCTCACTTGCTCCCGCGTCCGCTTCACGCGCGGAATCACGTACACCAGGCTCCCCACGAAATAGGCTAGCGACACGAAGAAAAGCACCTTCGGTGGTGTCCCAAGCCACCACTGTAGACCCAACGCCATCGTCATCACGCCAGTAATTACGACCAACGCAATGTTGTCGTTCACCGCTACGTCGCGCAGCCGGTCAATCTCTTCGGAAACCGACTGACCCGGCAAGCGAACAGGTGGCGCCCGCAACGGAGACCGCTTCTCGGCCTTATCCACCCGTACAGGATAAGGAAGCAGCGCGGCGTGAGAGGCGATATTTCCGCCGTCGCCCAACCCTAGGGCGACGCCAAACCCGGCCCCCCGTGACGATAATGCCGCCGCACGGCCGGCAACATACCCACGCCGATGATGCCGACGCCGAGCGCCAAGAGGATCGGCTGCAAGAAGAAGCGCAGGATGGTCATCTGCACCAAGATCCAGACGATGAGCGCGGCGCCGAGACCCATGGCGGCGAACCACGCGACATGGAGGCCAACCGTCGGCATTCGCGCCCAATCCTGCCGGAACCACAGCATGAACACCACGACCATGGGGCAGACCCCCAGCAGGCCGAAGAGGATCACGCCCGGCACGAGGTAGTCATGGAACGGACTGCCGGCGAGCAGGGACACAGACATGCCGAGCGCGTCGCCGGAGGGGTCGATGATCAGGCCGGCGCCACCTCCCAACGCGCCGATGCCAACGAGAAGCAAGAGCACGATCAGTACGTGGACGGCGGCGGGTCTGCACTTAGCGGTGGCTCGCGCCGGACGCTGCTGGTGATTCTGACCGGGGCTCTTGCTCGGTGAACCGTTCCCTTGCATGAGGGCTGCCTTCTTTCGCCCGAACGATAGAACCACGATAGGGCCGCGTGGTCACCGGCACGTAGTGTCCATTGTCGCTATCAACTGGAGCGTAATCGGGTTATGGAGGCGGCGATGCTGGTTGCGTGGCCGGCGGGTCGCGAAACGGCCAACGAGACGGTCAACGCGATGGTTAACACGCGGAGGCCCGATACGCGCGCTGTTCTCGCGCCGCTCATGGACGAGTAGCGCACAGACGAACAATGCTCCGTTCCCATTTTCAACCCTCGCCGCCCCCTCGATCCAGCGAGCCGGAAGTTGTGAAGCCGGTATCCTCACCCCATGACCCACCCGTGGCTGGACGCTTGGCGCTCTGCAGGCATGGAGCCGCAGCTCGTACCGTGTGGCGCCGGCCACCTCCTCACCTCCATGCGAGGAGCAAGGGCAATACCGCTCGACGAGGACGGCCGCCCGCTCCTATGGGTCTCGCCGGCGCTGCAGCCGACGCCGGCCGGGGCGCCCGGCGCGGCCAGGGCGCTCACCGAGCGGGACTGGAACACGGGCGGCGAACGGCTGTGGCTGGCGCCCGAGATCCGGTTCATGATTCACGATAGGCGCGACTTCGACGGCAGTTACGAGCTGCCGCCTGCCATGGACCCTGGCGCCTGGGCCGCCGACCGGAGCGAGCCGGGCTGTTTCAGGCAGACGCTGGAGCTGGTCGCGCGCGACAGCAACGAGAGGCTGCAGCTGGACGTGGTTCAGCGCCTAGCCCCTGCCGCCGACCCCCTGCGGCGGGGCGCTCCAAGTACGGCCGACCCCCTGCGGCGGGGCGCTCCAAGTGCGGCCGACGCCCTGCGGCAGGGAGCTCCAAGTGCCGCCGATTCGCTACGGCCACGCGCCCCAAGGCCCGTAGTCCGTCACCTGGGTTGGACGCGGGAGGTCCGGCTGCAGCGCACGGCCTCCGACGGCGGCACGGTGCCGTGCCAGGCTTGGGTCATAGCGCAGGTGCCGGCGGGCGGCGTCGCCTGGGTGCCGGGCGGCGCGGGAGCGCGGTTGACGGACTACTTCGAGCCCATCGACGACGCTCACCGTAAACGGGGTGCAGAGCACCTGTCCCTCAGGGTCGACGGGCGGCGGCGCTACAAGGTGGGCGTGCGCAGCGGTGAGCACCGCGGCCAGTTGCTCTACTGGCGTGAGGCGGATGGGCACGAGCTGGGGGAAGACCGCGCCTACCTCTACTTGCGCCGCTTCCTCGACCTGCCCTCCAGCCGCTACCTGGAACAACCGCCGGCCCTTGCCGATCATGAAGGGGACAGCGCCTACGTCTACAACGACGATGGCCGGCACGGCGATTTCGGTGAGCTGGAGGTACTCGGTCGGGCGCTCGAGCCTCACCAGCCCACGGTCGCCGACTTGTTCGAGATGCACGTCTGGTGGGGGCCGAGGAACGAAGTGGCCGAGGTCGCAAGGGCCTGGTTGGGCGCCGACTGGTACCCCACCCAGGCGTAATTTCTCCTTAAGGCCCGCAGTCTGAGCCGATACGACTGTGATAAGCTTCACAACGAAGCATTAGGAGGTCGTATGCGAAAGGCACTCGTCCTATTGGCGACGCTTGTACTCTCGGCAGCGTTCGCGCAGAACTCCGTCGAGATCTTCTCGTGGTGGGCCGGCGATGAAGGTCCGGCCTTGGAAGCACTGATCAAGCAGTACGAAACGGACCATCCGGGCGTCGAGGTCATCAACGCCACCGTTACCGGCGGCTCCGGCGTGAACGCCCGCGCGGTCCTCAAGACCCGGATGCTGGGGGGCGACCCGCCCGACTCCTTCCAGGTCCATGCCGGCCAGGAACTGATCGGCACGTGGGTCGTCGCCGATCGCATGGAGGATCTCACGAGCCTCTTCAAGGAGCAGGGCTGGCTGACGGCCTTCCCGCAAGGGCTCCTCGACCTCATCTCCACGGATAAGGGCATCTGGAGCGTCCCCGTCAACATCCACCGCTCGAACGTGCTGTGGTACGTGCCGGCCAACCTCGAGAAGTGGGGCGTAACGGTTCCAGCCGACTGGAACGAGTTCGTGACGACCACGTGCCCGGCCCTACGCTCGGCAGGTGTCACGCCGCTCGTGATTGGCGAGAACTGGACCGTCCAGCACCTGTGGGAGTCCGTAGCGGTCGCCGAGATGGGTCCGGACGGCTGGCGCGGCCTGTGGGACGGGTCGGTCGCCTTCGATAGCCCCGAGGCCCAAGCGGTCTGGGAGACCTTCGACAAGGTCCTCGCTTGCACCAACGCCGACTTCACGGGCCTCTCCTGGCAGCAGGCCACGGACCGCGTGGCGAACGGCCAGGCGGCCTTCAACGTGATGGGCGACTGGGCGGCCGGCTACATGGCCACCACGCTCGGGCTCGAGCCCGGCACGGGCTTCGCCTGGGCCGCCTCGCCCGGCACCGACGGGGTGTTCATACTGCTTGCAGACTCCTTCGGCCTGCCGAAGGGCGCCCCCGACCGCGACAACGCCTTGGCCTGGCTCGAACTGGTCGGCTCGAAGAAGGGGCAAGACATCTTCAACCCCCTCAAGGGCTCCATCTCGCCGCGCCTCGATAGCGACCTCTCGAAGTACAACGCCTACGGCAAGTCTGCGGCCGCCGACTACCAGAGCGACACCCAGGTGGGCTCGCTCGTCCACGGCGCCGTCGCCAACGAGACGTTTATGAGTGATTTCGCGACCGTCATGGAGACGTTCCTGAGCAACCGTGACGCGGCCGAGGCCGCCAGCCTCGCCGCCGAGCTTGCGGGGCGTGCTCACATCGGCAACTAGCCCGGTCCTGACGGGCTGAACTGAACGGTAGGGGTGGCGCGTCCTTAGGTGCGAGCCACCCCTTCCGGTAGGGTGCAGGTACCGATGGGGTCCAAGTACTGCTAGGGTCCCTGTACCGGTAAGGTCCGAGTACCGCTAGGGTCCAAGTTCCACGAGGGTCCAACTTCCGCACCATTGCCCGCGCCACAGCGCGCGCCATGCAGAAACGAGGGGTAGGACGTGAAGCTCCACGGCGACCGCGTGACGGCTTTCCTGATGCTCTTGCCCTCGCTCATCTTGTTGGCGATCTTCGTTTACGGCTTCATCGGGCGCACCGCCTACGTGTCGACCACCGACTGGGGCAGCAACCCGGCGCAGGCGCTCGCCCTCGAGCCGCAACTAGAGCCCGTCGGCGCGGCCAACTACGTGGGTCTCTTCACCTCGCGCTTCAACGCGCGGTTCCGCCAGGACCTCGTCAACACCTTCTTTTTCACGCTGTTCTTCCTCGTCGGTTGCCTTGGTCTTGGCCTTGGCCTCGCCATCCTGCTAGACCAGCGGGTGCGCGGGGAGGCCGTGTTCCGCACCATCTTCCTATTTCCATTCGCCCTGGCGTTCATCGTCACTGGCACCATCTGGCGCTGGATGCTCCAGCCGCAGGGCGGCCTGAACGTCCTGCCGACGCTCGTCGGGCTGCCTAAGCTCGAGCTGCCGTGGCTCACCACCAGGCAACAGGTGTGGCGCTTCGACTGGCGGCACCTCCCCGCCTACCTGGCCGTGATCGTAGCGCTGGTGTTGCTGATCTTCGCCTGGCGGGCGTGGCGCAACCAGCGCCGTGGGCGCGGGGTAACGCTCGGCGTGCTGGCGCTGGCGCTCGGCGTCTGGGGCGCCTTCGGGGCCCCTGGCCTCACGTTCCTGCCTTACAGCGAGCTGCACGGCTTCAACGTCGCGTTCATCGGCATCGTGTTGGCGGCGGTGTGGCAGATGTCCGGTTACACCATGGCGCTCTACTTGGCGGGCCTGCGCGGCGTGCCCGAGGAGCTGCGCGAGGCGGCGCGGAGCGACGGCGCCAGCGAGTGGCAGCTCTACCGCCACGTCATCCTCCCGCTGCTAGGGCCCATCACGCTGTCGGCCATGATCATCCTGGGCCACATCAGCCTCAAGATCTTCGACCTCATCTGGGCCATGGCGGGTTCCGACAACGCCGTCACCGACGTGCCCGCGCTGCTCATGTACCTCCGCACCTTCCGCGGCAACCAGTTCGCCGAGGGCGCGGCCATCGCCATGGTGCTGCTGGTCATGGTGGCGGCCGTCATCGTGCCGTACCTGTGGACGAGCCTGCGGAGCGAGGTGCGGCGATGAGCCTCACCACGCTGCCCCGGATCCAGAAGCGCCGCAGCCCCTGGCGGCCCGTCGTCTACCTCCTCCTCGTGTTGGCGACGATCTTCTACCTCCTGCCCATCTACCTCGTGCTGGTGACGGCCCTCAAGGAGGCTACCGACATCCAGCTCGCGACCACCTGGAACCTGCCCAACCCCTGGAGCTGGGGCAGCTTCGTCACCGCCTGGCAGGCGTTCGCCCCGAAGTTGCGGAACTCGCTGGTGCTGGCCGTCTTCGCGACGGTCGGCTCCGCCATGCTGGGCTCCTTGAACGGCTACGTGCTCTCTAAGTGGCGCTTCCCCGGCGCCGGCATCGTCTTCCCTCTCATGCTCTTCGGCATGTTCATCCCCTACCAGGCGATCCTCATCCCGCTCTTCCAGTTCCTCAAGAGCGTGGGGCTCTACGGGAGCATCTGGGGCCTCATCCTCACCCATATCGTCTACGGCTTGCCGATCACGACCCTCATCTTCCGCAACTTCTACGCCGAGATCCCCGACGAGATGCTCGAGGCCGCCAAGATCGACGGCTCGGGCTTCTTCGGCATCTACGCCCGCATCATGTTCCCGCTGTCGGTGTCGGGCTTCGTGGTGGTGATCATCTGGCAGTTCACCCAGATCTGGAACGAGTTCCTGTTCGCCGTCACGCTCACGAACCAGGCGTCGCAGCCGATCACCGTGGCGCTCGCGCAGCTTGCGGGGGGCGAGGCGGTGAAGTGGAACCTGCCCATGGCCGGGGCGATCCTGGCGGCCCTACCGACCCTCCTCATCTACATCGTGCTGGGCCGCTACTTCATCCGCGGGCTCCTGGCGGGCTCGGTGAAGGGATGAGGGCGCTTGGCTGACCCGACGCTCGAGCCTGCGAGGTTCGACCTCGAGAAACATCCGCACCGCCGCTACAACGCGCTCTCGGGTGACTGGGTGCTCGTCTCGCCGCACCGCACAGAGCGGCCCTGGCAGGGCAAGGTAGCCGCGGCCGGCGAGCGGCGCCCCGAGTACGACCCGACCTGTTACCTCTGCCCGGGCAACGAGCGGGCGGGGGGCGTGAGGAACCCACAGTACACCGAGACGTTCGTCTTCGAGAACGACTTCGCGGCCCTGCTGCCGGGCACGCCCGCCGCCCGCGCTGACGGGCTCCTCCGGTTCGAGTCGGTGCGGGGCGAGTGCCGGGTGCTGTGCTTCTCGCCGCGCCACGACCTCACGCTCGCCCTCATGAACCCGTCCCAACTCCGCACCGTCGTCGACCTCTGGGTGGCGCAGCAGCGCGAGCTGCAGGAGCGCTGGCGCTGGGTGCAGATCTTCGAGAGCAAGGGCGAGATCGTGGGGGCAAGCAACCCACACCCGCACGGGCAGATCTGGGCGAGTGACTTCTTGCCGGTGGAGGTGGCCAAGGAGGACGACCGGCAACGGCGCTACTTCGAGACCCACGGTTCGGCGCTGCTCATCGACTACGCGCGGCTCGAGGCCGAGCGCGGCGAGCGGGTGGTGACCCAGAACGAGCACTGGTTGGTCGTCGTTCCCTTCTGGGCCTACTGGCCCTTCGAGGCGTTGGTGCTGCCGCGCAGGGCGGTGGCGCGCCTCACCGACCTCTCCCACGAGGAGCGGGACGCCCTGGCAAGCGTGCTGAAGGTCATGTTCGTCAAGTTCGACAACCTCTTCGAGACGTCGTTCCCCTACTGCTCCGGCTGGCACGGCGCGCCGTCGGGCGCTGACGGGGAGCACTGGCAGCTCCACGCTCACTACTACCCGCCCCTCTTGCGAAGCGCCAGCGTCCAGAAGTTCGTCGCGTCTTACGAGTGGCTGGCGGAGGCACAGCGCGACCTCACCCCCGAGGGCGCCGCGGCCAGGCTCCGCGAGCAGTCGGGGCGTCACTACCTCGAGACGCCGGCGGCCCCGTGAGCGACTTGGGCCGCGTCTTAGGCGCCTTCCGCGAACGGTTCGGCGGTGAGCCCGAGGTGGTGGTGCGGGCGCCCGGGCGTGTCAACCTCATAGGCGAGCACACCGACTACAACGACGGCTTCGTGTTGCCCATGGCTATTGACCGCACGGCGTGGGTCGCGCTGCGGCCGCGTTCTGACCGCAGCGTGCGGGTCCATGCCCTCGACTTCGGCGCGGCGGGAGCCTTCGAGCTGGACGGCCTGGAGCGGGGAGAGGGCTGGCTCGAGTACGTGAAGGGCGTCGCCTGGGCGCTGCAGGAGGCGGGTTACTCGCTGGCGGGCTGGGAGGGCGTCCTCGGCGGCGACGTTCCGCTCGGCTCCGGCCTCTCTAGCTCGGCGGCCGTGGAGCTCGCCACGCTGAGGGCCTTCCACGAGGTGTCGGGCTTCCCCTGGGACGAGGAGGAGATGGCGCGCCTCGGTCAGCGTGCCGAGAACGGCTGGGTCGGGGCCAACACCGGCATCATGGACCAACTGATCTCGGCGGCGGGCCGCGAGGGTTACGCCCTGCTCATCGACTGCCGGACGCTCGCGACCGAGCCGGTCACGCTGCCGCCGAACACGGCCGTGGTGGTGATGGACACCGCCACCAGGCACTCTCACACCGACTCCGGCTACAACGAGCGGCGGGCGGAGTGCGAGGCGGCGGCGAGCCACTACCGGGTGCCGGCGTTGCGCGACCTCACCCTCGAGCGGCTCGAAGCCGGGGCCGCCGGCCTCCCCGAGCCGGTCTACCGGCGTGCCCGGCACGTGGTGACGGAGAACGCCCGCACGCTCGAGGCCGCCGAGGCGTTGCGCGAAGGCGACGCGACGACGATGGGGCGGCTCATGAGCGAGAGCCACGACAGCCTCAGGGACGACTTCGAGGTGACCACCGACGCCCTCAACGAGATGGTCGAGTGCGCTCGAGAGCAAGACGCGTGCTACGGCGCGCGCATGACGGGCGGAGGCTTCGGCGGCTCGGCTGTGGCCCTGGTGGACGAGGCGGGCGCCGCGGCCTTCATGGAGGCGGTGGCCGCGTGCTACGAGGCGGGCACGGGGTTGAGTCCGGCACTGTACTTGTGCCATGCCGCCGCCGGGGCTAGCACGTTGACGCCGTAACCGGCCGCCCGCGGCCGGGGCGGCAAGCCTAGAAGTTGATCGAAATACAACTCAAGTTGCGTAGGGCATCGGTTCCACCCGTCACGTCAAAGTTGTAGGTCAGTTGATTCCCGGCCACGCCCATGGCCTGTACTTCGAGCTTTGCGCCATCCACGAGGCCGGCCAGGAAGTGCCCGAGCGCATCGCCGCTGAAGAACACCGCATCTTTACTGACGGCCACGCTCAGCAGTTCCGTAACGGCTGCCTCGGAATCGAACTGCCACGTCGTCGCCGCGTACCAGAAGGTGGCGCTATCAGGCTGCTTTTGCTCGGTCCTCGAGATGTGTAGCTCGGCGGTGGTGACGTACATCTCCAGCCAGTCGCCGCCGTCACACCTGACGACGACGTTGCCGTCTTCGGAGTTCTCGGACCCCAGCAGGACGTAACTCGTGTCCTTGTCGCGGGCGTCGTCATGCCTTTCGACGAAGTTCCATCCGCCGGCGAACCCTACCGACAGCACCGCAAGCGCGAATATCGCAACGACCACCTGTTTCATTTCG
>Ga0265293_10003486_pt1 | contig 29163 bp, 30 predicted proteins | sample Munlanlewell138R_FD_192505 | JGI IMG/M metagenome (GOLD analysis project Ga0265293, IMG submission 192505) | Leachate microbial communities from a municipal landfill in Southern Ontario, Canada - Leachate well 138R | ecosystem: Engineered > Solid waste > Landfill > Unclassified | place: Canada... | reverse complement strand
ACTCGGTAGGTGGAACGCAGATCGCCCTGGTAGCCGGCCAGCCAGGGCGGGACGGTGGGAGCGAGCCAGAACAGGAGCAGGCCCAGGTACAGCGTGATCAGCATCGCGGCGGCGTACGCCGGGGCCAGCGAGCGGCGGCGTAGCCACAGGAACGCGAAGAGCCCGTGCGGCACCACGAAGAAGGACCAGTGCGTCGCCACGGCGGCGAGGTCGATCGCGTCGATGCGCCACGGGGTGAAGAACGCGCGCTGGAGCTGCTCCGTAGGCACATTGCCCAGGAACATCCCACGGTCGATGGAGATGACGTATTCCGCGCGCACCGTCATGCCGAGGTCGTCAGCGAAGGCGCGCAGTACGGTGTAGAGGTAGATTCCAGCGACGTAGAAGAAGAGCCAGCGTTCGGTCTGGCGGGACCGGATCACCGGCCACCACCACACCAGTGCCACCGCCGGCAGGGCGAGGCTGGGGAGCGGATGCGGCTTCCAGTACCCGGCGAGCAGGACGAACGCGAGCACGCCGAGGCTCACGTACCGCGCGAGCGTACGCAGGCTCCACGGACTCGCTGGAGCGTGCCCGGGAGTGCCCGATCCCTGGCCGCGGTCGCGCTCGCCGTCGCCAGCCTCGTGTGGCTGTGGCGCGCTGCCGATCCAGGGTCGGTATGGCCGTTGCTGGAGCGTGCTCATCCGCCGACGCTTCTCCTCGGCCTCGTCTTCCTGGCCGTCTCACTCGCCCTGAAAGGGCTGCGCTGGCGGGCGATGCTGCCCGCGCCGCAGGAGGTGAGCCGACTCGAGGCTCTTCGGATCTTCCACGTCTCTATTCTACTGAACAACCTCTTGCCATTCCGTGTCGGCGATGGCGCTCGCGTGCTATCGCCATCGGTCAGGAAGGCGGCCACGCTCCAGCAGGCGCTTCTGGTACTGGTGGCTGAGCGGATCATCGACGGTCTGGCCTTAGTAGCCGTAGCGATCGTGGTCTTGCCGGCGTTTTTCCAGGCAACGGGCCGCCAGGCAGTCATGGACGGCCTCACAGCCCCCGGAAACGGCTCTCTACTGCTCCTCGCCGGGGTCTTTGTGGGCGGATTCGTTATCCTCGGAGTGGCCGCACGCGTCCGCTGGAGGGCGATCCGGAACCTGGTTGTTACGCGATTGCAATCCCTGCGCGTGGACGCGCTCGCCATCGTGCGCCAGCCACCGAGGCAGCTCGCCTGGCTCGGCGTCAGCACCGCAGGAGCGTGGGTCACCACGTTCCTCATGCACTGGGCGATCCTCGACGCCCTCGGCGCGCCGGCGTCGCGGGTCGACCCGATCATCCTCGCGACGGTGGTGACCCTCTCCACGAACCTCTCGATGCTCGCGCCGGCGACGCCGGGAGGCATCGGGATATTCCACGCCGCCGCGGCTGCCCCCCTGCTCGTCGCCGGTGTGAGCTCCGAGGTCGCCGTCGCGTATGCGCTCCTCGTGCACGTGGTGAACACCGTGCCGCCCATGCTCGTGGGCGCGGCCGGACTCGGCGGACCGGTGCTCCTCGCGCGGGTGCGCGGCACGACCGAGCCACCCCCGCCCCTCTAGCGCCACGGGCGACTCCGCCGCCCTCGCAGCCACCACCCTCCGAGGATGGCGACGGCCAGCACTCCGACGGCGATCGAGCCCCAGACCGTGACCGGGTTGCTCTCCTGATCGCTGGGCTCGATGGTCAGGAAGCTCCGGTCGCCATTCACGAACGCGAGCGCGCGGTCCACCTCGACGGGGTCGGAGTCGAGGTGGGCGGCGACCTCGCGGATCAGATCCTCGGCGCTGCCGACAGGCTCGCGCTGACGCGGGTCGTTGAGCTGCCCGTAGTAGAACGCCTCGCCACCGTCGAGGACATAGATGCCCTGACCGAGCGCCGCGAGCCGCCACCCCGGATCGAGATTCCGCGCTCCTATGCTGGGTTCGTCGGTGAGGAAGAAGAGGAACTGCTCTCCTTCCTCCATGCGCGGCCCGCTCATGCATTCGAGGGGCTGACCGAGTTGCTCGATCGTCAGCGCCTCTCCTGGCTCACCGCTGAATGCGGCAGCGACTGCCACGTGAGCCCGCGCGAACGGCAGCCCCGCTTCAAGGACTTCCTCCTGGCGGACTTCGGCGACAACGACAGCCGTGGACACCTCTGAGAACGCGGCGATCCGCTCGTCGGGCTCGATAGGTGAAGGCGAGCACGCGCTCACCTCGGACGGTGCGGCAGCGAGGGCGACCGCTGCCACGAGGACGAGAGTGAGCGCGACGAGGGTGGGGCGTCGGATCACGGCGGCCTCCTCTCGGTAGGACGCGCCGACCCCGCGCGCGGTTCCTCGGGCGCCCCTCGGCGCTACGGCCGCCGGGGAGTCGAGGCCTGGTAGCCCGGAGGCTGCGCGCCCACGGACTGCGCGGCGATGATCGCGTCCATGAACTGCTGCTGGACGTTGGCGATCTCGCCCGGCGCGTGGTTCGCGAAGATCACGGAGTTGCGGCCACCCGCGGCCATGTCGCGCAGCGCGTCGAAGTACTGCGTCATCAGCACCACCGACATGATCTCGCGGGCATCGACGCCCGTGGACTGCTGCAGGGCGGCGACGGACTCCTGGTAGCCCTGCACGATCGCCTTCCGCTGGTTGGCGATGCCCTCGCCGGAGAGTCGCTTGGACTCTGCGTCGGCCTCGGCGGCCTTCACCACGGTGATGTACTCGGCGTTGGCGCGGTGCTCGGCGGCCTGGCGGAGACGCTCCTGCGCGACGATCTCGTTCATCGCGACGGCGACGTTGGCGGCGGGACGCACGTCGTTCACCAGCGACTGGACGATGGTGTAGCCGTACTCGCGCATCTTCTCCGCGAGCGTCGCCTTCACATCGTCCGCGATGTCGTCCTTGTTCTCGAAGACCTGGTCCAGCTCCATCGTCGGCACCTTCGCGCGGACGGTGTCGTAGATGAAGGACTCCATCTGCTGCTCGTGGTCCGTCAGCGTGTACCAGGCGTTCCATGCGTCGTCCTTGTTCAGGACGCGGTACTGCACCGCCAGTTCCAGGTCTACGAAGACGTTGTCCTTCGTCTTCGTGTTGATCTGCACGATGAGTTCCCGGACGCGCACGCTGACCCGCGTCACCACGCGGTCCACGAGCGGGACGCGCCAGTTGAGGCCCGGCGAGGCGATCTTCAGGAACTTCCCGAACCGCTCCACGATCGCGAACGACTGCTGGCCCACCGTGTAGAACCCGGTAAGCAGCAGCAGGACCAGTACGACGGCAACAACGCCGATCACGCTCAGTAGTACAACCATGTGCGGACGGTAGCACGTCCGTGCTACCTCGTGTGGGACGAGGGTCCGAGGGGGCAGCGTCCGGGAAAGCCGGAACAGGGCCGCGCCAGAGCGCGGCATTGCCCAGTCGCGGTATGCTTCCGCGCGGCGACGGGGCCCGAGTGCCAGGCGTCGTGTCCGTCCAATCAAGGCGCCCAGGCGGCCCGTTCGAGGGCCTCGAGCGGCTCGATGACGGCACAGACCGCCGGTGCATCGACTCGCCGCGGCACCGCTCCGCGCATCCAGTCCCCCACGTCGGGGGGAGGTGCGGCGCGAGGGGTGTCCTCTGTCATCGCACCTGCAAGCGAGGGAGGCGCACTTGGCCGACGAAGTGATGGAACTGACGGACGAGATGAAGGCCGCGATCGGCAAGTCCGGCGAGCCGACGACGTACGAGGTGACCAGCCTGGGCATCCGCACGTTCTGCCGCGCCGTGGGCTACGAGGACGGCATCTACTTCGACGACGAGGAGGCCAAGAAGGCCGGCCACAAGTCGATCATCGCGCCGCCGGGCTACCTCGGCATGCCGGTGTGGAACCCGAACGGCCCGGCCCGTCGCGCGGACTTCTTCAAGTCCCCGTTCACGCGCAACCTCAACGGTGGCACCGCCGTCGAGCCGCTGGAGCACGTCTACGCAGGCGACGTCCTGGAGGCTGTGACCACGCTGACCAGCGTGGAGATCCTCCCGTCGAAGGCGTACGGCCAGCTGATGGTCCGCAAGACGGAGACCGCCTACAAGCGTCAGTCGGACGGCAAGGTCGTGGCGAAGACCCGCGGCACCAGCCTGTCCTACTAGGTCTGAAGGGAAACACATCGATGGCGATCAGCGCTCAGACCTTTGACGGCGTCTCGGAAGGCCAGGAGTTCACCCTGGAGGAGGCGACGGATTCGCAGCGGCTCGTGATCTGGGCCGCCGCTTCCGGCGACTTCTACCAGATCCACTACGACGACAAGTTCGCCAGCAACAACAAGCTGCCGGACATCATTGTCCACGGCGCCCTGAAGGGCATGTGGGTCGGCAAGATCCTGGACCAGATCGCCGGCCGCGACGGCTGGGTGAAGGAATGGGATGTCGCTTACCGAGCGATGGACATCGCCCGGGAGCCCATCACCGTCTTCGCGAAGGTGACCGGCAAGCGCGAGGAGAACGGCGAGAAGCTCGTCGACTTCGAGGTCGGCACCCGGAAGGCTGACGGCAGCGTCACGACCCCGGGCACCGGCACCGTCCGCCTCCCGTAGGCTGCGGTCCGCACGACTCGAGGAGCCCGGCGGCAACGCCGGGCTTCTTCGTGTCCACACTCCGAGGGCAGACCCGGGCGCCCTCACCCCAACCCTCTCCCGCTTCGCGGGCGAGGGGGCCGGAAACGAAGAGGGCGACATCGGATCGCCACGGCGTGCGAGCGGCTTACGCGACGACGCCCTCGACGCGGTGGCGGCGACTAAAGGCGATGGCAGCCGCGGTGCCGAGGATGGCGACGGTCATTCCGAGGATCACGATGAGCCAGAGGTGGTCACTCGCGCGCTCGCCGAGGAAGACGAAGAGGAGCGTCTGCGGCGCCGAGCCCAGGACCGACGCGAGCAGGAACCGTGGATAGCGCACGCCGGTGAGGCCGGCTGCGTAGGACACACCGTCGAAGGCGAAGCCGGGCATGAGGCGCAGCGCGAACACCGCGCCCACGCCATACCTCGAAATCCAGCGGTCGAGCGTGTCCAGCCCCAGCCGGGTCGCCAGCCATTCCACCCGCCGCCGCCCGAGGAAGCGCGCGACCCCGAAGCAGAGACTGGCGGAGATCGCGTACCCGGCGAGGCTCACCACCACCCCACCGACGAGGCCGAACGCGAGCCCGTTCGCGAACACGATGACGAAACCCGGGATCGGCAGGAATGCCGCCTGCACCACCATCACCGCGATGGACGCGACCGCCGCCCACGCCCCGAACCCCTCAAGATAGTCGCGCAGCGCGCCGGCGTCGCCTCGGACGATGTCGCCGCTGACCCCGGCGACCTCCTGCTCGACCGGCGTCGGTGCACCGAGGATCACCCCCACCCCGACGTACGTGAGCACGAACAGCCCGAGGGCCAACACCGGTACGGAGGGCGTCTGGTTCACACCCCTCAAGCTACCGTTCCACCCCCGCAACGTCACCGGCACGGCCCGATCCGTCGTCGGCTGCCCTTGTCGCCTTACGATGTAAAGATTACTGTGCGAGCCGCGGCAAACACGCCGCGCGAGCTCGCCTGACCCGCCAGGAGGATTGATGACGACTGACCGAGCAGAAGTCTTTGAGTGGCTCGCGAGCGGGCCTCGATGGGGCCGGCTCGCCACCATCGGACCGGATGGCTTTCCTCACGCGGTCCCGCTGAGCTTCCTAGTCGAGGATGACAGCGTGCTCATCAACCTCAGCGGCCAGCGACTCGCGAACGTGCGACGCAACCCGAAGATCTGCTTCGTCGTCGACAGCGGCTCGAGTATGGCGGACCTCAAGGGTGCCGTCCTGCAGGGCACCGCGGAGATGATCGAGGACTACGACGAGCGCGTGCGCCTCGCACAGGCCGGTGCTCGCAAGCGTGGCGTCGCCGAGGCCGACCTCCCGACCTCGGTCGCCGAGGACCGGTACTACCTGCGCCTGAGGCCTCAGAAGATCGCCACCTGGGACTACGCCAGGCGCTAATCGCCTGCTCGCGTCACGCCGCCCTCCCCGGCGCTCGCGCGGCGCGCACCGCCCGCATGGCACAGACGACGAAGCCCGGCCAGCAGGCCGGGCTTCGTTCGTGTGACGTCGAGAGTGACTAGGCGGAGATGAACAGGGCCTTCGCCGCCGCGTCGGCCACCTCGTACAGGGGAGTACCCCACAGGCCGAGGACGACCATGACCACGAACAGCGCACCGGTCACCAGGTAACCGGTCGGCGTGATGCGCCAGCGGCCCTCGGCCAGCGGCTCGTACAGGTACATCTGCTTGATGACCACGAGGTAGTAGTAGAGGGAGACCGTGGAGGCCACGACGGCCACGACCACCAGCCAGAGGTACCCCGCGTCAGCCACCGCCTGGAACAGGATGAACTTCGTGAAGAAGCCCGCCAGCAGCGGCATCCCGGCGAGAGAGAACAGGCCGGCAGTGGTCACCAGCGCCAGGTAGGGGTTGGACTGCGCCAGACCCTTCAGGTCCGTGATCTCTTCCTTCTGCTCCCGGTTGTAGAAGTGAATGATGGCGATGAACACCACGAGGTTCGTGATCAGGTAACCGCCGAGGTGCACGAGCAGCGCACCCGCCGTCTCCGAGCCCTTGTCGGTGGACAGCGCAGCCACGGCCATCAGCAGGTACCCGACCTGCGCGATCGAGGAGTACGCGAGCAGGCGCTTCAGGTTGTGCTGCTGGAGGGCGACGAGGTTGCCGATCACCATCGTTACCACCGCCAGCGACGCCAGCATCCATGCCCAGTCGTCCACGGCCGGTAGCAGCGGACCCGCGAACCAGCGGAGGAACAGCGCGAACGTCGCCGCCTTCGAGGTCGTGGCGATGTACGCGGTCACGGGCCACGGGGCGCCCTCGTACGCGTCGGGGGCCCACATGTGGAACGGGGCGGCGGAGGCCTTGAACGCGAGGCCGCTCACGATCATCACGAAGCCGAGCAGCAGCGCCAGCTCCATGTCGCCGGAGCCGCCGGTCAGCGCCTCGCCGATCTCGGAGTACTGCGTCGAGCCGGCGACGCCGTAGAGCAGGCTCAGGCCGTACAGCAGCATCGCCGAGGCAACGCCACCGAGGAGGATGTACTTCAGGACGGCCTCGCCCGAACGCGGGTCGTTCCGCGCCATCGACACCATCACGTAGAGGCTGAACGAGAGCACCTCGATGGCGAGGTATGCGGTCAGGAGGTCGCGCGCGGCGGCCATGTAGATCGCACCGATGGTGGAGAGCAGCAGCAGGCCGAAGAACTCGCCGACGTGGTTGACGTGCTCCTCGATGTACTCCCACGAGCCGAGGATCACGACCGCCGTGGTGCTGATGAAGAGCAGGCGGAAGAACGTCGTGAAGTCGTCCACCTCGACCAGGCGCGCGAAGTCGCCCTGGTCGTTCATGAGCAGGACCGTCGCGACCGCGGCACCGCCGAGGCCGATTAGCGAGAGGAACGGGAGCGCCCGGTAGCCGACGTTGAACTCGCGCTTGAACGCATCCACGAAGACGACGGCCAACGCCGTCAACGCGAGGATGATCTCGGGCAGCAGCAGTTCGTACTGCATATTGAGCGGGTTGCCGAGGATGTCGGTCACTGCGCTGCTCCTACTGCCGCGTTCCTACGCCGAGGCGTCGCCAGCCCTCGAAGGGTGGAGATGCCTACAGGTTCGCAATCTGGACGATGGAGGGGCCGATGCGGTCGATCCAGGGCGACGGCCAGAGGCCGAGCGTGAGGATCGAGATCGCGAGCATGGTGGCGCCCGCCCGTTCCATCATGGTGATCTCGTGCAGGTGGTTCCACCGCGGGTTCATCTCGCCGAAGAACGACTGCGCCATCGCCCTCATGAGGTACGTGGTGGTGATCGCGGCCGTCAGCACGGCCAGGCCGCCGACGATGGGGTACGCGCGGAACGCGCCGATGAAGATATGCAGTTCGGCGATGAACCCGCTGAGGCCCGGCAGGCCGAGCGAGGCGAGCGCGGCGAACAGGAAGAGCATCGTCCAGATCGGCATCTGCTTTGCCATGCCGGAGAAGTTCGGCAGGTCGCGGTTGTGCGACTGGTCGTACAGGCCACCGATGAGGAGGAAGAAGAGGGCCGTCATCAGGCCGTGCGCAGTCATCTGGAGGACGGCACCCGTCCATCCGATCGAGTTGTAGACGCCGAGGCCCACGAACACGTAGCCCATGTGCGAGACGGAGGAGAAGCCCATGAGGAGCTTCATGTCCGACTGCCGCAGCGCGGAGATCGCGCCGTAGAGGGCAGCCGTGATGCCGAGGACCACGAGCGCGGGACCCCAGAACTCGCCACCCTCCGGCATCATCTGGAAGCCGAGGCGCAGGACACCGAACGCGCCGACCTTCATCAGCACGCCCGCGTGGAGCATGGAGACCGCCGTGGGCGCGGAGGCGTGGCCGTCCGGCGACCAGGAGTGGAACGGGAACATCGCTCCCAGGACGCCGCAGCCGATGGCGACTAGCGGGAACATCACCAGCTGGAAGTCGCGGCTCTTCTCCGCGTTCAGCAGGACCTCCATGTCGAAGGTGCCCGCGCCAACCTCGGTGAACAGGGCGAAGATCGCCGTGAAGATGAAGATGGACCCGGCCATCAGCATCATCATCAGCTTCATGCCGCCGTACTCCTTGCGGGTGGAGCCCCACACGGCGATGAGCTGGTACATCGGCAGCAGCGCGACCTCGTAGGCGAGGAACCAGAAGAAGAGGTCCAGCAGGACGAACACGCCGAACACACCGGCGGTCACCAGGTACAGCAGGATGAAGAAGTCCTTCATCCGGTTCTGGACCTTCCAGGACACCCACGTGCCCGGGACCACGACGATGCCGGTGAGCAGCACGAGCGAGGCCGTGATGCCGTCGATCCCGACCTTCAGCTGGATGCCGTTCTCACCGAGGAACCCGACGTTCTGCATCCAGTCGAAGGCGAGCACGCCCTCGAACTGCGAGCCGTCGACGAAGGAGTAGGAGACGAAGGTGTAGACGGCCATCGCGAACATCGCGAGGCTCGAGAGCCCCGTGAGGCCCATGATCAGGGCACGCTCGCGCGAGGGCACCGCCATCAGCAGCGCGGAGGTGCCCAGGGGCACCAGGAAGAGTGCGAGCAGGACGTAGCCGTCAGATTCGGTCATCGGTCCCAGTCCCTGCCTTCTCTATCCACCGATGGCGACGAGCGTCAGCGCCACGATGCCGACAGCCATGCCGAGGGCGTAGTTCGGGATCTTGCCGGTGTGGAGGAACTTCAGCCGGTAGCCGAAGTACCCGAACGTCTGCGCGCCGCCGTCGACGCCCGTCTCGTTCACGATGCGCTTGTCGAACCAGGCCACCGCACCCGCGAGGCCGAGGATCCCCCGGTTGATGATCGCCTGGTACATGTGGTCCATGTACCAGCGGTTGACGAGGAAGGCGTGCAGGTCCGGCGCCCAGCCTCGGGCGCGGCGTGCGCGCTCGGCGTCACCGTGCCAGTAGGCCCAGCCGATGATGACGCCGATGACGGACATCGCCGCGGCCGTGCCGGCGAACACCCAGTCGATCGAGGTGAACTCGTGCGGGTGGTCGATGAAGACGAGGTAGCCGATGCCGCCGGCGAATCCGAGCGCCTCGCCCACCTGGTCGAAGACGAAGAACCCGGCGATCGTCGCGAGGAGCGCGAGGAAGACCAGCGGGCCGGCCATCGACGGCGGTGACTCGTGCGCGTGGTCGAAGGCGTGCTGGTCCTTCGGCTCGCCGAAGAAGGTCAGCATCACGACGCGCGTGGTGTAGATGGCCGTCAGCATGGCCGTGCCGGCGAGCACCGGGTACGCCCACACGGGGCCGTCTGCCTCCAGGAAGTGGAGGATCTCGTCCTTCGAGAAGAAGCCCGCGAAGATCGGGATACCCGACAGCGCGAGGCTCCCGATGATGAACGTCACGGTGGTGATGGGCATCTTCTTCCGCAGTCCGCCGAGGCCCTCCACCTCCTGGTGGTGGGTCGCGTGGATCACGGAGCCGGAACCGAGGAAGAGCAGCGCCTTGAAGAAGGCGTGGGTGAACAGGTGGAACATGGCCGCGCCCACCGCGCCCACACCGAGCGCGACGAACATGAACCCGAGCTGCGACACCGTGGAGTAGGCCAGCACGCGCTTGATGTCGTTCGACACCAGGCCCTGCGTCGCGGCCATGAAGGCGGTGAACAGGCCGATGTAGAGGACGACGTCGCGAGCGATGAGGACCTCGGCGTAGACGGGCGAGAACCGCGCGACGAGGTAGACGCCGGCCACGACCATCGTCGCGGCGTGGATGAGGGCGGAGACGGGGGTCGGGCCCTCCATGGCGTCGGGCAGCCAGACGTGGAGGGGGAACTGCGCAGACTTACCGATGGCGCCGCCGAACAGCATGATCATCGCGACGGTCAGGTAGGTCTCGCCGATCTGGCCGGACGTGGCGGCGGCGATGATCTCCTGGATGTCGAACGTCCCGGTCGCCCGCCACAGCATGATGATGCCGATGAGCAGGCCGACGTCGCCGATACGGGTGGTGACGAACGCCTTCTTCGCGGCCTCGGCGGCCGACTGGCGCTCCCAGTAGAAGCCGATGAGGAGGTAGGAGGCGAGGCCCACGCCCTCCCAGGCCAGGTAGAGCTGGATGAGGTTGCCGGAGAGCACCAGCGTGAGCATGGCCGCCACGAAGAGCGACAGCACCGCGAAGTACCACCCGTACCGCGCCTCACCCTTCATGTAGCCCGTGGAGTAGATGAGCACCATCAGCGCGACGATGGTGACCACGGGCAGCATGACCATGGTGATCGCGTCGACATACGTCGAGAACTCGATGATGAAGAAGCCCTGGCCGATGTTGACCCAGTCGAAGGCGTAGACGTTGGTCCCCTGCGGCTCGTAGTGGCCGTGGTTGAACGCCTGCATGAAGTCCGCCATCAGGACGAACACGAGGGCGACGACGGTGAGCATGCCCAGCACGGCGAGGAAGTCGCCCCGCCGAGGCATGAGGCCGTTGAACAGGGCGATCAGCACGAAGAGCGTCGCCGGGATCGCCGGCAGCACCCATGCCTGTTCCATGCCCATACGGGCCCTCCCCTTAGTACGCCCGACCGTCGCGCCACAGCGCGTCCGGCCAGCCCATTACCACTTGAGGCTGTCGGCCTCGTCCACGTTGGCGGTACGGCGCTCGCGGAAGAGCCGCAGCACCACACCCAGTGCCAGGCCGACCTCGGCCGCGGCGACGGCAATCACGAACAGCGCGAAGACCAGCCCGCTGAAGGCGTCGGCATCGAGGTACGTCGCGAAGGCGATGAAGTTGATCGACACGCCCGCGAGCATCAGCTCGACGGCCATCAGGATCAGGATGGCGTTGCGGCGGGCTAACACCCCGTAGAAGCCGATGGCAAACAGGATCGCGGAGAGGACGAGGAAGTTCTCGATCGGGATCACGAGCGGGCCTCCCCAGCGCGCTCCGCCTCGGCGCGCTCGCGGGGCGCCTCTTCGGCGCGTCGGGCGTTGATGAACGCACCGGTGAGGGCGATGTCCAGGAGGACCGCCACCACGATCACCGGGACGGAGAAGTCACGGAAGATGCGAGTGCCGAAGTCGACGAACGGCACCACGTTCGCGGTGGGGTCGCCCCACTGCGCGTCCAGCAGTGCTGCCACGAAGAGGCTGCCCATGATCGCCGCGACGAGGAACCCGAAGGGCTTCTGCGAGCCGTCCGTGACGATCGGATCCTCCGCGGCGTTGGTCATCATCAGCGCGAACAGCAGCAGGATCACCACGCCGCCGCCGTAGACCAGCACCTGCACCAGCGCGATGAACTCGGTCATCAGCAGCAGGTAGATCCCGGCGACGCCGAGGAGCGTCGCCACCAGGCAGAGCGCCGCGTGGACCACGTTATCCATCAGCACGGCGCCCAGCGCCCCGGACACCACGACGATGGCCGCGAGGTAGAACACGAACTCCGGACCGGAGATCACGTCCGAGAACAACAGCGCGAGGAGTACGACGAGCACCGGCGTCGCCACGATCGCAGCGACGGTGCCGCCTGCGACGATGACGCGGTCGAACTGCGACGGGAGCGGTAGTCGGTCGAACACGCGGATCCTCAGTTCAGTCAGCCCAGCGCGGAGGAGTAGTGGTCCTCCGACGCTGATCCGTCTGCTCTCCACAACCCTGGCCGAGCGTCTCCGCCCGGCCCGCTGCAAGCACCCCAGACCCCCGGGGAGTCACCCCCGGCGCGTCCGAGCCTCGTATGTGTTAGCGGGTTCGCGACTTACGCGCTTCCCGCTGGGAGTAACGCCTCGGTACGTGGCCTATTCGGCCTTGACCGCGGCGGGGTCCTCGTTCGCCTGCCCGATGACGGGCACCCACTCGTTGATCTTGCCGGCGCGCGACTGCGACAGCAGCTGCTGCAGGTCCATCGTGAGATCCCGGCGGTCGTAGACGGACGTCTCGTGACCGGTCCAGGTGTTGTTCATCGCGATGGCCTCGAAGTTGCAGACCTCGACGCAGATGTTGCAGCGCATGCAGCGCCCGTAGTCGATCCAGAACTTGTCGATGATCTTGCGGCGGGACGAGTCCCCACCCAGCGACTTGTGGTTGGGGTTGTCCTTCATCAGGACGGTCATGCACTCCACCGGGCACGCGCGCTCGCACGCGTGACAGCCGGTGCAGAAGGGTTCGTCGATCTCGTGGTCCCAGAGGAGCAACGGGAACGCGCGGTCCGTCTTCGGCAGTTCCTTGTGCACCACGGGGTAGTCCCGGGTGACCGGCTTCCGCATGAAGGTGGACAGCGTGGTCAGCATGCTGCGGGCAATGCCGTTCATACTCGAGCAGCCTCTCCCTGCATCACGGGAGCCGTTCGCGTGGCGGGCACGCGCGGCCGGCGCTCCACGGCGCGGCTGGTGGCGGTGACCAGCACCGCGCATCCGATGAGCCCGGCGACCAGCAGGACCACCTCGTGCCATCCGTTAACCAGGACGAGGCCGTTGACCAGGACCTGCACCAACGTCAGCGGCAGCAGGACCTTCCACGAGTACCCCATCAGCTGGTCAATGCGGAGACGCGGCACGGAGACGCGGATCCAGACCACCACGAAGAAGAAGAGCAGGGCCTTGGCTCCCGTGAGCACGAGTTGCAGGCCCACGCCCACCTGGTCCCCGAACGGCCAGATGTAGCCGCCGAGGAACATTGAAGCGAAGACAATCGACATCACGAAGATCGCGGCGTACTCGGCCAGCTGGAACATGGACCAGCGGATGCCGGAGTACTCGATGAACGGACCACCGGCGACCTCTGACTCACCGACCGGGATGTCGAACGGGGAGCGGTTCAGCTCCGCGAGCGCGGCGATGAAGAAGATGAGCGCGGTCATCGGCTGCCACACGATGAACGGCACCTTGTCCTGCTGCTCCACGATGAGCCCCAGGTTGTAGGTGCCCGCGAACATCGCGAGGGCGACCACGCACAGCACCAGCGGCAGCTCGTACGAGATGCTCTGGGCGACCGAGCGGAGCGCGCCCAGGAGCGCGTAGCGGTTGTCCGAGCCCCAGCCGGCCATGATCCAGCCGATGATGCTGAGCCCGGAGACGGCGACGAAGTAGATCAGTCCGAGTTCGAGCAGCCGGATGTTCCAGTCTGCCATGAACGGCGCGATGACGAAGGTCATCAGCACCGGGATGAAGACGAAGAACGGCCCGAGCTCGAACGTCCACGGGTCCGCGGACTTCGGGCGCAGGTCTTCCTTGCCCACCAGCTTCACGGCGTCCGCCACGGCCTGCAGCAGGCCGAACGGGCCGGTCTTCTGCGGACCGATGCGCTGGTTGAACCGGGCGACGATCTTCCGCTCCAGGTACGTGTAGCCCATCACCACCACGGTGATCAGCACCACGGCCAACTGAAGCCGGATGAAGGCGTCCAGCCACGGGTTCACGTTATTGAAGCCGAAGAGGTCCACACCCATTACCGGTCAACCTCACTCAGCACGATGTCGATCGAGCCCAGCACGATGATGGCGTCAGCCACGTACTGGTTCACGGACATGTCCTTCAGCGCCTGCAGGTTGGACAGACAGGCGGAACGCACCTTCAGCCGGTACGGGCGGTTCCCGCCCTGGCTCACCATGTAGATGCCGTACTCCCCGCGCGGGGCCTCCGTGCGGATGTAGACCTCGCCGGGAGGGGTGCGCAACATGCGCGGCATCTTCTCCGGCATGATCGGCCCGTAGTCCGGCATCTTCTCGAGGCATTGCTCGATGATGCGGACGGACTCCCACATCTCCTCCATCCGGCAGGAGTAGCGCGCGTAGACGTCGCCCTCCGTGCGGCTGGCGACGTTGAAGTCGATCTGGTCGTAGAACAGGTACGGCTCGTCCTTGCGGACGTCCATCGGCACGCCGGAGGCGCGGATCGAGGGGCCGCTCATGCCCCACTCGATCGCCTCCTCGGCGGAGATCACGCCGACGCCCTGCGTGCGCGTGCGGAAGATCTCGTCCTTCGTCAGCAGGCCGTCGAAGTCGTTGATGCCGATGCGCGTGGACTTCAGCACCTCGCGGACGCGCGCCTTGAAGTTGTGCGGTACGTCCCAGGCCAGGCCGCCCGGGCGGAAGTACGCGTACATCATGCGGTCGCCCGCGACTTCCTCGAACAGGTCGAGGATCTGCTCGCGTTCCTTCCACGCGTAGATGAACGGCGTGGCGAACACGCCGACGTCGATGCCGAAGGCGCCCATGAACATGAAGTGGGAGGACAGCCGGTTCAGCTCACAGAGGATCATGCGGATCCACTGCGCGCGCTCCGGCACCTCGATGTCAGCGAGGGCCTCCACCGCCATGACGTAGGAGAGCTCCGCGTTGAACGCGGCCAGGTACTCCGTACGGTCCATGAAGCCGATGCCCTGGCGGAAGTCCATCGTCTCGCACAGCTTCTCGGCCCCGCGGTGCAGGTAGCCGATGTGCGGGATGACGTCCTTCACCACCTCGCCGTCGACCTGCAGCACCATCCGGAACACGCCGTGCGTGGAGGGGTGCTGCGGGCCCACGTTGAGGAGCAGGTCCTGGGTCTCGAACTCCGTACCGTAGGTCTCGCGAGAGGCGACCATTACTCGCCCTCCTCGGGGTAGCCCATGCCTTCACCCTGCAGGATCTCGATCTCCTGGAGCGGGTGGGACTTGCGGAGCGGGAACGTGTCCGTCATGTCTTCGGGCATCAGCAGCGTGCGCGGGTCCGGGTGTCCGTTGAAGCGGATCCCGAACATCTCCGCCGTCTCGCGCTCCAGCCAGTTCGCGGCCTTCCAGACGGTGGTCGCCGTGTCCAGCCGCAGGTTGTCGTTGCCCAGCCGGGCCTTCACGGTCAGGTTGTGCTTCTTGTTCGTCGAGTAGAGGTGGTAGACGACGTCCATGCCGTCCGCCTCCAGGTCGACCGCGGTCAGACAGCGGAGGTAGTTGAAGTCCAGCGTCTCGTCCGTCTTCAGACGGCGCAGGCCGCCGATGACCTCGTCCGCCGGGATGTGGACGATGAGGTCGATCACGCCGCGCTCCGGGCGCACGGTGACGCCGGACAGCGCACGGTCGACCTCGCTCCAGATCGTTCCGGAGAGGTCATCGGGCGCCTCGACGGGGGTCGACGAATCGGTCTGGTCGCTCGTCATGCGCCGGTCGTCTTCCGCTCTTCCATGATGATCTCCTGGAGGGCGATGAACGAGTCGATCAGCGCCTCCGGCCGCGGCGGACAGCCGGGCACGTACACGTCCACGGGGATCACCTTGTCCACGCCCTGGAGGACGCGGTCGTAGCGGGTGTAGGGGCCACCGTTCGTGGCGCAGGCGCCCATGGAGATGACCCACTTCGGGTTCGGCATCTGCTCGTACAGCAGCTTCACCGCCGGGGCCATCTTCTTGGTCACCGTGCCGGCGACGATCATCACGTCCGACTGCCGGGGGGACGGCCACGGCACGATGCCGAAGCGGTCCAGGTCGTAGTGCGCCATGTACGTGCCGATCATCTCGATGGCACAACACGCGAGGCCGAACGTCATCGGCCACAGCGAGGACTTGCGCGACGCCGCCAGCACGAGGTCCAGCGGGACCTGCATCACGCCGGGCAGCGCCTGCTTGTACAGCGCCTTGCCGGGCACGAGCTCCACCGGGGTGAGGCGGGGCGCCTCGTTCGGGTGCTCGCCGGGGACGACGGGGATGGTGGGTTCGACGAGCGGGATGGTCGCCGGCTCTACCACGTCCGGGGTGGACGGGATGTCCGGTGCGTCCGTCGTCGCAACAGGTGCGATGTCGGGAGTTACCGCCATTGCAGGGCTCCCTTCTTCCAGGCGTAACCGAGGCCGAGGCCGAGGATGGCGATGAAGATGACCATCATCCAGTAGGCGAACTGCCCGATCCCGACGAAGGTCACGGCCCAGGGAAAGATGAACACCGCCTCGACATCGAACACGACGAAGAGGATGGCGTAGAGGTAGAAGCGCATCCCCACGTTAGTGGACGCGCGCCGGATGGGCAGCATGCCACATTCGTAGGTTGTGCCCTTTTCTCGCTCGGCCGAGAAGGGAGCGAGGAGCCGGGAAGCGATGATCGCCGTGAGGACCATCATGAAGCCGGTGATCGTGGCCAGCAGGACCGGCACGTAATTGACGTAAAGGGCGTCTGCCTGGGGCACCGGGACTCCTCGATCAAGCGCCCCTTGCTGCCGAAGGACGCATTGCGGGCATAGGCGACCGGCCGCCGGAGCAGCCGGATCCCGTCCGGTTTCGGAACCTATCAGCAGGTCTACACAGCGTCAATGAAACCGTGAAACGCTGCACGAACCTACGGTTCCCTGGTACGTATGGTCGCCCATACACGCGTTGAGGGACAGCGCCCCCGAATCTCGCCGGAATCCAACGAGCGCCTCAGCAAGGCCCTCGGTATCCCGGCTCCGCGTAGGACGCGTCCGCTCCGAGGTCGAACTGGCCGTTCTGCTCGACGTTGAGCGTGTCCAGGCCCACCCGCGCATCCCCGCGGCAGAAGGACAGGTGCACGACTTCACCGACCTTCACCGGCGGCGGTGGAGGCGTAACCGTCACGCTGCGGCCCGGCGGCGGAGGTGTCGCCCCGGACAGCTCGAGGATGGGCGTGACCTCGGTCTCGCGCCTCCAGGAGGGGTCCGGCGCCGTCTCGTAGAACGCGCGCACGTCTTCCTCCGTCGTACCGGGCGGCACACGATACGTGACGCGGGTACTCCACCCCTGTGCGGGCGAGTAGAACGTCACGCCGTCGCGGAAGTTGTACGCCGAATGATGTCGCTCCACCTCGACGGCACCCGGGTAGAGCGGGAACGCCGCGAGGATCGCCTCGTTCGCGCGGACTTCCGGCGGCGTGCGCGTGCACCACGCGAAGAGCGCTGCCGCCGCGAGCGCGAGGACCGCGAGCATCGAGAGCGCGACGAGACGCCCTCGGGTGGTGGCGATGCTCACGAGGCGCTCCGTCCCGACGCCCACGCAAGGTGGCGCCGGGACGAGACTACTTCGAGCGTGACAGCCGGCGTTACTCCGCGCGGATCGCGACCGAGATCGATCCCTGCACGTCCAGGTCGGCCGGGTCGAGTTCGGACAGGCACGCGGAGATCACCTGGTCCGGCGGACACGCCGAGGGGTCACGCGGCGCCACGCCGGCCGACAGGACCGCGGTGTCGTCGCCCTTCGTCCACACGCTCAACGTCCCGGTGGGGCCGTCCGCGGCGTAGGCGATGTCCTCGGTCCAGCCGTCGTCCTCGAGGATCCCGCGCAGGGTCTGCTGGACCTCGACGAACGTCGGGAGGTCGGCGGCGGAGCCGAAGACCAGCACGCGACGCCCGTCCCCCACGAGGTCACCGACGGCGTACGAGCCGGTGTCCTCGATCAGCGTGACGTCCGGGAACGCCGCAGCGACGTCCTCCACCAGCGCGGAGTACGCCTCCAGGCTGGCGTCGTCCTCCGGGACCGCCTGCGTCGGGTCGACTCCTGGCGCGGTCGTGGCCGTCGAGGTGGCCTCGGCCGTGGTGCTGGCGGTGGCAGTCGCGGTCGTCGTGCCCTCCGTGGGATCGGCATCCGGACGGGCATCGTCCGAGCACGCCACGCCGAGGGCGGCGATCGCGATGGCTCCGACGACGATCAGGGATCGGAACGGACGAGGTGATGCGAACGGCATCGGATCGGCCCCCCTCGGGAAGTTCACAGGCGATTGAGCGCACCAAGGGCTGTCCTCGGCGCGTTGGAAGGAGAACGCCGCAGCCGCCGTTGTTGTTCCCGGGCGGTACTTCGCAGCGGCATCAGAATCACGAGCTGGCATGAGCATACGGACGTTATCGACTATCACGAGTGCGATGGAGCGGGATATATCCCCTAGTCTGGCGAGGGGATATCGATCGAAGCGTACCAATCGTCGAGGAGCGCCCTCAGCACTGCGAGGACGCCGGAAGGAGCGCGCGCCGATGTCGATGATGAGGATGGAGCGGACCCGTCCGCTCATCTCGCCGATGGACTCTGCCTACCCGTGGGTGGCCTCGATCTTCGCGGTCATCGTCGCCAGCGCGTTCGTCGCGCTCTCCGCGCAGGCCTACATGGAACTCCGCGTCGGCCCGGTGCCGATCACCGGGCAGACCTTCTCCGTCCTCCTCGTCGGCGCCACCCTCGGCTCCCGCCTCGGCGGGGCCGCCGTGCTCCTCTATCTGGTCGAAGGCATCGCCGGGATACCCGTGTTTTCCGGCGGCAACGCCGGCTGGGCCTACTTCTCCGGCGGCGCGACCGGTGGCTACCTCGTCGGGTTCGTGCTCGGCGCCTACGTCACGGGCTGGCTCTGCGAGCGCGGCTGGGATCGCCACGTCCTGCTGACCGCCCTCGCGATGGTGGTGGGCAACGTCGCGATCTACATCTGCGGAGCGGTCCGACTCGCGGACTTCGTCGGCTGGTCCCATGTGTGGGCCGCCGGCGTGCAGCCGTTCCTCGCCGGCGCCGCCGCGAAGATCGCCCTCGCCTCCGGCGTGCTCCCCGGTGCATGGAAGGTCCGCGAGTGGATCTTCGGGCCCACCGCTGGAGGAGGGGACGCCGCCCCGAGGATGTAGCGGCCTCACGTCACCTCGAGCAGTTGCGGCCACACCTCGGTCCGGAATCGCCGCAACTGCTCGACTTCATCCTGTACCGGCCAGAGGAAGACCTGTTGCGCTCCGGCACGAGCATAGGCAGCCAGCTTCGCAACGCACTCCTCCGGCGTGCCGACGGGGAGCTTCGCCCGGAGCTCCTCGACGGGTCGGTTCAGCATCGGCGCCAACACCTCGCGCAGGACGCGGTCGGCCTCGACCGCATCCTCAGTGACGTACGTCCACATCGTCGCGATCGCGTTGGGGAAGGACGCCGGGTCGCGGCCTCGCTGCAAGAGCAACTCGCCGAGGTCCGCCCACGCCTTCCCGAAGGCCTCGGGCGTGGTGTTGTAGCCGGAGGCCAACCACCCATCCGCCAGCCTCGCTACATGACGCAGGCCGGCCGGCGAACCCCAGCTCCCGATCCAGATCGGCGGACCGGCCCGCGCGGGTACACTCTCCCGCCTCGGTAGCGGCTCCAGCCGGAACCCCGTGGCCCGGTAGTACGGGCCGTCGTGGTCCTCGCCGCCCCAGAAGGCGCGGAGGACCTCCACGGCGTCGTCCAGGCGCTTCCAGCGCTCCTCGAACGCCACGCCGGCGAGCTCGTAGTCCCGCGCGGAGGACCCCGGCCCCACACCGACGGTGAGCCGCCCACCGGACAGGAGGTCGATCGCGCCCAGCGTCTTTGCCGTCGCCGCCGGACCTCGCACCACCGGGAGCGCCACTGTGGTCATCAGTTGCATCGAACCGCTGTGCTCCAGCACCGCCGCGAGGGCCGTCGGTCCGTCCAGCCACGGCCGAGCGAACACGAGGTGGTCATTCGCACAGAGCGTCGTGTACCCGAGCGAGGTGGCGGCGCTCGTGAACGCCGTGAGGTCCGCGAGGGTCCGCTGCTCCCCTTGCAGCGAAATCAGGGGCAGGTGGACTCCGAACTCCATGGGCTGTCCCCTGGCCTCGCGCTCCCGGCCTAGCAGCCCAGTCGCGCCGCGAGGTCGACGAGGTCGCTCGCGGCGTAGTCGTACTCAGCCGTCGGCTCGGCCTCGCGTTCCTCGCCGTACTCGAACGGCCGGGCGATGAACGCCGTGCGCATCCCGCACGCCTCCCGCGCCGCGACCAGGTCGTTGTTGTGCGCGGCGACGAGCATGCACTGTTCCGGCAGCAGCCCGAGGAGCCGGCACGCCTCCGAGTACGAGCGCGGGCTCGGCTTGTAATGCCCCGTGACCTCCGCGCCGAGGATCACGTCCCACGGCAGCCCGGCGCGCTTCGCCATATCCACCATCAGCGCCACGTTGCCGTTGCTCTGCGTCCCAATGATGAACCGCGCCTTCAGCCTCGTCAGTCCCTCGACGCTGTCCGGCCACGGATCCAGCCGGTGCCACGCCAGGTTCAGCTCGTCGAGATCGCTGGCGTCCCACCCCGTCACGCCGAGGTCGCTCACGACGCCCTCGAGGTTCTCGCGGTGCAAGACGTCCAGCGGCACGAACGCCCGCCGCCCCGCGCGCACCTCCTCCATCGCCGGCTGGTACCGCGCCCGCCACCGGTCCGCGAACTCCCCACCGTCGAGGGCGACCCCTCGACGCGCGGCGAGCGCCTCCACCTCCCGCGCGACGCCCAAGCGCCAGTCGACCACGGTGCCGAAGACATCGAACAGCAGGGCGCGGACCTCGGGGGTAGTCATGCGCCGGAGGGTACCGCTCCGCTAGCAGGGCTGGCCCAGCGCCTGGCGATCAGGTCGGCACGGCTCGCTGCGAGAAGGCGGACCGAGCACGATGAGGACTGTCCCGACGTCTTGCGGATCGCCCGAAACCGAGACGGACGCACCCGCCCCTCCGTGCCCTGTGCCCGTCTCGATGTTCAGCGGGACGCCTTCATGGTTGTAGGCACGCGGATAGCCGGCCTGCGCTCCTCGGACCGAGACCGATCCCCAACCAGAGCCGGGGTTGTAGTCGAAGGCAATCCGCACCGCAGGCTGCGCCGATACTAGGCTGTGGAGGGTGCGGTCCACCTCGCCGCCCAACACCACGGCTGGATCGCCGGACAGCACCCGCTCGTCGGCGATCTCGAATGCGCTCACGAGTCCCGCATCGTCTGTCACAGAGCTGGCCTCGTAGGCGCCGCCCACGTCGATGGCGAACGCGACAACGTCCTCCGGAAGCGTCGCGAGGATCTCCTCACGACTGAGAGTGGCTCGCGCATCGGCGCTGGAGGGAACAAAGAAGACCGCCACCACGGCGACCGCAGCGATGAGCCCACCGATCGAAATGAGGATCGCGCTGTCCGATCTTGAAACTGACATGACCGCACACCTCTAAGACCCCGACTCACCGTACAGGCTCCGCGGCAGCGCTACTAGTCAGGCAAACTGAGCCCCTCACGAGCGAGCAGCGAGTCTCCGGCACGCCGTCGCTGCCCCGAGATGGCGTCCGCCACCCCCACCCTCCCCCGCGGGGGAGGGGGTCAGAGGATCTGCTGCGCCCCACCTCGCCGCGCAGTACGATCCGATCGATGACCACAACCACCGTCGTAGTAGTACCCCAGCGGCAGGAGGGCGCCCTCTAGCGAGGTCGCGCCACCACCTGCCGCACGCCCCGGACGCCGGGGCGTTTTTGTTGCCCGACCCCCACTGAGGGCGCACTGAGCGAGGATTCCCATGACCAGCACGCGAGACGGACTGAACCCGGCAGACATGGCGTCCGCGTACGAGCCCTCGGCCGTCGAGGAAGCGCTGTACGAGTGGTGGGAGAGCAGCGGGTTCTTCAAGCCCTCGGGCGGGCGGACGCCGGACTCGCCACCGTTCTGCATCATCATGCCGCCGCCGAACCTCACCGGTGAGCTGCACATGGGGCACGCCCTCACCACCGCGATCGAGGACTCTCTCACGCGGTGGCACCGGATGCTGGGCGACGACACCCTCTGGCAGCCGGGCGTGGACCACGCCGCCATCGCCGTGAACGCGATCATCGAGCGCGACCTCGCCCGCGAGGGGATCTCGCGGCACGACATTGGGCGCGAGGCGTTCCTGGACCGCACGTGGGAGTTCGTCCGGAAGAGCCGGAGCCGCATCGCCGTGCAGCACCGGCGGCTGGGGGCCTCGGCGGACTGGTCGCGCGAGGCGTTCACGATGGACGAGGACCGCGAGCTCTCCGTCCGCACGACGTTCAAGCACCTGTTCGACGACGGCCTGATCTACCGCGCCGAGCGCCTCATCAACTGGTGCGTGGACTGCGGCTCCGCCATCTCCGACATCGAGGTCGAGTACGAGGACGAGCCCGGCGCGTTCTGGCACGTCCGTTACGCGATCGCGGACGCCGAGGGCAACCCGACCGGCGAGGACATCATCATCGCGACGACTCGCCCGGAGACGATCCCAGCGGACACCGCCGTCGCCGTGAACCCGGAGGACGACCGCTATCGCCACCTGGTCGGCCTGCGCGCGACCGTCCCGACGAACGGGCGCCTCGTGCCGATCGTGGCGGACGCCGCCGTCCAGATCGAGGGCGGCTCAGGCGCCCTCAAGGTGACGCCCGGCCACGACCCGGTCGACTTCGAGATCGGCGAGCGTCACGGGCTCGAGATCATCTCGATCATGAACCCGGACGGCACGATGAACGAGCTGTCCGGCCGGTACCAGGACATGGACCGCTTCGAGGCGCGCAAGGCGGTGGTGAAGGACCTCCAGGAGGCGGGACGCCTCGAGAAGGAGGAGCCGTACACCCACCCGGTCGGCCACTGTCAGCGCAGCGGCACGATCGTGGAGCCGCTGATCTCAATGCAGTGGTGGGTGGACGCGAAGACCCTCGCGGTGCCCTCGATCGAGGCGGTGACCAGCGGGCGGATCAAGTTCGTCCCGGAACGCTTCGAGCGCGTCTACCTGCACTGGATGGAGAACATCCGCGACTGGTGCATCTCCCGCCAGATCTGGTGGGGCCACCGCATCCCCGTCTGGTACTGCGACGCCTGCGAGGGCGTCACGGTCGCCATCCAGACCCCGACGACGTGCGAGCACTGTGGCTCCGCGGAGATCCGCCAGGACGAGGACACCCTGGACACCTGGTTCTCCTCGGGCCTGTGGCCGCACTCCACGCTTGGCTGGCCGGAACAGACGCCGGAACTGGCGAAGTTCTACCCCACGCAGGTCATGGAGACCGGGTACGACATCATCTTCTTCTGGGTCGCCCGGATGGTGATGCTCTCGCTCTACAACATGGACGGGCAGGTCCCCTTCGAGACGGTCTACCTCCACGGCCTCGTCCGTGCGCCGGACGGCCAGAAGATGTCGAAGTCGAAGGGCAACGTCGTCGACCCGCTGACGATCTCGGAGAAGTTCGGCACGGACGCCCTCCGCTTCGCGCTCCTCTCCGGCACCAGCCCGGGCAACGACCAGCGGATCACGGACGACCGCGTGGAGGCCAGCCGCAACCTCGCCAACAAGCTGTGGAACGCCTCGCGCTTCGTCCTCCAGATGGTCGAGCCGGGCGACGACCTCACCCTCCCCGCGCCCGGGACGGGGGCGATCGAGGACCGCTGGATCCTCAGCCGCCTCGACACGGTGACGGAGGACATCGACCGCCTCATGCGCGCGTTCGAGCTGTCCGAGGCGGTGCGCCAGGCGCGCGACTTCTTCTGGGACGAGTTCGCGGACTGGTACATCGAGCTGTCGAAGGTGCGCGTCCGCGCGGGAGACCGCACGGCGATCCCCGTGCTCGTCCACACCCTCGACTCGATCCTCCGGCTGCTGCACCCGTTCATGCCCTTTGTGACCGAGGAGATCTGGCAGCGCCTCAACGCCGTCCGCCCGGACCCGGACGGCGCGATCGCCCTCATGGTCGCCGCCTACCCCCAGCCCGCAGCGTCCGAGGCCCTCGCCCAGCCGGGCGACACCGCCGCGCGGCTCGTCGCCTCGAACATCGCGACGGGCGCCTCGCGCCCGCAGCCGTCGAGGAAAGACGCAGAGGCGGAGCGCCAGCTGGGCGCGGTGCAGGAGTTCGTGCGCGCGATCCGCAACGTCCGCGCCGAGAAGCGCGTCGACGCCGGCCGCTGGGTGGAGTGCTACATCGTCGGCGGCGACGCCGAGGAGACCGCGCGCGCCCTCGCCCCGTCGATCGAGGCCCTCGCCCGCGTCCGTCCGCTGCACGTCGTCGCCTCGCCCGCCGACGCCCCCACGGAGGGGGTCGTCACCTCGGTACTCGCGGTCGGCCAGGTCGTCCTCCCCATGGCCGGCCTCTTCGACCTCGCCGCGGAACGCGAGCGCCTCCAGAAGCAGATCGCCGAAGCCGAGGCCGAGGTCGCCCGCCAGGAGTCCAAGCTCGCCAACGAGTCGTTCACCTCGAAGGCCCCGGAAGCCGTCGTGGCGAAGGAGCGCGAACGCCTCGACACGGCCCGCGGCCGCCTCGACGGGTTGCGCGCGTCACTGGCTGAGATGGGGTGAGTGCCAGATGAGCATGGTGGTTGCGCTGGCCACCCTGCTATAGACTGGGAACAGGTATAGGGCCGTCCGATAAGAGCCCCTGGGCTCTTCCCCTCGGGGATAGGCGGCCCGTCTTCACGCCCTGCGACACTCGTCAGTAGTAGTGACGAGTTCCAGCACGGAAGACATCAAACTCCGACCTGATCTTGTCCTCGATGAGGACATACGACCGCAGGTCCCCGTCCTCCCACTTCCGCTTCAATGCCCACGCACAGTAGTCCGCGACCTGTAGACCTGTGTCGACGTCGTCGCGCCAGGCGGCGGTCCGCATCGAGAGGTCAGGCAGGACCTGGTGCATGACTCGACGCACGGCACTGTGGAAGCCATCACGACGCTTTCGGGTACCGATCGATGCGGCGACCACCAGCAACTCGTCCGGCGGACGAGCAATTGTTCGAGCGACATGTCGCATCAGCAGCCACCATGCGTACCGATAGAAGACCGTCTCCTCTGCACGAAGGTGTGGCTGCGCCTTGCTCTTCTCCATGATCAGCGCGTCCACGCGGAATCGATGAGGCGCGAGTATCGCGAACACCTCGTCGCGAATCCGCTGCGAGTCCTCGGTCGCATGGAAGGGGCCTGGATGGTCGATCCCACGCCACGCGAGGTCGTAGCGCAGTGCTTCGAGGTCCCGGCAGGTCGACCGATCGTCGAAGAACGTGACGGCGGTCAGGATGAAGTAGCGCGAAGCGCCGACGTTCCGAGAGAAGTCGAAGTTCCCCGACTCGTCAGCAAATAAGTGAAAACGAGCCAACCGTCTTCCGCCGTCCCCGCGCGGCGAGATTAGGCGTCCCCCAACGCATCGCGAACGGCTCGATGGCACACGAACGCTGACCCAGCGGCAATCCGACTCGGGCACACCCATCACGACAGGATGAGGTGACCATCCGCCAGCGACGCCGTCGCAGGGCCCCAGAGACAAGGGTCCCTCGACAGCGTGCTCCGCGTCTATTCCGCCAATCGCTCCTCGAGCCAGCGCTCCATGTCTGCCATCACCTCGCGGTGCTCGGGCTCGTTGAAGATCTCGTGGAGGAGGTCCGGGTAGTGGTGGATCCGCTTCACGGCGCTGGCGGCGGTGTCGTGCAGGTCCTGGCCGCGAGGGCCCTCGCCGAGGGGTGAGGCGTCGCCCACCATCACGAGAAGCGGGAGGGTGAGCGTGCGGGCGCCCTCCGCCGTGCGCTCGGGGATGCCGCGCATCGCGTCCAACGTCGTCTGAGGGCGCTCGCCGAGGTAGACGAGCGGGTCGTTGCGGTAGTCCTCGGCGACCTGTGGGTCGCGGCTCAGCGTGTCGGCCAGTTCGAGGTTGGCGGGGCGCTGCATCCTCGGACGGTCGGGGAGCTGGATGCCGCTGCCGGAGAGGACGAGACCGTCGAGCTCGGCCTGGTGTTTGATCGCGTAGGCCGTGGCGATGCCGCCGCCCATCGAGTGCCCGACGAGGAAGAGCGGCTCCTGCTGTCGCTGCCGCACGAGGTCGTAGAACGTCTTCAGGTCGCGGAGGTAGTCGTCGTAGTCGAGGATCTCGACACGGTTGCCCTCGGACTTGCCGTGGCCACGGTGGTCCAGCGCGTAGATCGCGAACCCCTTCGGCACGAAGTAGTCGACGAGGTTGCCGTAGCGGCCGGAGTGCTCGGCGTAGCCGTGCGCGACGAGGAGGATGGCGCGGGGCGCGTCGTCGGGGAGCCAGCACTGCCAGTAGATGCGGAGTCCGCGCTCGCCGGTGAAGTCGCCCTCGTCGTGTCGCATCGCTCACCCTCCTCGGCGCCGGGACTGTCCGAGCGCGCTCGTGAGGCGCGAGGATAGCGATCGCGCGGCAGGACGTGGGGCTACTGGTCCACGGCGGCGGTGTCGGCTCGACCCTTGTCGGAGTGGCCCAACGAACGGCCCGGCGCGATGCGGTCGCGGATCGCCTGCTTCACCACCTTAGGGTCGACGAACCCCTCGTCATCCTTGCGGTTGTAGATGACCTCGCCGTCCACGCGGACCTCAAGGATGCCGCCCTGCCCGGGCACCAGCGCCAGCTCGCGGAGTTCGAGGGCGAACGTGTTGAGGAGCTCTTGCGCGAGCCACGCGGCGCGCGGCAGGAACCCGCAGCGAGCGCAGTATTCGATCTCGACGCGGGCGGTAGCGTCCGGATTGATGGGGTTTGTCGGCATGTGCACGTTCCTTCGGCTGTGATCCTACCGTTGCCGGCACGCATCCTGAACACGACCACGCGTTGCTCACCAGCATCCTGACACGACCCTCGGAGGCCGCATGGAGATCTACGACGCACTCCGCCACCGCCGCTCGGCGAAGACCTTCGGTCCTGACGCCCCACCCCGCGAGGTCCTCGAACGGATCATCGAGGCGGCCACGTGGGCGCCGAACCACCGCCTCACGGAGCCGTGGCGCTTCTTCGTCCTCCAGGACGACGCGCGCACCCGCTTCGGCGAAGTCTTCGTCCCCAACCTCGACTCCGACAAGGCCATCGAGGCCCTCCGCACGAAGGTCGTCCGCGCCCCCGTCCTCATCGTCGTCGCGCAGCACGGCTCCCCCGACAACCCCGAGCGCGACCTGGAGGACTACGGCGCGACCTGCGCGGCCGTGCAGAACCTCCTCCTCGCCGCGCAGGCCGAGGGACTCGCCGCGAAGTGGAGCACCGGCAACATGGCGACCTCGCCCGCCGCGTTCGCCCACCTCGGCCTCGCGGAGGGCGACCGCATCGTCGCGCTGGTCTACCTCGGCTCCGCGGAGGCGACAGAGCCGGTCGCTCCGAAGCGAGGGGCCGCGCCGGTGGAGTGGCGCGAGTAGCCCAAGGGTGTGGCGATACTCGCCGCGCCCCCCTTCGCCTCCCTTGCGTTCTGTCCCCTCTCCGGTTCTGACCCCCTCTCCCGGTTTCGGGAGAGGGCGGGGGTGAGGGTCACATCTGCATCCCAATACCCCTCGGACGGTCGCGAAGCAGATCCGGAAGGGCCCCTCACCCCAACCCTCTCCCGAAACCGGGAGAGGGGGTCAGAACCGGAGAGGGGACAGAACGCAAGGGGCCTAACGGGCGATGCGTGACCAGGCTGACACCGTGCTAGGGGAGAAGCGCCGGAGGCAGTCCGGCAGACAACCAGAGCAGACCCTCACCCCCGCCCTCTCCCGCTGCACGGGCGAGGGGGCCGGAGTCAGAGCGCCACGGAACGGCTACTCCTCGCGGAGGGCGGCCTCCACGTCGCGGATCGCCTGCTCGATGTGGGAGTCCTCGATGTAGGGCGAGTCGCCCTGGTCGCGGAGCATCGCGGCGCGCTGCAGCACGAGGGCGCGCGGCATGCCTCGAGGGGGCTCGACGCCCCAGGCGGTCAGGGTGATGAGGACGCCGTTGGGATCTTCGAGGAACACGAGGCGCTCGAAGCCACGGGTGATCTGCTCAGAACCCTGGACGCCGGACGAGGACATCTCGTGCCAGATCTGCGACATCTGGTCGAGGGCGACTGTGAACGAGAGGTACTGCATCGACCCGATGCCGGGCGAGGCGTCAGCGATGTTCACAGTGCCGGGGCGCATCGGGCCGACCAGCTGGAGGAAGGTGTCGTTCCCTCCGCAGTAGAGCATCGCCGTGATCGACTCGGGGTCGTCGCGGTTGGGCTCCACGTACAGCGGACGCAGCCCGAGGCGCTCGTAGAAGCGGATCGAGTCCTCCATGTCCCGCACGATGATCGCGGGGTAGCTGAGTCCCATCGCCTGGAGCATGCGCTCCTGCCCTTCGGTGGCTCGGTCAGTGGTCGGTTGGAGCACCTCGACGCGTCGAGGGCGCTCGGCGGAGGGTACACCGGACGCTCGGAGGCGGCGCGGCTACCGGGCCGCCGTCTCCTGGGTCGGTGTGGCGTCGACCACCAGTGCGCGGAGGTCGTCGAAGACGTCGCGGGTGCCGGCGGCGAGCCACAGGTGGCGCGGCACCTCCGGCGGGTCGAGACGCTCGATGTAGCCGCCCGCCGCGCGGATGAGCACGATGCCCGCGGTCACGTCCCAGGCGTTCGGCCCCATCTCGAAGTACGCCTCCAGCCGGCCGCAGGCCACCCCGCACAGCTCGAGGGCCGCGGAGCCGCCTCGGCGGATGTCACGCACCCGCCCGATCACGCGCGCGAACACCTCGCCCTGCTGGATGCGCTGTGCCGCCTCGTAGGCGAACCCCGTCCCGGTGAGCGCCATGCCGAGGTTGGCGACCTCGCTCACGCGGATCGGCTCACCGTTCAGCCACGCGCCTTGGCCTCGGATGGCCGAGAACATCTCGCCCCGCGTCGAGTCATACACCACGCCGACGGAGGGCTCCCCGTCCACCTCGACACCGATCGAGACGCTGAAGTCGGCGCGGCGATAGACGTAGTTCACCGTCCCATCGAGGGGATCGATCACCCACGACACCCCCGAGGTGCCGACGCGGTTCGTCCCCTCCTCGCCCACGATCGAGTCATCCGGCCGCGCCGCGACGATCCGCGACACGACGAGTTCCTCGCACGCCCGGTCCACCTCGGTCACCGCGTCCGACGGCGAGGACTTCGCCTCCACCGTGCGCGGCATGTGCAGCCGCTCCTGGTGGATACGCCCCACCTCCTCCGCCATGCTCAACGCCAGGTGGTAGATCTCGCGAAGG
>Ga0265293_10003485_pt1 | contig 29172 bp, 30 predicted proteins | sample Munlanlewell138R_FD_192505 | JGI IMG/M metagenome (GOLD analysis project Ga0265293, IMG submission 192505) | Leachate microbial communities from a municipal landfill in Southern Ontario, Canada - Leachate well 138R | ecosystem: Engineered > Solid waste > Landfill > Unclassified | place: Canada... | reverse complement strand
TAAAATAGTCATATATCTCCGTAATAGTCCCAACTGTTGAGCGAGGGTTTTTTGAAGTTGTTTTTTGATCTATCGCAATAGCAGGAGTAAGTCCTTCAATCTTATCAACATCAGGCTTTCCAACACGATCTAAAAACTGTCTTGCATAAGACGACAAAGATTCCATATATCTTCTTTGCCCCTCTGCATAGAGTGTATCAAAAGCTAGAGTTGACTTTCCACTTCCACTAATACCCGTCATAACTACTAATTCATTTTTTGGGATTTGTAAGTTAATATTTTTTAAATTATTCTCTCTCGCACCAGTTATCGTAATATAATCTTTTTTCATTTTAAATTCCTAAGTAAAAATTCTTTGTATTAAATATGCCACAACTAAAAAGTAAAAAGCGACAAGAAGCTTCTTTTGTAGCGCAATATCTACTCTATCTTTTAAGTGGATGCCAAGATAGACTCCAAACAGAGATGCCAAGCCTATTATAACTCCACTACTAAAATCAACATGTCCTATTTTTGCATGAGATATGAGCCCTGCGATTGAAGAAAAAACCACAAAAAAGAGCCCTGCAGAGATGGCTTGTTTTAGTGGTACATGTAAAAAACCAACTAAAATTGGCACAAGCAATATACTACCACCAACTCCAATCGTCATACTAATAGCACCCAACACAAAGCCTATTATAAAAAGCACTACTTTACTTAGCTTTCTTTGGGTCAACTCTTCTTTTGTCTTAAAAAATAATCTCAAAAGTGCAAATATAGCAAAGGCTAAAAATATTAGCTCTAATGCTAAATCACTAAAGCTAGATGCGATATTTCCACTTAGTAAGGCTCCTGCAAATCCACCAATACCTATAACACCAATCATTGCAGTGTCTAGTGTACCTTTTTTATGGTTTAAATAACTCCCATAAACAGAACTAAAAACCATCTGAACTACTGCTATTCCTATGGCAACTTTTATTTCATAACCTAGCATCAAAAGAAGTGGAACTAAAATCGTTCCACCACCTATACCAAAAAAACCAGAAAGTACCCCAACAATAGTGCCAAGAAATATCAATTCAATCATAAAACGCCATTAAACTTTTTTCGAATTATACACCTACTAGGCTTTATCGTTGTTTTATTGTTAAGAGTTTAATTTTGCTTTGAGATTGGATGAAGTATAATCAAGTTTAATAAAGGGTGCAAATGTTAAAAACTATAATTCAAGCTTCAGAAAATTTTTGTATTCACCAAATTCGCGTTGCTCACAGCGTTAGTGATGTTATAAATAAAAAGAGAACACTTATTGCTTACATTGATATACAAACAACAGAACCTAAAAATTTTAGAGTATATTTAGCATCAGACTTGGGGTTTATGCAAAGAGTCTCAAAGATTTTTTTAGAAGAAGATGAAAGTGACGAAGAGACTCTTATAGATATGACACTAGAGACTACAAATCTTATCATTGGAAGTGCTAAAGTCTTAGCTCAAGGTGCTGATAAGTCCTATACTATCGCAACACCTTGCTTTGAGAAAGTAGATGTTTTTGACTTTGATTTCGATGAAGCAAAAACTATTAAGATAGATAGTGATGAGATGGTAATAGCCATCAAGGAGATATAAATTGGCTAAAAAGAGCAAATATTATTATGGAGAGACACAACCTCCGTATAATGCAGACAAAGAGCTTTCATGGATGAATTATGGTGGCCTTTTGGATATGGAAGTAGAGTTCGTAGCTGATTTAGGTGAGACTGAAAAAACTATAGCTGAGATATTAGATCTTAAAAAAGATGCTATTATCGATCTTAAAAAACCCGCTGGAGAGAGTGTTGAGACTTATGTTAATGGTCGCATCTTAGGCAAGGGTGAAGTTATGGTTTATGAGAAAAACCTTGCTATTCGTATAAATGAGATACTAGATTCAAGTGCAGTTTTATATCACCTTTCTAAAGAGAGACTATGATTAGACTTCTGCTTATCACTCTTCTTCCCCTAGTTTTAAACGCATCAAAAATTTTAAGTTACAACATCTATGATAGAACAGATAGAGCAGATGTTATGATAACTTTTGACACTCCCTATGAAGGTGCAATAAAGCAGAGTATATCTAACTCCATCATCACTATTAAACTAACAGATGCAAATATAGAATCTTTTAAAACAAAAAAACTCTCTTCAAAATTTCTACACACTATTAGCATTACACCAATGTCAGGATACACCCAGATAGTTGCATCTGTAGCTCCATCAGTAGAACTACAAGCTTCTAAAACTTCTGATGCTTATGGACTTAGACTAAGATTTCATCTAAACACTCCAGCAACTTCTGCTCAAACAAAAGCAGTAGCTCCAGCAAATAATCCTTTAGCACTCCTGCCAACAAAACAAGATTCTGGTATATCTCAGAGTTACTACATAGTTATAGCAATTTTAATATTTGGTATTTTGATTTTGCTGTATTTAAAGAAAAAAATGACTCCAAAAGATACTAAAATAAATAAGTGGGCATATAACTCTTCAACCCAAAATACTACTCAGCAGATGGAATCAATCTCTAAGAGTGCAGACAATGTCTCTATTAGATTTCAAAAAAATGTAGATAACTCTAGTAGTGTAATTATGCTTGATTTTGGTGAGCAAAGCTACCTTGTACTGATGGGTTCAAACAATATTTTACTTGATAAATTCACAGATAACAAACCATCTACACAAGATGAATTTGAGACAATTTTAAGAAACAGACAAGAAGATTTAGACAGACTTATCAACCCAAGAAGAGAGTCTAAAGAGCCTTTACAGGCCTACAAAGAAAAAGCTGCTTCTATATCTTACGAAGCTTAAGCAGCTCTATTTTAGTTTCGCTCAAACTTTGATCTTAGAAGTTTTTTTATGCTCTTTAAACTAACTAGACTCAGCTTATAACTATCTTCCATCATCTTATTTATATGAAAAACTTCTGTAACAGTTATACCATATGGATCTTTTTTCTCTTTAACAACCTTTCCAGTATCACTAAAAGAGTATAGATAAAGATTTTTACGGTTTCTTTGTAGGTAGTAAGTTAAGACTATCTCATCGTTGTATTTTTTCTCTATAGCTACGATAACCCTTTGGTCATCTTGATATTCACCCTCTAGACATAAAAGTTCTTTAGCTTCAGCTATATCTATATATCCTATATAAAATTTATTGTACAAATCAAGATATCTTTGAACAGTATCTTTATATAAAAAATTCATGTCTAGTGTAAACTTTTTATGAGCCCTAAGCGTCTTTGTAATCCATGACATAGTGTTGTAGTATCTAAATTGATATAGTTTAAGTGAGTGCGCTTCAATCATCTTAGAAGAGTAAACTCTGGAGATAGGAGCTAACTCTCTAGAAGCTGGGTTTTGTATATATTCTAAAACATCTTTTGCTGTGAACTCTTTTGTAAACCAAACTGTACAATAGTCTGGGAACTGTCTAGTTCCTGTTGCACCCTCATTTAAAATAATAAGTGCTTTTATCTCATAGTCTGGAAAGATAGTCTCTAGGAGCGCTTTTTTCTTTCTAAGTCTTTTTCTTAGTTTGAGTACTGATTTTACAAGAGTCATCTCTACAAAATATAGCTCTTTATCTTTTGTAATAAACATAGCATCAAATTCACTAATCTCTCTACTCTTTGTTCTATAAACTATTTGTTGTTTTTCGCTGATGGAGAGAGTATTTGCATGTGCTTTTTGTCTTCTTTGATGAAAACCTTTAAGTATAAACTTATCTATATTGTCATTTTCTTCTGCATATCTTAGAAGTTTTTCATAGATAAAGTTTTCAAAAACCTCACCTTCAAAAGAACGATATGAGCTCAGATATAGTGTATCTTCTTTATCTATACCATCAGCTATAAGTGATAGTAGATGATTAACATTGTAATCATAGTGAAATATATTATCGCCTATGTCAATGTCGTCTAGTTTTTTTATGGATTTGCTTATCTCTAACATATATAAACCATTAAGTTACCTGCTGATTGTTTTTGAAAAAATCATCTAAAACATCGCGATATTCACTAATGTCAGATATATTATTTACGCTATTTCTTAGCACTGATGCACCTTGATAGCCTTTTGAATATGTGTGTGTATGCTTTCTAAACATCGCAACACCGTGACTACCATAAAACTCTATCATCTTATCAAAATGTTCCATGATTATCTCATGTTTGATGCTATTATCTATATCTTTACTTCCAGACTTTAGTTGATGGAAAAGCCATGGAGCACCAATCGCACCTCGACCTATCATAACACCATCACACCCAGTATGTTCTAACACCCACTTTGCTTTTTCATATGAGTCAATATCGCCATTTGCTATCACTGGGATAGAGAGAGCTTCTTTTATCTCTTTTATAGCATCATAATCAACTTCAGACTTAAACTTTCCAGCTCTAGTTCTACCATGAACTGCTATAAAGTCGGCACCACTTGCCTCAACCATTTTTGCTATTTCTATATGGTTTTTCTTCTCAAAGCCTAGTCTTATCTTAACACTTGTAAGACTCTTGTTGGAAGTCTCTTTCATGGTTTTTATAATCTCACCCATCAGAGGCAGGTTTAAAAGCAGAGAACTTCCACTACCATGACCTACAACTTTAGGAACTGGGCAACCACAATTTAAGTCTAGTATATCTATACCTTCTTGCTCATTTAAAATCTCAACTGCAGATCTTACAACATCTACATCTGAACCTGAAATTTGAACTGAGTAAGGATCTTCGATGCTTGCTTTTTGAAGCATATGAAGTGTTTTTTGTGAGCCATGGCTAAGTGCATTTGAGCTTATCATTTCACTTACAGTTAAGTCCGCTCCAAATTTTTTTGCAACACTTCTAAAAGGCAGGTCTGTATACCCAGCCAAAGGAGCTAGGACATATATTGGTTTAGAAAAAGATAGTTTATCAAGCATCAGATAAAAAGATTTATATTAAAGTTTTTACCACACTCTTTTAGTGCACTATAAGCTTTGAAATTTTGATATTCATTCTCTTGAGTATTTAACAACAGCTCATTAGCAGGAGCTATCATTTCTAAATCATAAAGAGTAAATATATATGCTTCAAATCCATCTTCTCTCTTCTCACTTAGTATTTCAAAGAGTTTCATTCTCTGCTCTGGAATCATATTTGTAGCTAAAGCAGTTGATATTTGTATAAGGTCTTTTGCATCTAATTCAAGAGTATTTATCAAAGATATAATTGCTTCATTTTGGATATCTAAAGAGTTTTTAGAAGCATTTATCCTAGCTAGAATTGCAAAAAGTCCATCTTTAGTTAAAAAGCGCTTGTGTTGCTCTATAAATGATATTGGAGCAGTTGCAAGCATATCCATATAGGCTTTTTTAACTAAACTCTCATCGTAGTTTGAGATGTGATGCAAAATGCTCTCTGCTGTAAGAGTACCTTTTTTATATCTATTTTTATCATTTTGAATAACTAATGGATTATGTGATTTTAGTGAGTACTTTTTAAGTTCAACAACTTCGCCATTTTGAATATTTGAAATTGCTGTTAAAACATTTTGAAGTTTTTCATTCTCAACACCACTTTTTAGTAGATTTACTGGAAAAAGAGTCGAATTATCTAGCACAAAACCTAGTAACTTGTATCTTGGAGTTTTATAAGCATGCTCTCTATTTTCTTTTGCAAGAAGTGCTTCAGCTACTGCATCTATGATTTTTTCATAGTCTCTATCATATTTGCGAAGTTTAAAACTTGACAACATAGAATAAAATGACATATGAAAAACACTAGCAATATATAGTATTAAAACAGGTACAATCACCCAAATAGCGGTTGGCATAGCTGGTAACGTAGTACCAAACATATTGAGTGTCATAATATCTTGAGAGACATATGAATAAACATACCATCCCACCAAAGCAATCAGAATTAATGATGCTATTGTGTATCTTTTTATGTACATAACTCGCTCCTTAAAATTTAACTAGACTTCTCTACTATCTCTCTACAATCGATGCAGTATATCGCATGAGGCTTAACTTTTAGTCTTTGAAAACCTATTGGGTCTTCACACATCTCACAAATACCATAATCACCTTTAATGATTTTTCCCAAAGTTACTTCTATCTCTCTTAACTCTCTTTGTTGCTGGCTCACTATTGCACTCTCAACCATTGAGTTATTGTTCATAGAAGCATGATCGCCCTCATCACTTAACTCCAAAGAACTAAGCTCTGCTAGTTCAGCATTAACGCCTGTTATATTTTTTATAATTTGTACTTTTCTACTCTCTAGTATCTCTTTAAAGTAGTTTAATTCACTCTCTTGCACTTACACATTCCTTACTTATGATATGGATGATTACTCAGTATTGAAAAACCTCTATAAATCTGCTCTAGCAAAACTGTTTTTGCTATTTTATGACTCATTGTGAGATTACTTAAACTTATGACTGCATCGCTTTGTTTTAAAAAGTCATCATGAAGTCCATAAGCGCCGCCTATGAAAAATTTAACGGACATTCTATCATTTAATAGCTTACTAAATTCAAAACTATCCACTACTTTGCCCTCAGGATGCAAACTTACACAAAAACATCCGCCTATATATGGCGCAAATGCTCTTGTATATGCTTCTTTTGAGGCATCTGATGAGATAGTGTGTGCTTTTGTTACATCTTTTGAAAAAAGTTCAATATCTTTGACTTTAGCAAAACGAGATATCATCTTTGTAAGCTCTTTATATAGTGGATCGTAAGTAGAACGTTCTTTTTTTGCGATGCTTATTATCTCAATATCCACTTATAAAAGCCCACTTCCAATAACTCTATAAGCAACATGATTAAACTCATCATTAAGCTTAACACCACCAATAGCCGCGACTAGATGCTTTGATTTTGCAGCAATAAAGTCTAGCTCTTTACCTAAAATAGTAGTTATATCTGATTTTGTAGAACTCTCTCTATATGCGCCAAGCCCTATATAGTTTAAGTCCATCTCATTTGCTTGTAAAACTTCTGCTTCACTGTGTGTTGAAATGCCTAGAAGTTTCTCTTTTATAACACTTCTAAGGATTTTTACCGCTTTAAAAGCATCTGTATCTATTGCTTTTAAATCTTCTTGTCCAACATGAACACCATCACAAAACTCTATAAGTTCATAAGCATCATTTACAATCAAAAAGCCATCATATAGTCTTCTTATAGCAATGAGTTGTTGTTTTATAAAAGCAATATCTGCATTTTTATTTCTATACTGAATAATCTCTGCATTATTAGCTTTTGCAATGCCTATAAACTCTTCTAGTGAGAGTTGTTTTTTATCAAGAATTTCTTGGTCACATAGAGCGTAAAGTTTCATTAAGCAGCTTTTAGTAGTGTTAGCATATCTGAGAGAGTCTTTTTAAGCTCATTCCTATTTACTATCATATCAATAGAGCCTTTTTCAAGTAAAAACTCAGCTCTTTGAAAGCCATCAGGAAGAGCTGAACCTATGGTTTGCTCTATAACTCTCTGGCCTGCAAAGCCTATCAAGGCACCTGGTTCTGCGATGATAATATCGCCAAGAGTTGCAAATGAAGCACTAACTCCACCCATAGTTGGATCTGTTAAAACTGAGATATATGGAATGTTGTGTCTAGCGAGTCTTGCCAGTGCAGCTGAAGTTTTACTCATTTGAAGTAGTGAAAAGGTACTCTCTTGCATTCTAGCTCCACCGCTTGCACTTAGTATTACTAAGCCTTGTCTTTTCTCTATAGAGCGGTTTACTGCTCTTACAATCTTTTCGCCCTCAACAGAGCCTAAAGAACCACCCATAAAGGCAAAGTCAAAGATAACAATCTGAGCTGCTACGCCATTCATAACTATCTCGCCACTAACAACAGATGACTTCCTTCCAGTTTTAGCAAAACCCTCTTCTATCCTTTTTGTATAGGCTTTAGAGTCTACAAATTTTATGGGATCTACTGGATGAAGATTTGCGTCATATTCTACAAACGAACCTACATCCTCTAAAAGTTTTATCCTCTCATTTACACCAATGCGAAGATGAAAACCACACTTTGGACAGACATAGTTTTGATTTTCTACTTCTTTGTAGTACATCAAGGAGTGACAAGATTTACACTTTACCCAGTGTGAAGATGATTCGTTTTTTACGGCTTCTTTTTTGTTTGAATTAAAAGAAAAAATGCTTAAGAGGTTCAAAAAGTATCCTTTGTATATATAAAATTGCGAGCGATTATATCGTATTTATGCTTTAAAATATAAAAAAATTATAAAAAATGTAATTAATGTTATTTACTGTTTCATCTTTAATAATTACTTATAGTTTTACACGAAGATGATATTTACTCTTTAAAGGATTAAAAAAGTATAATTGATTTAAAAATCAAGTATAGCAAGAAGTAAAGATGCAAGGGTATATCATAAAACTTAACAAAGTTAAGGATGAGGACTTAATTGTTACCATAATAACAAAGGGTAGTTTAGACACTCTTTATAGATTTTATGGAGCAAGACACGGAGTTATTAATCTTGGTTTTAAGATAGATTATGAGAGAGAAGATAGTGCAAAGTCAACTATATCAAGACTAAAAGATGTCATCCATATAGGTTTTAAATGGATAAATAACTATAAGCTCCTAAAGCTATGGCAAGATTTTATTGCACTATTTTATAAGCATCTTCAAGATGCAGAGGAGTTAGATGATTTTTACTTTGAACTCATAGATAGTGCATCAAGAAAATGGAGCGAACAAAATCCAAAAAGAGTAGCTATTGAGTCTTATGTTAAGCTCTTAGAACATGAGGGAAGACTTCACTCTGACCTTAATTGTTTTTTATGTTCCATAAAAATAGAAGACGATGAAATCTCACTCATACGAGCATATCTTCCAACACACAAATCTTGTTCTCATACTCTTGGCATTAACAAAAAAGGGCTTGTTGAACTATTTACGCAAAAGTCTTCGATCTTTTTAAGTGACAAAGAGATAGATAGACTTTGGATAGTTTTACTTGAAGGACTTTAAGTTTTTTTAGCAACTATAGAAGCTACTTTTACTCTCTCACCATTTGAATTTGTATCTATACGCTCTTCGTAATAGATAACATCAAGTGCGATAAAAGAGTGAAGTAGCTCATTTTTTCGTAAAAGATAGTCAAGGTTCATAGTTGGAATCTTGAAGTCACCATGAGCAAGTAAATATGTTTCAAATATCACTACTCCACCAGATTTTAGTCCATCTTTCATTTGAGAGACTATGCGTCTGTTTAGATAGTTCACATTTACAATTAGGTCATACTTATTTGGTGCTATATTATACTTATCTAAGTCAGCTTCTATTTTGTTGATGGTTGGTCTTTTTGGTATTTTATCAAGTGCTACATTTGAGATATCTACCGCATCTACTTCAAATCCTTTTTGTGCTAAAAAATTAGTATTTCTTCCAGATCCACAAGCAACATCAAGTGCCATACCAACATTTGCATGACCTACGTACTTTTCTAATATCTCAGAAACATTTTCTGAGACTTCCTTTTGCGAGTATTTTTCATTCCATCTTTGTTTATCTTCTATCATGATACATCCTTTTTTAAATATTTTATTAAATCCTCTTTAGAGAGTGGTTTTGAGTAGTAATAACCTTGAAATACATCACACTTACTCTTTCTTAAGAGATCTATTTGCTCCATACTCTCAACTCCCTCAGCTAAGGTTTTCATGTGAAAGTTCTTTCCTATGTTTATTATACTATCTACTAGGTTTTTTTCGCTTTCATCATACAAGATTTTATCAATAAAGCTTTTATCTATCTTTAACTCATCTATAGGTAACTCTCTTAAGATGCTAAGAGATGAGTATCCAGTTCCAAAATCATCTAGTGATATCTTTATATCATGCTCTTGTATATCATATAAAATAGGCAGAACATCATCTAGGCTCTCGATAGATAGAGATTCAGTAATCTCAAGCGTCAAAGAGCCTCTGTTGAAGTTTTCTTTAGCTATTGCACTAAGAAGTGTTGGCAAGAAACCAGCTTCCATAAGCTGAACAACTGAGATATTTATAGAGAGATTAAAAGGGATATTTAACTCCTTTTGAACCTCTTTTATCTCTCTTAGAGAGGTGTGGATTATAAACTCTCCAAGCTCTTTCATAAGCCCGCTCTCTTCAGCTACATGTATGAATTTATCAGGAGGGACAAGTCCTAGCTTTTTATTTTGCCATCTAACGAGCGCTTCAACTCCATAAAGAGTCTCATCTGCATTGATCTGTGGCTGATAAGCCATCCAAAGCTCGGAAGCTTCTAGAGCACCTCTTAGTTCATGTTCTACATCTGCTCTGTATGCATTTAATGATCGCATCTCCTCACTAAAAAAGCTGTATGAGTTTCTAATCTTTTTCGCTTGATACATTGCCGTATCAGCTAAAGATAAAAGCTCTTCAACATTTTGTGCATCTCTTGGACATTCTGAGATTCCTATGCTCACGCCTACTCTAAAGTCCCTTTTTTTTACATGATAGATTTTAGATATGTAGCTTATTAGCTCTTGTATTTTTATCTCTAACTTTTGCCTGTCTATATTTCCTACAAATACTATAAACTCATCCCCGCCCTGCCTTACAATCATCTCATCTTTACTAAAAAATATATTTAGCCTGTTTGCAACCTCTACTAAGATAGCATCGCCTGCAGTATGTCCAAACTTATCATTAATAATTTTAAAATTGTCCAAATCAAGATACAAAATAAAATATTTATCGTTATATAACTTTTTATATTTGTCTATATTTTTATACATATAGATTCTATTTGGCAAGTTTGTTAGAGTATCGTGCTCAATCTGATGTAAAAGCTCTTCATCTTTTTTCTTCTCAGATGCAGCAACTCTCCTAAAAAGTATAAAAAGTATAATAAAAGTTAGTATCGACATCGTTATATGAAAAGATGCTTCTTTAAAAAATTCTTTTTTAATTTCTTGTGCATCTCCACCAACAGATATCCAAAGTTTATATTTTTTATTATAAATCAAACCTGCTATATTGTGGCCTAGAAGAGAGTTGTTTAGGAAAAAACTAACAGTTTTCTGACTCCCTCTCAGCTCTTCTATGGGGTATCCATACTTGGAGTAAAAGCTCTCCTTAACGCGAGAGAGAAACTCTTTTTTTATAGGTTTTTCATATATATCTTTATGAGAAGACTCTTGTTGACTATAGTATAGTTTATATATCTCTCCTCTATCATCTATATCTTTTAAAATGATTATTTTTTTATTTTTTGAGAGATCTAGTTCATCAAGGTAGTTAGAATTTTTAGAATTTTTTAGGCCTGCTACTATAACACCCAGTATATTTCCATCATCATCTCTTATAGCTTTTCTAAGTGGAATAATCCACTCATCAATAACATCAAAATAGTAAGTTTTTGATACAACCATATACTTAGAGCTAAGAGATCTTTTAAAATCATACCTAGTCTTATCACTTTGCATAAAGTCAATATCTTTTTTTTCTACATTTTTGCTTGCTATTAGTAGCTGACCATTTGCATCTGCTAAACCAATACTAACTAAGTAAGGATTGTGTTTTAACAAGAGAGCAAATTTTTTTTGTATTTTTTGCATTTTTTCATTTGAATCACTACTATACTCTTTAAATAGCCTCTCGCCAACAATACTTAGAAGCATATCTTTTTGCATAAAATCTGCTTCTATTGATTTGGCAACCATCTGAGTATAGTACTCTACTTGAGTGCAATGCCTCTCATTTATCTCTTTATAGCTAAAATAAAGAAGTGCCGCTAAAAGTAGTATAGCGGCTATTGAGAGTATGTAAAATATCTTCCATATACTATTTTTAACTATCATTTGATTATGATACCAAAAATTTGTTATTTATTATAATTTTTTATATTACGAGAGTCTGTTTTTGTAATCTTCGTAACCAAACTCTTTTACTATCTTGATATTTCCATCTCTTTTTTTAAGTGCTAAAGATGGAAGTTTTATGCCATTAAATGTTGTACTTTTTACAAAAGTATAGTGGATCTGATCTTCAAAGATAACTCTATCTCCAACTTTAAGAGGCCCATCAAATGAGTAGTCTCCCATGATATCTCCTGCTAAGCAAGTGTTTCCTGCGAGTCTATAAGTAAACTCCCTCTCACCTGCCTCGCTAGCACCCCTTACCTCTGCACGATATGGCATAGCCATAGTGTCTGGCATATGTGCTTCTGCTGAAGCATCAAGTATAGCTATCTTCATGCCATTATCGACAATATCTAAAACACTAGCTACTAAGTAACCACACTCCCAGCCAACGGCCTCGCCAGGTTCAAGATAGACTTCAACGCCATACTTCTCTCTAAAATCTTTGATGATTTTTATAAGACGCTCAACATCATAATCCTCTTTAGTTATATGATGCCCTCCACCAAAGTTTATATACTTTAGTCCTTTAAAGTACTTAGAAAACTTACTCTCAAAAGCCTTCAAAACACCCTCAAGCGCACCAACATTTTGCTCACACAAGGCATGAAAGTTTAAGCCATCAACGTATTCTAAAACTCTCTCATCAAAGTTTGCAAGTGTTGTGCCTAAACGACTATAGATGCCACAAGGATTATAAATTTCTTTTGGAGACTCTGAATACTCTGGGTTTATCCTAAGTGAAATCTCTATCTTAGGATTTACCTCTTTTACTCTAGAAGCATACTTAAATAGCTGGTTTACAGAGTTAAAGACTATATGGTCTGAGATGCTAGCAATCTCATCTATCTCTTCATCTTTAAAGGCTGGCGAATAGGTATGAACCTCCTTGCCAAACTCCTCATAAGCAAGTTTTGCTTCATGAAGTCCACTCGCTGTACAACCATGAAGATATCTCTTAACCTGCTCAAATGTGCTCCACATAGCAAAACCTTTAAGAGCCAAAATCACCTTAGCTCCACTTCTTTTTTGTACATCATCTAAGATAAGAAGATTTCTCTCTAAAAGTTCTTCTTCGCAGACATAACAAGGAGTTGGGATATCTTCAATTCTCATACTCTTATACTTCCATCTCTTTGATTTCCCAAGGAAGCCCCTGCGTGTTCATCTCTTCCATAAACGGATCGGGATCAAGTTGCTCTAAGTTAAAAACGCCCTGCCCACTCCATTTGCCTTGTAACATAAGTTTTGCACCTATCATAGCTGGGACTCCAGTTGAGTATGAAACACCTTGAGAGTTTGTCTCAGCAAAACAATCTTCATGATCTTTTACTTGATAGATATATATCTTTCTATTTTTTCCATCTTTTATGCCTTGGACAAAAACACCAATATTTGTCTTACCTTTTGTTCTAGGACCAAGTGAAGCTGGGTCTGGCAGAAGAGTCTTTAAAAACTCCATAGGAACTATCTTCATACCTTTGTGCTCAACTTCCTTGATGCCTAGCATCCCAACATTTTCCAAACACTTCATATGAGTTAAGTAACTCTGTCCAAAAGTCATAAAAAATCTTATGCGTTTTAAGCCTTTTATGTTTTTTACAAGCGATTCTAACTCTTCATGGTAAAGCAAGTAAGAGTCTTTTGGGCCAACCTCAGGATAATCCCAAACTTGCATAATCTCCATAGGTTCAGTCTCTATCCACTCTCCATTTTCCCAATAACGACCTTTTGAACTAACTTCTCTAAGATTTATCTCAGGGTTGAAGTTTGTAGCAAAAGCGTAACCATGATCTCCAGCGTTACAGTCAAGTATATCTATAGTGTGGATCTCATCAAAGTAGTGTTTTTGCGCATAAGCACAAAAAACATTTGTAGCACCTGGGTCAAAACCACTCCCTAAAAGTCCCATAATCCCAGCTTTTTTAAATGCTGCATCTCTCTCCCACTGGAGTTTATACTCAAACTTCGCCTCATCTGGATGCTCATAGTTTGCAGTATCAAGATATGGTGTTTTTGTAGCAATACAAGCATCCATGATAGTTAGGTCTTGATATGGAAGCGCTACATTTATAACGATGTCAGCTTTTACATCGTTTATAAGCTTTATAAGCTCTTGTGTGTTGTCCGCATCTACACTTCTAGTCTCAATATCAGCATCTGGCAAATCACTCTTTATAAGATCGCATCTTCCAATAGTTCTACTAGCTAAGACGATACGACCAAATACATCTGAATTTTGTACACATTTATGCACGACTACGCGACTGACTCCGCCAGCACCAATTATCAAAGTTGTTTTCATTTTTTCTCCTAAATTGTGTTTATATATAAGTTTTATTTTGACTCTATTTACTACTGTGATTATAGCAGTTCTAATAATTTTTGCTAACCCTATACCAACTCAAAAGCCACAAGAAGTGTAAAAATCCACACAAGGGCTGTTACTATAAGGCTCATAAGAACTAATGTTGCTCCAACATCTTTTGCTTGTTTTGCCAATATATGATAGTCAGTGGTTACAAGATCAACCACTCGCTCAATAGAACTGTTCGTAATCTCCGCCAATATAGGCAAAAATAGAGATATAAACAAAATACTAGAGTATCCAAAGTTTAGAGGCAAAATCCAAGCTACCAAACCCATCACACTAAGAAGTAAAAGTTGCCACTTAAATGATGTCTCATTTTTTGTAATATCTATAAAGCCTTCTAAAGCGTATATGCCATTCTTAAAAAGTGAGTGTTTAGGCTTGTTTAGTTTCATGTTTATCCTTTAGGTTTTTTATTATATTTCTTGTCTCATTTGCCTTTGTATCTCTACAAATTGGCTTAGAAAAATAGACGACTACATCTCTTTTTGCAAAAAAATTAAATTCTCTTTTTTTGGAAAATACACTTCCTTGCATGCCATCAATAAAAAAGGTGCAGATAGATCCATCATAGTCACTAGAGATTAGCTCATAACCCTTGTAAAACTCTCCAAGTTCTCCATCAGGGCTTATCTTGCCCTCTGGAAATAGAGCCACTACTTTACCATTTTTCAATCTATCTGATGCCACTTTAAATGCTCCATTTGAAGCTTTTTTTGAGATAGGTATGAGCGAGCCTCTTTTTAGAACTTTGTTTAAAAGTCTGTTGTTATAGATATCTTTGTCTATCATAAAGTTGATACGTCTTTTTATAGGAATCTGGATAATTGCCCAATCAATCCAGCTGACATGATTTCCTAAAAGTAAAACACCTTCACTCTTTGGTACATTCTCAAGTCCCTCATAACGAAATCTATATCTTATCTTAAGAAGCATCTCTACAAGTGCGAAAAAAGATATAACAAAATATCTACGCAGTAAGATAAAAGAGAGGTAAATCCCCACTAAACTCATAAGATAAAAGAGTGAGACAGCACTCATTCCAAAGAATGCAAAGAGAGTTGTTAGAAGTAAAAAAGAGACCATAAAGATATTTTGTACAAAGTTGTTTCCAGCTAGAATAGTTCCAAGATGAACTCTAGGCGCTTTGAGTTGTATAAGAGAGTTTAGTGGCACCATGATAAAACCTGAAAATATTCCAAAAAAAGTAAAAAGTAATACTAAAGTAAGCATTGATTCACATGATGGAATGATGAAGACAACGATAGTAATACCTAAAGCCCCAATAGTTGCAACTCCACTATTTACATAGTACTTTGAAAAAGATGCCGCCATAAATGAGCCAGCTATGATACCAAAACCTGCCATTGCCATAGCACCTTGAACATAGATTGTATTTGTAACGCCAAGTTCGCTTTTCGCGAACTCTCCAAAAATAGCGAGCACAACTTGTGAGATGGACCAAAACAGACTAAGAGCTAAAATGGCATCAAATATCTCTTTTTTGCGTCTAATGGTTTTAATATTTTTTTGAAGATACTCAGCCCTTATGTATCTCTTAAAACTAAACTGTTTTTGGCTTACTCCAACCATCTTATTTGGAAGACTAGATGCTAAAGCCCACTCAATAAGCGAGCCTAAAACCAAAAGCCAGCCAAGAGGAGCTATAGCTCTTAAAATATCTTCTTTACTCTCAAAGTTATCAGCTAAAGAGATTTCAAACAAAACTGTATAAAAGATTATTCCACTTAGTATTGCCACAGTCGTAACAGCTTGAACTGCACCATTTCCAAGGCTTATAAACTTTAGTCCAACTATCTCTTTGATATACCCATACTTTGCAGGACTATAGATGGCACTCTGAAGAGCAAGCATAAAGGTCATAAAAAATGCAGTATAAAACCAGCCTTGATAGTAAGAGTAGGTGATAAGAAGCGTAATCATAACGGCTAAAGCAGAAGAGTGTTTCATAATGGAACTCTTTGCAAATCTATCTGCCAAAAAGCCTGATGGGGCAAAGAGCAGGATAAAAGGTAGAAGTATCAGAGCGTTTACGATAGCAGTTAAGACAATCTGCAGCTCACCATCATAAACTTTAAAAATGGTGTTTTGTATAATGATTTTATGTCCTAAGTCTGTAAAAGCGTTTAAAAAAACCACTATAAGGTAGTTTATAACTCCTACAATCTTAAACATCTCTCTCAAATACTACTCTTTTGAAGCTAAAGTTGTACTCCAGCCCTCATAATATCCACCATACTCTTTTGCTTTTGAAAAAAGCTCATTTACCACTTGGCTAACTTCATTTTGAGTAGCTGCATGAACTTTTAAAAGTGCGATACCATTGTCAAACTCATCACTACTTATCTCATCTTTAAACTTCACACCTTCGATGTTTAAATTATCTAAAAATCTATCTTTTTGTGATGGAGTTTCAAATGAGAGATAGTGTTCAACATCTCTTACTACACTCAAGTCATCTTCTTCTTCTTCAAGCATAAAAATGATTTTATCACTCTCTATATGACAAAATTCAAGTTCTGTAGGATAGAGCTCTTTTTCATAAAAATTCCATTTTGTATCTCTTACAACATTACTTTCATAAACGTAAGAAGAAGGAGTAAGTATATTTGAAGTGATAACATCTAACTGTTTTGAATCCATAGCATAGAAATAAAACTCTGCCCATCCATCATAGAGTCTACTTCCTACATAAACTGCTCTATCTTTATGTTCTAATGCAATTATTAGTGACTCTTTTGTTTCTAAAAACTCTTCATATTTCTCATCTGTAGTTTTTTCTTGCTTTAGAAATACACTAAATAACCAAGGGTTCATTTCTTTAGCATCAGATGCTTCAATATTTGTCTCTATAACCATCTCACAAGAGTCTTGGACTCTCTTAAATATCTCTCTCATTCGACTCTTTTATATTTTTATTGCATTATATCTTATATATAATAAAAGACATAAAAACTCCTGACGTCAGTCGTATATCAACGTCTCATAAACATCTTTAAAAACAATTGGATTAGCAATATTTACAAACTTAAGTGTATCTTTGTGCTCTTTAATCTCTTCTTGATATCGCTCTTTTGTTATAAAATAAACTCCATCAACAATAGCTTCATGTTTTAAGTGAGGATATTTTTTATATAAAAGATTTAAAAATTCTACCCCATTTTTAAAATCTAACCCATTAAATTCATAATCAATCACTATTTTATTTGGTCTATTGCTGCCCAACCACGCTTCTAAAATCGCTATCTTTGCAAAACAAAAAAAGTTCCAATTTTTAAAAGCATCCCCCATAGTACCTTTAAAAAACTCAAGTATATTTAGCTCTTGTGATATAACTAAAAGCTTTTGTGTCTCATATGGAGCATATTCTCTTAGTTCTTTTGTAGTTATCTTGCCTTTATAGTGCAAAAATGTAGAACTACTAGGTATGATTTTTGGCATATTTTTCTTAAAAAACCTATGTATTTCATAAGAAGCTTTAGCTCTTTTAAATATCTGAAATTCTAAGTTTGAGCAGTAGTGTTTATTTAGTGCATATGTTATCTTCAATATTTTACTTAAACGATTTTGTAGCTCGATTCCTAAAGCTTTTGAATGACTAACAGCTTTTACGCTTTTAAAAATCTCTCTATTTTTTAAAAAATCATATAAAAAATCTGAAAATTCCATCACTTCCTTATATTCAAACATAAGTTTTAAAAGTTTTTTATCTTCAAACTCACAGTCTATCTTACTAAACTCTTGCAGCAGATACTCAAAATATGGAGCGTAGAGCCTACTATCTTTTGGTGTAAACTTTTTTACATTGCTTGTTGCCATAGAAAGCGTATCAAAAGTATGTGAAACAAGAGCAGCTATTATCTCTGTTGGGCGTAGATTTGTAGAGTTTACATAGTCTAACTCTCTTTTAAAATCATCCATCAGCCCTAAGCGGCTTTTTTTTATATGAGATACATTCTCTTTGTTTTTAAGTAAACACTTGATTTTTTTATGACTTACTTTGTGTTCAATCTGCATTTCAAAGAAGTAGATACTAAGTGTGGAATAAAGAAGTTCAGGATACTCATCTTGTGTTATCTGCGCATTAGAAAACAACTCGTCTATAATCACTCCTAAGCTATTTGAAACCGAGTCAAAGCCAATTTCTTCAAGATACAAAAAACATATTTTCTCTATAAACTGTTTCTTTTGAACTTGCTCTGCTTTTATCTTTTGTAGTTCTATCTTTTGTCGTGATTGTTGAGTTTGCAAGGTTTTAAACTCTTCTGTGAAACTCTCATATCCAAATGGTTTATAAATGATGCCTAAAATGCTATCTTCTATCTCGCTCTTTAGTATTAGTTGTGTACTTGAAGATGTTACAAAAACGACTTCAAGATTGGAGAGTTTACCCGTATCTTTTAGTATTTCTATAAACTCATCACCATTTAAGTGTGGCATATTTATATCTGTTATGATAAGCTTTATATCATAAGTTCTGCCCATAACTTCAAAAGCTTCCATCCCATCAGACGCGATATAAATAGAATCTTCCCTAAAGTAATACCCTTTTATCTTATTTGTTAGAAGTGCTCTTTTTATAATCTTGATAATCATGGGACTATCATCAACTATAAGTGTGGGAGTAACTCTCATGGTTTATATTGCATCTAAAGTTCTTAGATGGTTATTGTTTCATTTACTTCAAGCCCGAAACCACCAAGTCCTACAAACTCAGCTTGTTTTAGTGAAGTTAAAAGATTCATCTTTGATACTCCTAGAGATTTCAGTATTTGCGCACCTGTTCCTATCTCTTTCATTGCAGCATTATCTTGATGGTTAGTTTTATTTATAAAAACTAAAACACCACTATTTTTTTTGAGATATTCTATGGAATTTATAAGATTCTTATATTTTTTTTGATTTAGTAATAGTTCTATATCTGGTATAACATTATGAACTCTAACATTTGCAACTTCAGAAGCAGAGTAGAAAACTATAGCAGTATGCTCTATCTTATCATGGTCTTCAAACTTATGTTGCTTAACTTTTACACCAAAAAACTCTATCTCTTGGACACTTATCTCTTTTACAAGTCTCTCATTAGCTAAGCGATACTCAACTATGTCAGAGATAAAAACCGTCTTTAAATTGTGTGCTTCTCCAAAAACATCTAGGTCATCGCGTCTTGCCATTGTTCCATCTTCTTTGATTATCTCACAAATAACAGCAGAGTCACTAAGCCCTGCTAAGCGACATAAATCAACAGAACCCTCAGTATGCCCAGTTCTAACAAGTGTGCCACCATCTTTTGCGATAAGTGGGAAAATATGGCCTGGTTTTACTAATTCCTCTGCTCTTGAGATTGGATTTGCAAGGATTTTGATAGTATCATCTCTCTCACCAGCTGAAATCCCTGTAAGAGCATTTTTAGCATCCACAGAGACTGTAAAAGCCGTTTCATAAGAAGATGTATTTGAACTCACCATTGGGTTAAGCTCTAGCCTTGAAGCTATAGGTTTGCTGATTGCAACACAGATGAGCCCTCTTGCGTGTGTAGCCATAAAGTTTACATGCTTAGGTGTAGAAAAAGCCGATGCATAGACTAAATCGCCTTCATTTTCTCTATCCTCATCATCTATCATGATGACCATGTTTCCCTTTTTTATCTCATCTATCGCTTGAAGTACTCTTTGTGTAGGTGTCATTAATTCTTCTTTATTTGATATGTTTATTGAGAATTATACACAAGATAGTTTAATCTCAACTATCATCTGATATTTATCTTTTGCCAAAATAAAAGACTATTTATTCACAAAAAACTATGTATTATGCACTTTTATCAAAATTACTTGACAAAGCTAACTCTTTTGTCTATAATTTCGCTCCAACAAACATATTAGACTAGTTTGTTAACACCGCGGAATAGAGCAGTTCGGTAGCTCGTCGGGCTCATAACCCGAAGGTCACAGGTTCAAATCCTGTTTCCGCAACCAAATTCTTTCACTTTTAAATGTTGGGGTATCGCCAAGCGGTAAGGCCGTGGCTTTTGGTGCCACTATCCGGGGGTTCGAATCCCTCTACCCCATCCACTTTTTGTTTTTTTCAAGCAAAATTTTAACTACAAAATACCGCGGAATAGAGCAGTTCGGTAGCTCGTCGGGCTCATAACCCGAAGGTCATAGGTTCAAATCCTATTTCCGCAACCAATCAAATATTCAACTAAATTCATCCTTTTTTTTACTAAATATTAAAATTCCCTATGTATTAACTATTTTTATGTTAGTGTTAACTCCTATATGTAACATGCTTTGGCAACAATATAGTTGCTCTTTATGCTATAAATCTGTGCAAAAAGTTTGAATTTGTTACAAAGAAAAAGGGGGAAAAATGAAAAGAATAGTTATTAAAGTTGGAAGTAGTGTCTTAACAGAAACAACAAATATAGCAGAAGAGAGAATGTTGCATCTTGTCTCTTTGATCACTGAAGCTAGAAAAAAATACGAGGTAGTCTTAGTCACATCTGGTGCAGTATCGGCTGGATATACAGCAGTAAAGTTAAACAGAACTATACCTACAAGTAAAAAAGTTTTAGCATCTGTTGGACAATCAATCCTTATGAGTTCTTATAAAAATATGTTTGATATTTATGATGTAACTATTTCTCAAATACTCCTAACAGAAGAGGATTTTGATTCAAAAGTACATACTAGAATTTTTCAAGACATTATAGAGAGAACATTTAAACATGACATTTTACCTATTGTTAACGAAAACGATATCTCAACAACTCCAGACCAACTCTTTGGAGACAACGATCAACTATCTGCCCATGTTGCTTACTATACAGGAGCAGATTTACTTATAATCTTGAGTGATATTGATGGTTATTACGATTCTAACCCTAAAGATAATCCTAAAGCAAAAATAAGAAAATTTGTAACAGAGTTAAATGTAGAAGAGCTAAATCAAGAGCATACTCCAAACTCTCAATTTGCAACAGGTGGAATCGTAACTAAACTAAAAGCGGCCGAGTACCTTATGGATAAAGGTAGAGAGATGTTTTTGTGTAGTGGCTATGATTTAACCACCGCTAGAGAGTTTTTGATAGATGGCATGCACAATAAAGGCACTCTCTTTACTAGCGATAAGAAAAAAGATAAAAACTAAAAACAGTTACTACTTAACACTTAAAAGTGAGAGCATTTGAGCAGTGAGTACTCCTATTTGTGCTTCAAGCGATGCTTTTTCACCCTCTTTTGCATGAAAAAGTTTTGCTTCAAGAACTCTTATCTTTTTTTGTATCTTAGTTAAAAAATCATCATCTTCACTCTCTTTGTCTACTTTGTTTTGGTTATCTACATAGATTTTTTTCATATTTGACATTGAAGTATTTTTTTGTAAAACTTCTAGCACATTTAAGCTTTTTTCAGTCTCTACTGCCATATCTATATGAGAGATAATCCCAGCTTTTTTGCTCTCAAAAAGAACTATCCCGCTCTTTTTCATCTCGCCTAAGAGTTCATTAGAGTTAGACTTTATGCTAAATGGCGTCTCACTATTTCCTAAAAAAATAGCCCCAATCCCTACTTCGCCCAAAGCCAATAGTTCATCTTTTGTATCTGTTTTTACCCAGACTCTAAGCTTGTCAAATATCTTGTCATTTGCATCTATCCAGCCATTATTGTCATCATCATATTTGCTCAAATCTGCAAAGCCATCTCCACTCTTCGTTCCAAAGAGTTCGCTTCCATCATCTATAATGCCATTATTGTTTTTATCTAGTGCTAAAAACGCACTTCCGTTTTTTAGTAGCGATATTTGATCACTTCTTCCATCGCTATCTATGTCAAATGAAAACTTCTTTGAACTCAGGCTTGGCATGTGCCCATCAAGAGAGATAACTAGAGGGTCTTTTAGGGACTTACTCACTAACTCAACACTTATCTGCGATGTTTGAATAAAACTTCTTGAGAGAGAAAGATCCATAGAGATATTTATCTCTTTGCCATCTGCTATAACTTTTGCATCTACTAAGAAGTTTAAGCCTTGTGACTCTATGGTTCTGCTGCTTACTTCTACTCTATCTCTTACGATTTTGCGAGATTCTGAGTGGATATTTTTTAAAATCGCTTTAGATAACTCTACTGATAATTCTTTGTTTATATCTATTTTTTGAGAATCTTGCGTTATGCTAGATATACTCACCATATCACCGTTGTCAAAAATTTGCGTATCTTTTGCAATGTTAGCCTGAGTAGACTTATGTTCAAGATTGTAATATTGCGCACTCATCTGTACACTATAGCTGTCTATCCTCATAATACTCTCCTAGATATTTAGTGAGTAATAGCATCGACAAAAGCAGTAAATTTTTTAATCTCATACCCATAAACTGCATATATTTGAGCACTCTATCTTTTCCGATGCTGTAGCCGTCTTCAAGCAGTTGTTGATGAATAAATCTGTATCCATACTCTGAATTGTCTGTAGCTATCTCATCTATGGTATTCATAATTTTGAAGCTGTGTTCATTCATTGGCACTGGTTTATAGTAGTGCGTTGCACGACTGATGCCTAATAATTTGCATTGTGCTGATTTAGTAAGTTCAAGCCCGTTCTCTATGAGAGTTTTTCTCTCTTTATATGAGACCGAGCTCTCTAGCTTTTTTGCAAGCCATTCCTTTTCAACAACTGATTTACCTAGTTGTTTCTGTAATTCAGCTATCTCTTCATCTTTGGTCTTTGTTTCATTTTTAAACTCTTGTACCGCTTTAGCTGGTTCAAATGCCAATGAAGCATTCTCAAGAAACTGCTTTTTCCATTTCGTGATGGACTGAGCAGTGATTTTATATTTTGTGGCTATCTGAGCAATAGTCTCTTCTTCTTTTAGTAACTCAAGCACTATTTTAGTTTTTTGTTCTGCACTATAAGTTTGGCCTTTTTTTCGACTCATATTCATCTCCATTAATTCTGTAATATTTTAACTACTTTAGAAATTAACTTCGCTGAATTTCTGTCTTAAATATTCAGGCCATTATAAGGCTTGTGTAAATGTAGCTTTTCGTATGATAAAACAAAACAAAGAGTTGTCAATCTTAAATAAACAAAATGACAAGCTTACAAAAAAACTAAGTCTTAGTAAACATTGTACTTATGACTTCGTGACAAAAACTCTTACATTTTACAATACGCCTGTTGTTTTGACAAAAAAAGAGTTAGATCTTTTAGATATTTTTTGTCACAATATAAATCAAAATATATCTTACGCATATCTAAAAGAAAAAATCTGGGCAACTAAAGACATTTCAGACTCAACAGTACGAGACACTTTCTCAAGACTAAAGAAAAAGATCCCTCATATCGAGTTTGAAAACATATCAAATTTTGGTTATATTTTAAAAATTCAACTTAACTTGGAATAACAAATTGGAGTCGATTACTTTAAACTTTAACCAAAATCATCAATTTATTAAGAAGTCTCCATCGAGTGTTTAGGAGTTTTAAGATTATACAACGTTTTTATCTTATACTTCAATTTACATTTTAAAAGGCTATTTAAGGTAAAATAACAACATGATTCACATAAACTTTATGCTTAGTTATTTACAAATATATCTTATAGTGATAAATATACTTACTTTCATGCTTTACGGCTATGACAAGCTAAAGTCACTTATCCATATAAAAAATATTTCTAGAGTATCTGAGAATAAACTTTTACTTACTGCTCTACTTGGTGGAACATTCGGTTCACTTTTAGCAATGCTTTTGTTTAGACATAAGATAAAAAAACCTTCCTTTATCATAAAGTTTAGTTTGGTTGTAATAATTCAAATTGCCCTACTCTTTTTATATCTCAAATATCCGCTAACTTCTTAAACTTTAAAACGCTCCAAATTGTTTAATAATTTCTATAATCTCATAAAGATCTTTTGTATGAATATTTTTGGTCCTCTCTTTTGCACGTGCTGGCATTCCATACACAACGGCAGTCTTTGGGCTCTCAGCTATACAGTATGCACCTTTTTCTCCAAGTATGCTGCATCCATCAGCTCCATCTTCACCGATTCCAGTAAGGATAATCGCTAAAATCTCACACTTGACTGTAAGTTTAGCAGCAGAGAAAAAAAGTGCATTTATATCAGGATTGAAATGTGCGTACTCATTTTTTGATATGCTTATATAGATTTGATTATTGCTAGTTTGAAGCTCAGAATGTTGCGAGACTATAAATACTTTACCATTTGCAAGAGTTGCATCCTGATGGCCTTGGGCCACATCTAGTTTACTTCTTTCATTGAGTCTTTTTACAAAACTTGGGATAAACTCACTTCCCATGTGTTGCGCTATTACAATAGCCGCACCGAAATCTTCATCTAGTGCAGCTAAAATTTTTTCTAAGTGTGCAGGACCTCCAGTAGAAGATCCTATGAGGATTAGTTTTTTAGGTTCTAAAGATTTCAAGTTTACTATTTAACTCTTCTGTCATTGAGTTAAGATGTTCAGCTGCTGCTGCTATCTCTTCAACATTTCTTGCGTTTGTAGCAGAAATATCATTGATGGCAGATACTTTTTGTGCTATATCTTCAACATTTTTACCTGTAACTTCAAAGTCACGAACCATTTTGTCATTTGCTGTAACCGCTAGATTTACGATAGATACACTCACATTTATTTTTGATTCTACATTTGTAGCTGTAGTTGCTAACGCTTGTATATCTTCTGAGTTATCACTCATTTGTGTACTTGCATCCATGATGGACTGAACGATTACATTTATAGTTGCATTTATCTCTACAAGAGATTTTTGAGTACGCTCTGCAAGTTTACGAACTTCATCTGCTACAACTGCAAATCCTCGTCCATGCTCACCAGCACGAGCTGCCTCAATAGCTGCATTTAGAGCTAGAAGGTTTGTTTGGTCTGCAATATCACCTATAACTTCTAAAATTGATTTGACTTCATTTGCATCATGTGAAAGAGTTGTCATCTTGTGAGAAAGTTCTACTTCAGTGTGAGCTGTTTCTTGAACTTTTTCATTCATAGCTCTCATCTCTTTTCGAGCTGCATTTAGATTTTCATTTGCTCTGATAATCTCTTTTTTGCTCTCTTGTGCATCTGCTATGGAAGATTTTATCTCATCTTTTATCTGAATTGCTCTTTGGTTTGCCTCTTGAGTTACAACAACTGATTTTTCAACATTGTTTCCAACACCTAAGGCTGTAGTTGATAGTTCATGAGCTATAGATGCATTCTCATTTGATGAGCGTTTCGTATTGTCAATAAGGTCAAAAAGCTGGCTTGTAAGGTTATTAAAGCTATATGCGATTTGGCTAATCTCAACTGGTGCGTTTGTATCAACTTTTATACCTAGATTATGCTCATTTGCAATTTTTAGCATTGTATCTTTAAACTTTGTAAGTGGCTTGTTGATTCCTCTTGTAATAATATACCATGCAACACTCAAACCAATAAAAATAGCTAGAAGTAATATAACAGTCATTATAGTTTGTGAACTATTTAGATCATCAATAGATTCTTTTGACATATTTTTTGTGCCATTAAGCCCTGCTCGGTTTACTTCTTCTACGATAGCAAGAGCACTAAAAGCAGCTTCTATAGTTTTTGCTTTTATAGCTTCAACTTGAAGATTGATTTCTATAATTGCTTCAAGGTTATTTTTATAAGCGATAGTAGCTTCTTCAAATATCTTAAATGACTCTATATTTTTCTCATTTCTTGCATCTTTGCGAAGACTTTTAATTGGAGCTAAAACCTTATCAAAATCTTTAAGCGCCTCTTGTAAAATATTCACATCGCCTCTAGCACTTGATCTAAAACTCTCTAAACGAAGCTCTAGTCCACGAATAAGCGCATCATAAGATATAAAAAGTCTTTCTGTTCGAAGTGGAATTTCTGCTTTTGTTTGTGCTGCATTTCTCATCTGTTTTTGTTGACTTTGAAGCACTGAACTTGCACGAGCAGTAAAAACCATTGCCTTCTCATCAAGTTGTCTTTGGAGTTCTTTTTTCTTTAAAAATAGCGTTGTTGCCTCTTCTGTAAGTAACAGATAGTCATTGATTTTTGTTTCAAGCATTGGGAGATCTTTTGCTAAAATTTTTAAATTTGGATATTTTTTAGAAATCTCCTTAAGGCTAGTTAATCTCTCATTCATAACATTTGAATGTTCTTGTGAAGTTTTTTTGAACTCTAAGTTTTCTGAGTATAAAAACTTAACAATTTCAATACGTGTTTTTGCAAAGTTCCTCTCTACGGATGTGACAACGTCTACTTCAGCAATATATTCATTATCTAATTTTTGAGAATTTGAAGTAGCTTGAGACATAGCACTGATGGCAATAATCCCCATGATTATCATCGCTGCTAAGATTATTCCAAATCCTATACTTATCTGCTTACTTAAGCTTACTGTTGGCATAGTTTTATTCCTTATGTATTTTTAAAATTATGGACGGTATTATACTAGATAAATGTAGGAATTTACAAAGTCTTTCAAAAGTACACTCCTAAAAAACTCCTAAAAAACTCTTATAAATCTTGATAAAATCAAAATATCAAAAAACTCTAAAGCTACCCTACACTTTTAGACAATCCTAAGTTTCGTATGATAAAATTTTGCCATTATTTTACTGGGGTATCGCCAAGCGGTAAGGCCGTGGCTTTTGGTGCCACTATCCGGGGGTTCGAATCCCTCTACCCCATCCACCTATGGTTAAAACCCACATAAAGATACACTTCCGAGATTGACTTAATAACTGTCAGTTGATTTTATATGACTTTTACTGACAATATGACTTACAGTAACAAAAACACTGTATTAAATAAAACATATAAATCTACTCTATTTGACACCTAAATCACCCTTTATTTCTTTCAAATATTTAGCCACAGTCTTATAACCTAAACCTCTATCAAATATCTCTTTTGAAGTCTTCACAATATTATCAATAGTAAGTTTTGGAGTCTCTTCTGTATCCATAATATAAAATAGTGTTTCATCAAGTTTCTCTTTGGACATATTTATTTTTTCTCATTTGTGGGATTGTTTTTATTCCTTATATTTTTTCTTTCTTCACATTAAAAAAGAATTTTCAACTACTTCAAGAGTTTTAGTATGTTCTTGGCTTGTTCTATTTGTTTCTATAATAAGTATATCTACAGAGAAAAACTCAATAAATAAGGAAATTTAAAATACTCCAACTATCAAAGAAGTATAAAAGCACTAGAAAATGATACAATATATTTTTTATTATTAATAGAAAATTCCTATAATATTATCTCCATTAAAAAGGTTTCACTAGATGAAAAAAACAACTCACTTCTTTACTCATTTATTAATTATTTTAGCTTTTGGATTGTCTGGCGTATATGCTGATGATATTCAAGCTGTAGGCAAAAAAATTGCAGCTGATAAGCAATCTAATGCTATTTATCAAGCAGATATAAATGGAGTTAAAATAGCTTATAAACTTCTAGGTTCTGGAGAACCTCTTGTTATGATTATGGGGCTTGGTGCTACTATGGATGCATGGCCACAAGAACTTACTGATTTGTTATCTAAAGAGTATCAGTTAATTCTTTTTGACAACAGAGGCATGGGGCACTCAACTGCAAATGAGACAAAATTTACTTACACTCTGTTTGCTGAGGATGTACTTGCTTTGATGGATAAACTAGAGATAAAAAAAGCTCATGTTTTAGGTTACTCTATGGGGAGTGTTATAACACAAGAACTTCTTTTAAGTAGTTCAGAAAGATTTAAAAAAGCCATTATTTACGCATCTTCCACAGATGGCCTTGAGGTTACAAAAAACTTAGAAGGCAGATTGCCAAATCATCCCATAGTAAAAAGACAGTTTGAGGCATCAAAAGAGTGGAAAACACCTCTAGAGAAACTCTCTCTTGTTGAGAATCATGTTATGTTTATAGTCGGGACATCTGATCTTGTTGTGGGGACTATACCTACAAAAACTATGGCTACTACGATACCAAATGCATGGATGCTTCAGTTTAAAAATGCAGGTCACTCTTTAATCAATCAAGCACCAGTGAAGTTTGCAAAGAGTGTTTTATTTTTTTTACAAATGCAAGAGATTCCTTGCCAGAAGTCTCCTTCTAAACCATCAAACTAAACTTTAAAAATTCAAACGTCAAGATAAGAGAAAAATATATCAAAAATATACACAAGATGAGCTACTAGACTTAGTAAAAGGGCCCTCCACTTCGACTGAAGTTTTAGACATACTTGCAAGAGACAAGGAAAATGATGAAGAGAATAAGCTCTTTATCTAAAGACATCCAAATGTCAGCTCAAAACTTTAGTCTATCTTTTGAAGTATGATGGTATTGCTATATTGGAGGCTATTGCAACACACCCAAACACTTCACGAGAGATTTTAGAACTTATGGTTTGCAGCAGTGGCAAACATTACACGCAGTAGTTCAAAACCCGCTTTAGGATTATGATACAATCCTAAGAGAAATTAGGTGTTTACACAGAATTTATTACATTCCCTATTTAAAGGCAAAACATGGAAGAACTCGATGGAGTAACCATAGTAGTTAGATCTCTGGTTCTTGTAGTTATACTTGCAATTTTTTTCTTTGTTCTAAAGAGTAAGAAAAAAGACTAAGATTTTATATATTTGTCAGTTAATTTTTTTATCTTTTTATATATCTTATCAAAGTCCGTTGAGTAAATTCTCGTACTTGCTATAGCTGTTATAAAGTTTGTATCTCTACTCCATCTTGGCACTAGATGCATATGAATATGCTCAGCTATTCCAGCTCCTGCATCTTTACCTAGATTCATACCGATATTTACACCCTTTGCACCCAAACCCTCTTTTA
>Ga0265293_10003484_pt1 | contig 29176 bp, 21 predicted proteins | sample Munlanlewell138R_FD_192505 | JGI IMG/M metagenome (GOLD analysis project Ga0265293, IMG submission 192505) | Leachate microbial communities from a municipal landfill in Southern Ontario, Canada - Leachate well 138R | ecosystem: Engineered > Solid waste > Landfill > Unclassified | place: Canada... | reverse complement strand
TATTTACAATTTATGATTCCTCACAACTAAACCGCAAAGTGTCTTTCTGAGCTATAATCAATTTATCATAAACATCAGGTACTGTGAATCAATATTATTATTGTATAGTAGGCATTATTTTCGATTTGCCTTATTCATGAGTCCTTTTTTATACATTTTTCTTAATCTAGGCAGCATATTTAGCAGCATTTTCAAATAAACTACCTGCTTTGAAAATAGATGTTCTACGGTGTACAGTTTTATCAAAAGGAATATCACCAAAGACCCACATGCGCCTAAAAGCTGTTACACCATAGCCATAAAGCCACTCGTAAAAATTAGCTATTACAGAGGGTCGCAGTAATAATTATAATAACCAGTGTGGGATGCAACATCCATAAAGTACTGTTTTGCATGTTATGATTATCCAACCTTCTACGAAGGTTTATAAAATTCAAAGACTTTTGAATTTCGTAAGAAAGCCACAATGTGATTTTCTGGGTTATAATCACAATTATAAGTTATTTTCAAAAAGTTTACTATATGGGATTACTTTATTTATTTATTGGTTGATTAATTCAATTAGAACAATTTCAGGTTCTGCGAAGAACCTTTTCATTATAAATTATTTTTGAATTTATCGGAGAAAATAAGGCTTTATAATACCATATGCAGCAACTATGAATACAACTATTGTAAAATAAAATATTATTCTTCCATATTTATCCACTTGGTACCCGTTATTTGAAGAGATGGAACTCAGTCTTGTTCAGAGCGGAAATATCAGTCTGCTATACAGCAATATTATGCTGAACGAACTTGACCACGAATTGGAGCACATCCTTCCGTTCATCGAAGACGAGATGATTTTGTTTTTATAAACCATAACCAAAATCATATTTATCATTAATTCTTACAGGTAATTTACCGGAAGATTTTATTTTGCCAAATAATATATCGACAGCGGAATCCAATGAATTAGAGTTGTCGCAATAGGTACAAAGTATGTTGTCTGTAGCAGGCAGTTTGCTCACAACGTACGGATTTCCAGCAATAATTGTAGTAATTGATCGGTTGCTGCTTATTAAGGTGTTAAGTAGTTTCACCTGAGAACTTGGAACTGTTCCGCTTCCCTCTTTAGAACTTAATATTCTTACAAAAGTTATAAAAATAATTTGATCAAATTCTTTAGATAATTCATTAATTCTTTTAATCTCTTCTTCAGAAGGGTTTTCATTAACGGCGAAAAGATTAGCATCTGAAGCATATCTCTTAATATAATTATAAAAATTATAATATTTTTGCGAAGCTATTGCTGCTATATCATTGCTTTCTTTTAGATTTGAATCACTTGTTGTTGCAACAATAAGAATTTTTTTATTAGTGTTAGTATCACAAATAGGAATATTGTTATTTTTGAGAACAGTTACAGATTTTTCAGCTACTTTTCTGGATATATCAATATTATTTTTCATATTCATAAGCTGTACTGCTATATCATGTGTTATTTTTTTCCTTCTGTGCACCCCACACCATTCCTTAAATTTTAATATTTTCAGTACTGATTTGTTAAGCTCTCCCATATCTATTTCACCATCCTTTACAGCCTTGAGTAGTGCATTATATGTTATTTTAGGATCTGAGTCATAGTCCTGTAAAATCATATCATTACCTGCATTAATTGCAAGAATAGCAGCTTTACCTATTCCAAACCTGTTCTTTATTGCTTTCATTGTAAGACTGTCTGAAATTATCAGCCCCTCATATTTCCACTCTTTTTTGACAAGATCAGTCATTATCCCACGTGATAAGGTTGCTGGAATTACTTCTTCTTCACCTATCTGTAAAGCCGGATAATATATATGGGCTGTCATTATACCCATCATACCCCTTTTCATAAGTTCTTTAAAAGGCTTAAGTCCGGTCCTGTCAAGATATTCCCGGTTATGATTTACAACAGGCATTGATATGTGTGAGTCGGTTGAGGTATCGCCGTGACCCGGAAAATGTTTTCCTGTAGGTAGTATTTTTACATCCTGCATACCCTTCACATACTGTTCGCCAAAGCGAATAACGTATTCTGGATTATCGCCAAATGCTCTGGTTCCAATTATGGGATTATTTGGGTTGGAATTCACATCCAGAACGGGACTACTGCTTATGTTAAAACCCAGCATCCTAGCTTCTTCAGAAATTGCACGGGCTACTTTATACGCGTTACTTGCATCATGAGTTGCGGCTATAGCCATCAAGTTTGGAAATGCTGTTCCAATTTTACCAAACATCTTTCCTATTCCACACTCTGCGTCAATATATAAAAAAGGAGGAATCTTTGATACTTCGAATATTCTATTAAGATAATCAGCTAGCTTTTCAGGGTTATTATTATATACCCCCCGCAATACAACACCACCGACACCACCAAGCTTACCTTCTTTAAGTAGCTCTTCCATAGAATCCCAATACTCAATTCCTCTATTAATAATTACCTGCCCCACCTTTTCTTCCAATGTGAGGGTGGAAAAAACTTCATGAAAGTATGACATGATTTTATACTCCTTTCAAATCTGATTAAAGCTTTTTAGTTTCTTTCATACTGATAAAAGCAACATGTCTTTAAACTTTGTTTGCAGAGATGCTCTTCCAGTCTGTCTATGCTTGCCATAATCTTGGCATCCACATTGCTTCTTTACCAAGTTCAGCCCATATATATTTTAGCAATAATTCCAACTTAAGCTCTTTATATTCCGGATTATTCCATAAATTATTAAGTTCTTTTGGATCATTTTCTAAATCAAAAAGCTCACCATAAAGTTGGTTATAATATACTGTCAGTTTATAACGTTTATCAACAAATGTTTTCAAATGGACCGTTGCGGACTCATGATGATTTTCGCAAATTATATGACTTCTGATATCTTCTCTTTTCCCAAACCAGACATCACTCTGGTCGACTCCCGTCATACAATGCGGTACAGGGATATCTGCCATACTCATAAACGTAGGTGCGAGATCTACAAGTGACTGCAGCGAACTTGATACCCTGCCTGCAGGTACCTTTCCGGGATAGCGTACAACAAACGGCACCTTGATCATATCTTCATAATGAAACGGTCCTTTTGCAATCAATCCATGGTGCCCGTAAAAATGACCATGGTCTGCAGTGAAAACAATTATCGTATTATCGGATAATCCAAGTTCATCAACTTTGTCAAGTATTTTTCCAATATATTTATCCATTAGGCTTATCATACCATAATACACAGATATATCCTTCCTTAGTTCTTCCTTGTCATGTAAATGAGAATGAAACCCATGTAAAGTAAAACCTGATTCGGCATACTTGGAAAAATCTGGTTGGATTACTTGTGTCAGATTAAAATGAGGAGGGTTGTTGCTGTGTTCCTCAACATTTATATCAGGCACGGTAATATTTTTATTATCATACATGGTATCCCATGGTTCAGGTGCAAAATATGGTGGATGCGGATCTAAAAAGCTAGCCCACAAAAAGAAGTTTTCATTATTAGCATTGTAGGATTCCAGCATAGCGATAGATCTTTCTGCCAGCCATGCGTTATAGTGATATTTTTCAGGAATTTCCCATTTGTGCTTGGCATCATCATGTAAATTGCCAAGTGGCTTCATAAAATAATCTTTCCAGTTTTTAAGACCATTTTCCTCCATCCATATTGCATAATGTTGTCCAGCAAGAAACTCTACTGTGTGGTTTCTTGCAAGCTCACAATGCTCAAATCCATAAAACTTTTCATCAAATGCCCTCCAAAAGTCTAAATCATTGCATAGGGGATAAGCCTCTAAAGAAGGGTAGTCATCATTACCGCGAAGAGGTTGAAAATGTGCTTTGCCTATTAATGCTGTCCTGTAGCCTTCATTTATAAAAGCGTCCCCTATTGTAAGTACATCTTCGGAAAGTTTTGTACCTAATGACCATGCACCATGCTGACTAGGGTATTGTCCTGTTATAATTGATGCTCTGCTGGGAGTGCATGTGGGATTGGGACAATATGCTCTTGTAAAAGTTGTTCCCTTGTTTACAAGTCTATCAATATTTGGAGTGAAAATTTCCTTATTAAAGGCACCTATTGTATTCCAGTGTTGTTGATCACTTGTTATTAGTAATATATTAGGTTTTTTCATTAATAATCCTTTCTCAACGAGCTTTATCTCACTTTGCAGTCACTCTTTTTAGCATCCGTAATCTGCTTATACTTTAACCAGTCAAATCCTGATTCCTTCATTCTTTTTATGTAATTTGGCGAAGTAATGTAAGGTTTTCCCTTTTGGCATATCAGACTGTCCCCATCGGTAAGACCAGTATTCCGCGACTTGAGCTCATTTATCAATCTTTTACGCCATTTGATTACTTCGCTTTCATATTGGCTGACTGACAAAAGATCCTTAAGCTCACCGGGATCTTTTTCAAGATCAAAAAACTGCTCAACTCCTATTCTGGGGAGCCATACAAATTTGAATTTTCCATCGGTAACATACTGCATTTCCTGACTTTCAGAATAACATGTGGAGTGCTCACCATGAACATAGCTTCTCCAGTTCTGCGCTTCTCCTTTTATCAACCCAAGCATACTTTTTCCGTCCAGGTCATCAGGTATATCCACACCCACAGCTTCAAGCACCGTTGGCATAATGTCATATAATGTAACAGGCTCATTAACCTTTTTCTTAAAGTTGCCTTTCATATTCTTCGGCATTTTTATAATCAGTGGGATATGTGCTGAACCCTCATAGGCATAAGTCTTTCTCCAAAGATGATGATCCCCAAGCATATCACCATGATCAGATGTAAAAATAATCATAGTATTATCAAACTGCCCCATTTTTTTAAGTTTCATAAAAAGACGTCCGAGTTGATGATCAATATGATTTATGCTGCCATAATAACCTGCTCTTGCTCTTTTAATTTCTTCATCGGTACGTACGCTATGCCATGCCGCAGGAAAGTATGTATTTCCATCTTCCTGTGAATCGTATAGATTTGTCCACTGACTAACATAAGGCATGGGAATATCCTTCTTTAAGTATAAATCAAAGTAATAAGCAGGAGCATCATATGGTGAATGCGGTCTTGCAAAAGAAGTCATAAGAAAAAACGGTTTACTAGGATCTCTTTCTTCTAAAAACTGAATGGATTCATTAACAGTCCAGTTGGTAGGGTGTAAGAACTCAGGAGCGTGATAAGGCCGAGCCATCCAGGAATTCCAGTCTATACCATGGTCGACAAAACCATAATCACCTGTTTTGTTGTAGTCAAACCATTTCCGGTAATCTGATGTAAAACCTGGATCTTCTACTCTGCCGGATTCATCCAGTAAAGTGTTGTGAAAACCATTAAGCGATCGTTGTGGGAAAAAATGCATTTTTCCAATTCCCTGTGAATGATATCCTGCTTTTGAAAGCTCGCCCGGAAGCGTGTATTTAAAGCCCGTACCCATTGATCCCTGACCTTGCCCCATACCCAGTATGCCGGTATTCCATTGATTCATACCACTTATTAGACATGCTCGTGCCGGAATGCAGGATGGGGAAGGTGTGTATGCATTACTAAAAATTGTACCTTCAGATGCAATCCAGTCAAGGTTCGGAGTCTCAATTACCGGGTTACCACAACAACCTAAACAATCAAAGCGGTGCTGGTCGGTCATGATAAGCAATATATTAGTTTTTTCCATTTTTTTATTCTTCCTTTCTAATTTCGTAGTAAAAATAATTTTGGATTTAATTCAATCATGTTTACCTGAGTTGTGTTTTCTGACCTCTCAGGTAAGCATTCATATCTCACCTAAGTTGATTGTTTTCAGTATATCTCAATGCGCTTTATAATTCAATTTACTTATTCAGACACAATAAACTTGAATCATACCATACTAAACTTAACATTAAACGTTTTACCAGGTGTCACACCTGGAAAAACCTCGAATATAATAGCAGGAGTAAGCTGCACAACCTTAATTTCCGGATCTTTACTAATTATTGAAAGTCCACTCTTGTTGAGTTTAGTTGTGAGTTTGGTTAGTTTATGAGTAGGATCTGAGATTGCTATACTCACTTCTTTTCCAGTATCCTTACTAATTATTGAACAGGGATTATAAGCCGAAATATACTCAACAGTACCCCCTTCCTTTTCCCAAAATGTAACACCAATCAAATCCAATGTGTTTTCTTTTACTGCCTGTATATGTGAATTATTTTTAAGAATAGTTATATCAGGCTTATTTGCATAATTACTTACTTCACTGCTGGTACAACCAGGAAGGAGTACATAACTGTAAGTACTGTCAACAGGTTCCTTAGTATGATCAAACCATAAAGTAAGAAAATTATTGGTATGTACAATATCTATATTATCAAAAACTGCATCTGTTTCAGCAGCTTCTTTATCTCCGTTTTGTGCAAACAGTCCCAGTTTTAATGTCTTTTCTATAGGGACCTTAAACTGATGTGTATATGTTAACAATGGGGTGTTCCAGTTTATTCCATCATCGCTTACATAAAATGAATATTCGTCTCCTCTCTTATCGATCCTAAGATATATAGCTGAACCATAGAAATCGTTATACTTATTTGTAGTGTTGACGCCTCCTTCTCCATCCTCTATTACAATCTTATTACCTGAATCAGTATATCTTCTGGATATATATAAATAGTTTTCATCATTAAAATAGACTGTCAAACCTGCTTCTTGTCCAACTTCAAAGGGAGAAAATGATAGTTTTGTTGTAACTAGAAAATCACCTCTTGGTGCTTCTTTTAATAAAATATTTTTTGTTGAACTTAACGAACCTTTTGTGCCTTTTTGTGTCTTTATGATAAGCTCCGAACCTTTAATTTTCCAATGTGTATTATCTTCTCTTATTAATTTCCAGGACCAATTAAGAGCGCCATCTTCAAATTCATCGCTGCCTTCATAATACTCAATTTTATTTATGTCAAAGCTTTTTCCCTGCCTTTTTTCTCGTAAGCCCTTAATTGTAGAGCCTTCAGGAAAAAAATAGCCTCCCATTCCTTCTAAATACGACCATTTTATGTTCAGCATCGTTTCGGACCATCCGTTATTATCAGGTTTCAAAAAACCATCTACAATAAATACATTATTTCCCTTACTGTTTAACGCACGGTTTTCAATTATAGTTTCGATACATCTACCCGAAGTACTATTAATACCTGCCCCTAATGCAACTACCTCATTATCAAACATAAACCATGATTTTCTTGCAGATATATCCATGCCAGAATAATCATGTTGCAAAAAATCCATACTTGATAAGCCATATACTTTTTCAAAAACAACTCCACCAACAAAATCTTTTGAACTTCTATAACAACTGGTTTCTCTTGTTGCGTCAGGTCTGTCTGTGTCTCTATCGACAGTTGTCCCTGGCATTCGGTGAGGGTCCACTGTGAAAAAATAGTTATTTAGATAATCAAGCGGGTTTTGATAAATATATGTCATTCCATCGCCTGTATACCAACCGTGTACATTTTCTCCACTTACATTTGTTTCAAAATTTGCGACTCTGCCAGAATGCATTCTTAGTGAAAATATCCAACCTGGCCTGCGATGAACAACAGTATCCTGATTATAAAACTGATAGTGTCCAATTAATTCGGATCGTGGAGTAATTTCCGGATCTGCCATTATTTCTTTTGCTTTTTGATACTCACTAATTATAGTACAATTTTCATAGTAGTAGTTCTCATCACTATTTAGTAAATGGTATTTAATAATACTTTTTTCTAAATCAATATAAGGATTATCGGGCATTTCTATTTTTAACAATAAACTATTAATAAAAGCATCACCATAGGATAAAATCCTGTCATTAAAATACCTAGAGATAGATCTTCCTCTGACTGAATGAAGCATCTGACCTTTATAAAGATTGGGTTCAAAAGTATCAAATATCCATTTGTGCATATTTTCTTTTTTGAGCGAAACATTATCCCATGAGGAGTCATTTAATAACCATAAAAGCTCAATAAGCTTTGACATCAGCACAATCCCATAAGAGCCTGCATAGGGGTGTCCACCGCTGCATGTGTGATCTATATAGGATCCGTCTTTATAAAATCCATCTTCTGATTTTACATAAGGAAATATTTCATTCAGTCCCTCAGATCCTTCCTTTATTGTTGCTGAATCTTTTATTATAATACCTCTTAAAGTAATAACTTTGCATATATCAGCTCTATTGGCAGCATGATGAGTTACTGCTGGAACAAAATGATATATTGCATTCATATAGCTCTTAATCTGCTCACTTGAAAGCTGTTTATATAAGATTATAGTAGTGTCTATTAATTGACGGGGAACACCTATTTTCCATCCCCACCAATTATCATAAGCATCGATGCTTTCATTATATCTATTTTTATAAAGCCAATCCAAACCTCTTTTTATATCATTAAGCAAGGATACATTTTTAAAGTAGCTTGAACCGTATGTCACCCAGCCTAAAGCCATTTGATTTAGTCTATTGATCATATTAACAATTGAAGACGATTTGGTTAAGCTACTGTTTTCAAGATCATCCCATGTTTTGTTTAAATTCATAGAGCTCCAATTTTTATAAGTAATCACATCGATCTTATCAATTTTCTTGGCAATAACCTCCTCACAAATATTGTACGATGTTCCTCCTGTTAATAAATCAAGGTATTTCTGCCTCAAAAAATTAAACTCATCTTCAAATATGCTTTGCATAAAAACCTCTCCTTTGTTCATTGCAAAAAAACATTATTATCTCTAGGTGTATTTTTAGATCACGTAACTATCCCTTTACAGCACCTATCATTACACCTTTAGCAAAATACTTCTGTATAAATGGATATACACATAATATAGGGATAGTAGCAATGACGATTGTTGCGTATTTAATACTTTCTCCAATAGCTTCTGTATCTCCACCTGCACCACTTTCTATCATGCTCTCCATTGAATTAACTATCAGTATCTCTCTTAGAACTAGTTGGAGTGGATACAAGTGCCTATCTCTTAAAAATATCATTGCGTCAAACCATGAATTCCAATGGTGAACACCATAATATAAAATCATAACTGCAACGATGGCTTTTGACACAGGCAGAATTATTCGAAACAGAATAATAAAATCATTTGCTCCATCAATCCGAGCTGATTCTTCAAGACTGCCAGGGATCTGATTAAAGTTCGTCCTCATAATAATTAAATTCATTGTCATAATAGCATGGGGCAGAATTAATGAGAGCAGATTGTTTCCCAATCCCAAAAAGTTATTTATCACCAGATATCTTGGAATTAATCCGCCTTGAATATACATGGTTAAGATAATCATAATCATAAAGATATTTTTCAGCTTGAAAGTTTTTCTAGATAGCACATATGCTCCCATAGACGTCATTAATAGATTAACTGATACGCCTGCTACAAGAACAACAATAGTAACACCATAACCACTTAGTATGTTTGGGTTTACAAAAGCCATACGGTATGCATTAAAACTAAAACCGATAGGAGATAATAACACTCCTCTATGAGCCATCAATAATTTTGAATCACTAAGTGAGGCAAAAATTACATATATAAATGGATACGTAGTAATAAAGGCAATGCCTGCAAGTAACATGTAATTAATTGCATCAAATAATACTTCTCCAATACTTCTTTTGCGAATCATTGTCTCTTTGCCTCCTTCACCATAAACTTGTTTCGCTTACTTTTCTGCTTAGTCTATTTGCACTTAATAAGAGGATCAAATTGAGAGTAGACTGAAACATTCCAATTGCGGTCGTATAACTATACTGAAAACTCCCACCTAATCCAGTTCTGTATACAAAGCTTGATATAATATCTGCTGTTTCATAAGTCAGAGGGTTATAAAGCAGAATAACTTTTTGAAAACCAATATTCAACATGTTCCCAATATTTAATATTAACAAAATAATTACAGTAGGTAACATCCCTGGTATTGTTATGTGTAATAGCTTTCTTAATCTACCTGCACCATCAATTTCCGCAGCCTCATACTGCATGGAATCAATTCCACTTAATGCTGCCAGATAAATAATGCTTCCCCACCCTATTTGCTGCCAAATTCCTGTGGATACATATATTGTACGAAAATAGCCGGCGACAGATAATAAATTTGTCCGTTTTCCACCCAGCAAAGTAAACAAATCTGTAATAAGACCATCCCTGCCCATAAAATCATGTATCATACCGGCGATAACTACCAAGGAAATGAAATGTGGTAAATAAGAGAGCGTTTGTACCGTTCTTTTAAAATATTTATTTCGCACCTCATTTAATAGCAGTGCCAGCAGAACTGGAGCAGGAAACCCCCATATTAGTTGCTCTAAACTTATAAAAAAAGTATTTCTCATAAGCCTCCCGAAGTAACGGCTTTCAAAAAAAGTTTGAAAATGCTTAAAACCTACCCAAGGACTTTCCAAAACTCCTTTCGCAATGTTGTAATCTTTAAATGCTATTACCGCGCCATACATCGGACCATAATGGAACAAAAGGTAATAGAGCGCGACCGGCAATGCCATAATATAAAGATATTTATTGGAGGTGACTTCTTTTAATATTATCTTAATCAAGCTGGTTCCGTCCCTGGAAGATACAGTACCTGATGTTATAAATTTTTTTGACATAACTCCTCCTACACTTTCCATATTACAGGACTACAGGATAAAAGCATGATAATTTGCTTTTATCCTGTAAATTATAATGCTACATAAATCGCTTATTTAACGGTTGTTGTACCGATCAACCGCAGCTTGTTTTAACTCTATTGTCCGTTCAACTTTCATTTTCTTCATCTGCTCAACATACTGGTCAAAATTATCCAGTGGCTCAGTACCCATAATGAACTTTAAAAACATTTCATCCCTGAAAGTCTTAATCTCCGTTTCAAGTGCTGCTAATTCCTGTGACTCTTCAGGTGTAGCACTAACTGGGGGCATCATCATATGCTTACCCCATTCATCTCCATATTTTGAAATAACCTCAAGTGCATGCTGTTGTTGGGGATATTCTTGATAATACTGTTTTAGATATAGCTCTTCATTATTAAATCCTATAGATGGATAATTTGATTGTGTATACTTTGACAAAGCCTGTGCAACAGTTAGTCCATCAGGATTATTCATGATTAAATCCATATATTTTGGCTGTCCATCTGCTATTTCATAAGTCACACCTTCAACTCCAAAATTCTGTAATTTACGCCCTTCATCGGTATAAAAATAATCCAGATAACGTGCAACGCTTTCTATTTCTTTGCATGCTGTAGTTATAGCAGCTTGTGCTATTTGTAATTCATTACTGCTTAAAGTAAATCTGGGGGTATCTCCTTTGTTCAAGACTGGATATTGTGCCATAACCAAATCATACCCTTCAGTTGTAGCCTGATCCAAAAATGCACCCATATTTCCGCCTATAGCCCCGTAGGTGGCACCTGATTTTCCATTCAGCATATTAGATTTTCTTGTCTTGTCGTCAATAGATGCAAAATCAGGGTCAAGTAATTCTTCAGAATACCATTCATTTAGTAGTGATAAATAATCTTTGTATCCCGGTTCAATAGGGGCATACATTACCTGTCCGTCCACTAAATAATAATCATAGCCAGTGTTGAAGGCACCATTAAACATATTTCTTGTATTACCTATATGAGCCATAATGGTAGTAAATGGAGCTGTTGACTCTTTTTTCTCTTTAAACTGCCTCAAAACATTTGTCCATTCATCAATCGTATCAGGCACATCCAAGCCTAAATCATCCAGCCAGTCCTTTCTAAGCATTAAGCCACTAGAACCTTTGTACCGGCCTAAGTTTAATCCTCCAAAAAATGCTAAGCTTCCTTGGTCAGTCAATACTTGTTTACTTACATGAGGATTGTCATCCAATATCTTCTTATAAGCAGGAGCATTATCGTTGATTATATCGTTTAATTTGATTATAATATTGTCTCCAATTGCTTTTTCAGGACCACCTGGATAAACCAACCAATTATAATTAATAATATCCGGCAAATCTCTTCCGGCAATCATTAGGTTAAACTGCTCCTCAGCTGCAGTTCCACCTGCTGGTGGATGCTTAAATTCCACTTTCACATTAGTTCTTTTCTCAATCTCCTGAAAACATAGCACTTCGCTATAGCTGGAAACAACAGCACTTGAACTGCCACCCATTGCAATCCAGTAAGTAACATTTATAGGCGTTTTTACTTCTTCATTTGTATCCTCTGTACCTTTTGAAGTTTCGATTGTAGTTTGTACACCTTGCGAACAACCAATTAATACTGTAGATAACAGAGATAATACTAATATTAAAGAAATGTAATTTAAAATTTTCTTCATTTAATTACCCTCCTAATCTTTAGATTTACTCGGTAGTGATTCATGGCCATGAAATTCACTTTTCATGCTAATCATAAAACAATATGGATGGTAAAGTAAATTCCCACTATTGTATGTGTGTTATCAAAACATTGAATTATCAGTTATCAATTTTGTACATCAATTAACGAAAAATGAATAGAAACAATTGTAAATATGCCATCAGGCCATGTCTTTATACTGTCCGGGTGTAATCCCCTCATGCTTCTTGAATGCCCGAATCAATGCCACACTGTTTTGATAGCCGACTAATTTGGCTGCATCTAAAATACTCATATTTTTTTCTTTTAATAATTCTTTTGCTTTTTTAACCCTGAATTTATTGATGTAATTTAATAAACCCTCTCCTGTTTGGTTTTTAAATTCCCTAGACAAATAGGCAGAATTTAGACCTATGTGATCTGCAATCATATTTATATTTAAATTAGGATTCTTAAAATTTTTATTTATGTAAGCAACAATAATATCTTTTCTTTCTTCATGTTGATTTTTTCGATTTTGATTGATATACCCACAAACTTCACCTAAAAGTTTTTCCATTTCATATTTCATCTCCTGAACAGTCTGACAGGAAATCAATCTATCCACTGGATCAATTTTTTCCCATACTTCATTATTAAACTCTTCGCTTACGGAATCAAATGCCTTGACCAATGTTCCTACCAGATCAAACAGTAAACACTTTGCTACATTTATTGAAGGCAATCCTTTGGAAAAATGAGTTTTAAAAATATATTCGATAATGCCTCTGGCTTTATCGAAGTCCCCTGCTTTTATAAAATTTATTAACTGATGTTCCATTTCCATGGAATACTGATACCTATTGTTACTTCCTTGTATTTCGTTATAGGTAATAATATCAAAATTACCTATAACCTGCTTGTACTCCAATACATCCTGTGCCTGTCGATATGCCGCAGAAATGTTAAAAACCGTTTTTTTAGTGCTGCTTAATGAGGCAGTAAATGTAATACCTATTTGAGTTTGAAAAATGGATTTCATCTGCAAAATGAAATTTTTCAAATCACTCTCTGCTTTGTCTTGTTGACCGGATTTCTGATTGATAATAGCTGCAAATATATTATCCAGCTCAAATACATAACAATTATAGTCTGAGTGTAAAAGCTCTCTTAAAACATTTTCTAATACAAATTGAGTTAAATTTCTTCCTTCTATTTTGGATTCATTATGACCACTGTTCAAAAATCCTGTAGCATCTTCAACCTTAAATAGTGCTACCTGAAACCATTCCGAACTGAAATCAACACCATATTCCAGTAATTCTTTCTTTATCAAGCGTTCTTCTGGTATATTTCCCTGCAACAATCTTTGAAGGTAATTATTTCTTACAATTTGATCGTGTTGCATCATTTTTTGTTTGTTATTTTCTTTTTCATCCAATACCTGTTTAATGGAGTTTTTTATAAAGGTCATCTCATTGTTACCGAGCAAATTGTTATTAACTGATTCATCTTTATGTACACGCTCGTGAATTAAATTTAAAAGCTCCTTAATAGGCTTGTAATTTTTCTTTGAAAAGAAAAAAGCAGAAGCGATACCAAAGAGCAAGCAAAATATAAGACTATAAATTGTTAATTGCCAAACATAAACATATTTATCCAGAAAAATTTCACTTGGTATGATTGAAATATATTTCCAGTCCATAACTTGTGATGTATTATACGAAACAATTATCTGATAGTTGTTAATATTAGTTAAAAAAACATCTTGTTGTTTATTTATCATATTAATATTTGATTCAATATAATCACGATAAGATTCATCATTGTTGCCAATAATTCTTTTGTCCTGATCGATTATTAAAAATGCTCCCCTATTAATCCATTCATAATCACCTATAATGCTATACAGACGGTCTTCATCCAAAATAACCATTAATGTCGCCTTCTTACTCTGATTTCCAACAGGAAAAGAATCTGCATATACAATCATACTTTTACCTTCATCATCTCTTGAAGGAATGACTAAAAATTCCCCATTGTAGGTTTTGGAAATAAAATGTTTCCATTGTTCATACGTCAGCATGATATTTCCATGAAAAGTCTCATAAGCTATGTCAGGTGTATAATATGATGTGCTCAATACAAAATCAGCGTTATGAAAATAAATATAAAAATCTTCAATAAATCCATTAGATACGCTCAGGTAACTCATATCTTTTATTAATTGAGAGATGGTATATCGTTGTTTTACTTCAAGCTGTGTATCCGTGTTCATCAAACCTTTGATTCTATCATCTACAGCAAGAGTCAAAGCCAGCTTTTTTACATCCTTCATATTGTTGTCAATTGCTTGCTGAACCTGATTTAATAATCCCTGATTAACCTCGGTTGCTTCTTTTTTTATAATATCGGTAGACTTATAGTAAATAATGATATTCACACCTATTAGAACAATAACAACTAAAAGGTATGATAGAATCCATTTTAAAACAATACTTTTTTTCCTGAACAAACCAATAATCATCTCTATGTCAAGTTTCTCCTTTAGTAATATTCTGTCAAGGTCATCAGAAGTAATATTGCTGATTACCCAGCTTTTGATGACATAAGATTTTAAAATAATTTTTTTTACAATTTCTTTTCGTAAATATAAATTTTTTCTTTTGATAGTTCTATTTTTAGTATATCTGCCCTAATTATTTCACTGTTTGATATTTACAATAATAATAGCATATTAGTCTTTGAGTTGCAACTGCATAAATTTAGCAGTCAGAGGTGAAGCATCATTTTTTTTTGAAAACGATTCATGTACCCTATAGTCCAATTTTTAACTGTTATTAATTATAAATAGCCTTTTTTAGCTTCAATATCTAAAAGTACTTTTAAGTTTTACATTACCAAGCTCAAAGAAGGGTACGGCTATAAAGCCGGTCTTCTCAGCCTTTTTAAATTTATTCATTTATTATTTCTGTGTTTTAATTTTATGCCATAAGCTGCAATTTCAACATAAACTTCTTTTCCCTTGCTTCATTGATATGTCCCTTATCAAGCCCTGATCCCTTACATGCAAGTTCTAGTTAATTTATAACCCCCCGTATTCCAAGCTCCCGGACTTTATCTGACAGCAATTCACTATTCAATGACAAAACATTCATAAAATGCCCTATTTTCATCAAATAGTGGAACCCTTTCATTGCTCCCCAGGAGTACGAGAAACAGTGCTCATATTGATAACCTTGATGCTTTTCAACCAATATATGATTCTCGATTTTCCAACGAAAACGTCCTATTTTTGTACACCTGTAAAACACATTCTTGTGGCTGATTTCCTGCGATGACAACCATGCATACCAGGTCTCTTTCTCCTCCACAACCCCTGAACTTCTTGAGTGCTTCTCCTTCCTAGTTTCATAACATATGACGACATTGAGCACTTCCTTCTTTTTTACTTCACCTGCCATGTACTCATATTCGATCCAATTCGCCCACGCATAGACTTGTTCACGATCCCCCCAATGGCACTTGAGACTGTTTTCCAGATTTAGCTTCATCAATGCAAGCGCCTCTTTCCATACCTTGGGCAAGCTGTCTGCCTTTAGAACGATCATATAGTTCCAGCCATATTTCCTACACATTGTCATGACTGGACCACAGGCATAAAGACCATCTACAACAAAAGAGAGCTTTGTGCCGCGGAAGATCTTCTTCAGCTTCCATGTCATACGGTAGAACCCTCTACGCTCGCAATCTTGCTTGTCCTCGTCTTTTTTGTATTTCCCGTTTTCTATGAATTCACTCATAACAGGGAGCACAATCCCATTTTCCAAAATTAATACTGCCTCCAACACGTAGCAATAATACTGAGGGATGCGTGCTTCTCCCCCTACATGCCTTTCAAGACATTCAGGCGCCCACTGGTAGTCGCGAAAATATTTTTGTGTACCATCAACAGCAATCAGATAGCGCTTTTTGTGCATGTAGTTTTTGAACTTTTTTTTGCGTATCAGATCTTTCAGCAATTCAACCATGCACTCCATTATTTGAGATGCATCAAGTTTTTCTAAAAGTCTCACTACAGTGTCTGCATGAGGCATAGTATCAAACTCTGGAAGCATTGCTTTCAAGTTGTAAAAGAACACCGGTTGGCTTATCGTCCGGTTAGTATTACGCCTAGAGCCGATCTGATACATTGACATTAGAATTCCGTAAACCAGCCTATGAATACTCAATCCGCAGTAAGAGTAAATTAAAATAGCTTGCTACGGTTGGTTTATTTACAATTTATGATTCCTCACAACTAAACCGCAAAGTGTCTTTCTGAGCTATAATCAATTTATCATAAACATCAGGTACTGTGAATCAATATTATTATTGTATAGTAGGCATTATTTTCGATTTAGAGACTTTTTTAAGATCCTCCCGCTATTTCACACTCAAACTGATACCAGTATACCTTGTCTGTTACTATTAATATAAAAAAATTCTACCTGCTCAATGTTTACGATAGTATTGTCATATATGGCTTTAAACGTGTAATTTATTATAAAGTCACCGCTTTGTAACTTGACTATTTGGTAAGTAGCGGTCTAATATATAATGGTAAACAAATTTTTGTTCAAAACCAATTACGGTCTTTAAAAGTTATTAGCACATAAAATGATAAATTATCTTTTTTTGCGAGCTTATATAAAAGGATTTTGATATTTATGAAAAACAAGTATTTATTAGTTACTGCAATTTTTTTAACAATAATAACATTATATTTGTACATGCCAGATATCATGGGATACTTTGGCTATTTACACAATGATGAGAGTTCTACTCATACTATAGCTACTCCTTCCCCAAATTCAATTACAGGTAATATTTCACCTCATCCACAGAATACAAACCCAGTTATGACATCTGAGTATACCAATATTAATACTCCTACACCGAACCTCCCAATGCAGCCATATGATACTGAAGTAGTTCCGGAATGCAAACCTGAAAATTTTAGTATTGTTTATGATGTAATAAAAAACGATGAAATTTTAACAGATCTAAGTGATCTAACACCAGTAAGTTTTCCTATTACCGAAAACTATACTTCTTTGGAGGGCATCACATGTTTTAGGGGAAATAATTATAGATCTTCAGCAAGCTATGGTTTTGTTGATGTTGTTGAAGAAAAGCTTGAAGAAGTTTGGACTGCTAAGGTTGGTTATATAGGTACATGGACTGGTGTTGGCTGGACAGGACAGCCTGCGATTGTAAAATGGGATGACAAAGTTAAAAATATAATGAATATAAATGCAGATAAAAAACAAAAAACTGATTTAAAGGAGGTAATTTATGCTACACTTGATGGGAAAATTTATTTTTTAGATTTGGATGACGGTGTACCTACTCGCTCTCCTATTAATTCAGGAGCACCCTTTAAAGGCAGTGTTATGGTAGACCCTCGTGGGTATCCTCTTTTATATGCGGGTGAAGGAATCCCCCATGGTGATGGGAAAATCGGTTACAAAATATTTGACTTGATCAATCAAAGTGAAAAATTTTATCTTGATGGTCTTGATAAAAACAGATACAGAAGTTGGGGAGCTTTTGACTCAAATGGACTTTTAGATGCTTCTTCGGATACGCTTATTGAATGTGGTGAAAACGGATTGCTATACAGAATAAAGTTAAATACTCAATTTGATCCTGACAAAGGTAATATCTTTATAGATCCTGAAACAATAACATATCGATACAAACCTTTAAAAAATAACACTATCGGTGTAGAATCCTCCCCTGTCTATTACAAAAACTATATATTTTTTGTAGATAATGCTGGATATTTACAATGTGTTGATCTAAATACTCTGAAGCCTGTATGGATAAGAAATGTTACTGATGATACCGACAGCACAATGGTGCTAGAAGATGATGGAACAGGAGTGTTCTTATATACCGCCTGTGAAGTTGATCTGCAAGGCAGTAATGGATATTCATATATCCGAAAAATAAATGCTCTTACTGGAAAACTGATTTGGGAGAAATCGTATAAATGCGTCTATGACTCTTTAAATGGCGGAGCTCTTGCATCGCCAGTTTTAGGAAAGGGAGATATAAGCAACCTTGTAATATTCAATATTGCAAAAACGGATAACAGTGTAGTTGGAAAAATAGTCGCACTTTATAAGGATACTGGAGAAGAAGCATGGTGCATAGATCATCCTTACTATTGCTGGAGTTCACCTGTAGATCTTTACACAAAAGGGGGTAAATCTTATTTAATAATTTGTGATTCGGGTGCCTTCATGCATCTTCTTGATGGAATATCTGGTGATATTTTGGACACAATTGCTGTTTATGGCAATGTAGAAGCTTCTCCTGCTATTTATGACGATATGATTGTTGTAGGAACAAGAGGACAACTTATATGGGGTATTAGGATAAAATAATAGTTGAGGGTTCCTGACGAAAAGTATACTTTCCTAGACAATAAAAAAGCATACTATGGTTATCCAGCTATGAGATCGAGATCTATTTATGCTTTTTACCTTGAATGGTTGAAAGTTAGCTTGCATTTGTCCGCTCGATACTTGGAAACAATAAATTCAACCGGTTGCCCGCTTTTAGAGTACAGAATGTTTTCAATACTTATCAATGCTTGTCCAGGTTGAACTTTTAAATACTGTGCTTCTTTTTGTTCAGTGTATACTATTTCAATTGTACTTTTGGATTTTGAAGGTACAAGTGCATACTTCCCTTTTAAAATTTCATAGGACGGCTTATTATCCAGAATATCAGAATCTATTTCAGGAAAAAGGCTAAGAGGCAAATATGAAGCGTTAAGGGCAAACACCCCATCATCTTGTAAAGTTAGATATTCGACTTTTGCAAATAGGTTTTTCTGGTTTTTGGGAAGATTAAATATATCACCAAGTATAGCGATTTTAATGTTGTCTACCTTAGTAATTCTCAAAATGTTGCGTTCACCAGGAATTTTACTGTCCAAAATGGAATCAGTAAATCCAGTGTAGTCATTTAATCCGATTTTATATTTAGGTTTGGTAACAAAGGTACCTTTCCCTCTTGCTTTATAAAGATATCCTCCATTTACAAGCTCGTTTATAGCTTGCCTTACAGTAGGTCTGCTTATTTCGTATTGTTTGCACAATTCTTCTTCTGAAGGGATTTTAGAATCCTGAGGGTATTCACCACTTTCAATGTACTCAATAATCAAGGCCTTCAATTGAGAATACAAAGGAATATCACTATATTTATTAATCATTTTCTATGACCCCCTCAATGTAATTAAAATCCAGTGTTTATCCTACATTACTTAAATGACTTTGGTGCAAATAAATATTTTTTTGCACAAACCATAAATAGCTCCTTTTAAAATCGTAATATGGTTATCTCCCAAAAGTCGCATTGCACCATACTGAGGAGCAATCATTATATGATAACGTAATTACAACACTATTAATTTTATACCAACTTGAAATTCTTATCAAGAAGAAAATTAGAAATAATTAAAAATCTTTAATTACATTATTTTCCCATGTTTAAAAAAATTCTAAGCGGACACAATAATTATTGCAAAAAGGTTCGTGATGATTGAGCCTAGAGTGTTATAAGATTCAATAGAGTTTTATAATATTCAGTCAAAGATCTTTATCAGGTGTTTTGTTTGGTTTCAGTAAGCTGGTCGAGCTGATTTCAAACAAGAGTGTTAAGAAAGTCGACACTCTAAAGCAAGTGAAGCTTATGTTTCCAAGCTTTAAATGCTTGATAATTGGTTGGCGTGAAGAGTTATATGTGTTCTTTATTGGCTGTGTTGTAGTGCGAAGCATTGCAGTGTGGTCAAAAAGGGATGTATATAATTCGAGCTAAGATTATCATGGGTTCGTAAGCAAACTTTATTTGTTGCCCTAACGTCTGTTATATAATATAACAGCACTCTGGCGAATTTATTGAATGCTAGAGACTCATTGTAGTCGAAAGATTGCAGTAGGTTTCTAAAGGATCCATGATAGTCGAGCAAAGGTTGGTGTAGGTTCTGTAATGCCTGTGAACAGTCGGAAGATTTTTTGTAGGTATGTAGGGATTTATATCAGCTGTAGCGAGGATTATCACGAGCTTTTTTGCATTTTCACGTTAAGATAGCTCCTGTGTTAAGTCGATTTAGACTTAATCATGTAGTCATTTAGAAAACTACCAATCATTTTAAAACTTCTTTAATCACTCTTAAGAAATTAAGTCCTGAAATTTTCTTAATATCTTCATCTGAGTAATTAAGCTTGCCAAGTTCATCAATCACACGATAAATACTCTGAACCCCACATAAGTCAACTGGTGTTTTTTCGATCCCATCAAAATCGCTGCCAAGACCAATATAATCAGTACCAATCAATCCACTCATATATTCTATATGTTTAACTATATCCTTGATTGAAGCAGTACCTGATTCATGCAGAAAATCTGGGTAAAAGTTTATTCCAATTGCACCTCCGTTTCTTTTTACAGCTTTAAGCTGCCAATCATCTAAGTTTCTTTTGTGATTACATAATTTTCTTGAATTGGAATGAGAGACAATTACTGGCGATTTAGTAAAGCTTAAAACATCATTAAAACCTCTTTTAGAAATGTGAGAAAGATCAATTAGCATACCTAGGTGGTTCATCTCACTAATAACCTTAAAACCAAATGGTGTCAATCCTCCTCCACTAGAAGAATCTAAAACTCCATCAGCAATTTCATTTCTATAATTCCATGTAAGACAAATGCTTCGTACTCCCAATTTAAAAAAAATTCTTAGTGAAGCTATTTGCCCCAAAAGTGCTTCTCCTCCTTCAATTGAAAGAATTGAAGCAATTTTATTGTCATTTATTGTTTTTTCTATATCCACAAAATTGTTACAATGCATTATATAATTATTGTTATCTTCCAGTTCGCTGTAATATTTATCTATAATTGCAACAGCTCTTTTCATTGCATAAGCACTCCCATAGATTGGATCTACAAATGCAGCAAAAAACTGCACATAGCTACCCAGATGTCTCAAACGCTCAATGTCCAGGTGTAGATCATTACTGTAAAGTTTTTTGTCCTTATCAAGAAGCACAGAAATTGTATCGCAATGGGCATCAACTAATAACATACTAAGCCTCCATGAAGGGTTTAAAACAAAATATTGTAAACTAATAAACGCGGAACTTTGAAGTAATGAAGCGTTATTCAAGCACAAGCTCTGATTGATTTAAAAAGCGTTCTTAATCACATTGAATCTTTCTATGTTGTTATTTCTACCAAAGTATACTTCCACAACATCAAATCTTAATTTATTGTTGTAAAGTTTATTTTTATGCAAATAACTTTTTGCTGTTAAGGTGATTTTTTTTTGCTTGTAAAAGTTAACAGCTTCGGAAGGATATCCAAATTTTGTGCTACTCCTTGCCTTTACTTCTATAAAACATATATATTCACCATCTCGAGCAATTATATCAATTTCACCAGATCTACTGAAACGATAATTTGTGCATATAATCTCATAATTGTTTTTCGTAAGATATTCTATTGCCTTTATTTCACCCAATTTACCTTTTTCAGTGTTATTAATTAAATATCACCCTTTCTTGATAACAGGCTCTCATAATCACGGTCAATATGAGCTACGAACACCAAAACTTCAGCAACAATTTCATAAAGCTCGGGAGGGATTTTACTGCCTATGTTCAATTTGTTAAGCGCATGTGAAAGCTCGGCGTTTTCCTGTATAGGGATATCATTTTCTTTTGCCTTTTCGATCATTTTATCAGCAATTACACCTTTTCCAAGAGCCACAATTTTGGGAACGTCATCTTCAAGAGGTGAATAGCTAATGGCTGCTGCTTCTTTAATTTTCTCATTATTTTTCTTCATAGTAACCCCCTAATACTTGCAAAGTAGTGTATCACAACGAACAATCAACTTTATAAAAACAAAAACTAAAACGGTTATACCCTACAGTCCAGCGTATATATTTTCGATTTTAACTCTTTAAGGATATATTCCTCAACGTTCGCAAGGTTGATTTTATCATCAGTAAGTCCATATTTGAAGTCAACTAGATTGTATCCTTTTTTACGGAGGTTATCAAAAAGAAGCTTATAATTTTTCTTGATAACTTTAAAAAATTGTTGATTTTCAACCTTTATATCAATACTCACAGCTGTACCTTTTAGAGTTAATAGAGAATCTACTTTCCCAAGATAATTTGTATTAAGAGAAATAAAGACAGAGATACTATTTCCGCCTGACTTTTTAGACGAAGACTTTCTTTTAAGAACATATAATTCGCCTGTTGTTTTATGCTCATTAAGTATAATGGGTATTTGAAGGTATACATTATGCCTTCCCACTTTATTGATAAATTCTATATCCTTTTTTATACTTTCAATATGTTCTATTATTTGGTTTTTTTTGTTGGTAAAAGATACAATACTGTTCTTAATTGCTTCAAGTCTCTCATATATATTCTTTATTAGATTCTCAGAAAGAGGACCATTTTTAAGTCCATCCAAATCGATTTTGGGAAAGAGGTCGCTAAAAAAGTCCTTTGCTCGGACTTCGGCTGTTTTGCTAGCTGTTTTGCCATCAGAGATTTCAAGAGTTTCGCTTTTTTCGAGTATATTCTCATCAAGTATATTATTTAAAATTGCATTCAGACTTTCAAGCCTATCACTAATCTTCAATTTATCTGATAAGAGCTTTTCTAGTGAATCTACATCAACTTTCTCAGCGGAAATGTTGCTTTTATAAAGAAACAAAGCACCAGCAAGATCAAGGTTTTTAAATTCACTTAATAAACCAGCTATTTCATTTAAAGAATCAGGTGTGACATGAAAATCATAAGACTTTAATTTATAAGCAATCTTCATATTATCATCAGTAGCTTCAATATTAAGATTATTCAGCTCTTTTAACAAATTTTCATTGCTTACTATATCAGAAGCAATCTTAACTTTATTAATAGTTTCAAGGAAAATTTGATCATTTGTTTTATTACTAACCACAAAAGTGACATAATCATCCAAAGAGGCGTTTATCGGGAGTTCTGAAATTGCATTGAAGACGGTACCGTCAGGTAGTCTTAGTAAAAGCTCATTAGATGACACTTCAAGTATTCTGACTCTTAATATATCTCCCTTTGTGACCCTTTTAAGCATAGTTGAAGAAACATCAGTACTAAGGTTATTTCCTGCTATGTAATTATCTACCTTCACATTGATCCCCCAAAAAGCATCTATTTAAATAATTTTTTTTAAAAAGCTCATTCTATGTATCGGACAAACACCATATTTTTTAATAGCATCTACATGCTGCTTGGTACCATAGCCTTTATGGTATATGAATCCATAATCAGGATACTCATTATGTAGTTTATCAAGAATTCTGTCACGAGTTACCTTTGCGATAATTGAAGCTGCAGCAATAGATATGCTTTTGCTGTCACCTTTGATAATTGCTTCATGCTCTATGGAAAACTGCGGAAGTTCCACTGCATCAATCAATATGTATTCGGGCTTTGGTTCAAGCTTTCTAATTGCTGTATCCATTGCCATTTTAGTAGCATTAAGTATATTTATACTTTCTATAACTTCAACATCCACAATACCTGTACTTAAAGCAATAGCTTTTTCATTGATTATATCAAATAATTTGTCTCGTTTATCTGGTGTAAGCTTTTTTGAGTCATCCAATCCTGGTATAAAAATTTCTTCTGGTAAAATAACTGCCGCTGCCACAACAGGACCTGCCAAAGGCCCCCTTCCAGCTTCATCAACCCCTGCAATTAGTTTATAGCCCGTTTTAAGGAGGTCTCTTTCGTACACACACATCATGCTAAAGCGTTCAACCTCATTTTGTCTATCCGACTTAATTTTTTCATACTTTTTAATAAGGTTTAAATAGAATTTCCGTTTATCGTTTTTTATTGAATACAAAAAATCTAAAGCCTCATCAGTATCTTTTCCCAAAATTTTTTGCTCAATTTCTTTAATGGATAAAATCCTATTCAATTGATTCCACTTCCTTAAACTCTAAATCAGCTGGTCGTTCCAATGAAATTCTACCAATTTTTGCACCTCTGAACTCATCTAAAACAATACTTGCTATTCGATTGAAATCTACTTCACCACCTGAAATCAAGCATCCACGTTTGCGTCCTGCTGCTTCAAGAATTTTTATACCATTTTCAAATTCTAACGTATCAAGCTTATATCTTCCCAAAAGATTCTGTGGGTATAGTTCTCTAAGCTTAAGCATTAATTTTGACGCAACTTCTATTGTATCAATCACATCATCCTTAATTGCTCCCGTGTATGCTAGATGTAATCCGGTATTTAAATCTTCAAACTTTGGCCAAAGGATTCCCGGAGTGTCCAATAGGTCAATCTCTCTGTTAAGTCTGATCCACTGTTTTCCTCGTGTTACACCGGGTTTGTCTCCAGTTTGAGCGCTCTTTTTGCCAGCTATTTTATTTATAAAAGAAGACTTACCTACATTCGGTATCCCAACAATCATTGTTCTGATCGGTCTTGTAATACGTCCTCTTTTCTTTTCTCTCTCAATCTTATCTTTCATCATATTCTTCAGCTCATTTTTTAGTTGCGCAAAACCAGTACCTTTTATGGAGTTTATAAAAATACTGGCCACATCGTTTTTAGCATACCAACTATTCCACAGAGTAGAAACATTAGCATCAGCAAGATCACTTTTGTTCAAAGCTACAATTCTGGGTTTATTATTTAGTATTTTATCAAACTCTGGATTCCTGCTGCTAATAGGAATTCGGGCATCAAGGAGCTCGATTACTACATCAACAATTTTTAAATTTTCAGTCAAAATTCTCCTGGTTTTGGCCATATGCCCGGGAAACCATTGTATATTCATGCTTCCTCCTTTTAATCTACAGTTCCAAATTCATTTAAAGGCCAAAAACAAAACACAGCCTTGCCTTTTATCCTGTTATATTCTATAAAGCCTATATGTCTACTATCACTACTGTTTTCACGGTTGTCTCCTAGTACAAAAAAATTATCAGCGGGTACAACTTTGGGATAGCTTTTGCTGTTGGCATATGTTTTACCTTTTGCATAGGACTCCTCAAGCATTATTCCATTTACATAAACAAATCCGTCCTTTATATCAATAATATCACCAGGAACGCCAATAACTCTCTTGATATAATCAATCTCTTCAGGAAATGAATATAGCTTTTTAATGAAAGGAATTTTTTCCGCAAAAGGAATAAAATTAAGCACACCTTCTTGTACTTGTAGAACAACAATATCTCCTTGCTTAGGTGGATTAAAATAATACCCCAATTTGTAAAGAATTAGCCTTTGATTCGTTTGTAGCGTGTTTTCCATGGATTCACCTATTACTTCTACCGGTTCAAACAAAAATCCTCTTATGACCAATGCAACCAAAGCTGCGATCAAAATAGCCTGAGCCCATTGAAATAATTCAGTTAGACATCCATTCTTCTTTTCATTCTCATTATCTTTTGCTTTGTCACAATCCATTTATTCGTGTTCCTTTTACATGATTCATAAAAATGGTGGTTTTGCCACTTTTTTTGCTAGGGAACCTTATGGTTCCATTCGACGGATGCTCCGCATCCGAAAATAAACCTCCTTAAAGCAGCAAAGGGGCTTCCCCTTTGAAATCCCTATTGTCTAAGAAAGTATACTTTCCTAGACAATAAAACAAAAGGGACATTATGTCCCCATTGCCTTTTATTATTACTTTAGTTTTTCCTTTACTTTTGCACGCTTTCCAACTCTTTCGCGTAAGTAATATAGTTTTGCTCTTCTTACTTTACCTTTTCTTACAACTTCAACTTTATTAATAACAGGAGAATGTATTGGAAAAACTCTTTCAACACCGACACCATAAGAAATTCTTCTTACAGTAAAAGATTCTCTTAAACCTGTGCCTTTTTTAGCGATTATAGTGCCTTCAAAAATCTGAATTCTTTCTCTTGCACCTTCTTTAATGTTGACATGAACCTTTACAAAACTTCCTATTTCCAATTCAGGCAAATCAGTTCTTAATTGCCCTTGTTCAACTTCTTTAATTAAATCCATTCTATTTTCCTCCTTCCATCTCAGATGTTCTTGTTTGTATAACAGCGGACCATCCTTATAAAAAATCACAAAAAATATTATACCACAAGTGCTAATGGTTGTAAATAAAAAAAACTACGCTTAATCATCCACATCCCAAGGAACAGTAACCTTTTTCTCATCTGCTAAAAAGATTCCGCTCTTAGCTTATCTAAAATATCACTAAAGCTTCGGGGAAGTTTAGAGTTAAACTCTAAGTAATTACTGTTTTTAGGATGTAAAAAGCCAAGGGTTCTAGCATGCAAAGCTTGCCCTATAATATCAAACTTCTGTTTTTTCCTGCCATAAACCTCATCACCTAACAAAGGATGACCAATATATTCCATGTGAACTCTTATTTGATGTGTTCTTCCTGTTTCAAGCTCCAACTCGACATAAGTATGATTTTTGAATCGCTCCAGTACTTTAAAGTGAGTCACTGCTTGACGTCCATTCTTTAAATTAACAGACATTTTTTTTCTGTCCACAGGATGTCTTCCGATTGGAGCGTCGACGGTAGCCGCATCTTCCTTTATTACACCTTCACATATAGCCTCATAGACTCTCTTAATATCATGAGCTTTCAGCTTGTCTGACAGGTCTATATGGGCTTTATTGTTCTTTGCTACAACAAGAACTCCTGTAGTATCCTTATCAATTCTATGTACAATTCCTGGTCTGATTACTCCATTTATATCTGACAATGAGTCTTTACAGTATGATAATAAAGCATTAACCAGCGTTCCTGAGTAATTGCCTGCAGCAGGATGTACAACCATACCTTTAGGTTTGTTAACAACAATAATATCATCATCTTCATAAATAATATCCAGTTTGATATCTTCAGGCTCTATACTAAGTCTTTTAGCTTCAGGTATTAAGATATGGATATTATCATTAAGACTAACATTGTAATTTGGCTTTATAACTTTTTCGTTAACTTTGACATTACCATTCAAGATTAATTTCTGTATATAAGAGCGAGAAAAATCATTTAGCCGTTCAGTAAGAAATATATCTATCCGTTTAGTATCTACATCTGAAATAAAACTAAATTTTTTCATAAAAGCTCCTACATAAATATTTTATCAGATTCCTTATATTTAAATATAACATAATAGCTTAGCACAATAGTTCCTACTACGATAAAGGAGTCTGCAATATTAAATATTGGAAAATCATACCCAAAAATATAAAAATTCAAAAAATCTACAACATGTCCTGACCGGAATATTCTATCAATTACATTTCCCAAAGCACCCCCTATAATCAGCGAAAGAGCAATTTTTAAATAGCTTGAGCTGCACTTTGCAAGCAAATAAACTAAAACTCCTGTTAAAATCAAGTTCAATGGTATAAAAAAGTAAGTTCCATTCTGAAAGACACCCCATGCTGCTCCACTGTTTTCCCAATAGGTCAGATAAAAAAATTTTTCAATAATAATTATGTCTTGACCAAGAGTCATATTGCTTGTAATTATAGCTTTTGAAATTTGATCCAAAACTATAACCAGTAAAATTATAATTATCCAAATCATAAGGAGATTTCCTTTCTAATGCCTCAATAATAAAATATAACGAATATAAATACTTATTATAAGCTTTCGAAGCTAAACTGTAAAGAACAGTGAACTTTAAAAAAGATGCTATTTATTAAAATTTACAAACAAGATAGTCATCTTTTGCTATTCATACAATACAAAGTATAAATCAAGCGAGTAAAAATACTATTTATGTTTAATAGTTGGGAATATACCATTTTGGTATGTCCATTAGAGGATCCCATACATGAATATAGGAAACCCCTTTTAACTTCTTGTGATAAATAAGTGCATCATAATAAAAGTAAAGGCCAATATATGGCACTTCATCAGCTATTATCTGCTTCATATTTATAAGTGATGCTTTTTTTTGTGAAATATCATTCTCGGAAAGTATTTTATTGAGATAATAATCCACGCTTTCGTTTGTATATCCGGAAACATTGTATGCTGACTTATTCTGCGAGTACCTATTCTTGGAAGAATATAAACTTGATAGATCAGATCTGCTGTTAACCCTTATTCCCATAAAAGCTATATCAAATTTTTTATCATTGAGATTCTTCATATAATCAGCCCAATTTAGTTCCTCTATTTCGATATTTATACCTATTTTGCTCAATTGTGCCTTAATTTTTTCTGCTACCATTATTCTGTCGACATTTCCTTTATTGACAATAAGCTTTAAATTTAAATATTGTGTTGTTCCGTTAATATTTTTATACCTTTTTCCACTGCTGCTGATCTTCCAACCTTCTTCATCTAAAAGCAGCGCAGCTTTTTCAGTATTGCTGTATTCAAGCGTCATTCCATCATTAAACAGTGTTCCAGGAATTATCGGTATATCTGATAGAATTATCTTATTAACCAACACTTCATTCATGATTTCAAATTTATCAAGTGCTAATGATATAGCTTTTCTTATGTTGACATCTGAAAGTAATGGATTAAAAAGATTGAAAGAAATGAACTCAAAATTTCTTCCAGTGAATTTCTTAATATTAATATCAGTGCGTCCTGCAAACTTATAGCTTTGATCGTGATTTACAGTAAAAAAATCAATGTTCCTCGATTCAAATGCTTCATAAATGTCTTCCTCATCAGCATAAATTTTAATTCCAATATTTGCTATGTGGGGTGTACTT
>Ga0265293_10003483_pt1 | contig 29177 bp, 18 predicted proteins | sample Munlanlewell138R_FD_192505 | JGI IMG/M metagenome (GOLD analysis project Ga0265293, IMG submission 192505) | Leachate microbial communities from a municipal landfill in Southern Ontario, Canada - Leachate well 138R | ecosystem: Engineered > Solid waste > Landfill > Unclassified | place: Canada... | reverse complement strand
AAAACCGGTTATTGGTCGCCTTTGTTTTCAGAAGATGAGCAGGGTATGGTTTTCGGTATCAGAAGCTTTCAAAAGGATTTATTAGGACGGAGTGAATGTTCTGTTTCTCCAACCTATGGTTTTAAAAGCCAAGACTGGGGGTATCTGAGCAGCTATATGCAACGTATGGGGATTATGAAAGCTACTGTTTTTGCAAATAGGATAACCGGAAAAAGGGATTATTTGGGCAATAAATACTATGAGCGAAATGAACGGAAAAAGTTTGAGCTGGAGTGCCCTCTAAATCTTGCAACAAATGTTTCGGCAGGTGTTGATTTGGTAGAAAGAAGTATGACGAAATATGAGTTTGACATAACAAAGTATCCTTCTCCGAGCGCAGGCCAAGATAACTCATTTTTTATTAATCTGAGTCATAAAGCAGTAAAAACCCAACCTTTTCATAGTATTTTTCCCAGAAAAGGCAGAGACTTAAATGTAAAATACAGTAAGGGTCAGGATTGGTTTGGGGGAGACATGGAGTATTACAGTTGGTTTTTAAACTGGGCTGAATATACGCCACTTTCTTCAAATTTAGTTTTGACTTGTAAGGCAGTAATAGGAGAAGATTCAAAAGAAGATACCTTAAGGCGCCCTCAAGATTTGGCAATAGGCGGAGAAAATGGCTTTATGAGAGCTTTGCCGAGCGGATATAAAACAGGAGACCGTCTCAGGGTATTTAGCAGCCATTTGGGCTTACCGATTAATTTCAGATTTCCGCGTATGATTAGTTGGATATATAATGAATTCACTGTTGCAGAAATTTATTTTGAAATGGGAGATGTTATAGATAAGGAAGATTTTGACTGGTTGTATAATCGTGGAATAGAGTTTAGAAGTAAAATCTTGCTATTAAAGCGTTTGCCTGTTGTTTTAAAAACCGGATATGCAATTCAAAACGGCGGCAAAGAAAATAATAGCTATGCACTTCTTGACTTTACAGATCTTTCTAAGCTATTTGAATAATTATGAAAAAATTTTTATTACTTATAATATTATTGTCTTCTGTTAGCCGGCTATACTCATCAGACTTAAAGTCTGAGTTGAAAAGTAACGTTCAATTCTTTTTTAGATCTTTGACCGAAAATCATTCGGTAAAAGATTTTGGCGTCTTGCCTGAAGGATTAGAGATTGTCGAAGGTGATGGTTATCGCGGTCTTAAGTTATCAACGGGCTATTTTGAACTTCGGGTAGATACCTGGGGGGAGGATATCGGCCTATTAGAAAGATTTAATAAAGCCAAAACAGAAAATGAGCAGTTGTTTGCTGCAATAAACGGCACTTTTTATTCATCAAGGGGTATACTTGGGCAAATAATCTCGGACGGACAAATTCCGGTTTGGCCAAAACAATATACTGCGGCATTGCCGAGGTGTTTTTTATCAACCTTTAGGGGTTTGAAGGGGTATCAACACTGGTTTATCGGAGAAACAACTGTTGGTGCAAGTGTTTTGAAAACAGGAATATTTGATAAAGTTTGGTTTAACGGAGAGAGTTCTACCGGAACAATAATGGATAACCTGATTGGCGGAGGCGGTTGGATTTTGAGAAACAGGAAAGATGTTCATAATGAATCTTTTGACAGACAGAGATTTAGGTTCAAAAATGAAGACTTAAAAGCCAGAAGGACTGTTATAGCTCAAGATAGCGATCGTTTTATTTATTTTCTTGTATTTGAATCCGGAAACAGTTTGCATCAGATTGCGAGAGCATTTGTGCACAACAAAGTTTTTGAAAAAGTTAGGGAGGCTATTTTTCTTGACGGAGGGGCTTCGTCGTGCATAGTTTTAAATGGTAAATATCTTGTTCCTCCGTTGTATTTAGTTGATAAAGCCAGGTTTTCCGCGATTCAAGTTTTAAAATCGGATTTAACTTGGTAAAGGAGTATTTGAGAATGTTGCCTTATCCAACTATTGCATTCAACGGTAAGATTTATTATGAGGCTTCTAAAAAAACAGAATACGATGTGATAATCGTAACAGGTGATGCATATGTTGATCACGCAGCATTTCCGACAGCTGTAATTTTTAGAACACTTGAATATTTAGGTTTAAGTGTTGCAATAATTGCTCAGCCAAACATAAACAATAATGATGAATTTACTGTATTTAAAGAGCCAAAGCTTTTTTTTGCGGTTACTTCCGGTGCCATGGACAGCATGGTTGCTAATTATACCGCGACCAAAATGCCGCGCAGCAAAGATCGGCTTTCTCCTGAAGGAAAACCCGGTTTAAGGCCTAAAAGAGCTCTAAATAGCTATGTTCAAAAGCTTAGACAGTTATACAAGAGCAGTAAGATTGTTGTGGGAGGTATTGAGGCCTCTTTAAGAAGGTATGTCCATTATGATTTTTGGGAAGATAAGTTAAGAGACCCGGTTTTGTTTGACGCTCCTGCCGACATATTGGTTTACGGTATGGGGGAGGCTGTTATTCGAGAAATTGTCGATTGGTGTAGAAATAAACCTAATGAAGTTCCACAGATTCCACAGACTTGTATAAAAGTAAAACACAGAGAATTTCGTGATAGCTTAACCAAACAATTTGAAATTTTGCCATCTGTTGATGATTGCAGAAAAAGCAAACAAGCTTTTATGGAATTAAGCCGGAAAATTGATGTATCTGTAAGACCTGACTCAAAAATACTGATTCAAGAACATTTTAAAGGGGATGTCATTTGTTTTCCGCCATCTGAAGAATTCTTTAAGCAAGAAATACTGACAATGGATCGTTTAAATTATAACAGAATGAGTCACCCAATATATGAAAAGCCTATTCCGGGATTGGAGCCTGTTCAATTTTCGATTCAGTCTCATCGAGGTTGTTTAAGTGCCTGCAGTTTTTGTGCCTTATCTCTACATCAAGGACGGGTAATAAGGTCAAGGTCTATTGAAAGTATAATAAGCGAAATAACTTTGCTATCAAAGCATCCGGATTTTAAGGGAATAGTGAGTGATATTGGCGGCCCTTCAGCGAATATGTACGGTTGGGAATGTAAAATCGGGGGTTGTGAAACAAGAATGTGTGTACACCCAAAGATTTGCCCGAATTTAAAGCATAGTTTGAAGCCTCTTGTAACACTTTTAAAGGCCGCATTAAAAGTTCAAGGGGTCAGAAAGGTTTTTCTTGGTTCAGGTTTAAGATACGATTTAATAAGAGACGATGAGTGGGACCTATTTGAATACATTATAAAAAACCATGTTTCCGGGCAGTTAAAGGTTGCTCCGGAACACTTTGACAAATCAGTTTTAACCTTAATGAGAAAAGGTGAAAATGCTGATTTTGGTAAATTTATTCAAAAATTCTATAAGTCTTGTGAAAAAATTGGAAAAAAATTATACGTTGTGCCTTACTTAATGACGGCTTTTCCGGGAAACAAAAATGCAGACAACGTTTTAAAAGACAAAATTAAAGAACTGCGTTTGGTGCATGAGCAGATTCAAGAATTTACTCCCACCCCGGGAAGTCTTGCCGGCGCTATGTATTACACCGAACTGGATTATAAATATAACGAAATCAAAGTTTCTAAGACCGCAAATGAGCGAAAAAAAGGCCGCCAAATAATACAAAAATGTTGATTGGCTTTGATATTTTAGATTATTTTTATTCAAATGAAGTTTGTTATGTCGATGAAATAGATCGAATTAGCGAATCTACTTTATTTTGGAGTGAAAATGGGGGCTGGTATTATATGCCGGCTCAGAAAGATTCTGCAGACTGGAACATCGCACGTATGGTTGGCTCTCCTTGTTCTGCAAAAAAAAATATAAATCGTGTTAAAGCAGAAAATTCAATATTTTTAGTTCCCGAAAATAAATATTCATATTTCTCTGAATACCCCAGAAAAGGGTGTTTACTTTATTTTTTTTCAGATAAACATAATAAGAAAAAACACGAAAAAGTTAGATCGCCATATACTATTGAAGCAAGACAAAACCAGCTTTTTTTAATATATAACGGAACCATTGTCGGCTATGTAAAGCCAATAAGAGAGTCTGACAATTTTGTTGAGGTTTATATTGAAATAATGCCGTCTCACAGGGGAAAAGGTTTGGGTGCCGCTTTATTAAATGCTGCGGCAGATTACTTTGCACAGCATAATAAAGGCATGGTTTACATAGTTGAAGACACAAATCAGGCCTCGATCAGTACAGTAAAAAGAGCCGGTTTTATGCACGCAGAAACTATTTTTACGTTTCAAGTTATAGGCTGATGAAAATAGTTGACTTATTTGTGGCAGAACCCCTACAATAGCTAAAAGGTTTTTATTTAACCAACAAGGAATGAGTGAGGAAATACATATGAAAGCTGTGATAATGGCAGGCGGATTTGGCACGCGTTTAAGACCGGTAACTTGTAATATTCCCAAACCTATGGCCCCATTGGCTAATGTACCCATGATGGAACATATAGTCAATTTGCTTAAGCAATATGGATTTGACAGGATTTGCTCAATTTTATACTTCCAACCTGAAGTTATTACAGATTATTTTTCTGACGGAAGCAAATTTGGTATTAATATGGAATACCAAATGGCTGCAGCAGACTACGGAACTGCAGGAAGCGTAAAAAATACAGAAGAAAAATTAAAAGATGAACCTTTTATTATAATTTCCGGAGATGTTTTAACGGATTTTGATCTTCAAGAAGCTATAGATTTTCATAAAAAAAATAAGGCTATGGCGACTATGGTTTTAACCAGAGTGGCTAATCCTCTTGAATACGGAGTTGTAATAACTGCAGAAGACGGAAAAATAATTCGCTTTTTGGAAAAACCAAGTTGGGGAGAAGTTTTTTCCGATACAATTAACACCGGGATTTACATCTTAGAACCCGAAATTTTCAAATATATTCCTGAAAAAACAGAGTTTGATTTCAGCAAAAATCTTTTCCCATTGATGCTTAAAGAGGGTTTGCCTTTGTTTGGTTACATTGCTGAAGGTTACTGGAAAGACATCGGAAGCCTCGATGAATATGTATTGGCTCATCAAAACGTTCTTAACGGCGACGTCAAAATACAAATTCCCGGCGAACGATTGAATATAATCGGCAGAGATGTTTGGGTTGGCAAAAACAGTAATATTTCTCCTAAGGCCAAATTTAAGGGCGGTGTTGTTATTGGTAATAATTGTGTCATTGAAGAGGGCACCAACCTTGAAAATTGTGTTGTGGGCGATGATACGGTTATTAAGAAAGGCTCTTCAGTCAATGGCGCGACAATCTGGGCCAATGTAAAAGTAGGTGAAAATTCAAAACTCGGAAAAGCTGTTATCGGCAACAACACGATTCTTGAAGATAAAGTAACAATTGAAAACGGCGTAATAATAAGTGACGATTGTATTGTCGGAAGAGGTTCTTTAATTCGGGAAAATGTGAAAGTTTGGCCTAAGAAGCGAGTTGAAGAGGGTTCTACAGTTCTTTCAAGCATTATTTGGAATGATAAATGGAGCAAAAATTTATTTAATGATTTCGGAATAGTTGGGCTTGCAAATATTGAAGTCACCCCCGAAATTGCCTCAAAGATCGGTTCTGCATTTGGAAGCAGCTTGCCTAAGGCATCGAGCATAATTGTTTCTCGTGATTCAAATAAAGTAAGCAGAATGATAAACAGATCGATTATTTGCGGTTTAACTTCTGCCGGCATAAATGTTGCAGATTTGCGCTCTACTCCGGAACCGGTAGCCAGATATAAGCCTATTGCTTTTATGCGTGGCGGCGGGGTTCATGTCAAAGTTGCAGACAATAATCCCGATCAGTTAGAAATTAAGATATTCGATAACGAAGGCCGCGATATTTCTGTTGCACAGAAAAAATCTATTGAAAGAATATTTAACAGAGAAGACTTTAGACGTTCATCGGTTAATGAGGTCGGTGAGATTTCTTTCCCGCCGCGTGTTCCCGAGAACTACAGCGAAGAGTTGCTCAGATATGTTGATACTGCTTCGATAGAAAAGCGCAAACTTAAGGTTGTTCTTGATTATGCGTGCAGTGATGCAAGCGGAGTTTTTAATACTTTCCTTGGAAAACTAAACTGTGAAGTAATAACTTTGAATGCCTATCATGATGAAAACAAGGTTTGGGCTTTGACTCCCGAACAGTCCCAAAATAATGTGTCTTCAATTGTAAAATCGTTGAAAGCGGATCTCGGGATTGTTATGGGAAATGGTTCTGAGTCCATTACAATAATTGATAATCTTGGCAGAACAATCTCGGGCACAAATGCAATGCTCACATGGGCAAAATTAGTTTTTTCAATTGTTAAAAAAGCAAGGATTGCGGTGCCTGTTTCGGCTACCGGGGAAATTGAAAAACTTGCAAAGAACTTTGGCGGAACAATTATAAGAACAAAAACCAATGTTCGAGCTTTAAATGATGCGGCATTAAATGAGAATGTCGAAGCCTGCTTGGATGAACGAGGCGGTGTTATATTTCCTGCTTTCCAGGCTGCTTTTGACGGAATTATTGCAACAGTTAAGCTTTTTGAAGCAATTTCAAAGATCAATCGTCCCTTATCAGACATAGTTGACGAGGTTCCCGAGTTTTTCACAAAATGTTGCCGAATACCTTGCCCCTGGGAGGCAAAAGGCAAAGTCATGCGATATGCTATGGAATACGCAAAGGGTAAAGAAACTCATCTGATTGACGGGGTTAAAATAATTCTTAACCACAACGAATGGGCTCTTGTATTGCCTGATCCTGACAGACCATTTGTGAATATAACAGTTGAAGCTGCTTCTGATGATAAAGTCAACGCATTGTTGGAAGATATGGTTTCTGCAGTTGAAAGATGGAAAACAGCAGATTAATTACTGTTTAACAGCTTATTGATGAAGCCCTTCAGTTTTTGAAATAAGCTATTTCTTTTATAAACTGTCTCACCGCTGATATACAAAGCGGTGGGACAGATTTTTTTTATTTTTGATTTAGAAACTCTGAATGGGTCTCTGCTCAGGCAAACAAAATCTGCAGGAAAACCCTTTTTTAAAAAACCTTTAAAACCTGATTCTTTCGTTAATTTGTGTGGCTCGGAGATGAAAATGCTCAGGGCTGTATTTAAATCTATTTGTTCGTCAGGGTTCTTATGATTAACAAGCGAATGTATTCCAAGTATCGGATTGATTGGGGTTACCGGACTGTCTGATCCGCCTGCTAAAATTAAACCCGTATTTAAAAGAGTTTTGAAAGGATTGCATTTTAGAGCTCTTTCTTTGCCAAGCTTTTGAGCGTACAAACCATTCTCTCCGCCCCAATAATAATCAAATGCCGGTTGAACACAAATAAATGAGTTGCTTAACCTGGCATTTCTGATGGCTTTGAATGAGGGCAGAACAAAATGCTCGATTCGATGGGGGTGATAAGAATTTCCATATGTGTCTCTTGCCCAAGCATAGCATGAGGCAGTAATATCAATTGCCTTGTCTCCTATGGCGTGCATTGCAAGCTGAAGTTTGTTGTCCGCGGCCATTTTAAGTAATTTAATAATATCTTCGGTTTGTCTGTAAAGATTTCCTCTGTAACCCGGTGTATCGACGTAATCTTCATTTAAGGCAGCTGTTTTGCTTCCAATTGACCCGTCAACAAGCAAACAGCCTCCAATTTGTTTCCAGTTGTTGGAGGTAGCCAGAGTGGGGTCTTCTGATTGATGATAAATAACAGCATTTAATTTGCTTGTTTTAAAAAAGTTGGCAGTCAGAATAACATCATCTTGAGTGTTTTCATTGCCTTCTAAGGCATGGACAGTTCCTACGCCTTGTTTGAAACAGAGTTCTTCTGCCAGTTTTAAAGCCTTCTTTTTTAAATTTTGAGGCATTTCATTTAATAATTTGAATGAGAGAAAATTATAGACTTCCCCTGAAATAAGGTTGCATTCATCATTTATTTGTGTGTTGAATTCAGAGTTTTGAAGCAATTTGTTTGCCCAATTTTTTGTTACAGTATTTATAACGGCAGAGTGCAGGTCTGCGCGCGCCAGCCAAACAAATTTTTTTGGGCAGATTTTATCAAGTTCTTTTAGGCTCGGAATGCGTTTTTCCTTTAATAATGATTCTTGTAAATTCCATCCAAATACATAATTATGTATTTTGCTTTCTTCAGATACGAGTGCAAATAGTTTTTTTAAAGAATTGACTTCGTTAAGTTGGCATCCCAGTAAAGAAATACCTGTTTGCAAGAAGTGTATATGGGCATCTACAAATGGGGGAAATATAATCGCACCTTTAAGGTCAATCTTTTTGCATTGTAAGATATTATCATCGGCGATACTGTTTCCGTATTTGCCTATTTCTTTGATTAATCCGTTTTCAACAATCATAGAGTCAAAGTCAGTTTTGCTGAAGTCGGGGAGATTTCTTGCTGAAAAATTATAAAAGTAAATCTGCTTTTTAGTGATCAAAAAGGCAACCCTTTAATAAACTTAACAATTGAAGCAAGTAAGTATAAAAGTGATTTAATTGGTTTTGCAAGAAAATCAAAAAGCCATGAAACCGGCTTTGAAAGCCTCGTAAGTCGACCTAGCCAAAAAAGCGTTATATAAACCGCCAATACCGCACTCAGAATAACCCCGTAAAAAAAAGCTATTCCCTTTTCTTCGCAATGTTTGCAAATGCAATCTAATGTGCAGGGATTAGTTTTGTTTCCTAAAAATCTACAGGCAATCTGAGATGGTGCGTTATTTGCAACAACTCGATTTTTACAAGTTTTATTCAGATATTTAAGCAGTATCATTAGTTCAATATAGCAAATTATTCAAACAAGGACAAGTGTTTAATCTTATCGGGTGAAGGTTTTATGTTCTTAAAGAAAGCAATTCATAAATAGGAAAAGTTCTTGTTCTTCCTTTAATTTGGGTTCTCGTAATAAAGTTTATTTGGCATTTGCCTTTAAGAATGCGTATTGTGTTTGGGCAAATAACTATTCCTGTTGATTTTGCTTGTTTTGCAAATGCTTTAATTCGGGAGGCTAAGTTTACCGGATTTCCTATTACAGTGAAATCAAGTTTTCCATGTAAAGAACCTATTTTTCCTGAAACAACATCTCCTGATGCTAAGCCGATTTGTATCTTAAATTTGCTGTCATTGTAGGCTTTACTGATCTCTAATGCAGTTTTGCAAGCAGAATATGCATAGTTTAAATCTGTATTTTTGTCTCTGAAAACTATCATCAAGGTTTTGCCAATCAGTTTGTCAATTTGTCCGTTATTTTTTGTTGCTATATCATCTGCGATATCGATAAGTTTTCCAATTTCATCTGTATTTGTTAAATTTTTTAACCCATGCAGAGAGCAGAATAAAATGCTTGCATTAATTCTTTCGCCCCCCGGAATTAAGGAAGAGTCTGTGTTAAGTTCTTCTAATAAATCGGTTGGCAAGTATTTCATCATTTTTTCTTTTTGTCGCAGGCCTTTACTCATGTCGTTAAATATATCAACAAGATTTTCAAATTCGTCGCCTGATTCATAAGTAATAAAGGTGTTATAGTTTCCTTGTTCAATGTTTCTGGCTCCTGCAATAAGAGTTTTTACGGGTTTAATCAAAAAGCGTTTTAAAAAATAAACAATAGAGAGTGTGGCTAAAATAAAGTAGACAGATACTAATAAGAATTCTTTCTGAAGTTTTTCTTCGGTTTTCTGTTTATTTTCGATGAGTGTAATTATCAACAAGTTAAGCCTCGAGAAAATATTGGTATTTATAAAGCTTTTTGAAGTGTAAAGCGAGTTGTTGGACATGGTTTTTACCATATTTTCGAAAAGCGGCTGCAAGGATTCAATTTTTGCCCCTTTTGGAATTCTGAAGTTCGCTTGGTTTGGCAGTTCATTTCTTTTTTCAATAGGTATAAAACAATGTTGGATTTTAAAGTTATTTTTTTCAAATGTTTCAGTGTATTGAGGTGAAATTGACAAAAACTCATCGAGTAAATCTATAGTATTAAATGTGATAGCAGCATAGTTCTTTAATGAAATGTTGTTATTGTTTTCTTTGTCTTTGTCTAAGAGAGGAAGATAAGAGTAAACTCTGCTTAAACTGCTGTTGTCCGCAATTATCATTTTTCCGCTGCTTTCAAAAACAGCAGAGTAATTGCTTAATTCAATATTGACAATGCTCTTTCCGGTTTCTGATCTCATTTTGCTGTTTAGTGGTATGCTCCTTAATGCTTTTTTTAGCACAGGATATAAAAGTTTTTGAGATTCTCGCTCCATTCCCTGAAGTCTGTTATCAATTTTAGTTTTATTATTTAAGAGATTTCGAGAAAGGCTTCGGGAATTATATAAGGCATTGTTTTTTTCATCATAAATAATTACTTCATCTTGATTTTCTTTATTGTAAACAATTGATCTTTCTTGGTTGTCACTCATAAGCAATACAGAAATTGCCCCAAGAGATTTAATTCTTTTATTGAAGTATTCTACTGTTTCTTCAAAGGAGAGAGAAGATATTTCTTCGGTTATCTTTGCAATGGCAGACTCTTTTGATTCAATAAAAGATTGAAGGGCTTTGCTAAGGAGGTTAGCTTGTAAATTACCTACGTTCTTCATTTCAACTGTTCGGTACAATTTGCTGTATTCTTGTTCAAAAATCAGTGCTGATGCAAAAATTGAAAACGGCAGCAATGAGGCAGTAAAAATGCTCATCATAACTCTTGCAAATATGTTTAATGAAGAAGCGTAGCCAAACAAGTGTAAATTTAAAAGAATGATTGTAGCAAGGCAAAAAAGAGCTAATCCGGGCATTTTAGCCGTTTCTATGAATTGTTTTAAAGGATGTTCTAATGCGTCACTGTTTGCAGTAACCTTTAGAAAAATGAATTTTTTGTTAATTTTCTCTACTTGTAAGGGGTAAAAGGTGCCTTTTGTTATAAGTCTGAGAGTAAACTCATCAGATGGAAATCCTAAGAGACTTATTGTTCGTGAATCTTCTTTAAAGCTGTGTTCAGCCTCTTGTGTGTTCTTAAAGTAAATTTCAGGATTTTGAACAAGTTCATAACTTCTTATTATATTATCATTCAGACTTTTAGATATTCCAAATTGCATTATTTTTTTTACCGGAATATCTTTTTCTCTTATTATAACGAGTGTACCGCCGTATGTTTCATTTGTTTTTTTAGTTCCGGGTATGTATGTTATTATGATTTTTCCTAATTGAGTAACGGCGCTAATGAATGGTGTGGGACGGTTTGGAATCAGTTCTATGTTTCCCGGTGTTTTTAAAATGTTTTTTAAATGTGAAGCGGCTCTTATAAAAGCCGGAGATTTAACTATTGAAGTTTCGACAGTTAAAAAAGATGCATCTCCGTGATGTTTTAAAATTTCTTTTGATATGGTTTTTGGTATTGGATTGAGATGATTTAATAGTGATGGATCCAGATACATATCTGAACTATCAGTTTCTGAATTAAAATTAATGAGTAATGATATGGGTATTTGTGTTGTTTTAAAAAAATCATCAGATACTTTTTTTGCGTTGGTGGGCTCAATTAAGATGTTTTTATGCTTTTGTATTATATTTTCGACAAAGGCTGTGTGAGTAAGGTCAGTTTTAAATGCATGAAATTCTTGTACAATTTTAAGTTTTGCAGATTCTTTGTGATAAAAATCAGTTTCTTCTATTATTATATTCCCGCCAATAAGTAATAATATCATTGGTAAAATAACTAAAAATATCCATATTAAGAGCAAAAGGTAAGGATTTGCCTTTAAATTTGATGTTATTACTGTCTTGGATTTATTCATTTTATTTCCAGAACTTCTGGGTTTTCTTTTAAAGAAACTAAATTGAAAGAATGAGATATTAAGTTTGCTGTTATTTTATCAACAAAAATTTTAGTGTGTTTTCCGGTTTTTGTAAGGGCTTCAATTTCCTCTGCTTGTTCTAATACTTCACCAAACAGAATAAACTCACGCCTTCGGGATTTCTGACCGGCAAATCCCATAATTATATTACCGGTTGCTAAGCCGATTCCATTTTCGATAGTCAACATATTCTTTTTTTGTCTTTCTTGATTAAACAGGAAAAGATTTTTTTTCATGTGGACAGCGGCTTTCGCTGCTCTTATTGATGTTTTTTCCAGGTTTTCGTTCGGGTAAAATGCTGCGATTAACGCATCTCCGATGAATTTTTCAATTATGCCGCCATTTGCGACAATGGCCTCTTCCATTGAAGTAAAATAATCATTTAAAAGGCTTACGACTGATTCCGGAGTATTTGCTTCCGATATCAGTGTGAAGTTTCTTATATCTGAGGCAAGTATTGTTACTGTAGTTTCATTCATTGGAGCGTCTGTATCTTTTTTAAGAATAGAATAAAGGTTTTCAGAAACAAATCTTCTCATCTTCTCTCTTTTTGAGAGTTCTTTTGCCATAATGTTAAAAGATCTTGAGAGTTCAGTCAGCTCGTCTCCGGTTTCGATTACTACTTTAGTATCATAGTTGAATGATTTTATTTGATTAACGAACTGTATGAGACTTTTTATTGGAGATAAAAATGATTCAGAAAGGGCCTTTGAGAGTAATGACATTGAAATGATCGAATATGCCAACAAAATCAAGGGTAATGTCAGGGTGTCTGCAAATGAAAACCCGGGTTTATAAATAGTTGCATCGGCAGTAATAATTATTGGAAGGTTTGCGCAAAATAAAGAAGATTTAACAAGATATTCGTTTTTATCATTTATAATTTCGATCTGTGAAGATCTATTAAACAGAGTTTTAAGAGCGTGTTGAAACATTCTTTCATTGTTTGTTACATTTTGGGCAATTATTTTGCTTAAATTATTTTTGTCTCTGAAAAAAATGCAGTAATCTATATTAGAATTTTTATGTGTGTCTTGAAATAGTTTTTTTGATTCTTCATACAGTTTTTTAATCTTTGAAACGGTGTATTCAGGGGAAGAGAACAAGTTGAAAGTCATTGCTTCAATTTTATTCGGATTATTGGCTTCGGCCAAAAGTTGAAATGTTGTTTTTTTTAAAAACGTGAGATGATTTAAGTTTGAATCTAAGAGGCTTTCGGCAGAAATTCTTTTGTTGGTTGAAACAGCGTTCCAATAATCTAATGTAAGGCCTAAAAATAAGTCCATTTTTGCTTTATTTTGCAGAGCTTCTTTTGTGTTGTTCGGTAATTTAAGTTCACTGAATATTTTATAATAGCCTAATGAGTCAGCGGGATTCAGATTTAAATGCCTATAATTTGTAAAGCCCAGTATGTTGACGTTCTTATCTAAAATTCTGGTTTCGCTAATATATTCGCTTCCCGGAAATTGTCTTGTCCCATAGGTGTTTTCAAGAAATTTATTTGATGAGGAAAAAGAAAAATATAGGTCGGAAAAGGCTTTTTTATATTTTTGAGAGTCAATAATCAGTCGCCGATCGTTGTCTTCCAAAATTTTTTCGAATAATTTGAAGCGCTGTTCAATTCTTTGTTTGCAATCTGAGATTTCTAAGCTTAAGTTTTTATTTTTAATTTGATTGAAGACAAATATGAAGCCAATCAGGGGGAATACTATAGCTAATGCTACTGCCATTCTTAGCTTTGAGGTCAGCCCAATTTCGGCCTTATTTCTATTCAATATTGAGTTTACAAAAATTATCCATAAAATCATTATTGCAATTCTTAAGAAATTTTGAGTAATTGCCAAATCAATTGAATATTTTGATTCCAGTTCAGAGATGTCGATTGTCGTTGCCAAGCAATTATTGTTTATAAACATCAAAACATTACTTGATAACTCAGAAGATTTAATTGAGAGATTTTTTGCGTAACTATAGTGTGCGTTTGGAAACTCGCTCAAATAACAGTATTTATTTCCGATAGTCAAAAATGTCGGGAGTTTGATTTGTTTTTTGTTTTTTATTATTAAAAACTGTCTGTTTATATAAGAGTCATTTTGTGTTCTTAAAGCATTTTTTAAGAGAAGTTCATGTTTGATATCTGATGAGTTAAAGCAGAAATAGTCAGCTGCTTCATAGTTTGGCTTATTTGTGGCTACCGGATAAGTGTTGAAAATTTGAATTGAAAGTTGGTCACCGAATTTTCCTGAAAAAAACGAGGCTGATTTTCCGCTTGCTGTAGGGATATTTGAAAATAATGACAAATGGTCATGAAAAAAACTATTGGCAAAGTCATCTGTATCCTGTTTTTTATGAATAGCTATAAAGTAACTTAAAATTGCATCGGCAAAATTTTCTGCCTCTTTGTTATTGTTGAATATTGGCAAAGAACTTATGATTGAAGGTTTTTTATTGAAGTTTTTAAAAGCAGAAATTATTGGTTTTAAAGCGTGATTTTCAATTAAATAATAATTGGCTTTTTCAAGGTAAGTTTTATCGAGAATATCTTCGTCGTTTGTATAAAACAAAGGTCTGTAAGAATTTGGATCATAGTTAGTGCCAAAAGAAGTTTTAAGTTCATCGAAAACGCAGTCAATATAACTTGTAGGAGTTAATTTTGTTTGGAAGTCTTCCATCTCGTTGAGCAAGTTTTCTTGAATTGCTACAAGCCTGCTCTTCTCGTCTTCAATTCCCCGGTAATATAAGAAATTACAAAGCCAAATAAGAGGTGTTAAAGCAAAAAATGAAATTATTGCAATATTTTTTAAGCTTTTAAATATGTTATTGGAATTGGACATGCGGGAAGTTTAGCATAAAGATATTTTTGAAACAATCGCTAAGGATCGTTAATTTAAATCATATTTTTGTGTGTTGCAATAATTGCAAATTTATCTTTATCTATGATATCATGCGGGCACTATGCGCATAACTAACAGAAAAAGACTGCATTGCTTGTTTTTGTTGATAACTATCTTTTATCTTATTCCAATTTGCTGCTTTTCGAAAAACATAGGTCTTATAGGAGAAGATCTTTTTGATCACAGCGGCGTTGTTTTAACGGTAAATGAATATAAACGGGAGGCTTTTCTTGGTGGTTTAAGAGCACAGGGGCCGCGGGATCAGATACACCTGAATGTTACTTTGGTCAATACCGGCAGAGAGAATCACACAATAAATCCATTGGAAGATTTTTATATAGAGTTAAACAGCTCATTTAAGCCTTCGCCGGACGCCAATAAATCTGCGACAGTTGATGCCTTTCAGCTTTTTCCAACTATGCAAACGAGAATAAACCTTTATTTTATAGTGGATGCGGCTCAAAAATCGGTTCCGTCTTTGTTTTTTAAAATTAATGACAATTTGTTAAAGATTATTTGCGACACACAAACAGAAAAGGCAGTAAAAGACGGTTCGACCCTTTCCCCAGAAGAGGCTATTCATGTTGCGAGAGTGCTCTTAGACGCAGAAAAATTCGATGATGCGAAGCGAATTCTGCTTGGAGCATTAATTCAAGATTCGGGAGATCCGTTTGTTTTAATGATGCTTGCAAGAGTTGAAGATGCGCAATATGAGCCGGAAGCAGCCGCTTCTTATTTGGGTAGAATTCGGCCTTCAAGAATTGGCAATTCGGTTGATGCATACGCATACGCAAACATGGCAATGAAGTTGGATTATCCTCATATTGCAATAAATATTCTTCAAGATTTTTTTAGCAGAGGCGAGCTAAATAATGATCAAAAGCTTTTGTTGGCGCGAGCCTACTATTCTGAAGAGATGTTCAGAGAAGCGGAATATGTTTTGTTGCCTCTCATCAGCTCCGGAACGGCAGACAAATTGGCGCATTTTACCATGGGAAATGTATTTAACCTCAAAGGTGACTTGAATCGTGCCATTCATCAATGGGAAATGGCGATTGACGTAGATTCACAATATGCAGAGGCTTATTTTAATATTGGGGTTGCATATTTTAAAAAGCAAGACATTGAGCGCGCCAGAGAGTATTGGCGAAAAGTCTTGGTTGTTAATCCCGATTCTTATACTTTAAGAGCGGCTGAAGATGCTCTTAAAGCGACTGAATTTTAATTTCGAATTTTAAAGATGGAGAAGCTTAATGGCTATGAAAAGATTGGTTAGTGGTATGCGTACTACAGGTTCTTTGCATTTGGGGCACTTAGAAGGCACTCTGAAAAACTGGGTAAAACTTCAGGATAAATACGAATGCTACTTTTTTGCTGCTGTTTGGCACGCATTTACTGACAAATTTATGGAAAACATTCCGGTGCTGGTCAAAGATATGGTTACAGATTGGCTAAGTGTTGGGATAGATCCAAAAAAAGCTGTTATATTCAGGCAGTCGTCGATGTTTGAGCATGCCGAATTGAGCACAATACTAAGTAATTTTACTCCGTTAGGCTGGCTTGAAAGGTGTCCGACTTTTAAAGACGCTGTGCGTGACGAAGATATGCGGTCGGGTGTTTCGGCAGGAAAGCTAATGTATCCGGTTTTAATGACTTCGGACATCGCAGTTTATAATGCTGAAGTAGTTCCTGTCGGCAAAGATCAGTTGCCTCATTTAGAGCTTAGCCGCGAGATTATACGGCGTTTTAACAGTTATTGCGGACAAATATTGAAAGAACCGGAAGCTTCGTTATCTGAGGTTCCTTTGTTGCTTGGAATAGACAACAGGAAAATGAGTAAATCTTATAATAACAGTATAGAGCTTCGCGAAACTGCAGATAATTTAAAAGCGAAGATACAGCAGATGATAACTGATCCTCAAAGAGTAAGGCGTAATGATCCGGGGAACCCTGAGGTTTGTACGGTATTTTCATATCATAAGGTTTATTCTCCCGAAAAATTGGAAGAAATATGCGAAGGGTGTAAAACCGCAAAAATCGGTTGTCGTGACTGCAAAAACATGCTTTTTGAAAAAATCAACAATATGTTAGAACCTATAAGGGCAAAGCGTGCAGAAATAGAGGCAAACAAGGGTTATGCAGAAGATGTAATAGTTTACGGCCAAAAAATAGCTCATAAAGTAGCCGGCGAAACAATGCACGAAATACGAAAGGCTATGGGTTTCATTTAATAATGAGTGTATATCAGGTTAAGCTGCCTGTATTTGAAGGCCCTTTTGATTTGCTCTATCACTTAATCGAAGAGCAAAAGATTAACATATACGATATTCCGATATCTCACATTGCGAATCAATATTTGGAATATCTTCAGATGATAGAGATTCTTGATATGGAAATCGCTTCGGGATTTCTTGTAATGGCGGCCACTTTATTAGAAATAAAGTCTAAAATGCTTTTACCAAAAGAGAAGCCTATTGAAGACGGGGCTTTTGATGAAAATTTTGATTCTGAAGAATTTGAAGAAGATGCCAGGCAGGGGTTGGTCGAAAAGCTGTTAGAATACAAAAAGTTTAAACTGATAGCTCTTGAATTAAGAAAATTGGAATCTGAAGCATCAAGAATATACACAAGATTTTCAAGTGACGAGCGCAGGCCTGAAGAAATACTCGAAATAAATGTCGGGCCTCTTGATTTGTTGAATATATTTCAGGCACTTGTAAAAAGCCGTATAAATCCGCCCATACACCGGGTAGTAATGGACAAAATCGGGGTAGCGGAAAGAATTAATGAAATACGAGAATTGTTAAAAAACTTTAAGAGTAAAATCGTTTTTTCGGAGCTGTTAAAGAACCCCAAAAACAGGGAAGAAACAGTCGTTTCATTTATGGCTGTTCTTGAGATGGTTAAGTCGGGCGAATTAGATATTTCTCAGGATAAAAGCTTCGCTCCGATTATTGTTAACAGATTAAAACAAGGAGAGCAGGAATATGCACATCGATAATGATTTAACTCCTCTTAGTAAAGAAGAGTTAATGCCGGATTTACCCAATTTGGTCAGCGAGGCAGATTTTGAATCTATGTGCGCGGCTCTTGACGGCTTGTTGCTTTTGCAAAACAAGCCTATTGGTCTCGAAAAGTTGGCAGAAATTTTAAATACAAATATTCAGACTGTTGAAAAGGTTGTTTTAAGCAGAAAAAGCGACTTTGATAATGATGAAAAGAGCGGCTTGCAAATAGCTATTCTTGAAACGGGTGTTCAGTTGGCTACTAAGGCTAAGGTTTCGCAGTTTATCCAGCGCATGGACGGACAAAAGTTGGTTTCTTTGTCTTTGCCGGCTCTTGAGACATTGTCTGTTATTGCATTTAAGCAACCGATAACCAAAGCGGAAATCGATGCGATTCGCGGAGTAAATTGTGACGGTGTTGTTTCGACTCTGTTAGAGAAAAAACTAATTTTTGTTTCGGGTGAAAAGCAAGTTATCGGAAAACCGAGATTATATTCAACGACGCAAGATTTTTTGTTTTACTTTGGTATGAAGAGCTTGAAGGAGCTGCCTATTCCGAGTATCGATATTCCCGCCGAACTTACCCCTGAGGGACAAACCAAAGAAAATCTCGAGAACAGCGCTCTTGATGAAAAAGAGTTTAATGAAAGCCAAGGGTTTATGACGATAGATAGAGAAATGTCTGAAGAAGATGAAAACTGGGAGAACTAACTTGCCATTTTCGCCATATATAAATTTTAAATTAGATAACGGCATCGAAGTTTTTGCCGAAAATATCGACACCGTTCAAAGTGTCTCAATAGGAATGTTTTTGCGTAGCGGGGTGTTATACGAAAGCGACAGTATGCGAGGAGTATCCCATCTTATTGAACATATGATGTTTAAGGGAACTCTTAACAGAAGTCCGAAAGATATCGCAAGCGAGTTTGATCGCATCGGTGGTTGTTTAAATGCTTTTACCGCAAAAGATTACTGCTGTTATTATGCGCGAGTTGTGAAAGACAAGTTTGAAGTTGCAATTGATGTGCTTGCTGACATGCTTATAAATTCTCAGTTTGTTAATGAGGAGTTGGAGCGGGAGCGCAAAGTTATTCTTGAAGAGATCAAGATGTATGAGGATTCTCCCGATGAAATAATTCATGAGTTGCTTGGCCAAAATATTTGGAAAAACTCAAGATTGGGGAATCCAATACTGGGGACTTCTAATACGGTCAGCAGTATGACTCGCAACGATGTTTTTGAGTTTTTTAAGAATCAATATGTCGCGGAAAATTTATTGATTTGCATTGCCGGCAATTTTGATCAGCAGAACCTGAAGAAAATGCTGAGCGAAAAACTGTCTTTGATGCGAAAAGGTTCTTTTAACAGCGATTTTTTTGATTTTGATACAATGGCTCATTCTTCTGTTTATATTAAAGAAATTGAGCAGGTTCATTTGACTTTAGGCACGGAGGGGTTAGCTTTTTCAGATGAGAGAAGATTTCCTTTGACTATTTTGAATGCTGCTTTTGGCGGCGGAATGAGCAGTAGATTGTTTCAAGAGATCAGAGAAAAAAGAGGTATGGCCTACACTGTATATTCATACCACACATCATTTAAAAACACCGGGTTGTTTGGCATATATGCGGGAACATCGATGGAGCACTTAGCTCATGTTCTTGAATTGTTTTATTCAGAAATTCAAAATATTGCAGAGAACGGGTTAACAGATTCGGAATTAGATGACACGCGCGAACAGATAAAAGGCACTGTAATGCTTTCGCTTGAAAGTACAACGAACAGAATGAATCGCCTTTCTGCTAATTTTTTATACGACACAGAAGTAAAAACTCCTGAAGAAGCGATAAAGCCGTATTTGGCAGTAAATTCTCAACAAATAAAAGATATTGCCAAGCAAATACTTGATGAAAAGAAAATGGCTATAACAATGATTGCTCCGACTCAAAACGCTGTTGATATTTTAAAAAAATCACCATTTTCTCAGCGCGAACTTACAGTGGGAAAACTGGGTGCAAATGTTCTTCGGTAATAAGATATAAGTCTTATAGAAAGGCAGTAAAAATGGATTACAAAAGTCGTATTAAAATGTTGCGAGATCAGTTTACTTCAAATTACAATGCAATGTTGGTTACGAACCTTGCGAATATTCGTTATTTATGCGGTTATTCCGGTTCAAACGGAACATTATTGATAACAAAGCGAAAGGCACTTTTTTTTACGGATTTCAGATATGAGGAACAAAGCAAAAAAGAAGTGGGCGACGCGGCTGAAATAGTTGTTATTCAAAGAAATGCTCAGAAAACGATTTATGACAGAATCAAAAAACTTGGCATAAAAGCGCTTGCAATCGAAAAGTCATTACCTCTGGGAAAATTTCTTGATTTATCTAAAAATTATTCAGGGGAGTTGGTTCCGACCGAAGGACTCGTAGAATCATTAAGACAAATAAAGGAAAAAGAAGAAGAAACTTTTTTGAAGAAGGCTTTTAGTATTGCAGACAATGCTTTTGCCGAATTGATGAAAGTTATTAAGCCCGGGCTGACGGAAGTGGAAGTTGCCGCAAAACTTGAATTTTTAATGAAGTCGCAAGGCTCTTCAATGCCGAGTTTTGATACTATAATCGCTTCGGGGCCAAATTCTGCTTGTCCTCATCATCAACCGACTGACAGAGTTTTGAAAAAAGGTGAAATGGTTAAAATCGATTTTGGAGCCACCTACAAGGGTTATCATTCAGATATGACCAGAACGGTTTTTTTGGGTAAAGCAAGCAAGCAATTCAAGAAAATTTATGAAATCGTATTTGAGGCTCAGAGCAAAGCGATCGCATTTGCAAAAATAGGTGTTAAATGTTCAGATGTAGACGCTGTTGCGAGAGAAGTTATCGCAAAAGCCGGTTACGGTGAAAATTTTGGGCATGGGCTAGGGCATTCATTAGGTTTGGATATACATGAATCGCCGTCATTGTCTGCTTCATGCAGCGATATTATAAAAGAAAACCACATATTTACTTTTGAGCCCGGAATATATTTGCCGGGTTGGGGCGGAATAAGAATCGAAGACGTTTATATGATAAAAAAGAGCAAGCTTGTCAGGTATACAAATACGCCTAACGAGTTGCTTGAGATTAGCTGCTAAGCTTGTCCATTACGTAGTGGACAACCATAATCGGACTGTTGTCTTTTACAATTATGGCTTCTAATACGGGAAAATAGTTGCTTCCGCCTCTGAAACCGGTGTTTATTGAGGCGGGAGAGCTGTGTTCAGAGCTTGTTTCAATTAGCCGGCCGCCTTTTTGATATTCGTATATCTTTATTCTGTATTTCACGGTCGCGCCTTCGGGAACATTTATAAGTTTTCCTGATGTTACAGATATGGTTGTAAATGCCGTGTCTGATATTATGTCATAACGAGGGCTCGAAGAAAAGTTTGGGGCATTATTCGGCCAGCTGATATTTTTTTCAATCGGTGCGGGGGTTTCTGCGGCTATTGTGTAAGAAAGCTTGTAAAGACCGTGTGAGGCGTTTTCGTCAATAAAACATCTTGTTTCTGCTATTCTGTAGTTTGATGAAGCGCTTGGGCGCAATGTTCCGCCATTTATTTTTTCGCCGTTGGGAAAGCTTAGATATCCGGAAGCATTGTCGCGATTAATTGAAGCAACGATAATTTTTTCGGCTCCTGAGCCGCTTATGTAGGAAAACCCAGGGCAAAACATAATATTCAATTCATCGTTATTACTGTTTTTGCTGCTACAGCCCAAACAGATAAAAACGCCAAAGGATATTAAGGTTAATAGTATCATTTTATGTATGTTCATATTAGTCTCCTGACTGTGGTGAATTATAAGCTTTAATTTTATCTAAAATCAAGCGTTTTGAGATTCTTAGCAAAAATAAGAAAAAATGAAATTAGTATCTGTTTTTGTGGTAAAATGCTTAAAATAAGGTTATCATCGTTGCATAAAACAAATAGCTGAGGTTCGCATGAAAATATTAGTGACGGGGGCAGCCGGTTTTATCGGCTTTTCTGTAAGTAAAAGATTGGCAGAACAAGACATAGAGGTTGTTGGATACGACAGCATAAATGACTACTATGATCCTAGGCTGAAATTCGACCGGCTTCAAGTGCTTAATGAGTTTAAAAATTTTACTTTTGTTCATGCCGATTTGTGTGATAACGAAAAACTTAACGAAACTTTTAGAGAGCATAAATTTGACAGAGTTATCAATTTAGCGGCGCAACCGGGTGTCAGATACAGTCTTCAAAATCCAAAGGCTTATGTAGACAGCAACGTCGTAGGGTTTTTAAATGTTTTGGAAGCGTGCCGAAATCACCGAATCGCGCATCTGGTATTTGCTTCTTCGAGCTCTGTTTACGGCTCAAACGAACAAATGCCATTTTCTGAACATCACAACACAGATCACCCGGTATCACTTTATGCTGCGACGAAAAAGGCAAATGAGCTAATGGCGCACGCCTATTCACATTTATACAATATCCCCGTAACGGGTCTTAGATTCTTTACCGTTTATGGCCCGTGGGGCAGACCCGATATGGCTCCGTTTTTGTTTACGAAAGCAATCTTAGAAGGTCAGCCCATTAAAGTCTTTAATAACGGTTTGTTAAAGCGAGACTTTACATATATCGACGACATTGTTGAAGGGGTTTTGCGAATAACAGAAACGATACCCGAACCAGGCTCCGATTATGACAAAAAAAATCCCGACCCCGCTTTTTCCCATGCTCCATATGTGATTTATAACATCGGCAACAACAAACCGGTTGAACTTATGCGATTCATCGAGATTCTCGAAGAAAAGACCGGAAAAGAGGCGGTTAAAGAGATGATGCCTATGCAGCCCGGAGACGTGCTTGCTACCTACGCCGACATAGACAGGCTGGCAAAATGCGCTGACTTTAGGCCGGACACGCCGCTTGAAATTGGTCTTGAAAGGTTTGTAGACTGGTTTAAGAAGTATTACGACAATTAACAGGAAGATTCGATGGAACCCAACAGTATTTTTGAAACATATTTAAAACAAATCGCCGCGAGGCTTACGGCAAAGGAGTTTGCCAACGCTCTTGATCTGTGCCGGGAGATGAAGGCCCGCCTTTACGCCAGTGCACCCGTTAACCCTGTAATGCTTGGCTGGCAGCGGTATTATCATTTTTTGTGCTTGGTTAAGCTGGACAAAGACGACGAGGCTCTTGATTTGTTTTTGGAAAAAGAGCCTCAGCCATACATTCTTGATCATACGCAAAGCAGTTTTATGACGTCTGTTTCTGCAGAGTTGGCTTGTGCACGAAAAGATGCGGTTCTTACTATGAAGCTTTCGCGGTTGGCCTGGGCCATGTCATTTCACACGCAAGATCTGATTTTGAGGATTCAAAAGGCTCAGAATGCGTGTATCTATTTTGAGCGACTAGAGATGAACCGCCTTAATTTTGGGTTTGCGAGGTTTTTGACCGGTTTTGGGCGCAGCAATGAGGTTCCTGTTTTGTATTTGCAGGGATTGGAATGCCTTGCTGCGAATTATCGGCAGTCAGCAAGCCTTACCATTGCGGCGATTTTGCTTAATTCGGCGCCGCACGTTGCGGAAATGCTGGAAAACCCGCCGGATGAAATAGATAAGTCAAGAATATCGGAATTAGTTGAACGCATAAATAGGTTGCCGACAGTGATCAGCGTTTCGGGTGAATTCGAAAACGCGTTAAAACTTCTTGAAGACAATTCGCTCAGCGAGCTGAATGATTTAATAAAAAAGCACCCGCTTTTGGTTAATGAAAACACTGACGATGGCGAAACTTTGCTGTTTAAGGCAATAGAGCAGAGCAACCTCAGCGCTGTGCAGATGCTTGTTGAAGCTGACTCAGATGTGCACAGATGTGAAAACAACAAGGGGTATTCGCCGCTTTTAACGGCGGTTGAAATCGGAAACACCGAAATTGTTAAGGTTTTGCTCGATATAGGCGCTGACCCGGAGGCGAAAGACAACAATGGGGAGTCTTCGCTTATTAAAGCGGTTATCGACGAGCGTTTTGATGTTGTTTCTTTGTTGTTGGAATACGGAGTAATCTTGAATCGGCGCGACGACAGGGGCTATACGTCTCTTATGCACGCTACAGCTATGGGCGATGTGAAAACCGTTAAAGTATTGATTAGCGCCGGGGCGGACGCGGCGCTTAAGAGTACGGCGGGTGAAACTCTTCTCGATATTGCTCAAAAGTCGGAAAATGAAGAGTTGATTACTATGTATACGCAGTTTTTGAAAGTAATCGATCAAATAACGCCAAAATCAGAATGAAATTTGCGTGCCATTTCGAGTAATGCGTGCATTTTGCCGCGCATTACCGGTGCGGGCGGGAGTGATTCAATAAAAAACTTGCCGTAGCTTTTGGTGATAAGGCGCCTGTCGAGTATCCAGACGGTGCCGCGGTCGGTTTTTGTTCTGATTAATCTGCCGAAGCCCTGTTTTAGTTTTAAAGCGGCGATGGGCATTTGGTATTCGTTGAACGCGTTTTTGCCCGATGCTTTTAAACGTTCGTTGCGGGCTTCTAAGACGGGGTCGCTTGGCGAAGCGAAGGGCAGCTTTACAATTATGAGGTTGCGAAGTGCTGACCCGGGTACGTCTACCCCTTCCCAAAAACTGTCGGTGGCGAATAAAACAGCGTTGCCGTCTTCTTTAAATAGGTCTAGAAGGTGGTGGCGTTCTAAGTCGCCTTGTTTGTAGCAGTCGAATCCGTATTCGAACAAGGTTTGTGAAGTGTTTTTGTAAAGTTGATTCAGGTGCACATAGGAAGTGCACAAAACCAGTGCACCGCCTTTAGAGGCTAAGATCATTTCGATCAGGGGAGTGGTGATATATTCGGCGAAAAGCGGGTCAGAGGGGTCGGGCAGGTCGGTTGGCACAAAGAGTCGGGTTTGGTTTTCGTATGAAAAGGGCGAGGCGAATCGACCTTCGAGGGGTTTGGTTTCTAATTCGTCGCTGTCGAGTCCCAGCCGGTTTTTAATAAAGTTAAAATTGTGCGCTGTGGAAAGGGTGCCCGAAACAAGCACCGCGCAGGGAATTTTGCTAAAACAATATTCAACCATGGGCTTTGAAACTTCGATCGGCATGGATTGAAAGCTTGTGAAAATTCCGGATCTGCGAACGGTTGTGGTGAAAAAGTGAACGAAAGGGTCGTTCCCGTCGTGAACCGCACCAAACAATGTATTTATGGCGATACAAATTTCTTCTAAGCGCGCAGAATACATGGTTAGCTCTGTCAGAGGGATATCGAATCTGATTTTTTCGGAGTCTTCTTCGGGAGCGCCGTTACCCACTTTTTTGCAAAGAGTTTTGAGGCGGCTTCCTAGTCTTTTGGACTCATCGCGCAGCCTGAAAGCTTTTGTTTTTATTATTTCGTAGTTTTGAGAGTTGGCTTCTTTTTGTCCGATTCTGAGGCGGTATTCTCCTTGTTTTGGGGGGTCGTCAGTGACTAAGGATCTTGCGATTGTATCGAACAAATCTTTGCTTATTTCGCCTATTTCGACTCTGGCAGGGATTATTACTTCGTTGATGTCCTGCAGAATTTTGGCGCGGTCTTCGGCTTGGTAATTGCCGTGTCCAAAGGCCAGCAGGCCGTATATTACAGACACTGCGCCAAGTTCGCGGCGTCCTTTTTTAACGTAAATTTTGTTTAAGAGGCGTTGAATACCCAGTGAGGCGGTTCTGAATCCAAAGTGTTTTGTGGCGGTTTCTTCTAAGTTATGCGCTTCGTCTAAGATGAAGCATTTGCAGGCGGGAATAACGGCGGTCTGGCTGTATTCTTTGGTGTTTGCGCGCAAAGCTAAGTCAGAGAAAAGCAAATGATGATTAACAATCAGTAATTGGGCATCAGCCGCCGCGCGTCTTGCTGTATAAAAGAAACATTCGTCATATTGTGTGCACCGAATTCCGGGGCAGCTGTCTTTGTCGCAACAGAGTTTTTCCCATAAAGAATCGGGGGGCACCCAGTTTAAATCGCTTAAAGAGCCGTCGTTGGTTGTGTCGGCCCAGTTTACAAGTCGATTGAAAGCGTCGAATTCGTTGGCTTCAAGTAAAAATTCGGTTCCGTCGGAGGCGATTGCTTCTTTTGTTTTACGAATGCAAATGTAGTTTTGGCGGCCCTTTAGGAGTCTGTATTGAAAATCGAAAGGCAGAACTTTTGCTAAGAAAGGGAGGTCTTTATTGATAAGCTGGTGTTGGAGGTTTATGGTGTTTGTGGAGATTGCCACTCTGCAATTATTTTTAATTGCGTAATGTATAGAGGGGATCAGGTAAGCCATGCTTTTCCCGATTCCTGTTTCTCCTTCGAGTATTGCGTGGCAGGAAGAGTTGAGGGCTTCTGTAATTTTAGCCATCATGTCTTTTTGGCCTTTGCGTTCTTCGAAGTTAGGGAGTTTTGCGGCGATTGCGCCGTCTTTTGAGATGAATGAAAGCATTTCGTCGGTGTCGATATTTTGGGGTTCGGGTGGAATGTAGGGTTCGACTACGACGTACATGGCAGAGCAGGCGTTATTGTGTATGGCAAATCCGATTCCGGATTTCCCGCAGATGCTTGCGATGTGCATATCGGCTTCGGAAGGGTAGAGGGTTCCGCTTGGGTGATTGTGCAGAAGGACATCGCCGGGGCGCAGACTTTGAATAACTGCAGGCGCCGAATTCTCATTTCCCCTTGCTAAAATGCGCGAAAAACCCCACACATTGTCATCGCCGACGGTGACGGCAGACAGAACTTCCGAACCTCCGGCGTCTTCGATTGCGTTTTTGATGTATAAAATATCGTCCGGCGACAATCTTGTGTTTGTCAATATTTCGGATTTTTTTTTGGCTTTTGCTTTCATTTGGGCATTTTATGTTTTCAGCGTCGCAAAGTCAATAGGTTCAAAAAATAGCTTGACCCGAGTGGCTCAGATGACAGATAATATGAACATTGACTTTTTACAAGGAGAAATTTCATGGCTAAACTAGTTGGTAACGTATTGATCGCGCAGGGGGGCGGGCCGACCGCTGTAATAAATCAGAGTCTTGTCGGTGCTGTTCTTGAATCAAGAAAGTTTCCTGAAGTTGACCGTGTTTACGGTGCCCTTCACGGTGTAAGAGGCATTATCGAAGAAGATTTTATTGATTTAACCCAAGCAACCACTCACAATCTCGAGAAAGTTGCTTGCACACCAAGTTCTGCGTTGCTTTCGACACGCGACAAGCCCGACGCGGACTATTGCGAAAAAATATTTAAAGTATGCATGAAGCATAATGTCAGATATTTCTTTTATAATGGCGGGAACGACAGCGCCGACGCGGTAAGAATCGTTAACGAAAACGCTGCTTCTGCGGGTTACGAACTGCGCTGCATTCACATTCCGAAAACCATCGACAATGACTTGCGCGTTACCGACCATTGCCCCGGCTACGGTTCAGCCGCGAAGTTTGTTGCTTCTGCTTTTGCGGGTATTAACTTAGACAACAGAGCCTTGCCCGGCGTTTATATCGGCGTTGTAATGGGCCGCAATGCGGGCTTTTTGACCGCCGCTTCGACTTTTGCGAAAAAATACGAAGACGACGGCCCGCACCTGATTTATGTTCCTGAGAGAGCTTTTGATTCAGAGAGCTTCTTAAAAGATGTGGACGAAGTCTACAATCGTTTCGGACGCTGTATTATAGCTGTTTCAGAAGGTATTGTAGATTCTAAGGGTCAGCCGATTATCACTTCGCTTATAGGCGATTCTGAAAAAGACGCTCATGGCAACGTTCAGCTTTCCGGTACAGGCGCTCTTGGCGACGCTCTCGGCAAGGTAATAAAAGATAAGCTCAAAATCAAGCGTGTTCGTTCTGACACCTTTGGTTATTTGCAGCGCAGCTTTTTGGGCGTAGTATCTGAAGTTGACCAGGCGGAAGCCCGTGAAGTCGGGGAAAAGGCCGCGCAGTTTGCTCTTTGGAACAATGTTGACGGTTCTGTCGCTATCAGAAGAACCGGCGATTATTCGGTTGATTACTTCTTGACTCCGCTTGCCAGCGTAGCGAGAGAGACAAAATCAATGCCTCGCACGTTTATCAACGAAGCGGGCAATGATGTAACCGAAGATTTTAAAAATTACGCACGTCCTCTGCTCGGCACTATGTGCGAGTATGAAAGATTACAATGCCCGAAAGTTCCTAAAAAGTGAAAGACACAAAAACTGTAAAAAAAATAGTCAGTATAGTGGAAGGTCTGGCCCTCAACGGCCGGGCCTTTATTAACGCAGACGGGTGCGAGCTTTGGTTGAACGGCTTTTTGCCCGGCGATAAAATTGAAGTCGGTTTAAACGAAAAGGGTCACATTGTTGAGGCCGAGTTGTTGGAAGCTTCTCCGAATCGTGTTAAGCCGGACTGCTTTTATCATGGTCCCTGCGGGGGCTGTGACCTGTTGGAGCTTTCTGAGAAAGCGCGCAAAAAGGAAAAGCAGAAAATGATTGATCGCGCTTTGGCGGGTATTACCGACGGCCATAAGGCCAAGGTCCACCCTTTTATGGGGTCAAGAGAGATCATTCATTACATGCCTCGCGTAAGACTCCATCAAAGCAGAAGTTACGAAGAACGCGCTTCGGGCTTTTTGGCGTCAGAAGCTTTTGCGGGGAAGGTTCCGGGTGGTGTTGTTCCGGTCACGAGCTGCGCTCTTCTGATGCCGACTTTAAGTCGAAGGCTTGTAGCGGCTCGCAAAATCTTGGATCAGGTTCCCATCTTTTTGGAAAGCCTGAATCTTATGTCGTCTTCTTCTTTGCAGGCTGACAGGGTCGTGGGACATGCAGTTCTGATGAAGGGCAAGTCGACGGGGCCGTTCTACAAAGATTTGGTTAAAATAATGCGTTCAGCGAATTTAAAGGGTTTGACTGTGGCGAGTGCTGACGGCAAAATCAAAGAAGTGTTAGAAATACCGACTGTAACGGGGCTCATTGCACCGGATGTTGATGGCGGCCCCTACGAATCGGAAGCTTCATTTTTTGTTCAGGGCAACATTTGCCAAAACCCGCTGTTGGTTAGGAAGGTTGTGGAGTTCTGCTCTCCCGAAGAGGGTAAACGGATAGTTGAGGGCTTTGCCGGTGCCGGCAACTTCACTTTAGCGTTAGGTGCCGCCGGTGCTAAGGTTGAGGCGGTCGAGTCTCACCCGGGCGCAGTCAGGGCAGGCATAAAAAACATTCACAAAGGCGGCTTATCGGGCCGCGTAAGCTTAGTTGAAGGCGATGCTATTAAAATGCTGCCTGAATTTGAGCCTAACCCCGATGTGTTGCTTTTGGATCCGCCTCGAACCGGCACCCCCGGCATCGGCCGAATACTCTCGAAACTTGCGCCGAAAAAGGTTGTTTGCGTCTTCTGCGATCTTGAATCGGCAGTGAAGGACACCAACGCGATGATCAGGGCGGGCTACCGCTTCACCGACGTGCAGGGTATAGACTTGTATCCGC
>Ga0265293_10003482_pt1 | contig 29182 bp, 30 predicted proteins | sample Munlanlewell138R_FD_192505 | JGI IMG/M metagenome (GOLD analysis project Ga0265293, IMG submission 192505) | Leachate microbial communities from a municipal landfill in Southern Ontario, Canada - Leachate well 138R | ecosystem: Engineered > Solid waste > Landfill > Unclassified | place: Canada... | reverse complement strand
GACCTCCAGCGTCTCGGTGGCGGCCGTGAAGTCGGCGACGGAGCCGTAGTGGAGGAGCTTCCCCGCATCGATCACGATGAGCTGGTCGCACGTCCGCTCGATCTCGCCGAGCAGGTGCGTGGCCATGACGATGGTGATCCCCATCTGGTGCCCCGTGCGGCGGATCAGGTCGAGCATGTCGTCCCGGCCCGCGGGGTCGAGGCCGTTCGTGGGCTCGTCGAGGAACACGAGCTTCGGGTCATGCACCAGCGCCTGCGCGAGCTTCGCGCGCTGCTTCATGCCCGTGGAGTACCCGGCGATCGGGCGGTAGCGCGCCTCGAACAGCCCGGCGTGGCGGAGCGCCTCGGACGCCCGCTCGCGCGAGGCGCTGGTCGGCAGGCCGCTGATCTGCGCCATGTGCGCGACGAACTCGGTCGCATTCACCTCGGGAGGCAGGCAGTCGTGCTCGGGCATGTAGCCGACGTACTGGCGGAGCTGCAGCCCCTGCGTCCGGATGTCGAACCCGAGCACGTTCGCGTTGCCATCAGTCGGCTGGATGAGGCCCAGGAGCAGCTTGATCAGCGTGCTCTTCCCCGCCCCGTTCGCGCCGACCAGCCCCACGATCCCCGGCTCGATCGCCAGCGTGAGCTCGTCCAGCGCGCGGACCGAGGGGTAGTGCTTCGTGAGGGCGTCTGTCTCGAAGACTGGCATCTGTGCAGACTACTCCCCGGACCATTCGAAGGGTTCACCGGCGCCTCACGGCTCGGACAGGATAGCAGTCACTGAGCTGCTGCAAAGTTCTCTGTGGAACAGAGTTTCCCGGGACTCCTCCCATCTGACTCCCCTCTCCCGGTTTCGGGAGAGGGGCAGGGGGTGAGGGCCCTTCCGGCACCCGCACTCCCTCGCCGAGAGCCTTCTCTGCGGGAAGGTGGGGGGGGTGAGGGGGAGGTCGGAGTCGGGGCGCAGCCGGAAGCGTCGGGAGGGCAGAGCCGGTGATCCTCGGTACGAGAAGGACCCGCCTCGCGGCGGGTCCTTCGTCTGTCGAACCTCGAGCGGTCGCGGGCTAGCCGCGCGGTAGGCCGAGGCCGCGGGTGGCGATGATGTTCCGCTGGATCTCCGAGGTACCGGCGGCGATCGTCGAGGAGACGCTCACGAGGTACTGGTTGGTCAGCTTGGACTTCATCGGCGCGCGCTGGTCCGCCGAGTCGTGGATCTGGCCGTAGAGGCCGAAGACCCGCGTCCCGGTGAGGGCGATCTTCTGGTTCATCTCCGAGTTGAACAGCTTGGAGACAGACGCCTCGTAGTTCGGGATCAGGCCGCGGTCCTGCATCGAGATGATGCGGAACGAGAAGTTGAACATCACGTCCGTCTCGATGTAGCGGTCCGCCACGTTCAGGCGGTTCTGGGCGTAGCCCGGAGCGCGCTGCTTTCCCTCGCTGGTCTTCAGGTACTCACGCAGGTCGTCCAGCGTGCGTCGGGACGAGACGGCGCCGGTGATGTTGGACCGCTCGAAGTCGAGCAGCGTCATGCCGACGTACCAGCCCCGGTTCTCGTCGCCCACGCGGTTGCTCGCCGGCACCCGGACGTCCTCGAAGAACGTCTCGTTGAAGTGGTGCCGGCCGCTCATGTCGATCAGCGGGCGGATCGAGATGCCCGGCGTGTGCTTGTCCATCAGGAGGAAGGAGATGCCTCGGTGCTTCGGGGCGTCCGGGTCCGTCCGGGCGAGCACGTAGAGCCAGTCCGCGAGGTGGGCGAGCGACGTCCAGATCTTCTGGCCGTTGATCACGTAGTCGTCGCCGTCACGGATGGCGCGCGTCTGGAGGGACGCGAGGTCAGAGCCGGCACCCGGCTCGGAGTATCCCTGCCGCCAGTCCACCTCGCCCGAGAGGATCTTGGGCAGGTGCTCCGCCTTCTGCTCCTCCGTGCCGTGCACGATGAGCGTGGGGCCGAGCTGGGAGACGCCCTGGCCACCCACGGAGGGCGCATCCGCGCGGGCCATCTCCATCTTGAAGATGAACTGCTCCATCGGGCTCAGGCCCGCTCCGCCGTACTCCTTCGGCCAGTGCGGGGCGACCCAGCCCTCCTGCGCGAGGGACTCCGTCCACTTCCGCGCGTCCTCGCGGCGGCCGGCGTCCTCGTTGTTGCGGTCGCGCTCCCAGTCGCCCTCGCCCGCCTTGTAGCGGTCCGGCATCTGGTCGATGACGCCCTGCACCTTGGTGCGGAAGGCGGCCTGTTCGGCGCTGTCGCTCCAGTCCATCGTTGCCCCCTCATCACTCACCGCCGCCCGCCCGAGGGCGTCCCAGCCGGGATCCACGGGAGGAGGGCGCTCGATTTCGGCGCGCGCAGTCTACGCCTACAAATGTAATGACGGGCGAAACCAACGGTGGTGTTCTGGTGCGGAGCACCCCGCGCTCAGCCGCGCCGCCCCCACGCCCGGTGCGACACGACCCCACCGAGGACCCCCGACCCCACCGCGATCAGCAGCGTCCACGCCGTGATGTCCGGCCCGTCAGCGGTGACCGCGGCGGCGGCCGCGACCGGCTCGCGGTCGTCCTCGGGCGGGCCGTCCACCACCTCTCCCGTCGAAGTCGACGGCGTCAGGAGCGGTGCGTGCACACCGGGCGAGGGTGTCCCGACGCCCGCGCCGAGGATCTCGCCACTCCCGTCGAACCAGCGCTGCACTGACTCGCCGGCCTCGGGCAGGAGGTCGGTCCCACTGCCCCACTCGACGGTGTCGACCACGACGCCGGCGGCGTCCACGAGCTCAAGCCGGTCGGCTTCGTTCCCGAGTCCGTTGCCGATCGGACCGTCGAGGCGCGCGTCCGCGTCCACCTCGGCGAGCGCGCCCGCGAGGACCACGCTCGCACCCGGCGCCACCGCGAGCGCGGAGAGCGCCGTGGCGCCGTCTGCGTCGCGCAGCACCATCCCCCCGAGGTCCACCACAGCCCCGCCGAGGTTCGTCAGTTCCACCCACTCGTACTCGGCGTCGCGCCCGGGCTGCACCGCGTCCGCGAGGACCTCGGTGATGCGAAGCGCGTCCTGGCCCTCGGCGCTCGCGACGACCGAGGGCGCAACGGGCGCGGGCGTCCTCGGCGGTGCCGTGCGAGTGCCGCCCGCGGGAGGGGTCGCGGGGGGCGTCGCGGCCGCGAGCGCCGCCGGCGTGGCGACCGGCGTCGGCGTCGCGGTGGGCGCCGCCGGGGGAGCGGTCTCCTCGAACGTCACGTCGTCGACGGCGAGCGCGGCCCCCGAGACGCTGGACGGCTGGACGAGCACGCGGACCTTCGCGCTCCTCGCCCCGGCGGGCGCCTGCACGGCGCCCGTGCTCACCGTTGTCCCCGACGCCACCACGATCGCGAGGCCGTTGCCGCCCACCACCTCGGAGTCGTCGGTCGCCATCTGGCTCCCGCTCGCGTCGGTCGAGGCGTACCAGGCGACGCGCACCCAGCCGGCGCGGACGCCCTCGACCGGTGCGAGGAGCGCGCTGGCCTCGTACCAGCGGCCCGGTGTGACCGTGACCGCCTGCTCCATCCACGCGGTGGAGGCGCCATCGGCGTGCAGCAGCAGCGAGCCGCCCGGCCCCGCATCCACCCACCCGCGCGAGGCTTTCCACCCGGCATCGCCATCCTCGAACGACGCGTTGCGCAGTACCGGGCCGATCGGCATCGCTGGCGGGGTCGGCGACGCCGTACGGGCCGGCGTCGCGCTCGTCCTCGGGGTGGCGGTGGCCCTCGGCGTTGCGGTGGGAGTCGGCTCGGGGGACGGCTGCACGGTGGGCGTCACTGCGGGCGCCGCGCCGACCTGGGTGATGGTCACGCCGTCGATGAGGAACGACGCGCCGGGCGCGTCGACGCTCGCCTCCACGACGACGCGGACGTGCATGCTGCCCGCCGGGGCGACGGCCTCGAAGGTCAGTGGCCGGAACCCCGGCGCGTCCGAGGAGATCGCCGCCGGCGGGACAGCCAACTCACCCGCGCTGCCACCCTGCGCGTCGAGGAACTCGATCCTCGCGGTGAGCGTCTCCACCCGCGGGTCGTTCTCGAGCACACCCAGGTCGAGGCGATACGAGGCGCCGGGCGTGACCGTCCCGCCGTGCCACCACTGGCTCTCGGCAGCGACCCACCCCGCCTGCTTCGCCGTCACGCGCGCGGCATCGCCCTCAGCCGTGAGCTGGGCGCGGACGCCCGACCACCCGGAGACGCCGTCCGCGAAGTCTCCGTTCGCGACGAGCGGCGTCTGCGCGGCGACGGAGGACGCGAACGCGAACAGGCCCACCGCTCCGAGGATGAGCGCGGGCACGCGAGATCGGAGCGGACGCTGGGGAATCCCCGCCATGGCCGCGGCACGCTACCACACGTGAGCAGGCGAGCCCCTCGGGGAGCCCCCTCAGAACGTGAGGCTCAGAACTCGAGGCGAGCCATGTCTTCAGTGGCGCCGAGGGCGTCGCGGACGAAAGCGACGGCGGCATCCGCGTCGAACGGCTTGCAGGTGTAGAGCACGAGCGAGAAGAAGCGGGGGCCGGACCAGAAGTAGGCGGAGATGCCGCTGTCGATCAGCGGTACGAACGCATCCCAGCCGGCGTTCGCCTCGCGGCCCATCCCGGAGGCGGGCGCATACACCACCGGCTCGCCGTACGTGTGAAGTCCGAGGTGCGCCGCGAGGTCGAGGAGGAGCTGCCGGATGGACGGCTCGTCCACCTCGACGGTCCAGTAGCCCTCGACGAGGAGTCGCTGGCGCGTGATCTCGGGGGCGAGGTCGCGGTAGGGGGTGTTGCTCACGAGGGCGCTACTCGGGGCCTTACTGGAGCCGCGCGTCGCCCAGCGGTTCCCGCGGGACGTCGTCATCGACATTGATCATGTGACGCGCGAGGGGGCCAAGGCCGTTGAGGATCTCCGCGATCTCGCGCTCGCCGACACCAGCGGCGCGGAGGCCCTCGCCCATGTAGCGGAGCCAGAGGCCGGCCGCGCGCTGATCGATGACGAAGGGGAAGTGGCGCATGCGCAGACGGGGGTGCCCGTACTTCATCGAGTAGCGCGCCTCGCCGCCGAGCCACTGCTCGAGGAACTCGGCCTGCTTCAGGCGGCCCGGTGCCATGTCCTCCGGGAACATCGGGCGCAGGTATGGGTCCGCCTCGACACGGGCGTAGAACTCGTCGACCACCCGTTCGAGGCCCTCGCGACCGCCGATGCGCTCCCAGAGGTCGGGCTGGCGGGTCGCGGGGACGCGCGGGGGTGGCGGAGCCTGGGGCGCCGGCGCGGTCTGCGGCTGCGTCGCCTGGGGCTGGATCGGAACTGGCGCCTCGCGAGCGGCCTCAGGCCGAGGCGAAGGTTCCGGCTGGACCCAGATCAGGGGGAGGCCGTCCTCGGGCATCACACACCCTTCTGTTCGAACCCGCCGCACGAGGTCACCGGCAGGCGGGCGTACTTCGGGAAGCGCTCGTCCACGTCGTGGCGGGCGCAGCGCAGGAAGACGGAGCCGCGTCCGCTCTCGATCCGCTGGGCGTGGGTGCACGCGGCGCAGAGGCCGATGGGCGCACCGAGCCTGGATCCGAGTGGCGACGTGGTCACTCATCCAGTGTACGGAGGGAACGGGCAGCGTACGGAGGAGCGGGGCACGGAGGCGGTCACCGGGGAGTCTGGCGGACCTCGACGCGCGGGGGCTTCGGAGGTGCGCGGAACCTCGCAGGAGTGGTGCGTTTCGCCCAGTTTCGACGCGGTAGCGCCGGGGCGCTACGCTCACTCTGGCGGGTGGGGTCTGGAGTCTTTGTCGAATGTTCGGACGCGTCACGCGCCGAGCAGCCTCCCCCGTCATCGCGCTGCTTACGGTCCTCACCATCTTCGCCCCCTTCGGGACGCCTGCTGCTGCGCAGCAGCCCGCGCCGACGGAGGGCACCCAGGCCCAGGTCACGGGTACTCCGCTGACCCCGGGCACCACCGCGCAGGTACGCACCCTGGATGGCTCCTGCCTCCGGCTGCGCGCCAATCCCGGCCTCTCCGCCGACCGCCTGACCTGTGTCCCGGACGGCCTGACCGTCCTCGTCATGCCTGCCACGCAGGAGGCGGACGGCTACCGCTGGCAGCTCGTGGAGTGGCGAGGCCAGAGCGGGTGGGCCGCGGACGAGTTCCTCCGCACCTACACCGGCCCACCGATCACGGACTCCTGCCAGGCCTCCACGATCTCGCCCGGGATCACCGGCCAGGTGCCCTCGAACGGTGGGTTCGGCCTCGTGGTGTGGGGTGGCGGCACGATCGCGGGGCTGGAGACGACCGCCCTCGCCGAGGACTGCGTACTGACCGCTGTGTGGGCGTCGCGCCCGGACGGCGGCTTCGTCTCCTACAACTTCTCCGTCCCGGACTTCGTCAACGACGAGTGGCGCAACATCCTCCCCGAGATCATGGACGCGGGGACGCCGCTGCTGATCGTGTGCGACCCACCGGGCGCCGCGATCACCACGCGCGCGCTCCCGCTGCCCGCCGCCACCGGCGCCGCGCCGATCCAGACCGGCTCCGCGCCCGCACCGACGTTCGACGCTCGGGCTGCCGTCGTCATCGACGAGGCGTCCGGCCAGGTGCTCTACGAGTACAACGCACACACGCCGATGCCCCAGGCGAGCCTCACGAAGATCGCGACGGCGATCCTCGCGCTGGAGGGCGCCCCGGTGGACAACTGGGTGCCGGTGAACGACGTGGACTACCGGCAGATGCCGGGCTCCAGCGTGATGGGCGTGATCCCCGGCGACTGCTTCCGGCTGCGCGACCTGGTCTACGGGTTGATGTTGCCTTCCGGCAACGACGCCGCCCTCGCGATCGCGCGGTACCAGGCTGGATCCGACGAGGCGTTCGTCCACGAGATGAACACGCTGATGGACCGCCTGGGCCTGACCGAGACGAACTTCACGGACCCGCATGGCCTGGGCAGCGAGCTGCACCACTCGTCCGCATACGACATCGCGATGATGTCGCGGTACGCGATGACGCAGATCCCCCTGTTCCGCACGATCGTCGACACAACGAGCTGGCAGACCGGCGGCCAGCGGCGGATCACGATGCGCAACGTGAACTCGTTCCTGACGCAGATCGAGGGCGCGGACGGCGTAAAGACCGGGTACACGGAGGAAGCGGGGCGCACGCTCTCCGCCTCGGCGACCCGGAACGGGCACCGCCTGTACGCGGTCATCCTCAACGACAACAACCGGTACGCTACCGCCGGAGCGCTCATCGACTGGGCGTTCGAGAACTACACCTGGCAGTGACCCGGTAGGCCGCCGCCGCAGTAGCACCCGGAGCCACCGCTGAGGATCCCCGGCCGCCGACGCACGAAGTCGTTCCGCGGCTGGGGCCGCCTCTCGCCCGCACGCGCCGCGGTCACCCGCCCCGCCGACGAGGCGCACGTGCCGTCGGCGCTCGCCCCGTCCGAGGCCACCCACTCCGAGGCCACCCCGTCGGCCCTCATCTCCCGAGGGCTGGGACGCTCCTACGGCGACGCGGCACAGATCGAGGGCGGCACGATCCTCGATGCCACCGCGCTCCGCGCGATCGGCCCGATCCACGTGAGTGACGAGCACGCGACGATCGACGTCGGCGCGGGGGTGTCGCTCGGTGACCTCGCGCGGCGCGTGGCGGCACAGGGGTGGCTCCCGCCGGTGCTGCCGGGCACGCGTCACGTCACGGTGGGCGGGGCCATCGCCGCTGACGTCCACGGCAAGGACCACCACCAGCGGGGCGGCTTCGGGCGCACCGTCGCCTCGTTCAGCCTCGTGACCGCCGAGGGACTCCAGCGCCCCGTGAGCCGGGAGGACGACCGCGGGCTGTTCGAGGCGACCGTCGGCGGGATGGGCCTGACCGGCGTGATCACCTCGGCGCGGCTCGAGGTGGAACGTCTGCCGTCGGGCGTCGTCGAGGTGGAGACCGCTCGCACGCGCGACCTCCACGAGACCATGGCCCGCCTCACCGAGGGCGACCAAGACCACCGCTACTCCGTCGCGTGGATCGACCTCGCAACGCCGGCACATCGCGGGCGCGGCGTCGTCCAGCTCGGCAACCTCGCGCTTCCCCTTGGAGGGCCACTGGAACTGGACGAGGCGCAGCGCCGTCCTCGCTACCAGCCGGGGCGAGCGCTGCCGGTGCCGCGCGTGCCGGGCCGGCGGGGCACCGTGCGGACGCCGATCGTGCGGTCGTTCAACCTGGCGTACTGGCGACGACCTCGGAAGCGTCACGCGCTGGTGCCGCTGCCCTCGTTCTTCCATCCGCTTGATGCGCTCGCCGGATGGCCGAGGCTGTACGGCGCGTCGGGGTTCCTCCAGTACCAGTGCGTCCTCCCGGACGGACAGGAGTCCGTCCTCGCCGCGCTCGCCGAGGCGTTCGCGAACGGGCCAGCGACGCCGGCGCTTGCGGTCCTCAAGCGGCTCGGGGCGCAGGGGGAGGGGATGCTCTCGTTCCCGCTCGAGGGCTGGACGCTCGCGGTGGACCTCCCGGTGGACGACGCGGAAACGTACCTCATGCTCGACCACGTGGACGAGGTGGTGGCGGAAGCCGGGGGGCGCGTCTACCTCGCGAAGGACGCCCGTCTGAGGCCGGACGTGCTGGCTGCGATGTACCCGCGGCTCGCGGAATGGCGGGCAGTGAAGGAGCGCGTGGACCCGGAGGGGCGTTTCCGCTCCGACCTCGCCGAGCGGCTGGGCCTCGTGCCCCCGAGAGGTACGAGGGCTACACCGGGTGCGTGATTGGATCGCCCTCGCACGGCCCCGGCAGTGGTCGAAGAACCTGCTGCTCTACGCCGCCTTCCTGTTCACCGCGGGCGACGCGTGGACGTTCGAGGAGCCACGGGTCTGGTTACCGATGTTCCTCTCGGCCACCGTCGCGTTCCTCGCGTTCTGCCTGATGTCCTCCGCCGGATACCTGCTGAACGACGTCCGGGACGCCGCGCTCGACCGGGCCCATCCGAGGAAGCGCGACCGGCCGATCGCATCCGGGCGACTGGAGCCCTCTCGCGTCCGGCACGTCGCGGTCATCCTCGCCCTCGCCGCCTTCTTCGTCGGGGGTGCCCTCGGCGTCTGGTTCCTGCTCGCCCTGGCGAGCTATCTCACCGCGACCATCGCGTACACGTTCGCCCTCAAGCGGATCGCGCTCCTCGACGTGCTCACCGTCGCGGGGCTGTTCGCCCTCCGCGCGCTGGCGGGCGCCCTCGCAATCGATGTCGAGGCATCCCCGTGGATCATCGTCTGCACGTTCGCCGGTGCGCTGTTCGTCGCCGCCGTGAAGCGAGAGCAGGAGCGCTGGCTCCTCGGCGACGCCGCCGGTGCTCACCGCGAGACGCTCGAGGGCGAGGCGAGGTGGCCTCGATGGGTTACCGGCATCGCGGCGGTGGCGACGGCCGGGCTGTATCTCGCCTACGCGGCGACGGCACCGAACCTGCCCGCGAGCGGCTCGATGCTCGCGACGGTGCCGCTCGTGATCGCCGCGCTCTGGCGCTATCGCACCGTGGCGCGCGCCCGCCCAGACCGGGACGCCGAGGAGGTCGCGTTCCGCGATCCGGTCGTCCTCATGCTGGTCGTCGGGTTCGTGGCCCTCGCCGTGGCGCTGCTGCTGAAGGGCTAGTCGCCCTCCGGCTCTCGCGAGGGGCGGCGGTCCGCGATGATCCAGAGGTGGCGGTCCTGCGGTGATCGGCGCGTGTGGATGACGGGACGCCCGCCCTCCAGCCGAGGGCGCACGTAACCGTTCGTCTCCACGCGGTCGTCGCGGTCCAGTGGCTCGCCCTCCTCGTCGAGGATGGTCTCGACGGTGGTGCGCTCCCGGATCTCACCCGCGCGCAGGACGCCCTCCAACTCCCGGATCGCGGGGAGGTCGATGAAGACGCCGTCCGCGCCCCCACCTCGGAGGCCCGCGGCTGAGAGGGCACCGATCGCGCCGTCGCGCTTGTTGCCCAGCGCACGGAGGGAGACGTTCGCCTCGTTGGCGAAGGTCTGCGCCCAGTCCAGCCGCATCAGCTCGGTCTGAGCGCGACGACCGAACGCGAGGATGTGCGGCATGTCCGCGTGCCGCGACATGATCGCGATGCCGGGATCCGCGTCCTTCGCGGCATGCGCCCTCACGAAGTCCACGATGTCGTCCTCGATGTCGAGGATCGAGCGCTCCGTCTGGATGGTGAGCGCGTAGCAGTAGTTCCCGTTGTCCATCGAGACCTTGGGGGAGTCCCAGAGCTGATGGCGCGTGACGCCCAGCGCCTGCGCCCAGCCTGCCGATTCCACCTCGGCGGCCAGGGCCATCGCCAGCGCCCCGGTGCCGACACAGCCCGCGCCGTCCGTGTTGTCGATCCCAACGATGAACTGCTCGGTGATCATGCGTCCTCCGGTCCGGAGCGGAGTCTACCCAGCACGGCGGGTGTCGTCAGTCGCCGCCGGGGTGATTCGCGCGCACGTGGGGGGAGGAGACCCTCACCCCAACCCCCTCCCGCTTCGCGGGCGAGGGGGTCAGAGACCTACCCGTATCCCAGCGCATGCAGGCGGTCGTCGTCGATGCCGAAGTAGTGGGCGACCTCGTGGATCACGGTCTTCTGGATCTGTTCCACCAGCTCGTCATCCTCGAAGTGACGTTCGTGCGGGCCCTGGAAGATGAGGATCCGGTCGGGCAGGACCATGTGGTAGTCGGCGCGGTCGGTGAGGGGGACACCGACGTAGAGGCCGAACAGCTCGTCGTCCGGCTCCAGTCCCGCCTCGTACAGGTCGTCCTCGGTTGGTTCGTCGCGCACGACGATCGCGACGTTGTCGAGGCGATCAGCGAACGCTCGAGGCAGCCCGGCCATCGCCTCGTCCACCACGCGTTCGAACTGGCGTCGGTCCATCGGTATGCGGGCCGGCCTAGTGCGCCTGCGCCGGCCAGAGGGTGCGGTAGCCCTCGCCGGTGATCGCGCGCCGGACCTCCAGCGCCTCCGACTGCTCCAGGTGCTCCACCACGCGGTCGAGCTCACCGAGCGCCTCGAACCCATCGAGGTCGGACAACCGCAGCCGGATCTCCTCGATCACGCCGAGTCGCCGGAGGCCGCTGACCCGCAGGGGCCAGGCCACCACGTTCACGCGCTCCGGGCGCGGGAAGTTCGGGCGCACCTCCCGCATGGAGGTCATGCGCTCCCGGATCGAGGAAGCCGGCGGCAGCGCGAACACACCCGGTCCGTCCTCCGCGGAGGTACGGAAGTCCAGGAACAGCCGCAGCGGGATCGTCGAGAAGCGGAAGACCAGGTGGTCGCGTTCGCGCACCGCGGCGCGTAATGCCCCCTGGTCGACCTGGTATGCATCATCCACCGATCCAGTTTATCGCCTCGGCTCCGCCTTCCCTCGGCATCCCACGACGCCTCGATCGGCCGGGTATGACGAGCGGAATCGGTCGCGGTGGTCTCGCGGGACAGAGGAGGAACCCGAGACGAAACCGCAATGCCAACGGATCGACAGACAACCTGAGGAACGTCGCCTCCCTGCCGATGATCCTGGTACTCAGGGTTTCCCCCAGCGGGGACGCCGGACTAGCTATTGCACGCCGCCAGACATCGGACGGCGCGAGAGGGACGGAGGCCGACCGGAATGCTCCACTCGCTCCTCGAGCGCTTCCGTCCGGACCCCCTCCGCGCCCGCGTGGAGGCCTCGATCCGCCGCGGCACCGGCCTCTCCCGCCGGGAGTGGATCCTGGGGCCGGCACCGTTGGCTCCGCGCGACCTGGAGGCGCTCTCGGACGAGATCGTGGAGTGGTGTCGCGAGCGCATGTCCGCCTCGCGCCGCCCCTACGGCATCGACCACATGGCGCTCGCCGTTGCCTGCGCCGAGCCGGGAGGCACCCCGATCGCCTCCACCACCTTCGGCGTGTTCCGCCCCGTCGAGTTCTACACGACCGACGGGATCGCGGACCGCCTCAACACCTACCTCCTCGCGCTCGGGGGTGGCGACCTCCACGAGCGGACCGGCATCGTGCGGTTCGCCGCCGCGCTCTTCTCCTGGGGCGACGTCGCCCGCGAAACCGTCTTCAACGACGAGGCGTAGCCCTCAGCCACCACGCTCACCCTCGGCGAGCGTGCGACGTGCGAGGCGTTCCGCCAGCACCTGGAGCACGCCGCCCTCGGCAGCAATCGACTCGAGGAGCATGAGCACCTCGATCCGGCCGAGGGCTTCATCCTCGCCGACACCGGCGAGCCGCCGAGCGCGCGTGACCACGCGCCACGCCTGCCGGCGCGACACGACCGACGCGACCTCCGCGAGGAGCCCGCGCGCCGTCACAGCAGCCCGCCGCCCGTCCGCAGCCAGCATGTCGCTCCCGCCTCGATCCGGTGTCGATGCCCGCTCATCGGTGGATCGTCGGACGCGGAGCGCAGGCCACCCGTCGGGAGACACCCTGATCCTGCTCGAGCGGCTGTCGCAACCTCGGAAGCTCGGAGCAGATCCGGAGCAGGCCCTCACCCATCCCTCTCCCGCTGCGCGGGCGAAGGCAGAAGCGGCGGAGCGAGGGCAGTTTGCCGGTGGGCGGACGGGACGACATCATCGATAGATGCGCGTGAGGGTCGTCGGACTGGTCGGCTTGCTGGCACTGCTCGCAGTGTTCGCGACGGGGTGCCGGGAGCAGAGCGACCCCGGCGCCACGTTCGTCCCTCGTGAGCGGCCGGAGCAGGGCGACCCGCGGCCGTTCATGCTCGGCTTCTCCGATGTGCCGCCCGAACTGACCTCGGACGCCTATGTCGACCAGTTCGACCTGGTCGCGAACTACGGCGAGGTGATCCTCTTCCAGCGTCCCTCCTCCTGGGCGCAGTTCCTCCCCAGCGCCTCCGTCTCCGAGGAGCTCCGCGACGAGGTGATCGCCGCCCGCGAAGCGTCGAGGGCACGCGACCTCTCGCTCGTCGTGGCCCTCGACCCGTTCGATCCCGGCAACCGCGGCCGCCTTGGTGGCCTGCCCGCGGAGTACGAGGGGCGCTCGCTGGCCGATCCGGACCTACGCGCCGCGTTCGTGGCGGAGGCGGAGTTCATCGCGCGCAACATGCGCCCGGACTTCCTCGCGCTCGGCACGGAGGTGAACGCCACCTACGAACGCAACCCGGAGGGCTACTTCGCCTTCCTCGAGGCGTACCAGGCCGCCTACCGCGCGGTGAAAGAAGCCTCGCCGCAGACACACGTCTTCGTCACCTTCCAGTACGAGGAGCTCCTCGGCGTGGTGCCGGAACTGCCGCCGCACGCGCCTCGGTGGGAACTCCTCGACGACTTCGGGCAGGCGATCGACCTGATCGGGGTCACCTCGTACCCCTCGTTCGCCTACCCGACGGCGCGGAAGATCCCCGGCGAGTACTACCTCCAGCTCCGCGAGCACACCGACCTGCCGGTCGCCTTCGCGGGGATCGGGTTCGCCTCAGGCGCGGGGAGGGCCGGCGTCAACGCCTCCACGGAGCCGGAGCAGCGCCGGTTCCTCCAGCGGCTGCTGGAGGACGCCTTCACGCTGCAGTCCCCGCTCGTCGTGTGGTTTGCCGCGCAGGACCTGGGCTTCGCCGCCAGCCCGCCCTACGACCTCCTCCAGACCATCGGCCTCCGCACCGCCGAGGGCGAACCGAAGGAATCCTGGACGGTGTGGGAGGAAGCCTCCAACCGTCCGCTCGACCCCGAGGCCGCGACCGCCCTCCTCGCCGAGCGCGGCACGCCCTCCCCGACGGCGACGCCCACCGAGACACCAGAGGGCACGCCTCCTCCCGAGGAGAGCCCTCCCGCGGATGGGACGCCCGAGGGCACCCCACCGCCGGAGGTGACGCAGCCGGTGACGCCGGGGCCGTAGAGCTGGCTCGGCGATGGTAGAATCTACCTACCAGATGGTAGAATAGGTTCAGCCATGAGCATGAACATCAAGAACGAGCAGACCCACGAACTCGCCCGCGAACTCGCCAGCCTCACCGGCGAGAGCGTCACCATGGCTGTCACCGTCGCCCTCAAGGAGCGGCTGGAACGTGTGCGAGGGAAGCGCGAGGGTCTGTCGGAGCGACTTCAGGCGCTCGGCCGGAAGAGTGCGGAGCACGTAGATAAGTCGTTCAGTTCCGCCGATATCGACGACCTCCTGTACGACGAGGTCGGATTGCCGAAGTGATCATCGACACATCCGCGCTCATCGCGATCCTCTGGGATGAGCCGGATGCGGTGTTGTACACAGACGCGATCGAGCGCGAGCCGAACCGCCGCATGTCAGCGGGGACTCTCCTCGAGGCCCTGATCGTCATCGATCGCAAAGGGGGGCCCGTCACGAGGGGGTTGCTGGACGAACTGCTCAGGAGTGCAGAGGGCGATGTTGTACCCGTGACCATCGAGCAGGCGTTGATTGGTGAGAACGCGCACCAGAGCTTCGGTAAGGGCCGGCACCCCGCTCGGCTCACCTACGGCGACTGCTTTGCCTATGCCCTGGCCAAGCAGACTGGCGAGCCGCTGCTCTTCAAGGGCAACGACTTCTCCCAGACCGACCTGCGCTCCGCCCTCGACGCGAACTAGCGCCTGAGGGCGGACGGACCGATCGAGCGTTACGCCTGGTCGAGCTCGAAGGCGGCGTGGAGGGCGCGGACGGCGTCGGCGACGCGGGCCGCCTCGACGACGCAGGTGATGCGGATGTCGCCGGTGCTGATCATCTCGATGTTGACGCCGGCGTCCGTGAGGGCGCGGAACATCTTCGAGGCGTAGCCGGGCGAGGTGGCCATACCCGTGCCGACGATGGAGACGGTGCCGAGGTTGTCCGCGGTGACCACCTCGCGCGCCCGGATCTCCGGCATCAGGCGTTCGATGACTTCGACGGCGCCTTCGATGTCGCCCGGCTCCACGGTGAACGTCAGGTCCGTCGTGCGCTCCTGGCTGGCGTTCTGGACGATCGTGTCCACGGAGATGCCGGCCTCCGCGAGCGGCTCGAAGATCCCGACGGCGATGCCCGGGCGGTCCGGGACGCCTCGGACGGTGACCTTGCCCACGCGGTTCTCGTGGGCGATGGCCCGGACCTTGTTCCCCTGCTCCATGATCGTCTCCCTGCGGATGATGGTGCCCGGTGCATCCGGGTTGAATGAGCTCTTCACGAAGATCTCGACGCCGTAGATCGCGCCGAGCTCGACGGCGCGGGCGTGCATGACGCGGGCGCCGGTGGTCGCCAGTTCCAGCATCTCGTCGTAGGCGATGTCGCCCAGGGGGCGCGCGTCCGGCGCGACCCGCGGGTCCGCGGTGTAGATGCCGGCCACGTCCGTGTAGATCTCGCACCGGTCGGCGTCGAGCGCGGCGGCGAGGGCGACCGCGGTGGTGTCGCTCCCCCCACGGCCGAGCGTGGTGAGGTCACCGTCATCGGAGATGCCCTGGAAGCCCGCGACGATGACGACGCGCCCGGCGGTCAGTTCGCCCTCCAGCCGTTCCGCGCGGATCGAGGCGATGCGGGCGCGGGCATGCGCCGTGTCCGTGCGGATGCCTGCCTGCGGGCCGGTGAGGCTGACCGCGTCCACACCCTGCTCGTGGAGGGCCATCGAGAGGAGCGAGCTGGAGACGATCTCGCCGGTGGAGAGGAGCATGTCCATCTCGCGCGCGCGGGGCTTCGAGGTGATCTGCGCGGCGAGGTCGACCAGGTCGTCCGTGGTGTCACCCATCGCCGAGACGACGACGACCATCTGCTCGCCCGCCTTCGCGCGCGCTGCCACCAGGCCCGCCACCCGCTTGAGGTGGTCCGCGCTCGCTACCGAGGAGCCGCCGTACTTCTGGACCGTTCGAGTCATGCTTGGGCTACTTCCGTGACCACTTCCGTACCGGCCTCGCGCATCGCGACCACCCGGGTCATGGCGTGGAGGCCATGTTCACGCGCGACCTTCGACATCGCGCCGGCGACGGCATCGCCAGCCTCGGGCGAGACGAACGCCGCCACGGTCGAGCCGCCGCCCGAGAGGTAGGAACCGTACGCCCCTGCCTCGTTCGCCGCGTCGATGATGGGGAACAACCCCGGGAACAGCTCGCCTCGGGCGGGCTGGTGGAGGACATCCTGCACCGCCGTGCGCAGCACGTCGTACCGGCGCTCGGCAAGCGCGGCGACGACGAGGGCGGCCCGGCCGATGTTGTGCACGGCCTCGGCACGGGTCAGCTGCACCGGCAGCCGCTTCCGCGACTCCTCGGTCGGCATGCTGAACTCGGGGACGAGCAGTGCCAGCCGGAGGTCCTCCGGCGGCGCGAGCCGCACGTGCTGCACCGGCCCCGTCGAGGGCTGCACCACCACCTGCACGCCGCCGAAGAGAGCCGGGATGATGTTGTCCCCGTGCCCTTCGAGTTCGACCGCGAGCTCGAGGATCGCGTCGGCGGGGCAGGCGTCCTCGGCGAGGCGGTTGCCCGCCACGAGTCCGGCTGCACGCGCCGCGGCCGACATGCCGAGGCCGCGGCCCACCGGCAGGTCGCCGTGGTACGAGACCGCCACCGGCGGCACCGGCCGGCCGAGGCGCTCGAAGACGCGCTGCGCGGCGGTTGCCGCCATCCCCTCGATCGCCGCGACCGCACCATCCTCAGCGGGCGCGCCGGGCTCGGCGAGGTGGAACGAGAGCTCAGCCGTCCACTCCAGCGCCACACCGAGGGCGTCAAAGCCCGGCCCCAGGTTGGCGGAGGTCGCCGGGACACGGACACGCACGGAGTCGGAGGGGGCGTCAGGCATCGTGATCTTCGGGTTCGTGCTGCCCGGCGCGGGACGCGCGGGGTGCGAGCGGTCGATTCTCCTCGATCCTACGAGGGGAGGTGCCGGGGGTCTATCTGAGGTTCGTGCGGCGGTGTGCCATCGAATCTTGATAGAACGAGTGTTCTGATTTAGCCTGACAGCAGAACGAACGCATGTTCTGAATCTTCTGTCTGAGTTGCCGAGGAGGCGCCTGATGCCTTCGACCACGATCCCGACTCCCGAGACCCCTCAGACTGCTGCCAGCGTTCCGGCGCGGCGTTACCGGCGGGAGGCTTCCGCCGGGCCGCGGTGCCCTCACTGCGCTGGACCCATCGTCTTCGGCGAGGGATGCAGCCTTTGCCCGATCTGCGGCTACTCGAGTTGCTCGTTGTAGTCTGAGCGTCACCGTCAGGGAGCGTTCGACCGGCGTGGGATCGGTTCGTATACTCGGCCTGAAGGGCCGGGGGGTTCATGGTTACCGATGCCGCCGTTGACCTGGAAGCGCTGACCGCGCGCGTCCGGCGCCATATTGTCCGCATGGTCTACACCGCCAAGTCGGGGCACATCGGCGGTTCGATGTCCTCGGCGGAGATCCTTGCCGTCCTCTACGGCCGGATCATGAAGCACGACCCCGCGAACCCGGCCTGGCCGGAGCGCGACCGCTTCATCATGAGCAAGGGCCACGCGACCCCCGTCCAGTACGCCACCCTCGCCGAGTTCGGCTACTTCCCTGTCCACGAGCTGGACACGTTCCGCCAGAAGGGGACGCGCCTGCAGGGCCACTCCGTGCTCGGCAAGCCGGGCGGAGTGGAGAACTCCGCGGGCGCCCTCGGCATGGGGCTCTCGTTTGGCCTCGGCATCCGTCTCGGGATGCGCCTCCGAGGGCAGGACAGCCACGTCTACGTGCTGATGGGCGACGGCGAGCAGCAGGAGGGCCAGGTGTGGGAAGCAGCGATGGCGGCCGCACACCACGAGGTCGACCGCTTCGTCGCGATCATCGACCGCAACCGCGTCCAGAACGACGACTTCGTCGACAACACCATGCGCGGCATGCCGCTGGATGAGAAGTACCGAGCCTTCGGGTGGGAGGTCCGCTCCGGCATCGACGGGCATGATCTCGCTCAGGTGGAGGAAGCCCTCGCCTGGGCGCGGGACGTCCGAGGCAAGCCGGCCATGGTGATCTTCGAGACGACGAAGGGGAAGGGCGTGTCCTTCATGGAGGACAACCCGGCCTTCCACGGCGCCCCCCCAACGGACGAGCAATACGAGCAGGCGATGCGGGAGCTAGGCGCTTAGATGACCACCACGCATGCACCTGCTGCCACGCGTGAGGCCCTCGGCCCCACGCTCATCCGTCTGCAGAACGCCGGTCACGACATCGTCGTCGTCGATGCCGACCTCGGGAAGTCGACCACGTCGAGGGCGTTCAAGGACGCCTTCCCGGACCGCTTCTTCACCTTCGGGATCGCGGAACAGAACATGATCTCCGCGGCCGGAGGCTTCGCGACGCTGGGCTTCACCGTCTTCGCGACGACCTTCGCGGTCTTCGCGGAGCACGCGTTCGACCAGCTCCGCATGTCCGTCGCCCAGCCGCGCCTGAACGTGAAGGTCGTCGCCTCCCACGGCGGCGTCTCCACCGGCGAGGACGGCGCGTCCGCCCAGTCGATCGAAGACCTCGCGATCTTCTCCTCGCTGCCCACGTTCAACGTCGTCGTCCCCGCGGACGTAGTGGAGGCGGAAGCGGTGATCGAGGCAGCCGCGAACACGCCTGGCCCGTGGTACATCCGCACCGGTCGACCCAAGATCCCGGTGGTCTACTCGGATGGGCCGCGCTTTCAGCTCGGCAAAGCGGACGTCCTCCGCGAGGGCTCGGACGTCACGCTCATCGCGTGCGGCCTGATGGTGGACCGATCGCTCCGCGCCGCCGAGGTGCTGGACCGGGCCGGGATCTCCGCGCGCGTCCTGAACATGGCGAGCATCCGCCCGCTCGACATCGACGCCCTCGAGGTCGCTGCCCGGGAGACCGGCGCGCTCGTGGTCGCGGAGGAGCACCTCTCCTACACGGGCCTCGGCGGAATGGCGGCGCAGGCCCTCGCGACACGGCGCCCCGTGCCGATGGAGTTCGTCGGCGTCCCGGAGCGCTACGGCGAGTCCGCGACCTGGAGCGAGGCCCTGGAGATCATGGGCCTCACCTCCGACGCCATCGTCGAGGCGGCCCAACGCGCCGTCGCCCGCAAGGCGTAGCCCACCCGCGCACGATCACAGCTCCGGCCCCCTCGCCCGCAACGCGGAGAGGGCTGGGGTGAGGGTCTGCTCCGAATCCCCCGACTGAGACTGTCCGGGACTACGCGCCCTCAGGGACGAACGTGCCGGCGTGGGCCCCGCGCCAGAGCGTGATCTTCACGTCGCCCCGCGCCTTCGAGGGCACGAGCTGCTCGTCGACCAGCGCGATCACGTCGGTGGCGTCGCCGTCATCGATCTCCGAGCGGAGCACCACCGTGATGCGGGCGTAGCCCTGGTCGAAATGCACGTCCACGCGTCCGGCCACCGGCGGGACTTCGTCCTCGGACGTCGCGGCAGGGAGCACGCTCCACTGCTCCGAGGATGGCGTGCGAAAGATCTGCTCGAAGCGGTAGGCGGCCACGCTAGCGAGTCTGGCCGTTGCCGCGGACGATCCACTTGTACGACGTGAGCTCGCGGAGGCCCATCGGGCCGCGCGCGTGCATCTTCTGGGTGGAGATGCCCACCTCGCAGCCGAGGCCGAACTGCCCACCGTCGTTGAAGTACGTCGAGGCGTTCACGAACACGGCGGCGGCATCCACCTCGCGGAGGAAACGCTCCGAGCGCTCGTAGGACTGCGTCACGATCGCCTCGGAGTGGCCGGAGCCATCCACGCCCGCGATGTGCGTCATCGCCTCGTCGACGGAATCGACCACCCTGATGCTGCAGTCGAGCGAGAGCCACTCCCGGTCCCAGTCCTCGGGCTGCACGGCGACGACCGTGGCCGGACCGGCGCGTCCCGCGAGGGCGTCCGCGGCGCGTCCATCGGCGTGCAGGGTCACCCCGCGCTCCCCGAGGGCCTGCGCGACCATCGGGAGGAACGTCTCGGCGACCGAGGAGTGCACGAGGAGGGTGTCCATCGCGTTGCAGACGGAGGGCCGGACGGTCTTGGCGTTGACCGCGATGTCCACCGCCATCTGCAGGTCGGCGCCCTCGTCCACGTACGTGTGACACACGCCGATGCCACCGGCGACCACGGGCATCTTCGCCTCGTCGCGGACACGGCGGATCAGGTCCGCGCCGCCGCGCGGCACCATCAGGTCGATGTAGCGCTCCGCGCTCAACAGCGCGCCCACCTCGTCACGGTCGGTCGAGTCGATGAACTGCACGATGCCGCGCGGCAGCCCGGCTGCCTCGGCCTCTCGGGCGACGATCTCGGCGAGGACGCTGGCGGTCTCGTGCGCGTCCGTGCCGGAACGCAGGATCACGCCGTTGCCGGACTTCAGGCAGATCGCGGCGATGTCCACCGTGACGTTCGGCCGCGACTCGAAGATCGCACCGATCACGCCGAGGGGTACCCGCACCTTGCCGATCTGCAGCCCGTTCGGCAGCGTCTTCTGGTCCTCCACCACCCCGATCGGGTCGGGCAGCGCCGCGACCGTGCGCACGTCACGCGCGATGCCGGCGATGCGCTCCGGGGTGAGGACCATGCGGTCGAGGAACGAGCCCGTCAGGCCCTTCTCCCGCCCGCGCTCCACCTCCGGCCCGTTCGTGGCCAGGATGCGGTCCGTCTCCGCCTCGAGCGCGTCCGCGATCTTGAGCAGCGCGGCGTTCTTCTCGAGCGTCGAGATGGCACTCATGTGCTTGCTCGCGGCCTGCGCGAGGGCGGCCTTGCGGACGGCCTCGGACTCTGCGAGGGACGAGGTGGCGGCGGGGGGGAGCGTCGTGGTCATAGGACATCCCAGTTTAGCGGCTCGGAGCGGACGGCGCCCCTCGCGTAGACTCCACCGGTGGAGAGTGAGCCACGACCTCGAGGACCGCGCGTCACGCTGCGCGACATGACCCGCGACGACATCGCGGCGGTGCAGCGCATCGAGAGCGCAGCGTACGAGGATGCCTGGCCCGCCCGCCTCTTCGAGGAGGAGCTCTCCAACGGCTTCGCGCAGTACCTCGTCGCCGTCGAGGAGAGCGCGGAGCCGCCGCCGGCCGGCCCGATCACGGCGCTGCGCCGCGCCCTCTTCGGCGGCACGCACGAGCGCATCGTGGGGTTCATGGGCGTGTGGTTCATGGTGGACCAGCTCCACCTGGTCACCATCGCCGTCGACCCCGCACACCAGCGCCGCGGCATCGGCACGAGACTGCTGCTCGAGTGCTTCACGATCGCCTCCGAGGCGGAGCTCAACGAGATCGTCCTCGAGGTGCGCGAGTCCAACGCCCGCGCCCGCGCGATGTACGAGGCGTTCGGCTTCCGCAAGGCAGGCGAACTGAAGGACTACTACAAGGACAACCACGAGACGGCGATCGTGATGCTCTCAGGCGCCCTCACCCAGTCCCGCGACCGAGTCGCCGGCATCCGCGAGGCGCTCCACACCGCCCACCCCGGAGAGTTCGAGGCGTAGCGAGAGACGCACGACTCCGGCTCCCCTCTCCCGGTTTCGGGAGAGGGGCCGGGGGTGAGGGGCCCTCGGGGCGCCGTGGCGAGCGAAGCAGACTCGGAGTGACCCTCACCCAACCCTCTCCCGAAACCGGGAGAGGGGGTCAGAAGGGAGCGGGATCAGGCGCTCCGTCGCACATCGCGCGGGGTGAGGTGCTCACCGCAGCCGCGGCAGACAACCACCGACTCCGGGTGCGCCTCGGGTGACTCACACTTGTGGTGGGTGAGGTCCAGGGGCGGGCCGTCGTCGCCGGCGAGGTAGGCGTCGCCCCAGTTGAAGAGGCCGATGAGCACCGGGTAGAGGTCGGCGCCCTTCCGGGTGAGGCGGTACTCATACCTCGGGGGGCGGTCCTGGTATTGCTCCCGCGCGAGGACGCCGTGGTCGACGAGGGTCTTCAGGCGCGCGGCCAGGATGTTGCGGGCGATGGGGAGGCTCTCCGCGAACTCCTCGAAACGGGTCATGCCATTGAAGGCGTCACGCAGGACGAGCATCGTCCAGCGCTCCCCGATGACGTCGAGCGAGCGGGCGACCGAGCAGCGGAGGTCGGCGAGCGACTTGGCCATGCGGAGAGGGTAGCCCTCGTGCGTTGCGATTCGCAACGGAGTTGGAGTACGGTGCACGCGCACTGCGTTGTGAATCACAACTGACCGAGGATGCCGCACCCGAGGAGTCTCTCCACATGGCCGACGAAGTCCTGTTCGAGGTGGCGGACCACGTCGCCACGATCACCCTCAACCGCCCCGACGCGATGAACGCGATCAACCCCGACCTGAGCGCGGCCCTCCGCGAGGCGTATCGGCGCGTGGACGCGGACGACGACATTCGCGTCGCGATCCTCACCGGCAACGGCCGCGCCTTCTGCGCCGGCGCGGACCTCCGAGGTGGCAGCCCCGGGTCGAGGGGCGCCGCACCCGGCGACGTGTTCAGCGGCCCGCCCGCCGAGCTGACGCGTGCCTCGGACATGCGGAAGCCGGTGATCGCCGCGGTGAACGGGTACTGCCTCGGCGGTGGGTTCGAGATGGCACTGCACTGCGACCTGCTGATCGCCTCGGAGGCCGCGCAGTTCGGCCTGCCGGAGATCACGCTCGGCTTCTACCCGCTCGCCGGCGCACCGATCCGCCTCCCCCGCTCCATTCCGCGGGCGTTCGCCAACGAGATGCTGTTCCTCGGCCAGCGCATCGATGCTGCGACAGCGCTCCGCTACGGCATCGTCAGCCGCGTCGTCCCCGCCGACCAACTCCTCGACGAGGCCCGCGCGATGGCCTCGACGGTCGCGGGGTACGCCCCGGTGGCCGTCCGTGCGATGAAGGAGATCACCTACGCCCAGGACGACCTGACCGCCCCACAGGCCGCGCGCCTCGACACGGTGCTCCGGTGGATCGTGGGCCGCACGGACGACTCGAAAGAGGGTGCCCGCGCCTTCGTCGAGAAGCGCGCGCCCGCCTTCCGCGGCGAGTAGCGTCCAGACCTCGCACACCGGGCAGCGGTAGCCCGAAGGATCGAGGGTTGGCCCCTCCCCCTGCACGGGGGAGGGTGGGGACTGCGCCACTCCCAGTACGAAGCATCGACGTGCTCGCGATCCTCGGTCGCTCCTCCACACCACCGGCTCGAGGTCAACGCGGGACCATCGCCGCTGGCCCATGCCTGCGCCCGATGGCTATCATCGGCAGGACCGCAGGCAGAACGGTTGAGGACGAGACATGACCACCGAGGCAGTTCAGGCACCCCACGAGACAACCGTCGAGCTGACGTTCGAGGACATGTATGTCCTGACGGCAGAAGACGTGGATGCATTCGCGGTCAACTGGAACGAGCACCCCTCGCCGCCGCCGTTCTACGTGATCGTGGACGGCAAGAAGTTCGCCTACGTCGGGCAGACCTACCTGGTGCGCGGGTACGGCGCCGAGCTGCCGGAGTGGGTGAAGGCCGAAGACGCCGAGGGCCACCTGGTGCTCTTCGTGGAGCGCGAGGGCCGCCTCCTGGCCTACTCCTACGACCCGGCCGCCGAGGACGAGGAAGAGGAAGCTGCGGAGTAACCCTCCGCCCTCGCTCACATCTCGACTGAGATCAGGACGGCCCCGCTCACGCGGGGCCGTCCTTGTGTGTCGTGCCTCGGACGGGGGTCAGCCGGCCTCGGCGCCCGTGAGGGCCGCGTCGATCGCGTTGCGGTAGACGTCGATGCCCTGCACGCCCGGGATCGCCTGGCCGTTGATCAGGACGGTCGGCGTGGAGGCGATGCCGGAGTTCGTGGCCGTCTGGTTCTCCTGGATGACGGCGGCCTCGTGCGTGTTCGCGTTGAAGCAGGACTCCCAGGCGCTGTAGTCGAAGTCATCGAACTCATTGGCGATCGTCTGGGCGTACTTCTTCAGGTTGGCGTCTGAGAAGACGCCACTGTTCTCCCGACCCTGCCGCAGGAACAACAGGTCGTGGAAGTCCCAGAAGCGGTTCTGGTCCGCGGCGCACATCGCCGCCTCCGCCGCCTGCTGCGACTCCTGGCCGATGAACGCGTAGTTGCGGAACTCGAACGACGCCTTCCCGGTGTTGACGTACTCCTCCATGATCGTCGGCTCGATCGTCTGGTAGAAGTTCTCGCAGTGCGGGCACTGGAAGTCGCCGTACTCGATGATGCGGACGGGCGCGTTCGGGTCGCCGATGACGTTGCCGCTGACCTCGGCGCTGCGCTCCTTCGCCACGAACTCCGCGTCGTTCGCGCTGGAGCCGGGGCGGTTGAGGTAGACGAGCAGCCCGGCGATGACGACCGCCGCGGCGATCGCACCGATCACCGTGAGGCCACCCCAGGAGTCCAGGGTGTGCCGCCAGGCGGGCTTGCCGCCGCTGCTCAGCGCGCCGCCGGAGCGCCCTCGCGAGCCGCCCGAGGACGCCCCCGACGAGCCCGATGGCGGGGTCGCGCCCTCGGCGTTGCGTTCGCGCCGGTCGCGCAGGCGCTGCTGTCTGCGATTACGTCCCACGGGGCCTCCGTGTTGTGCATGCGGGGGTGTGATGTGTTGGTGGGATGGTGGTCCGCGAAGGTCGATTATCCGAAGACCTGTCCGCTGGGGGCAACCGCGAATGTGATCCGGCGGTGAACGGAGCCGCCCGACGGGCGGGGACTCCCTGACATCTCTTGCTTGTGCGCAAGGTTCCTGACGCTCAATATCCGTCCTCATCCAGAGGGCACCCACCCCGGCAGGACCGTCAGATACGGCGGTCTGGGTGGGTCATGACGGGCCAGTGGCCCGGGAGGTAACACTTGGACGTTCGTATGTTCCGTTGGGGGCGCGCGGCCCTGATTCCGCTCGCCGTCACGGGCGCCCTCCTGGTCGCGTGTAGCGACGAGGACGACCCGGAGGCCACTTCGGAGGCGACTGCTTCCGCCGAGGCCACCGCGACGGAGGAAGCCACAACCGCGGCGACTGAGACCGCCACGGCCACGGCCACCGAGACCGCAACCGAGGCAGCGGCTGAGACCATCGAGGTCACCGCGATCGACTACGGCTACGAGGGTCTCCCGGAGACCATCGCCGCCGGCACGACGGTCACGATGGTGAACTCGTCCGACACCGAGGTCCACGAGCTGGTCGCGGTCCTCCTGCCGGAGGACGAGACCCGCTCCGTCGAGGAGCTCCTGGCCCTGTCCGAGGAAGAGCAGGCCGCCGTCATGGGCGACGCCCCGCCGGCCCTCGTGCTCGTCGCGATGCCGGGCACCGGCGTCGACGAGAACATCCTGGCCGTCGGCGACGGCACCCTGACGCAGCCTGGCCGCTACCTGGTCGCCTGCTTCATCCCGGTGGGTGCTGACCCGGTCGCCTTCATGGAGGCCGCGGCGGCTGGTGGTGACGAGGCTCCCGAGGTCGAGGGCGGCGCGCCGCACTTCACCGAGGGCATGTTCGCCGAGGTCACCGTCGAGTAATCGACATCGCTTCGTGCGAGACGAGGAAGGCCCGCCATTCGGCGGGCCTTCTTCTTGCCGAATCGCCTCGTTGCGAGGTCATGCTCACACCTCGTACACGTGGACAGTGCGATGCTGGATCCGTGACGACCACCGTCGACCGCCGACTCACTGACCGCGCACCCGGACGCCTCCGCTGATGTGGGGCGGGATGGGTATGCAGCCGAACAAGCCGAAGGGCTCGCGCTGGACGCTCCTGCGTCGCGCCGCCGGGCTCTTCCGGCCCTATCGAGGGCTGTTCGCGATCATGGTCGTGCTCATCGCGATCGGCACGAGCATGCAGCTCGGATCCGTGCGCATCATGGGCGCGATGGTGGACGAGATGGACACGGGGACCCGGAGCGGCCTCGACCGCATGGTGCTCCTCGTCGGTGGTTTGGTGCTCGGCTCCGCGCTGCTGGGAGTGGGGCAGTCCTACATCAACCAGGTGATCGGGCAGGGCGTAATGCTGCGCCTGCGCTCCGACCTGCACTCACACCTGCAACGGCTCCCCGTCCGCTTCTTCACCCAGAACCGCACGGGCGAGATCCTCTCGCGTGTCTCCACGGACGTGAACGCGATCCAGGAGGCGGTCACCGGCACGTTCACGGACTTCCTCCAGGCGTCGCTCACACTGATCATCGCGGCGATCCTGATGTTCCAGCTCCAGTGGGAGCTGGCCCTCGCCACGCTCCTCGTCCTGCCCCTGTGGGTGTTCCCCACGATGCGCGTGGGCCAGCGCATGCGCGCCCTGCGCCGCGAGTGGCACGAGGAGTCCAGCATCATGGCGTCCCAGCTGGAGGAGACCCTCTCCGTCTCCGGCTCCATGCTGGTGAAGACGTTCGGCCGCGAGGAACACGAAACGCAGCGCTTCGAGCGGTCGAACGAGGCCCTGCGGACGCTTGCGATCCGCCGCATGATGGCCGGCCGCTGGTTCAACATGGCCACCGCCGGCTTCGGCGCGCTGATCCCGGGTGTCGTCTACTGGTACGGCGGGCGCGCGGTCCTCGGCGGGGACGCGGTCTCCGTCGGTGAGGTGGTGGCGTTCGCGATGCTCGCGCAGCAGGTGTTCGGCCCCTTCGCCACGATCGCGCGCATCAACACCACCCTCCTCTCCTCCGCCGCGCTCTTCGAGCGCATCTTCGAATACCTCGACCTGCCGGTGGAGGTCGATGAGCGCGAGGATGCGCTCACCCTCACAGACGCCCGTGGCCACCTGACGTTCGACGGCGTCCGCTTCGCCTACATCGACGGACGCAACGCCCTCCAGGACGTGACGTTCGAGGCACGACCGGGTCAGATGATCGCGCTCGTGGGGCCATCCGGCGCGGGGAAGACCACCGTCACGTATCTCCTCCAGCGGTTCTACGACCCGCAGGACGGCGCGGTCCGCCTCGACGGGCACGACCTCCGCGACCTCACGCTCGCCTCGGTGAGCGCCAACGTGGGCGCGGTGATGCAGGAGACGTACCTCTTCCACGCCTCGCTCGCGGACAACATCCGCTACGGCCGCCTGGACGCCGCCGACGACGAGGTGCGCGAGGCCGCCCGGATGGCCGGCCTCCAGTCGCTCGTCGACCGCCTGCCGGAGGGCCTCGACACCGTGGTGGGTGAGCGCGGCTTCCGGCTCTCCGGAGGCGAGAAGCAGCGCGTCGCGATCGCGCGGGCCGTGCTGAAGGATCCGCCCGTCCTGATCCTGGACGAGGCGACCTCCTCGCTCGACTCCCGCCTTGAACGTGAGATCCGGGAGGCGATGGCGATCCTCGCCCGAGGCCGCACCACCGTGGTGATCGCGCACCGGCTCTCCACGGTCGTCGCCGCGGACCTCATCCTTGTGCTGGATGGCGGCCGCGTCGTGGAGCGCGGCACGCACGAGGACCTCCTCGCCCGCGACGGCCTCTACGCCTCGCTCTACCGCGAGCAGTTCTCCACGCCGGACGACCTCGCCGACCTCGATCACGAGGAAGCCCTCGACGGGTCGGTAGGCATCGAGCGGTAGCTGGCGCGCCCGTATCCTCGGTCGCATGCCCACCATCCTTGTCCCCGCCGACGTCGCTTCCCGCCTCCACGACCCCCTCGCCGCGTTCGCGGACCTCGAGGTCATCACCGCGCCGGAGGGCGACGGAGCGATGCTGGCCCCGGACGAGATGGAACGCATCGAGGGCGTGTTCTTCAACGTGGCGTCCGGCCCGGTTGCTGCGCGGCGCACCCTGGGTGCCGCCACGCGAGCGCCGAACCTGCGATGGCTCCACCTCGGCCACTCCGGCGCGGACGACCCGACGTTCCAGGCGCTGATGGCCCGGGGCGTCGCCGTCACCAACTCGGCGGGCGTCACGGCGGAGCCGATCGCGCAGGGCGCGATTGCCGGCGTCCTTGCCCTCAATCGCGGCTTCCTGCCTCGGCTGGACGCACAACGACGCCGCGCGTGGGAGCAGGTGCCGGAGGCCACCCTGCCCGAGGAGCAGCCGCCCGTCCTCGCCGAGCAGACGATGGTGATCCTCGGCCTCGGCGCGATCGGCGGCGCTGTCGCGCGCTATGCCCGCGCCTTCGGCATCCACGTGGTCGGCGTCCGCCGTTCCCCCGCGGGCGTCGAGGACGGCGTGGACGAGTGGGCGTCCCCGGACCGCCTGGCGGAGGTGCTGCCGCGCGCCGACATCCTGGTCAGCACGATCCCGCTCACCGAGGCGACACGCGGCCTCCTGGACGCTGCGGCGCTGGACCTGCTGCCGCCCGGCGCCCTCTTCGTGAACGTCTCCCGTGGTGAGATCGTGGATGAGGCCGCACTGGTTGCGCGCCTCGCCTCGGGGCGCGTCGCCGGCGCCTACCTCGACGTCTTCGAGGTGGAACCGCTGCCGGAGGACTCGCCGCTGTGGGGACTCCCGAACGTGATCCTGAGCCCCCACGACTCCGGCCGCTCCGCGGGCACGCGCGCCCGCGTGGACGCGATCTTCCTCGAGGAGCTGGGACGCTGGCTGCGCGGTGAGGAGTCACCCCGCCTCGTCCGCGACCGATAGGCCACGGCCCAAAACGATTGAGGTCGACCCCCCTCGCCCGTTCTGGCTCCCCTCTCCCGGTGTCGGGAGAGGGGCCGGGGGTGAGGGCCCCACAGGTCGTGCTCACCTCGACGCCAGTCGCCCGACGGCCCTCACCCCAACCCTCTCCCGGAACCGGGAGAGGGGGTCAGAGTCGGAGTCAGAGGCAGAGTCGGAATCGGAATCGGAGAGAGCGGAGCGGGGGAACCCCGCCTACAGCTCGCCGCGGTCGATCATCTGCTTCGCCACCGCGTCGGGGTCGACGCGGTAGGTGCCGGCCTGGACCTGGGAGCGGAGGCGGCGGAGGAGTTCGTCGCGTTCGGCGGGATCCGCCTTGGCGACGTCGCGGGCCGCCGAGGACAGGTTGATGCTGTCCTCGCGCGGAGCAGGGACGTCCGCCTGCTGGCGGCGGTAGGCGTTACGGGCGTGCTCCGCCTGGGAGCCCGCGAAGCGGAAGGGGCCGACAGGCCCGGTTCGGTCGATACCCACGCAGGAAGTCTCCTCGTTCCGAGTCTACGTCACCCTCGCCCGGCTCGATGCCCTCGAGGTTGCCGTGGACGCTGCTAGAGCAGCCTCCCGACGACCACCAGCCTCTCGGCGTAGTTGTCCTCCGGGAAGCACGTGATGAGCGTGAGCGTCGCTTCCTGCGTGGGGCTCATCACGTCCGTCGCATCCGCTGCGACGACCTTGATCTCTGTAACTGAGTATCGGTAGACGCGGTCGCCTCTGTAGACCTCCACCACGTCTCCGGCCACGACATTCGGGAGGGCCGCGAAGATCCCCGCCGCCCCATGTCGCGCTACGTGCCCGCCGATGACCACGTTCCCGACCTCGCCCGGGACGGCCGTGCCCACGTACTGCCCGGCCTCCAGCCGCGGCACGTCGTACAGCAGCCCGCCGTCGCGATACACGAGGCCCACCGGCCGCACC
>Ga0265293_10003481_pt1 | contig 29182 bp, 23 predicted proteins | sample Munlanlewell138R_FD_192505 | JGI IMG/M metagenome (GOLD analysis project Ga0265293, IMG submission 192505) | Leachate microbial communities from a municipal landfill in Southern Ontario, Canada - Leachate well 138R | ecosystem: Engineered > Solid waste > Landfill > Unclassified | place: Canada... | reverse complement strand
GTGTCTATAGCAGTAGGGTCCACCTCTTCCCATTCCGAACAGAGAAGTTAAGACTACTTGCGCTGATGGTACTGCCAGCTAACTGGTGGGAGAGTAAGACGACGCCACTTTTTTTAAGTCCCGATATCTAAAGATGTCGGGACTTTTTATTTTAAAAAAAACACATCACTCCTAAACTATCAGCTTTTTGTATTACATTTGTATTATGGATAATAACTCGATGGATTTGACAAAGATTGTAGAAACAGAGTCTAGAAAAGATAGTCATCTGGCTTTGGCTTTAAATGCTATAAATGAAAATATTGACCATCGTTTCTGCTATGAACCTCTATTGTCAGCACATCCTGATAAAAATCAAAAATGGCCAGTCAAAATAGGAAATAAAACCATGAATTATCCTATCTGGATGTCTAGCATGACTGGAGGAACTGATAAAACCAATAAAATTAATCTAAGACTGGCTGCTGCTGCCGCAAGGTTTGGCTTGGGAATGGGAGTTGGATCCGCACGTATTGCTTTGGAAGGTGGGAAATTTCTCGATGGCTTTCGCTTAAGACGTATCATCGGTGAAAACATCCCTTTTTATCTGAACTTTGGAATCTCCCAAATCGAAAAAATGATAGAAGATAATTCTATACATAAAATTAAGTCATTGACGAATGAACTTGAAGCAGATGGAGTTATTATCCATGTAAACCCTCTCCAAGAGTGGATGCAGCCAGAAGGTGATTTTATTAAAAGACCTCCTATTATCACAATTAAAGAGTTTATAAATAAAGTGGATGTTTCTACAATTGTAAAAGAAGTAGGACAAGGATTTGGATACGAAAGTATGAAAGAACTCTTGCAACTACCTTTGGTAGCAGTTGAGTTTGCAGCATCAGGAGGAACAAATTTCTCTAAATTAGAATTGATGAGAAATAAAACAAAAAGTGAATTTCTTATGCCTTTTGTTCATGTAGGACACTCTGCAGAAGAAATGGTGGGTTTTTGTAATCAACTTTCTGATGAGTTAAGCAATAAAATTAAATGTTCTACATTAATAATAAGTGGAGGAATTAAAAATTTTTTGGATGGATATTATCTTATTAAAAAATCAAAAATGAACTCGCTTTACGGACAAGCTGCAGGATTTTTAAATTATGCACAGGTCTCACAAGAGGCATTAGAAGATTATATTGAGTACCAAATCCAAGGGTTAATGTTAGCTAAATCTTTCTTAAAGTTAAAAGAATATTAATATGTCATCAGATAATCAAATTATTCATGGATTTTCAAAAATGAATAGCAATGAAAAGTTAGAACTTTTTATTAAAAAACATTCAAATCCTAAGGAAGCTCTTGAGTTATTTAAAAGTTTTCACCACAAGAACAATAAAATTCAGCAGCTCTTAGAAGATTTTAGTGAGAATACTGTAACTAATTTTCCTTTGCCTTATTCCATCTGTCCTAATGTTTTGTTAAACGGAAAATCTTTGCTCGTTCCGATGGTTATTGAAGAGAGTTCTGTCGTTGCCGCAGCAGCCAATAGCGCAAAGTTCTGGTTCACAAGAGGTGGATTTAAAACAGAAATTATCGATACAGAAAAAATTGGGCAAGTCCATTTCTTATGGAATGATGATAAACAATTGTTGATAGACCGCTTCGATGAACTAAAAGATGTTTTAAATAAAGATTGTTTTGACATAACAGAAAATATGGTGCGCAGAGGAGGTGGGATAAATTCGATAGAGTTAAGAGATTTATCTGATGAAGAACCTGGACTTATGCAATTGTATGCTCGCTTCGAAACAATTGATTCTATGGGAGCAAACTTTATTAACTCTTGCTTAGAACAATTTAAATCGTCTTTTGAAAAATGGCATCAAAATCAACCTGAATTTAGAAAAGATGGACTGGAAGTAATTATGTGTATTCTTTCAAATTATACTCCTAATTGTAAAGTAAGATGCACTGTCGAAACAACAATTGACCAATTAGACGGTGTCGTTAAAGGAATGACAGGTAAAGAATTTGCTAGAAGATTTCGATTAGGTGTTAGGATTGCTGAAGTTGATTCCCACCGTGCTACAACACACAACAAAGGAATCATGAATGGAATCGATTCTGTAATATTAGCTACAGGAAATGACTTTAGAGCCGTTGAGGCATGTGCACACACGTATGCATCGAGGTCTGGAAAATACAGTTCATTAAGCCATTGTGAAATAAAAGATGATAAATTCGTCTTCTCTCTTGAAATTCCTTTTGCAGTTGGTGTAGTAGGTGGATTAACAAATTTACATCCATTGGTGAAATTAAGTTTAGAGTTACTCGACAACCCATCTGCACAAGAAGTAATGAGTATCGCAGCAACAATTGGATTGGCAAATAATTTCTCCGCAGTTAAAAATCTTGTAACGGTTGGTATTCAGCAAGGTCATATGAAAATGCATTTGCTGAATATCCTTAATCAATTGGAAGTTCCAGAAAAATTCAAACCTGAAATCATAGAATACTTTAAAGATAAAGTGGTTTCTGTATCTTCTGTTAGGAATTTGGCAGAGAAACGAAATATGATTCCTAAGGAATATATAAACCAATCGTATGACAAATAACTGAAGTTGTTAGATTTGGATTATTATGACCAAAAAAAGTTTTAAAGCCAACGGAAAATTAATGCTTTTTGGAGAATATGTCGTTCTAAAAGGTGTTCCTTGCCTTGCTTTTCCTTTACGTTATGGACAAACATTGGATGTTCTGCCTATTTCAGATGATGGTATTCTTTGGGAAGCCTTTGAAATTGATAACTGTTGGTTAGAAATCAGATTTTCTTCAGAATTAGAGATTTTATCTACTTCTGATAAAGAAAAAGCTGTAAAAATTCAAGAAATTTTAAAATTGATCAAATGTTTAAAGCCTGATATAAAGTTAAATCATTTGTCTTTTGTGTTTCATGTTGATTTTGATCGAAAATTTGGATTTGGAACGAGCTCTACGCTGATTTCTTTGCTAAGTGATTGGTCGGGGATTGACCCATATTTACTTTTAGAGAAATCTTTTGGTGGTTCAGGTTATGATGTGGCTGCAGCGAAAGAAAAGCAACCGTTTTTTTATTCAGTTGATAACAAAGTTGAAGGCACTTGGACAATGAGCGATAATATTGGTAATAATTTACTTTTTATTTATTTAGGTAATAAGCAAAAAAGCTCTGAATCTGTTGCTAAGTTTAATCTTCAGGATATAACTCCAAAGCAAATTTACTTTATGAACTTTATATTGGAAAAAGTATTAGAATGTTCAGAAATTGAAGAATGGGAAGAGTTAATGGCGAAAAGTGAATACATGATTGGAAAAATATTAAATGAAGTGCCTGTAAAAGAACAATATTTTTCTGATTATCCTTATGAAATTAAATCTATGGGTGCATGGGGTGGAGATTTTATTATGGCAACTTATAGAAATTTAAGTGAAGCCAAAGCATACTTTTCAGTAAAAGGCTATCATGTTTATTATACGATGAATGAGCTAAAGTATTAGTTTGATATAATAAAATAATCCTGTCCGCATAAACAGCAAACAGGATTATTATTAACTTTTATAAAACCTAATTACATATCCAATAAATAGGCAAATATTAGTGGAGCAACAATTGTGGCATCACTTTCTATAACAAACTTCGGTGTATCAACATCTAATTTTCCCCATGTTATTTTTTCATTTGGGATAGCGCCTGAATAGCTTCCATAACTTGTTGTTGAGTCACTTATTTGGCAGAAATAGCTCCAAAACGGAGTATCAGTCATTTCCATATCTTGATATAACATTGGAACAACACAAATCGGAAAATCACCTGAAATTCCACCACCAATTTGGAAAAATCCAATACCATTATCACTGTTTTCAGGGTACCATTTTGCCAACCAAGTCATGTATTCAATACCTGATTTCATCGTACTTGGCTTCAATTCACCTTTAAGCACGTAGCTAGCAAAAATATTTCCCATTGTACTGTCTTCCCATCCAGGAACAACAATTGGCAGGTTTTTTTCAGCAGCTGCCATCATCCAAGAGTCTTTCACATCTATCTCGTAATATTGCTCTAAAACACCACTTAAAAGCATTTTGTACATAAACTCATGAGGGAAATAACGTTCTCCTTTTTCTTCAGCATCTTTCCAAATTTTAAAGATATGTTCTTGTAACCTTCTGAATGCTTCTTCTTCTGGGATACAAGTATCGGTAACACGATTCATGTGATTATCAAGCAATTCTCTTTCTTGTTCAGGGGTTAAATCTCGATAATGAGGAATTCTTTTATAGTGGTTATGTGCAACCAAATTCATAATATCTTCTTCAAGATTTGCTCCAGTACAAGAAATAATATGGACTTTGTCTTGACGAATCATTTCTGCCAAAATCTTTCCTAATTCAGCGGTGCTCATTGCTCCACCCATGGAAATTAACATTTTTGCTCCATTGTTTAATTGTTGTTCGTAGGCTTTCGCTGCATCAACAAGTGACGCTGCATTAAAATGTAAGTAGTATTTTTCTATAAAGTTTGAAATTGCTCCTTTATTCGTATTCTTCATCGTAATTTAATTTATTTGTTTGTTTATCTGAATATTCATTTTCTTCATCAATGTCTTCGTCTTCTATGAACTTGTAACTCAACATTTTGTAATAAAGTTTTGCAGCAAGAAAATCGGAAGCTGGATGGTTTTGGTTTGGACATAGTTCTACAATATCAAATCCAACTACATTTTTTTCTGTAAAAACTCGTTTTAAAAACTCAAGGGTTTCGTACCAAAGAAGTCCTCCTGGTTCTGGTGTACCTGTCGCAGGCATTATTGAAGGGTCAAACGCATCTAAGTCGAAAGTGATAAAAACATTTTTTCCAAGCGACTCAATCACTTTGTCCATCCAAAAATCATCTTCAGCCATTTCATGGGCAAAAAATGTTTTGTCTTCATCCATGACATCGAGCTCAGTAGCATCCATGCTTCTAATTCCAACTTGAACTAGATTCGTTGTTTTACTTGCTTCATAAACCGCACAAGCATGATTATAAGGAGTTCCTTGATATTCTTTTCTTAAATCTGCATGTGCATCAATGTGTAAAACTGTTAAATCACTAAAACTTTCATTGAAAGCCCGGATTGTTCCAATTGAAATACTATGCTCTCCACCAAAAATAGTAACAAATTTATTTTTGTTGATATATGATTTTGTAATACCATGCACTGCATCTACCATTGACTCTGGAGAAGAGTTCTCAGTGACAGCGTCGGCAAGATAGATTCCTTGTTTATAGACCTCACTGTCTGTTTCAATGTCATATAACTCCATATTCTCAGAAGCTTCTAGAAATGCGTCAGGACCTTTATCGGCTCCTTTTTTCCACGTGCTTGTTCCATCATAAGGAACTGGAATTAATACAATTTTGGAAGTACTCAAAGAAGTGAACTCTTCTGGTATTCCAGCATAAACTTTAGTATTCATAACCTAATAATTTTAAAAATTGATCACTCGTTTGTTCTGGCGCAAATAGCTTTGTTGTAATGTTGCCATCTGCATCTTTATTTATTATTATATGTTTTGGAGCAGGAATTAAACAGTGTTGTATTCCACCATATCCTCCAATGGATTCTTGATAAGCACCTGTATTGAAAAAACCGATATATAAAGGTTTCTGTTCGCTATATTTTGGTAAATATATCGCATTGACGTGTTGTTCACTGTTATAGTAATCTTCACTATCGCAGGTTAATCCACCTAATAAAACCCGTTCATATTCATCACTCCATCTGTTTATTGGCAACATGAGAAATCGTCTGTTTATTGCCCATGAGTCTGGTAATGTTGTGATAAATGATGAGTTTATCATGTTCCACTTCTCTTTATCATTTTGCTTTTTCTGATAGAGAATTTTGTAAATTGCACCTCCACTTTCTCCGACAGTAAAACTTCCAAATTCTGTAAAAATATGAGGGACAGGAACTTCTGCATTGTCACACGCAACTTTAATTTGATTAATTATTTCGTCAACCATATATGCATAATCAAAATCAAATGCAAGTGAGTTTTTAATTGGAAACCCGCCACCGATATTTAACGAATCAAGTGTTGGACAGATTTTTTTAAGTTTAACATAAACGCGTAAACACTTATTCAACTCGTTCCAATAATAAGCTGTATCTCTAATTCCTGTATTGATAAAGAAATGGAGCATTTTTAAATTTACATCTTCTTTCTTCTCGATTTCATTTCTATAGAAAGTGATAATGTCTTGATATCCAATCCCTAAACGAGAAGTGTAAAATTCGAACTTTGGTTCTTCTTCTGAAGCAATTCTAATTCCAACATTAAATGAACCTTCAATTTCCGCTTCGAGAAGGCTAATTTCTTCATAGTTATCTATGATTGGAATACATCTATCATGACCATTATTGATGAGTCGTGCAATATTACTTATATACTTTTCACGTTTAAAACCATTACATAAAATGTAATTGTTTTTTGAAATTTTTCCTTCTTTGATAAAACTCTCTATGATATTAATGTCATAAGCAGAAGAAGTTTCTATTTGAATATCATTTTTTAATGCCTCTTCAATAACATGCTTAAAATGTGAACTTTTTGTACAATATGCATAGTGATAATTTGCGTTATAATTATGCTTTTTCATTGAATCGTTAAACCATTTTTTGGCTGATTGAATATTCTCTGAAATTTTGGGTAGATAATTGAATTTTAATGGCGAACCATATTGCTCTACCAATTTCATCATATTTACACCATGAAAAAGGAGTTGATTTTTGTTGTTTAATTGAAACTCAGTTTGAGGGAAATAATAAGTTTGGTCTATTAAATCAATATATTTTATTTTCATTTTTTTTATTTAAATAGTGAATAATTCGGTCGAAATGACCATTATCTGATAATGTAAAAAATGAAAATAATTCAAACTTTAAGTGGTAAATACCATCCTAAATGGTATGACTCATAAAGAACTTTAGATGAGTTCCTTTGTAGATTAAAAACGAAAGCTAGCTTTAAAATTCGGTCACTTATCTGATAAGCTATTTTTGAGTATTGCTTTCTAACTCTCAAAAATCCGAACGTAGAAACAGATTTCAACTTGTTCAGCTATTAAAGTTGACGCAAATATCAATAAAATAATTTAATTACCAAATGATTCTTGTAAAAAACAGAAAAAACTATAAACTGATTTTTATCATTCTGTTTTACTGCACATATCATTCAGAAATCTTACATGATTTTTCATTTTTGTATATTATGAATGCAGACATAATCTATATTGTTGAAAAAGAGTTAGGAAAGAACCTTAAAAGTTCCTTAAAATCTAATATTTCTGACGAAAACGCTCTTTATATTCTTGTCCAATTGAGTAAAAATAAGCAGGAATTTGTTCCGCTAATTAATAACATTCAAGAAATAAGATTGAATAAACTTAAAAAGAAAATTATTGAAGAGTTGAAAATAAATGAATCTAAACATAATAATATTCATTTTGTTTTTCTCGATAAACCTTTTAGTAAAAGAGATTTTAATAAAAACTTTAAAGATGTAAAGTCTATCTCACTATTTGCGACTGAAAACGGTATGGAACATGTGAAGTCCATTTTTGAATCTCAAATTGGGATTAATAACTTGCAATTGAATTATTTACAGTTAAAGTAATTATATTGCATATTTTATTAATCAATTTTTAAATTATGCTAAAAGTCTTATTCCTTTTGATGACTGCTATTTTTTTGAATGGTTGTACTTCATCTAATTCTGAATCTGAGATTCAGGTAGAAATAGATTCGGAAATACCTGAACATAAACAAGAGTTTGCAATTGCTATTCATGGTGGTGCTGGATTTATTAATCAAGAAACTTTACCAGAATTCTTAAAGGATGAGTATAAAAACAAATTAAAAGAAGCGATAAATGTTGGTTATGAAATCTTGAAAAATGGAGGAAATTCGATTGATGCAGTTGCCGCAACAATTAATATCCTTGAAGATAGTCCGCTTTTTAACGCAGGGAAAGGTGCTGTTTTAAATAATGAAGAGCGTCCAGAATTAGATGCTTCAATTATGGATGGAAAAACTTTGAACGCAGGTGCTGTCGCAGGTGTAAAGCACATTAAAAATCCCATCAATCTTGCAAAAGAAGTTTTAGAAAATTCCAAACATGTTTTATTGGCAGGAGAAGGAGCAGAGCATTTTGCAAAAGAACAAGGATTTAAAATGATGCCAGAATCATATTTTGTCATAGAAGAACGATTAAATGAAGTTCGAAAAATGAAATCTGAAGATAAAGAGAATGTTTTAACTTCTTATTATGACAATAAGTTAAATGCTCCAAAAATGGGTACTGTAGGATGTGTTGCACTCGATAAAAATGGAAACCTAGCAGCAGGAACATCGACAGGTGGATTAACAAACAAAAAATTCGGAAGAATTGGAGACTCACCAATTATTGGGGCTGGAACTTACGCCAATAATCAAACATGTGCGGTTTCATGCACAGGTACAGGAGAATTTTATATTCGTGGTGCTGTAGCTTACGATATGTCGGCATTAATGGAATATAAAAACTATTCTGTTGATGAAGCTGCGAAAGAGATCATTCACAAGAAACAACCTGAATTAGGTGGGACAGGCGGAATCATCGCAATGGATAAAAATGGAAATGTTAGCATGGAGTTTAATACGCCAGGAATGTTTCGAGCAAAAATGGACGATAAAGGTAATCTAGAGATTAAAATTTTTAAAGATTAGCTTTTGATTTCCAATTAAACCTAAAAAAATAGATAAAGAACACAACAATCATTAGATGAACTGGTATCATATATCTTACAATTGCGCCAGAAATTGTTGTTACCCATCCCATTCCAATTGAGAGAATAAGCATATAAAACATAAGAGAAAAGAATATCTCTTGCTCTTTTATTTTGTTTTTTATAACCGAATAAACTCCAATCAAAAACATCAAAATATAAAGAATATTTTCAAAAAACGAGTAGTATTGAAGGTTTGAACTGTTTTTTGTTGGTATGGGCTCTAAAAAAGTGATTCTTAAAGATTCTGGAATGTTTAAAAGCAACTGTTTTGTTGATCCATTTATGAGCGTATAATTTAATTCACTTTTTGCGCCTACCATATTTAGGTGAATTTTATACTGAACTCCAATCTCGTTTAAAAGTATTGGCACTCGTTCTATGCGTTCATTCTTTTTCATCGCATAAGCTTCTACTGGTTTTTCAATTAAGACATAATTTTCATTTTTAAAGGTGAGTAAATGTGTAGATTCTATGGGGATGTAATAGAAGTTTTCATCATCTCCATAAAGATATAATCCACCTTTTGCAACATTCATAAAATCAGCTTGTTTGTTAGAAATGATGTTTGTAATTGTATTGGAAAATGTTAAAAATAAAATGAGTCCAAAGGTAGAGAATGTTATGAGTGATAATGCCGTTTTTTTAAATGTTTTAAAAAACAAAACAAGGATAACGACAAGAATGCATACAACAAAAATGTAGGACTTAAATAGAAGTAAAAGAATTGCTCCTGAAACAACCCTTAATCGTCTGTTTCTGACTTCTTTGTCAAACATTCCCCTAAAAAAGAGTGCTAATCCTAAAATAATCATTGGTTCTTTTAAATTAGAACTTCCCCAAACTGATATCCCAGGAATTGCAACAAGTAACAAAAGCACAAATAATAAAGGCAAAGTTGTTTTCGTTTTTATCCATTGAAATAATTCTAAAGCTCCCATTAAAGAAATAAAGCTGAATAAAATAAAATGGGTGTAAAATGTTCCAAATGAAAAAAAATAAAACAGTGTATTTATTCGAATAATGTTTTTTGTGTCATTATAGATTAAATGATTTCCTCCCAGCCACTTTGAGGTCTCGCTTAAATGATGCTCAAGATAATTTGTGTCCCGATTTATGTCGAAGAAGATTTGAAAAAAGTCACTTGGAGACTGAAAAAATAAATCGAATAAAACTTTACTGTCATGGAGAAAATCTGCTGAATCTTCCGATAACTCTCCATCGCCATAGTAATAGGTATAAATATAGATAAAGACGCCAGCAAACAATAGTTTAATTATAAACATTATTGGTAATGTTGTCTTGGGTAACTCTTTGATATACTTCTTGTTTATCCAAAGAGAAATCCATAATAAAATAAGGATATAAAATATGGATATGGGTATATTCACAAGAAACTTTTTTACAAAGGTAAAAACAATTATCTTATGTTTAATTATGAATTGCTAACAGCACAGTACTGAAAAGTAAATTTATTTGTGTCAAGAATGTTTATTCTTTAACTAAATTTGTATCCATGATTGATTTGTATAAACATAAAGGAATGAGAAAAAAGCTCATAGAAGAGCTTAGAACGAAAGGAATCGAAGATGAAAAAGTATTAAAAGCTTTTTATGATGTGCCGCGTCATCTCTTTCTGGATTCATCATTTACCAATCAAGCCTATTCAAACATAGCTTTTCAAATAGGCTCTGGTCAAACCATTAGCCATCCTTATACAGTTGCCTTACAAACATCATTACTCAATATTTCAAAGAGAGATAAAATTTTGGAAATTGGAACAGGAAGTGGGTTTCAAACTTCTATTCTTTTCGTTATGGGAGCCAAAGTTTATTCCATTGAACGTCAGAAAGAGCTATACATCAAAGCTAAAGAGTTAATCGCTAAATTGGGTCATACTCCACAATTATTTTATGGAGATGGATATAAAGGAAAAGTTTCTTACGCACCGTATGATGGAATTTTGGTTACTTGTGGCGCACCTTTCGTTCCAGATGCTTTGAAAGACCAATTAAAAATTGGAGGTCGATTAGTTATTCCAATTGGAGAAGGAGAAAAACAAATTATGCATCGGTTAACAAAATTATCAGATACCGAGTGGGAAACAGAAACGTTTGGTGAATTTAGTTTTGTTCCAATGCTTGAAAAAACAAATAAATAAAGTGATTTCGCTAAGACCATATACCTTATTCAGCAGTACTCAATCTTTATCTTCCGTTTTATTAACAGATACTTTCGATAAATATCTCTTTGTTTGCCCTTTGGATAAAAACTTGGTATTAGCACAAATTCTTTATTCTTTACTGATCAAACACTTTAAAATTCAATCTTTAAATATTGGAAAGTTTACGTTGAAAAATATTAACTATTTATGTGTTAAAAAAGAAGACTGCATTATCGAAATTAATGCCTGGAATGATTTTTTGTGGAGTTCAAAAAGAGGGTTTAATTCTTTTTTGAATCCAGAAGATTTAATCAAAATGTATTTGATGGAATTGTACTTTCCTATTTTTAAGCAGACTGAAAAATTTATTCAATTTGGGAAGAAAGATAAATTTATTTTAAATGGTTATCCTAAATTATTTGAAGGGAATCGTGTGAAATTTGTATCGCAAGACTCAAGCAGTGTGGGAATGACCCAACCTCAAATTGTAAAATTTATCAGATTTATGAAATCTGATTTTAGGAAAATAATACAAGACTTTAAAGAATTGCATCACGACAAATTATATTCAGACATAAAATATCAGATTAGTCTATTCCCCAATTTAAGAAATGAATATTGGGAAGAGGTGAAAAAGTGTTTTTCGAGTGAATATAAAGAATATATAGATCAAGAGTTGTGGAATTATTCTTTACGTCTGTAAAAAAATAATGAGATTATCTTAATTTCATTTCTCAAAAAAATAACATTGAAAACTTCTTGTTGATTAAACAGTATAAAATTTCTATTCATAAATGTGAGTAGGTATGAAAATTATTGTAGATTTGTAATGTTCTATAAATAATATATTAAATAATGAATAATAGATTTTCTGTATTAATAAGGCGTTATCTTTTATCTGTATTTATTGCAGTCGCTGGAGTAGTAATGATTATTTTAGGTTTTTCTTCTAACCAAGATATGCTTTTTATGGTAGCAGCCGTAAACTTATTTATTGGAGGGATTTTAGCACTTCTTTTTAGTGCTGGGATACTCGGAAGAAACCTTGTACTTATCCTTGGCTCAATTAGTTTGGTTGTGGCTATTATACTTTTAAATGCATCTTTTAAATCAATCGACAACACAATTCAACACGATGCGGACTATGCCCGTTCAGAAAAATTGGTTCAATACAGTTTAACTCAAATCCGCGATATTCAAAGAGAATATAGAACCCAAAAAGGTGTATATGCAAAGGATTTTGATGAGTTAAAAGACTTCTTTGAAAATGATAAAATCGTAAAAATTGATGCAGCTGGTACAGTACCTCCAAGAAAGTTGACAATAAAAGAAAGAGATTTCTTATATACTGACAAAAGAGCCTTAGATCATAACATGACTGAACGAGAAGCAGCTTTGTTAGTTCAAGGTGGCAACCCTTCAAACGCTTTGGATTTAGCTAACTTTAAACGTGATACAGTAGAAGTTTATTTTAAAGATGAATTTTTGAGTTCTAAGACTCGTCAAAACTTAAGAGAATCTCTTGGACTTGGGAAGTTTGATATTGAAGAGTTAAGATACATTCCAATGACAGATCCTAAAGAAGAATGGACTATCGAAACAAGAGATAACGTGATTTACCTTCAAGGAGACACGATTGCTACAATTCATGTTTATGGTAAAGCTCCAATTCCTAGGTTTGAAAATGGTGAAAGAAGTATTGTAGGCTTCGGAAACCTAAATACAAATTCGGATAAAGCAACTTGGGAATAGTAAAAAATTAAAATTTGAGTACTTCACAACTTACAATATTTATTTCTAGAACCTCAGCCCACGTAGCTGAGGTTCTTCGTTCTTCAAAGGATGTAGTGATTGAAAAAGACTATACTTTGACAGAAGGTAATGATGTTGGATATACCGAAAAGTTGAATAGAATATTTGAAGATTTTCCGCTAAAAGATGAATACCAAGAATACTCGCTGGCCTGGGGCACTCAAACTAAAACTTTGGTTCCTTTGGGCTTGTTTAACGAGTCTTCAGCCAAAGATATTTCTCAATTTATGTTTGGGAAAGAAATTGACACAACAACAATCGACTATAATAGATTGATGGAGTTAAGCATGGTCAACGTTTTTGAAATTCCCAATTGGGTAAAGCGATTTTTTATTATAAAATTTCCTAGAATCTTAATTCAACACGAACATACGATGTTTCTCAGGGCTTTGTTTCAAGGCTCTACATTCAATCGAAAAGTCCTTGTGAATGTTTGTAATGATTATATAAACATTGATATCGTTTTTCACAACGAATTGATTTTCTCAAATAGTTTCCAAATTCAAAACGTTGACGACATCATTTATTATCTTGCGTTTACCATAGAAAAGGAGGGACTAAAAGAAGAGGTCGCAGAAATACAATTTTATTTTGCTGATGATTTATCTAAACAATTATCTGAAGATTCTCAAATGAAAATTGAAAAACTTAAGTTATTCAAAAATATGACTTTTAAAAATGCTGAATCTTCTTTTAAACTTCAAACATTGTGCGTATAATAGGTGGAAAACTAAAGGGAATCAGATTTGTGCCTGCAAAAGGATTTCCCTCAAGGCCGACGACGGATTTTGCGAAAGAAGCTCTTTTTAATATCCTAATCAATAAATTTGAATTTGGGAATCTTGAAGTCCTAGATTTATTCGCAGGAACAGGAAATATTACCCTCGAATTTGCTTCACGCGAAGCTGGAAATATTACGGCAATTGATATAGATTTTAGAAGTATTCAATACCTAAAAAGTTTGGTAAAGAAACTTGAATTGGATGATTATATAAATGTTATCAAAGCAGATAGCTTAAAGTTTATTGAAAATCACGCTAAATCCTATGATATTATCTTTGTAGATCCGCCTTTCGAGGAGACTTATCACCTAGAATTGGTCAATAAAATTATGAATTCAAGTTTGTTGAAAGAAAATGGTGTGTTGGTTGTAGAACATGGAAAAAGAGATAAATTTGAAGAACACCCAAACTATACCCAAACCAGAAGATATGGAGGTGTGATGTTTAGTTTTTTTGAACATATTTCGTAATCTTACGTTATAAACAATAAAAAAAGATGAAAAAAATCGCAGTATTCCCCGGCTCTTTTGACCCTTTTACAATAGGTCATGAGTCTATTATTAGAAAATGCTTTCCTCTTTTTGATGAAGTAATTATTGGAATTGGCGTAAATACTTCTAAAAAGTATATGTTTGACTTAGAAAAAAGAATTCAGCATATTCACTCAATATACGAAGGTGTAGAAAATGTTAAGGTTGAAAGTTTTACTGGCTTAACAGTAGATTTCTGTAAACAAAAAAATGCGCAATTTATCGTAAGGGGCGTAAGGGATACAAAAGACTTTGAATATGAAAAGAGTATCGCTCAAATGAATCTTAAAATCTCTGGCATAGAAAGTGTATTCTTAATTACCGACCCCGAAGTTGCAGCAATAAGCTCAACAATTATTCGTGAAATTCACAAAAGTGGGGGAGACATGAGTATGTTTGTAACAAATTCAGATATTCTCGTTTTATGATTACAGAATAATTTGAAAATATAGTGTATATGAGATTTTTAAGTGCTTTTATCTTTTTCTTGTTTAGTTCTTTCTCCTTTTCACAATCAACAAATGAAATCAAAGGAACAGCAAATGATTATGCTGGAAAACTACTTCGTGTATATGCAACGGATGATTATTTAAGTAATGTTAGAACACAAATTGCATCAACAGAAGTGTCTTTAAATGGAGAATTTTCAACCACTTTTTATAATAACGAAATTCGAAAACTTATTGTTGAAGTTGGAAATGATCAATTTGTACTTTATGCTCAACCCAATACTCAATATCAGCTTGTTGTAGAAAAAGATGAACGCTATTCTTTTCGTGGAGGAAAAGGTGATGCTGGCTTCTATTTCGTACATTTAGATACAAATGATATCAATTACAAAATATTGATTTTCGAAGATTATCAACTTAATTTCTTAGAGAATTATTACAATAGAAATACACTTAAAACACCCGAATTTGTATCGCGACTTGATACATTTAAGATTAATATAGAAAATAGGTACAGAGCTGACACAAATTCGTTTTTTAAAACTTATGTTCGTTATTCAATTGCATCACTAGATAATCTTGCATTCACTGGCCAAAGAAATGAATATGAAAAGTATGATTTCTATATAAAACCTTATACAGTTGAATATCAAAATGATAGATATATTGATTATATCAAACATTACTATAAGCAATATGAAACGCAGCTTTCAGATGAAGTAGAAAGAGAATTTTATAAAGGAATAATAAGAAGCAGCCCGACCTTGTTGATGAATGCTTTAGGTGGAGACTATGCACTTAAAAACTTAAGACTGAGAGAGTTTATTTTGATTAATATGTTATCTGAAATATTTTATTCAGACCAATATCCTAAAACCAATATCATTACCGTTTTAGATAGTATTTCGAATCATGCTTTGTTTAACGAACACAAAAAAGTTGCGTCAAATATAAAGTTTCGATTGACAGATTTGAAGCCAGGAACATTAATGCCTGATTTCAATGTGATTATAAAAGGACAACGAAAGTTTAAGTCGGATTATGCAAACAAATTTTTATATATTCAGTTTGTTGATAATGAAGTCCCTTCTTCCATAAATGATCTCCGATTGATGGTGCCTTTGTATCAAAAATATAACAAATACATTGAGTTCTTGACGATTCTCGTCGATCGTTCTGGTAAAGTTGCGAACAATACGTCTGACTTTATCAAAGAACATCAAATTTCGTGGGATTTTTCCGTAATTGATAACAACAATGACATTATCAATAAAATGAATGTGTCTTCGTTTCCGTATTATATCTTAATGGATGCAACAGGTTATGTTGTTGGTGCGCCTGCGTCAACACCACGACCAAATAACGAATATGAAACAATCGAAAAAGAATTGCATTTAATCACACGAAGATATAAAGCGATGGAGTCTAACGACAGGGGTTATTAGTTTTTTCTCTTTTATGCCGCCAATTCTGCCTACGCCCTTTAATTTGCTCGTGATTTTTAGCAGAAAATACGTTTAAAATGCGCTTCTTTGGTCGCGTTTTTAAGCATTTTTCTGCAATAAAAATCACTTCACAAAGCTATCGGTCTTTGGCAGGGCGGAATTAGTTCTTCGGATAAGCAAAAGTGAAAAATAAAATTCATTTTCTACACTTCATCAGCACTCGGACCGTATGCGCCGGGAACAGGAATATCTAACAACCTTAAATAAACTCCTAATTGTGCTCTGTGGTGATAGGAATGACTTAGTGCCATTGAACGGATTGCTGTTTTGCGGGGTGCGTCTAAAATGATGTGATCGCCAGCTCGCATAATCCAATTTTTTTCTAAGTCAAATTCGGAAACATCTTCTAGTGACTTAATTGTGTTATTGTAGCCTTCATCAAAGATTTTTAATAAATCCTCCGTAGTTTCAATGGAGTCAGATTTTTGTTGATTTTCATGAAAATCCAAATAATCTGTTGTTACCATAATCGCTGGAAAAGCAGTCAAATCAGCTACGTGTTTAGCCAAAGACTTTAACGACATTGATTTTTCATGTGGTCTCCAATCAAATTTATCCGAGGGAACCCTTTCTAATGTTTTTCGTGTATTAGAAAATTCCGATTTGATTTCTGCAATTAACTCTTGTTTTAATGACATGTTTTTTACTTAAATTGATAAAATATCTTCTTCTTGTCTCTTAAAACACCACAATATGAGTTATGTTCTAATTTGTTGACATCTTTAACAAAAAACAGGTGATTTCAAAAAAAAAGCATTGGAATAGAGTAGTGGATGTTTTAAAACATTAAAATAAACATTGAAAATAAAAACTAAAGAAATCCCGACGATAAATCAAGAAGACTTAGTCTAAAACTAAAATCAACACAACAATCTCACTTTTAAGACATCCACTTTGGTTTTTCTACAAATTAATCCAAAATAGAAGGGTATTTCTCTGGATTAACTTCATTCATCATGTTGTATGCAGCATTATAAATGTCGTCGATATTTGGTTTTGAGAAATAATCTCCGTCTGAACTGTACGCCGGACGATGATCTTCTGCACTTAAAGTAACTGGCTCACTATCTAAGAAATAATAACCCTTTTGTTTGACAATAACTTGATCTAAAATGTATGCTGTCGCACCACTTGACACGTCTTCGTCAACAATCATTAGACGATTTGTTTTTGAAAGTGATTTTGAAATATCATGTGCTAAGTCAAATGGTATTAACGTCTGCACGTCTATCAATTCAACACTAATACCAACTTTCTCAAGCTCTTTCGCTGCTTCTTCAGCAATGTTGAAAGTAGAACCATAAGAAACCATTGTTAAATCAGTACCTTCCTTAACAATTTCAACTTTTCCAAGCGGGACTTTGTATTCGCCAGGGTTAGATGGTTTTAATTCTTTCTTTCTGTATCCATTTAAACACTCAATAACCAAGGCAGGTTCGTCTGAAGTTAATAAAGTGTTGTACATTCCAGCTGCTTGCGTCATGTTTCTTGGAACGCAGATGTTAACACCTCTTGAAGAGTTGATAATCATTCCCATCGGACTTCCAGAGTGCCAAATTCCCTCTAATCTATGTCCACGTGTACGAATGATTAATGGTGCTTTCTGTCTTCCTTTTGTACGATAATGAAGCGTCGCCAAATCATCTGAAATAATTTGAATAGCAAATAAAAGGTAATCCAAATATTGAATTTCTGCAATTGGTCTTAACCCACGCATCGCCATTCCAACTCCTTGACCGATAATCGTATTTTCGCGGATTCCAGTATCAGTAACTCGAAGTTTTCCGAATTTCTCCTGCATCCCTTCCATCGCTTGATTGACTCCTCCAATGTGTCCTGTATCTTCCCCAAAGGTTAAAACCTCAGGATATTTCTTAAATATTTCTTCAAAGTTATCTCTTAAAATAATCCTACCGTCAACCTTTTCATCGGTCAATTCTGGAGCAACGGGCTGGATGTTCTTAACAGCATATTGCGATTCAGAATACTGGTAAGAACTGTATCTTTGATAATTTATATTTAACTGATTTTTATACCAATTAATTAATTCTGCTCGAGCGGAACCATTTTCTCCCCGAACCAATCTTAAAACATTGTTAACATATTTCAAAAGTGTTCCTCTGTCTGGATCCATTTCTTTGGCTAATGCCTCAACTTCTTTATTGATAAAAGTTGAATTTCCACTTTCGTTTGCAACATTTTGTAAAAGTTGAATTGCATTTTTCCAATCGGTATCAATTGCTTCTCTAAAATTTTTCCAAGCCTCTTTTTGCTCTCTTCTAGCCTGTTTTTTTGCTTCTTTTTGAATCTCTTCAATCTCCTCTTTAGTAGCAATAACTTTCCCTTCTTCTCCTCTTGGCGTTGTGATAAATTCTTTAAACTTTGCAATTGGGTCAAAATCCTCTTCCCATTGTAGTCGTTCTGATGATTTATACCTTTCGTGTGAACCTGAAGTAGAGTGACCTTGTGGTTGGGTAACTTCTTCGACATGAACCAATACTGGAACATGTTCTTCTCTAGCAATTTGAACCGCTTTTTCATAGGTGATAATCAAATGCGGATAATCCCAACCTTTGGTTTTTAAAATTTCAATTCCTTTTTTATCTTTTGTTCTTTGGAAACCAGATAATGCCTCAGAAATACTTTCTTTGGCAGTTTGATACTTTTTAGGAACAGAAATTCCATATCCATCGTCCCAAACTGACATGACTATTGGAACTTGAAGAACTGCTGCAGCGTTCATAGCTTCCCAAAAAGGTCCTTCTGAAGTACTAGAATCTCCAATTGTACCAAAAGCAACCTCATTCCCTTTGTTACTGAATTTCTGGAACTTGTCTAATTTTTGAATTTCTTTATTTTCTCTGTAATATTTTGATGCGCATGCTAATCCCAATAGTCTCGACATCTGACCTCCAGTCGGTGAAATATCAGAAGATGAATTCTTTTGTTTCATCAAATTATTCCACTCTCCATTTTCGTCAAGACTATGTGTCGCAAAGTGTCCGCCCATTTGACGTCCTCCAGACATTGGTTCTAATGCTAAATCTGTTTCTGCGTATAATCCTGCAAAATATTCTTGAACTGTAATTTGACCAATTGCCATCATAAATGTTTGGTCTCTATAATACCCAGAACGAAAATCACCATCTTTGAATTGCTTTGCTAATGCGATTTGAGCAATCTCCTTTCCATCTCCAAAAATACCAAATTTTGCTTTCCCAGTTAATACTTCTTTACGCCCAATCAGCGATGCTTCTCTTGATAAGCAAGCCAAACGAAAATCTTCTAATACCTCTTTTCGTAGTGTATCGAAATCTAATTTGTTGTTATCTTCTGTCAACACAGTATCCTTTGCCATAAGTCATTATAAATTTGAGTAGCAAATATACTGAATTATATGATGTATTTGAAAGTAAAAAAAAAATATTTCAAAAACTGTATTTTATCATTTGGATTCTTGTTGATTGTCAAGAGAATCCATTTGAAAAATAAGAAAAAAAGTATTTTGTTACTTCTTTTTTCTTTTCATGACCATTCTGAATTCCGAATTTTTAAGATTTTCATTTGGATTGCTTGCTTGATTTGCAGAGATAATAAACTCTTTTCGTGTCAACTCCTCAATAAAATACTCAGTCTTTCCTCCGTCTTCGTGAGTAATATATAAAATATCACCTTTAATGTCCCATGCTCCGTTTTCAATTAATTGGTTGATTGGAATTTCTGGAATATTGAATCCAAAAACACTCACTTTTAATTTATATTGTGCATCAGTATCGCCTTTTAATGTGCCGTCAGCAAAAAACTCAATTGTTGCGTCAATACTTGCAAGGTTTGTAACTTCACCAGAAAAAGGAATGTTTAAATTATTTGTAGTATCTTCATACGTACCAGTAAATGTAATCTCTTCAATGTCCCAAACTTTTACAATGTGGTCTTCATATTTCTTACATCCAACCGATCCAATTACAAAAATTAAAAGAAATAAATAAGTTAGTTTTTTCATAGTTGCTTTATGTTATTTTAAACAAATATATGATTATTTTAATTAATTATTCTGTTTAATAAAACTCTTTTTTTTAGATTTAATTGGATATATTTGTCTGATTTTAATTTGAACATGGTATTTATAGAAGTTAATACTGATTTGAAAGAGAGAGTCTCTGAGTTAGGCTTCCAAAAGGAAGATGTGCATTTTATTGATGAGATGAATAATTCAAGTTCTTTTAATCAACGAATATCTTCTATTCTTGATAATTCATTTTCAAATGGAGCGGATGCTGTTTTTATTAATAATCAATTAGAAATTACTCAACCGCTCGTATATTTTATTGATAAAATCAAGTCTGATAATATAAATAAAGTTGAATTATTAAATCTTCAAAATTTTTACTTCTTCAAAGAAAAAGCACCTCTTTTGGTTGTATTTTACAAAACATCTACCCAAATTATTGATTGTAGATTTTTAGCTAGAAGTTATGACGAAATAATATTTCTGAAACAAAATAATATTTCTGATTTTGCTTTAAAATTAAAGTCGGGCGTTCTATGGGAAGAAAACAAATTAATAGGAATAAATGAATGTAAATACGAATTGTTCCAAGATTTAATTTTAACTTTAAAACTTAATATTCCCTCAAAAAGGTTTTCGATTCAACTCATATCAGTCTTATTCTATTCTCAATATATAAAAACAGGAAGAGAAGATATTAATATAATTCTTTACGGTATTAATATTGGCGATTTATCTGTTTTAACTCAACAAGAAAATTATAAGATTCTTACCGATTTTCTTTTTGAAACAACAGGTGAAGTAATATTTGAATATTCTCCTTCATCCAAAAAATATATTTCTTTGGTTGAAAAAATAAGTTTTAATCGATGGATGATGGTGGGAATGAACGTAGAGCGGTTTATTGAAGTTTTAGAAAACTTTTATGAGGAGGATACACTTTTTAAAGTTCATCCTGTTTCGTTAAAAGTTAAACGACAGATGATTAACGCAACCTTCAATAGTTTTGCAAATCCAATCGATTTTGACAGTTTTAAAGTTCTAGACTTTGCTTGTAATTCAGCAGATTTCCTTTCAATTGTATTAGAACAGATGGTTGATTTTTGGAAACTTTATAACCAACCTAAAGTTTTGAATATTGTTGATTTAAATAAAATATTAAGCTCTCTTTTTGGGACATTTCCAGATTCGAAAAACCGGGCGATGATTCAATTCTGTATTAAAACAAAGGCTTTTGACTTACTTTGTGATACTTCTTTGTTGGATTTCAATCAAATTAACTATTCAATTGATAACTTATCTAATAGTGGGTTTTTGAATTTTTCTACAAAATTAAAATTTGACCTAATTGTTGGAAACCCTTTATTTATTGATAGAAGTAACGATGGATTTAATGATATCTGGGAAACCAAATGGTTGACAGTAAAAGTTCCTCCAGGACATATTTCATTAAATTATTTAGCTCGAACTTTTCAGCGTTTGGTACCAGTGGGAACAACTGCTATTGTTTTGAACGCTGAAGATGTCTTTTATCAACAACCGTCTCCTGACTTTAACCAAATTTTACTTTTAAAACACAATCTTTTTAAGGTTCTAAATTATACGCTTCTTAAAAGTCTTAGTGGGAATAGGCATATTCCTCTGATAGGTATTTTGGCACGTAATGAAAAACCCGATTGTTGTATGAATTTCTCTCATTATGTTTTTAAAGAAAATGAGCCGAATCGAAATGGTTTTTCAGTTGATGCTGATAGCTACGATTTACATTTTATTAATAAACAAAATGAAGTGCGTGATCCGTTAATCTGGAAAAAAGATGCACTTGGAGGTGGAGTCATTCGCACTTTATTTGATAAAATTGAAACCAAGTTGTCAAAGGTTGAACAATCTAAAAATATTCCTTCTCAAGAATCCAAAGCATGGTCTCAGTTTTATAATGAAGTTTCAAACCTTGGGTTCTCTGAAAATGTTCTCGCTAAGATTCAAACACTCGTAGAAACAAGCGTTTTTTCAAAATCAGAAGTTGAAGTACTGAAAAATATCTTTGATTCATACTTTATTGATAGTAAAAATGATAAGTCTTTTCAGGTAATAACATCTTTAGATATAAAGCCAATAGCTTTGCGTTTCAGCGAAATATTTCTATATGAAGTAAACGCTTTATATGGAAGCGGAGAAAATCAATTTAGATTGATGCAAGTTTGTGTAATAAACGATTCATTTGTTGGTATAATTTATAAATATTGTAGTGCTGAAATTCAACCGAAATTTGATGCCGATTTTCAAACTGATTTCTTGCCAAAACTTAACGGTTTTGATTTTTATAATGCTTTAAAAAATGACAAAATAGCAAGACTTTATCCATCTCACGATACGATGGTCTTAATTAAACCAAAAATCTTCAAATATTGGAATGCTTTGGCTGCTTTTAACGATAGCAATAAATATTTCATGTAGATTATGCTAATAAACAAAGATTATTAACGTTAAAATGTAATAATTTGATGATTAAAAGACAACTTTTTAATTTTTCAAGCGTATAAAGTAAAAAATATTACTCAAATTTATAAATCTAAGGAATAATGAAAAAAAGTATATTTTTATGTATAGGAATAGCGATGTTGAGTTTAGCAGGTTGTAGCAAAAACTATACATGTGAGTATTCAAATGGGGTTAAACAACAATATTCAAGTGATTATTATAGTGATCAAGATATAGAATCGGTTGAATCTCTGTGTATTAGTCAAGGGGGGAGCTGGAAATAGTTAATAATTTGGTTGATTTAATTAAAAAAACACTATTTTAGCCTCACATTAAAGGTTGCATATTTATGAAATTTACATTGTCAATAATAGGCTTATTTGCTATAGTAGCATTTTCAAGTAAAGTATTCAGTCAACAAATATATTCGGTTCCGGGAACTTATACATGGGTTGTTCCTCCTTGTGTTGAAGAGATTACCGTTAAGGTTTGGGGAGGCGGTGGCGGAGGCGGTGGTTCTGCTTCTTACCAAACAGGTACAGGAGACCAATTTGAAGCATGCTCTGAAGGTGGCGGCGGAGGTGGTGGAGGATTCGCCATGAGAACATATTCTGTTAACGAAGGAGAGGTATATACAATTGTTGTAGGGGCTGGAGGAAATGGAGGTGTTGGAAATAGTAGTGATGCTGTTTCTGGCAATGGATCTGACGGGCAAAATAGTACATTCGATGGTCCTGCTGTCATTCCTTTTGGTACACTTACAGGTGAAGGTGGAAAACTTGGAGGTGGTGCTTGGTCGAGAAACTCTTCTGGATGGAATCATATCGGAGATAACGGAAATGGTGGTCTTGGTGGCTATGGACAAAATGGGACGACAATGTTTCAGGGGGGAAGTGGGTCTTCTGGCCGACATAGCGCTTCTTGTCATGACGTAAGCGGTGCTGGTGGTGGTGGAGCTGGTTCAGGAGGAAATGGAAATGATGGTTCGGCACCTGCTAACTGTAATCAAAGAATGGGTGGAAGCGGTGGCCCTACTGAAGGAGGAAACGGAGCAAATGGAAAACAATTAAGTTATTCATATTTAAGCACAAGACAAGCCCTAGATGGTGATAATGGTAGTGAGATAGGTGGTGGCGGTAGTGGCTCGATGATTCACTTAAACTCCTGGGCAAATACTTGGGTAAGAGCAAACGGAGGTAAAGGAGGGAACGGACGGGTTATTATTGAATATAACGTTGACGCAAATTCGCCAGATCAACCTTCTCCCATTGTTGGAGAGGTCTTAGTTTGCGAGGGTTATAGCGGCCCTTACTCTGTTACATCTGTGACAGATGTAGTGTACGATTGGCAGTATTCAGGGAATGGGACAATTACAGGTAGTGGAAACCAAATTAACTTGGAAAATATTACCACAGGTGGAACACTCATAGTGACACCTTCATTGGATTGCTCTGATGGTCCTCCTCAAGAAATACAAATTACAGTAGTTGATTTACCTCAAGAACCAATAGTTACTGGTGATGATATCCTTTGCATAGGTGAAATCGGAAATTATTCTGTAAACCAAGAACCTGGCGTTACATATTCATGGTCATATTCAGGAAATGGAGATATTGTTGGCTCTGGAAATACTATTTCACTAGAAAATGTTACAAGTGGAGGAACGATAACCGTTATTGCAAGCAACACTTGTGGTGATGCAAATCCTGTTGACTTTATAGTGACAATTAGTGATCCACCCATTTCTCCATCACCAATTGTTGGGTCTGATCTAATTTGTGACCAAAATTCTAATACATACTCTGTTGATGATATCCCAGGGGTAACATTTAACTGGTCGTATTCCGGAAACGGTAGTATTGTTGGTTCAGGACATGAAATTATATTGGATAATATTACTTCTAATGGCGAATTAACTGTAACGACAACAAACTCGTGTGGAACAAGTAGTTCTCAAACATATCAAGTTGTTTTAAATGATGTGCCTGAAATTACAAGCCTTGATGTTGTGAGTCCAAATTGTGGAACTACCGTTGGTTCCATTGTTATTCAAGCTACTGGAAATAATTTGACATATAGCATTGATGGAGGTTCAACCTTTAGTAGCAATAATGAATTTCTTAACCTTACTCCGGCTACCTATAATATTGTAGTTTCAGATGCTGCTGGATGTGAAGTTACTGGTATAGCAGTAATCAATCCTCCGTCTGATGATTTGACTATTGTAATTGTTACAACTGACGCAGATTGTACGGGTGGAGGGACAGCAACAGCTACGGTAACTGGAGGTAGCCCACAGTATATTTACAATTGGAGTGCAGATGCTCAGGTAAACATCAATTATATTTCTGATTTATCTGGTGGTAATTATAGTTTAGAGGTTACAGATGATAATGGATGTTCATCAATAGAGAATTTTACTATTTCAAGTTCAATTGATGCACCTCAATTTGTTACCACTTCGTTTGAAAATCCTTCATGCGCTAATGCCTGTGACGGAGAGATCACAGTTAATGTTACAAGCGGAGCTCCTCCATATACATTCAATTGGGTTGATGATTCAGGAAATACATATCCAAATCAAAGTGGTTTAACTGGTTTATGTGGAGGAAGTTATACATTAGAAGTAGTAGATGTTGGTGGATGTATTGCTACAACTTCTTTTATATTAACAGATCCAATTGCTGCTGACCCTTCCTTTGAGTTAGTCGATTTTTGTATCGGAGAAGCAAATACTGCCATTAATATTGCTACAACTGGGGGAACATTCTCATTTAATCCTGCTGTAACAGATGGTGCAATAATTAATGCTTCAACAGGAGAAATTCTAAATGGAGTTGAAGGAACAACTTATTCTGTTCAGTATGAAACGCCTGGGAGTTGCCCAGAAATATCTATTGAAACAGTTTCGGTTAAAACTTCGCCTAACTTTTCTTTAAATGCTGTAGATCCTTCTTGTGGGAATGATGATGGAATTATTATAATAAGTGGATTGACATCAAGCAACCCCTACGAACTAACCTATAATCAAGACGGTAACATTGTAGGACCAAATATAGTGGGAACAGACGATTATGGCGAGATTAAAATTGATGATCTGGGAGAAGGTACTTATTCCAATTTTGAAATTTCAGATAACGATGGCTGTTCTTCCATAAATGATGATATTATTATTTTAGACAGTCCTGATGCACCCAATGTTGTTGCACCAGCAGATTTGGAAATCTGTTTGGGCGATAAAGTAATGCTGTATGTTGAGCCAGTAGGAAACCAGTCAGTAACATGGAATAATGGAGTCATTAATGGTGATGAATTTACTCCAACAAATACGGGTAGCTTAACATATACTGTAACGGTTTCAGAAGGAGATTGCTCCGACTCAGATCAAATTACAATATTGGTTCATGATTTACCTAATATAGATGCAGGTGTGGATCAAACTGTTTGTATAGGAGAAAATGTGACTTTGACAGCGACAGGTGGTGATACTTATGTATGGAATACGTCTGAAACAACATCTTCAATAAGCGTTTCTCCTCAAATTAATACTGAATATATTGTAGTCGGTACAGATAGTAATGGCTGTTCAAATATTGATGCTGTTATTGTAAATGTGTCTCCTGCTTCTCAACCTACTTTTATAGGAGATGTTTTAGAAGGTTGTTCTCCTTTATATGTTAATTTCTCTAACCAAAACATTGGGAACAATGTGACTTGTTTGTGGAATTTTGGAGATGGTACTTCAGCTAATGGGTGTGATGGTACAAGTCATTTATTTACATCTCCAGGAAGCTACGATGTAACATTAACAGTTACCACAGCTGAGGGATGCGAGGCGTCTCATACATTAGAAGATTATATTCACGTATATCCAAATCCAATTGCAGATTTTACAGCTGAACCGATGGAGTTGACAACAACAGACACACACGTAGATTTCTTTAATAATTCTGAAAACGCAACACAATACCAATGGGACTTTGCAGATGGATATTATAGTTACGATGTAAATCCAAGTCATGATTATCCAGAATCAGAAAGTAATTATTTGGTTACACTAATCGCAGAAAATGATCATGGTTGTTCAGATACTACAAGTATGATTATAAGTATTTATGAAGATTTAATATTTTATGTTCCAAATACGTTTACACCAGACAATGACATGTTTAATGAAATCTTTACTCCTGTTTTTACTTCAGGATTTGACCCTTTCGATTTTACTTTGATAATATTTAACAGATGGGGTGAGGTTGTTTTTGAGTCTCATGATGCTATGAATGGTTGGGACGGAACTTATGGTGGAAAAGTTGCCAAAGATGGAACTTACGTATGGAAAATTGAGTTCGCAACCAAATACAATGATGAAAGAAAAATTTATCATGGTCATGTCAATTTGATTCGATAAAACTGCATTAATAAACACTTAATAATCATTTTCTCTCAAGAATTTGTAAAAAAATGTAAAAAAACAGATAAAATATTTTGTGGTTTAAATTTAATGGCATAATTTCGTATGTAGATTACCATTAATTATGAAAACAAAAACAATTATTACTATTACTTGTGTATTATCTTCTACTATTATTAATGCACAAATTCTTTACTCAAATGGAGCCCAGATCACAATAAATAATGGTGGAAATATTTATTGTAACGGAGGAGTTTATCTTACACAAAATTCAATTTTGGAAAATGAGGGAGAGTTAACAATAACCAAAAACTCCACACTCATTCAACCAGGGAATTTTGAATTTTTGTCTGGAACATATATATATGGGGATGGCGTTTATAGGGTAGAACAAGATTGGATAAACTCGTCTGTGTTTGCTACAAATTCAGGATTTCATGCTGGATCAAGTGAGGTAATTTTGTTTGGAGACACAGAGCAATTAATAACTTCAAATAATAGTACTCAAACTGAATTTAATAACCTTACGTTGACAGGGAATGGTAATGGTGTTAATGCTCGAAAAACTCTGTCAGGAGTAAATGCTGCTGTTGGAAGTAGCGGAGTTTTAAATCTAAACAACCGCGAGTTAAATACAAATATTCAGGACTTTATTGTATATAACCCTAACGCCAATTCGGTAATAAATTCTACAACTTTCCTTAGTGAAGGCTTTGTAAGTAGTACTCAAGATGGATATCTAATAAGGCTAACAAATAATACCGAAAGTTTTATATTTCCTGTCGGATCAAGTGATGGGGATAGAAGATATCGCCCAGTAAAAATAACTCCCAAATCAGCAACTGGTCACATGATGGCTGTTCGGATGAATAATTATTCAGCAGAAAATGATGGCTGGTCATTAAATCAGCATACTGAAAATATAGGCGTGGTAAATCAATCATTTTACCATTCAATTGAAGATTTATCAGGAGATATGGATTCCGATTTAGGACTTTTATTCTTGCCTTCTGAAGATAGCGATTGGGCTGGGATTGGATCATGGAGTTTAATAAGTAATCAATGGGGAAAACCAGAAATTTCAAACACAGATGCTTCTGGAAATTATAAGCTAATTGAGAAGGTAGATTGGACCATAAATTCAGACAACATATCTTATGCTTTAGTTGACCTCGAATATACAATTAATATCCCAGAAGCAATTTCTCCAAATGACGATGGTAAAAATGATGCGTTTTTTATTGAAGGATTAGAATTTTACCCAAATACAGAGGTATGGATTTACAATAGATGGGGAGTAGAGGTTTATCATAGTGATAACTACAAAAATGATTGGAACGGAATTTCAGAAAGTAATTTAAATATTGGGAATGGTGAATTGCCAGAAGGAACTTATTATTACATCCTTACACTCGGAGGGAAAGAGGAACAACTTGGAGCTGGTGATGTACATAAAGGATTTATTTACTTAACGCGATAAATCATTACTATACCAAATCACTAATTAACAAGTTAAAACAAGGATTTTAATCCAATATGTCAAATAAATTATATTTTTAAAATTAGAAAACAAATGAAAATTAATTATGTAAAGTTTTTAGGGTTGTTTATTGTTGGTTTTGCAACCTCTATAGCTATGGGACAAGATAATGTGGGAATCGGAACAACCAACCCCGAACCAAGTTCAATTTTAGAGCTAAAATCAAATAATAAAGGAGTTTTAGTACCAAGGGTTACAACATTACAAAGAAATGCTATACCCAATCCAGCAGAGGCTTTATTAGTCTATGATACTGATATTGAATGCTTCTACTTCTATAAGACAGCATCATCTACTTGGGAAAGTTTATGCGCTTCAGGTACAGGAACTCAAGGTCCAATGGGACCACAAGGTCCAGCTGGAGCTGATGGAGTAGATGGTGAAACACCAGTCATTGGTACAAATGGCAATTGGTGGATTGGAGGTACAGACACAGGTATTGCTGCAACAGGTCCTGCTGGTGCTCAAGGTCCACAGGGTGATCCAGGTCCTGCTGGTCCTACTGGTGCTCAAGGTCCACAAGGTGATCCAGGTCCTGCTGGTCCTGCTGGTCCTGCTGGTGCTCAAGGTCCACAGGGTGATCCAGGTCCTGCTGGTCCTGCTGGTGCTCAAGGTCCACAGGGTGATCCAGGTCCTGCTGGTCCTGCCGGTGCTCAAGGTCCACAA
>Ga0265293_10003480_pt1 | contig 29185 bp, 18 predicted proteins | sample Munlanlewell138R_FD_192505 | JGI IMG/M metagenome (GOLD analysis project Ga0265293, IMG submission 192505) | Leachate microbial communities from a municipal landfill in Southern Ontario, Canada - Leachate well 138R | ecosystem: Engineered > Solid waste > Landfill > Unclassified | place: Canada... | reverse complement strand
GTTACCGCGCACAACCACGCCCAGCGCGCAAACAGATCGAGCAGATCATCTCGAACGCGATCACTACGCACATTCAAGACCGCAACCCCCTGAACAGTTACTGACCCACGCTCCTAGCTCGACGCAGCCACCTCAGCCACGGTCCGGATATGACCCGGGACAACCGGGCGGGTACGGCACCACGTCGCGCGGATATTGACGACGACTGTTGGAAAGGGTGCTGGGGTGACTCGGTCAGCGCTGTGCGCAGTTTTCATCGTGTGATTGCTGGCGGGGTGCGGATCAATGCGGTCCGGGTGCCGATCGACTATGACAACCCCCTCGAAGAACGGCTGACAGAACTCACGGCAAGCGGACAATCGGCGGCGGCACGACCTGACGGACTTCACTTGGGACGAGGTTCACCTGCTCCGAGGTCTCACCAAACAGAAGGTTGAGGAGATAGTCGGAGCGGAGGTCATCAGAGACGAACGCTACGACCCAGAGATCAACCTGCTGGTGTTCGAGGACGAGCAGACTGTAGTGAAAGTCATCGGTGTCTACGGCATGCTTACCGCTGAGCGTCCGAATTGGCCGCGCGAAGTGCTGTTGGAGCCGTGGCGCGGACTATTGAAGCTCCCCCTCCCCGGTGAAACGACTTGATCACCACGGACAATCCACGACTCATCGCAGCCCGCCCGCATCGCTGCAGGGCATCGGACCGGCCAGCGTGCTGGGCCTGGCCAGCACGGCGATCAGCAGCACCGACGCGGCGGCGATGACGAAGGCCGCCTGCACGCTCACCGCGTCCGCCGCCCCGCCGAGGATGGCCGCGGCGAACGGCCGCGATCCCAGGAAGCCCACCAGCCACAGCGCCATGATCCGGCCGCGCAGGTCGTCGGGGGCGCGTTCCTGCACGACGGTGCTCAGACCCGTCATCGCCCACCCGAAGCCCAGGCCCGCCACCGCAAAGCCGACCAGCGCCGCCGCGGTGACATTACTCACCGCCAGCAACGCGCAGCCCGCGCCCAGCAGCACCAACCCGATCCAGGACACCCACGCCGACTGCACCCGGCCGCGCATGAAGGCCAGCGCCACCATGCTGACCGCGGCGCCGATACCGAACGCCGCCGACAACGTGCCGACCAGCTGCGCTCCGCCGCCCAACTCGTCGGCCATGACAGGGGTGAGCGTGATCGACGGGTCCGCGGCGAATCCCACCGTGGCCACGGCCAACAGCCCCAGCAGCAGCGGGCGGTCGCGCCAGACGTAGCGCAGCGCGGCCCGCACGCGGTAGTCGGCGTCGGCCTTGCGCTCGGGCGGGGCCGGGAAGTGCACGAGGATCAGGAAGATCGCGAAGATCAGATGCAACGCGGCGCTGAAGGTGAACGCCGCGGAGGTGCCCAGGTGCGCCGCGAGGTAGGCCCCGACGGCCGGGCCGGCGACCCGGCCGATGGTCATCGGGATGCTGTTGAGCGCCATCGCAGTGGACAGCTCGCCGGGCCGGATCAGGCTGGGCACGATGGATTGCATTGCCGGGCCGCCGACGACGAAGCCGAGCCCCACGAGCAGTGTTCCGAGCAGGATCGGCAGCGCGGCGCTGCTGCCCGCCAGCTCCGGGGTGAGGGCGAACCAGATCGCGATGGAGGCCGAGCCGGCCACGCAGAAGATCCGGCCCAGCAGGATCTGGCGGCCGGGGTTGCCCAGGTCGGCCCACTTGCCGGTGATCGGGCTCAGGATCAGCTGCGGGGCGAACTGCACCACGCCGACCAGGCCGACCATCAGCGCCGAACCGGTCGCCTCGTACATCACGATGGCGGCGACGATGCCGTGCGTCCACACCCCGACGACGGAGAGGATCTTGCCCCAGAACAACGCCCCGAACACCCGGTCGAACATCAAACCGAGCGCCCCGCGGGGTCGTGCCGGAGCGGCGATATGGGTGGTCAAGCGTCAGCACCTCGTTCGAAATCGTCGGCGAGTCGGTCGAGCAGTGTCACCAGGGTGTCCACTTGCTCGTCGGGCCAATCGGCCACCACCGCGGTGACCATGTCGCGGCGTCGCGCGGTCACCTGCGCCAGCGTCTTGCGCCCGACGTCGGTGAGCACCAGCAGGGAGCGGCGCTGATCGTCGGCCGCCGGCGACTTCGTCAGCAGTCCGGCGGCCACCACCGTCGACACCGTGCGACTGGCGGTGGAGTGCTCGACGGCCAGGTCATCGGCCACATCGCTGATCGAGGCGGCGCGGCCGCCCAGCGCCCGTCGTTCCACGGCCCGCAGCACCCGCAGGGTCGAGAGCGCCCGCACCGAATCGGTGCTGTCGAGCACCCGACGGCGCCATTCGGGGCGCTGGCGGGCGGTGAAGATCCGCGTCAGCAGCTCGTCGAGATGGTCATAGCGGGACGGCGACACCAAATATGCATAGCACATATATGTTTCTGGGCCCAAGCCGTTTTGACCACCGTCACAGCGGGGTCAGGGCGCTCAGCGCTCCTCGAGGACCGCCTTGAGGAACGTGCGGGTGCGCTCGTTGTCCGGATCGTTGAAGATCTTCGACGGCGGGCCGTCCTCGATGATCACGCCCTGGTCGAACATCATCACCCGATGCGAGACGTCGCGGGCGAAGTGCATCTCGTGCGTCACGATCAGCATGGTGATGTCGGTGGTCTCGGCGATCTCGCGCAACACCCCCAGCACGTCGACGACGAGTTCGGGATCCAGGGCGGAGGTCACCTCGTCGAGCAGCAGGATGTCGGGTTCCATCGCCAGCGCGCGGGCGATCGCGACGCGCTGCTGCTGACCGCCGGACAGCCGGGTCGGGTGCGCGTCGACGAAATCGACCATGCCGACCTTGTCGAGCAGTTCGGTGCCGCGGGCGCGCGCGTCGTCCTTGCTCAGGCCCAGCACGGAAACCGGTGCCTCCATGACGTTTTCGATGACCGTCATGTTCGGGAACAGGTTGAACTGCTGGAAGACCATCCCGATCCGCTGCCGGGCCTTGCGCAGGTACTTCTCCGAGGCGGGTTCGAGCTTGCTCCCTTTGCGCTCATGGGTCAGCGGCTCGCCGTCGACCCAGATGACGCCGCCGCTGACCCGCTCGAGGGTCATCAGCAGCCGCAGGATCGTGGTCTTGCCGGATCCGGACGGGCCGATCAGCGTCACGCGTTCGCCGGGGGCGATCGAGAAGTTCATCCCGTCCAGCACGGTCTTGGGACCGAACCGCTTGACCACGTCCTCGAAACGGATCATCGGTTCGCCGGTGGCGGCGGATTCTTCAGCGGGCAAGGCGAGTCTCCAGTCTTCTCATGAGGACCGACGTCGGGTAGCTGGCCAACAGGAAGATCAGGCCGGCGACGGTGATCGGCTCGATGTAGCGGTAGTTCTGGCCACCGAACTGGTTGGCCACCGTGACCATCTCCGCGACCCCGATGACGATGAGGAACGGGGTTTCCTTGAACAGCGCGATGATCTGATTGCCCGTCGACGGCAGGATCCGCCGGACCACCTGGGGCAGGATGACGCCGATCCAGGTCCGCCGCGGCGACAGCGACAGCGCCGTGCACGCCTCCCACTGCCCCTTCGGGATCGCGTCGATGCCGGCGCGGTAGACCTCCGACATGTAGGCGGCGTAATGCACCCCGAGCACGGCGATCCCGGTGACCAGCGCGCTGAGTTGGACGCCGACCACGGGCAGCCCGAAGTAGACGAAGAACAGCTGGATGGGGATCGGGGTGCTGCGGATGAATTCCACCACCCAGTAGGTGGGCCAGGAGATCCACGACGCGTCGGCGCGGCGGCCGAGCGCGAAGAGCAGGCCCAGCACGATCGCGACCACCGCGGCCGCCGCGGTGATGCCCAGCGTCAACTTCAGGAACGCCTTGACCAGCTCGGGCAGGACCTCCCAGGTGTAGTCCCAGTTCCACAACCGCCGTTCGGTGCCGTTCATCACGCCACCGCCTGCGGTTGCTCGATGACGACCTGTCTCGCACCGCGGCCCACCCGGGCCGACGCGCGCTTCTCGAACCACCGGATGACCAGGACCAACAACTGGGCGATCAGGAAGTAGACCACCAGCGCGATGCTGAACGCGGCCAGACTGCCGATGTCGAACTGCAGTTGCTTCACCTCATAGGTCAGTTCGGTGATGCCGATCAGGTACAGCAGCGACGAGCTCTTCAGGATCTGGATCCACAGGTTCCCGAACGGCGGGATCATCTCCGGCAGCGCCTGCGGCAGGATGACGCGGCGCATCCGACGGACCCGGCCGAGCCCGAGCGCCACCGTGGCCTCCCACTGCGCCTTGGGCACGGCCATCACCGCGCCGCGGACGATCTCGGCGCCGTAAGCCCCGAAGTTGAGCCCGAACGCGATGGTGGCCGCGGCAATCGGTTCGAAGCGGATGCCCAGCTGCGGGAGCACGAAGAAGATCCACAGCAACTGGATCACCAGCGAGGTACCGCGGAAGAACTCGACGACCACGCGGGCGAAGCCCCGCACGGCGACCAATCGGGACAGCGACATCAACCCGAAGACGAACGAGAGCACCAGCGCCGCAAGGGCGCCCAGCACCGTGTAGAGCAATGTCACGCCGATGCCGGTGAGGAAGAACGGCGCGGTCTCGACGAACTGTTCGGTCATGACATCAGCCTTGGCAGAGCTGTTCGGCGGTCAGTTCCGGGTCCGGACGTTCGGCCTCGGTGAACCCGTACGGTTCCACGAGTTCGAGCCACTTGTCACTCCTGATCAGTTCGGCCAGTTGGGCATTGAACGCCTCGCGCAGCGCGACGTCACGCTGGCGGAACACCGCAGCCCCGGCGTTGACCTGTTCCTTGCCGTCGATGACGGGAACGAAGGCCTCGCCGACCTGCAGGCTGCTGTCGCCGCCGGCCAGCGCGCGCAGCGAAATACTGGTCAGCGCAAAGGCGTCCGCGCGGCCCGACTTGACCGCGTCCAGGCCGGCCTGCTGATCGGCGACGAGTTGCAGCTGCCCGTCCGGCACCCCGGACCCGGTTGCCTGCCCGACCTCGGCCGCGCCGTTCATCACCGCGAGCCGCGCGCCGGTGTCGATCACCGACTCATAGTCGGTCAGCCCCTTCGGGTTGCCCGCCGGGACCAGCAGCGACGTCGTCGCGACGTACACCGGATTGCTGAACGAGGCCTGCTTGCAGCGATCCGGGGTGATGAACATTCCCGCCGTCACCACATCCACCCGTTCGGAGTTGAGCGCCTGGATCAACGAGCCGAACTCGAACATCGTGGGATTGAGCGCAATTCCGCCGATCTGGTCGAAGATGAAGCCCTGTACGGCCGGGGACTGCCCCACCAGATCGCCGCGGTCGCGGTAGGCGTAGGGGCGCTCGTTGGCGAAGCCGACGTTGATGCTGCGCTCTTCCTTGACCCGTTCGAGGGTGTTCGTACCGCCCAGGGATTTCCCGGTACCCGGCTCGGTGAAGGTGCACCCACCGACCGCCAGAGCGATTGTTGCCGCCCCGACCAGCACCGACCGGAACCTCGCGCGACCACCGCGCGCACGTTGCGACTTCACGTTGCCTCTCGTTGCCTGAGCTCGAGCACATTTCGTTGGTAGCTGTCCCGACGTTATCGGACTTGGTGGGGCCTCGGGGCGCCAATGGCCGGGTTCGGCGTGGCGACCGGCTCGGCGCGCACCGTCCGCAGCAACACCCGCCAGGGTTGCGTTCCGAAGGTGCCGAGCGGGCCAGGGCGGCCCGTTGCCCGGCATGCGAATATTGCTGAACGGGTGACGTGTGACGACGCAGTTAATTTGCCGAAACGGAACCGCCGGTACCGCACACTTTACTTGCGTAGGCAGTAATGCGGCTTATGCTGCACAAACACGTTCCACTACTGCTAGTATCGGAACAGCTGCAACCACCTACGGGTTAACGGACACAGTCGGCAGCTGGGAACGAGGTCGTTAGCTATGACAACGGTTGAGCCGTCGTCACGGACAGACCTGCCCGACGTTGACATCGTCGTGGCGCTAGCTTCCCACCCGCCAGCAACGGCACCGATCAAGGTCATTCACTGCAGCCGATTGGGCATGCAGGCCAACCCGCCGGCCGCCCCGTGGCCGTTCAGGTGGTTTTTTCGCCGCTGATTCAGCGGTTGCGGAGTCGGCGGATGACCAACGCGACGGTCAGCACGCCCAGCCCCGCCAGCGAGATCGTCACCGCCGGCTTCTGCACGAACGCCAGGGCGCGCGCCTTGGCGTCCTCGGCGAGCCGCTGCGGATTCGCCCGCGCGGCCAACGAGTCCACCGTGGCCGCCAACTGGTCGCGAGCCTGATCGATCTCCTTCATGATCTCTTCGGGATCCCGATCCGCCACGCTCTTCCTCCATGTCCGGCAGTCCGACTCTTGCAGTACCTGCCGAATTACCCTAGATCAGCTGGCACCGTAATCCACCACCGGTGGACAGGAAGGAACAAAGTTGACCGCAACGGCACGTCTCACAGCAGGTGACAAAGCACCGGAATTCGCACTGCCCGACGCCGACGGCAAGACGGTGAAACTCGCCGACTACCGCGGCCGCAAGGTGATCGTCTACTTCTACCCCGCCGCGTCGACGCCCGGCTGCACCAAGCAGGCCTGCGACTTCCGCGACAGCCTCGCCGAGCTCAACGACGCCGGCCTGGACGTCATCGGCATCTCGCCGGACAAGCCCGAGAAGCTCGCGAAGTTCCGCGACGCCGAAGGGCTCACCTTCCCGCTGCTGTCCGACCCGGACAAGGAAGTGCTCACCGCGTGGGGCGCCTTCGGGGAGAAGAAGATGTACGGCAAGACTGTGCAGGGCGTCATCCGCTCGACGTTCGTCGTCGATGAAAAGGGCAACATCGAGGTGGCGCAGTACAACGTGAAGGCCACCGGTCACGTCGCCAAGCTGCGTCGCGACATCTCCGTCTAATCCGGCGACGCCTGCGCGCTCGGTCAAACGAACCGTCGCGCAGGCGAAGCGGAATCTGTCAGCAAGAAGTCGATGAAATACCGAGGGTTTCCGGCTCAGGACCTCTGCTAGAGCGCGAGTAATGCTCCGCCGGAAAACATCGAATCATGACACTCAATCGCCTCCGGGACCGCACCCGGCGGAATGTCGAACGTCACGCTCGCCTCGATGCTGAGGCCAGGGTTGATGTCTTCCAACCAGTTCTCGTCACTGATCGAGGTGGTCGCATCGTACTTATTGCCGTTGACGATCAGATGCTGGCTGGATGCAGAAAAGCTCCGGGCGTCATCACCGATGTTCGTCACTCGCAGATGGACGATGAAAAACTCGCCCTTCGCCTGCTCGGGGCTGAAGAGGCCCTCCTTTGACGTTGAGCGCTCGACACCGAGCACCTGGAACTCGAACTTTCCGTCACGGACAGCCGACCCGGCTGGTGCTACCGCATCTCTGGTCTCGGGCTCGGCCGTCGGTGCTCTCTCGACGGCTTTGGCAATGCTCGTCGGAGAACTTGATTTCGAGGCGGCATCCTTGTCATCGGAGTCCCCCAATGACCCGATAACCACGAGCCCGAACACGACAAGTCCGGCGATGAGAATGATCCGGCCGGCGCCACCCTTCTTCTTGGGTGCTGGCACATTGGGCGGCGGAGGCGGCGGGACCGCCGGCGCATAATTCTCGGTCCAGATCTTGCCGTCGAAGTAGCGTTGGCGGCTGGGATCAGACGGGTCAGGAAACCAACCGGCCCCCGGCGATGGTTGTGTCACAGCGGAATTCCCCCTCGGACGTCGTGCAATTGGTCAGAGGGTAGCAAGCTGGTCCGACAACGTTGCCATCGATGAAAAATTGTGACGGTGGACAGCCAACGTCCAACGTCGAGATCCCAATTGCGGCAGAGGTCGGCCTCTGAAAAACCGGCCTAATCCGGCGCCAGGGCCGCCAGGAACAACGACTCGGCCATCGCGGCCTTCGCCAGCACCGACAGGTCCAGGCTCTCGTTGATGCTGTGCGCCTGGGTGCCCGGATCTTCGACGCCGGTCACCAGGATGGTCGCGGCCGGGTACGCCTCGGCGAACTCGGCGATGAACGGGATGGATCCGCCCATCCCCATGTCGACCGGGGCCGCCCCCCACGCCTGCGCGAAGGCGGTGCGGGCGGCCTCGTAGACCGGCCCGGTGGCGTCGATGGCATACGGCTGTCCCACGTCGCCGGGGGTCACGGTGACCTTCGCACCCCACGGTGCGTGCGTCTCGAGGTGGCGGCGCAGGGCATCCAGGTGCGCGGCGGCGTCGCCCCCGGGTGCTACCCGTAGGGACACCTTGGCCCGCGCCGACGGGATCAGCGTGTTGGAGGCCTTGGCGATCGGCGTGGTGTCGATGCCGATGACCGTGATGGCGGGCTTGGCCCAAAGCCGTTGCACCACAGAGCCGGTGCCGATCTCGGAGACGCCGTCGAGCAGACCGGTCTCGGCGCGCACCCAGTCCGGCCCGCGGTCCACGGCGGCCGCGGTGCCCTCGTGCAGACCCTCGACGGCCACGTTGCCGTCGTCGTCGTGCAGGGTGGCGAGCAGGCGCACCAGGACCGTGATGGCATCGGGCACCACCCCGCCCCACAGCCCCGAGTGCAAACCGTGGTCGAGCGTCGCCACCTCGACCACGCAGTCGGCCAGACCGCGCAGCGACACCGTCAGCGCGGGGATCTCGGTGCTCCAGTTGTCGGAATCGGCAATGACAATCACGTCGGCGGCCAGGGCGTCGCGGTGCGCGGCCAGCAGGCGCCCGAGCGACGGGGACCCGGACTCCTCCTCCCCCTCGACGAACACCGTGACCCCGACCGGCAACGCGTTGCCGCCGGCGCTCAGTGCCCGCAGGGCCGCCAAATGGGTTGCGATACCGGCCTTGTCGTCGGCGGTGCCGCGGCCGTAGAGTCGGCCGTTGCGCTCGGTGGGCTCGAACGGCGGCGAGTGCCACTGCGCGACGTCGCCCTCGGGTTGCACGTCGTGATGGGCGTAGAGCAGCACCGTCGGCGCGCCGGGCGGCGCGGGATGGCGGGCGATCACCGCCGGGGCGCCGCCCTCGCTGACGATCTGGACGTCGGGGAAGCCGACGCCGGTGAACAGGTCCGCGACGGCACGCGCGCTGCGGTGCACCTCGTCGCGGCGCTCCGGGTCGGCCCAGACCGACTGGATGCGCACCAGGTCCTCGAGATCGGCGCGCACCGACGGCAGCACCTCACGGACGCGGGCTTCGAGATCGCTCATGCGGCCAGATTAGTGCGGGGCTCCTGGCTGCGCGAACGTGCGCAGAACCGGAAAATCACCCGGCGTGTTGCCCGCGGACACGCACGCTCGCGCTGAATTGGGCCCAGCACGCTCGCGCGGGACAGGGTCAGGATTCGAGGATGGCCACCGCGGCCGCGGTGTCGGCCTCGTGGGTCAGCGACACGTGGATGGTCACCTCGGCCAGGTGCTTGGCGATCTCGCCGGTGAGCCGCACCTTCGGCCGGCCCCACATGTCGGTGACCACCTCGATGTCGCGGTGGATCGCCTCGGGCAGCACGGGCCGCTGCGCGAAGCGCGAACTCGACCACGCCTTGATGACCGCCTCTTTCGCCGCCCAGCGGGCCGCCAGGTGCCGCGCCGCCACCGAACTCTTGTCGGCGGCGTCGCGGCGCTCCCCCGGGGTGAAGGTCTCGGCGAAGACCGTCCCGGGCTGGTCGACCTGCTCGGCAAACTCCGGGATGGACACCAGGTCGATCCCCACTCCGACTATCGCCACGGCGTGAACCCTAACGGAACCGTCCGTTCGATGGGCATTGAGCCGATCACCGGATGTAGACGTCGCCGTCGCCGAGGCGCGCCGCCGCATTCAGCAGCATGGCCGCTTCCTGCTTCTTCTCCGGTGCGTCGTGGTCGAAGCGACGGTCGGCGGGCCGCTCGTACATCGGCCGACCGCCGGCGATCGCCGAGGCCAACCGGTGCTGACCGGCCAGGACGCGCTCCTGCGACCGAGCGACGTAGTCGTCGCGCTGCGCGGGATCGAGTGCCGCCAGGAACGCCTGCGGATGCACCAGCGCCACCAGACCCGACACGTGACCGAAGCCCAGGCTGGTCACCAGACCGGCCTTCAGCGGGAACTTGTCCCCGAGCCGCAGGGTGTCGCGCACCCAGACGAAGTGACCGGAGCCGGCCAGCTCGTCGTCGACGCAGTCCAGACTGCGGTTCGGCGGGATGACGCCGTCGCGCAGGATCTGGCACAGCCCCATCAGCTGGAACACCGCGGCGCCGCCCTTGGCGTGGCCGGTCAGCGTCTTCTGGCTGACGATGAACAGCGGCGCGCCCTCCGAGCGGCCCATCGAGTCGGCCAGCCGCTCGTGCAGCTCGGTCTCGTTGGGATCGTTGGCCAGCGTCGAGGTGTCGTGCTTGGAGATCACCGCGATGTCGTCGGCGCCGACGCCCAGCTTGGCCAGCGAGCGGGCCAGCTGCGAATCCTTGCCGCCACGCCCGGCGCCCAGCGCGCCGAGTCCCGGAGCCGGGATCGAGGTGTGCACACCGTCGGCGAAGCTCTGCGCGTAACCGACGACCGCGAGCACCGGCAGACCCATCTTGGCGGCCAGGTCGCCCCGGGCCAGCAGGATGGTGCCGCCGCCCTGGGCCTCGAGGAACCCGAGACGACGACGGTCGTTGGCGCGGGAGAACTTCGAGTCGCTGATGCCCTTGGCGCGCATCATCTCGGTGTCGGCGGTGGCCGCCATGTCACCGAAGCCGATGATCGCTTCCAGCGTCAGGTCGTCGAAACCGCCGGCGACCACCAGATCGGCCTTGCCGAGGCGGATCTTGTCGACGCCCTCCTCGACCGAGACGGCCGCGGTGGCGCACGCGCCGACCGGGTGGATCATCGCGCCGTAGCCGCCGACGAAGCTCTGCATCACATGCGCGGCAACGACGTTAGGCAGGACTTCCTGCAGGATGTCGTTCGGCTTGGAGCGGCCCAGCAGGTTGCCGTGGTACATGGTCTGCATCGAGGTCATGCCGCCCATGCCGGTGCCCTGCGTGCTGGCCACCAGGCTCGGGTGCACCCAGCGCATCAGCTCGGTCGGCGTGAAGCCCGACGACAGGAACGCGTCGACGGTCGCGACGATGTTCCACAGCGCCACCCGGTCGATCGAGTTGGCCATGTCCTGGCTGACGCCCCACACTGTGGGATCGAACCCGGTCGGGATCTGCGCCCCCACCGTCCGCGACAGCTTGGTCTTGCGCGGAACCCGAATCTCGGTGCCCGCCTTGCGGATCACCTCCCAGTCGGAGCTGTCCGGGACCGGGCGGGCGACCGTGTGCTCGGGGTCGTAGGAGACGAACGCCCGGGCGTCGGCCTCGCTCGAGACCACGAACGAGAAGTCGCGGTCCAGGAACACGCTGACCAACAGCGGCGAGGCGTGATCGGGATCGATCGCACCGTCGTCGACGAATTCGCGGATGCCGCAACGCTCGACCACGGTGTCGTGGTAGCGCTCGACCAGTTCGGCCTCCGGCACCAACTCACCGGAGTCGGCGTCGTACCAACCCGGGGTCGGGTCGTCCTCCCACTTGATCAGGCCGGTGGTCCAGGCCAGCTCGAGCACGCCCGCGGCGGACAGCTCGTTGTCGACCTCCATCTCGAAGCGGGTGCGCGACGAGCCGTACGGGCCCAGTTCCGCACCGCCGACGATGACCACCAGATCGGCCGGGTCGACGTCCAGGTCGTCCCACGCCGGCGCCGGGGCCGGGCTGTACCCGCGCGGCGGCGAGGGCAGCGCGGCGATGGTGCCGTCGAGGTCCTCGTCCTCGGTCTCCGCGGATTCGGCCGACATCTCCTCGCGGGCCTTGGCGGCCAGCGCACCCATGTCGAGCTCCACCTCGGCCAGTCCACCGGTCAGGTCGGCCTTGATCGGCTCGGCGGCCGCGGCCACCTTCGACTCCGGGGAGCACAGCTCCAGCAGCATGGCCGCCATCTCCGCGCTGGTGTAGGTGGTCACGCCGGCCTCTTCGACCGCGTCGACGATGACGTCGTTGTGCCCCATCAGGCCGGTGCCCTTGGTCCAGCCGATCAGCGCGTGCGCCAGCGTGACCCGCTCGGCCCACGAACTCTCGGCCTTCCAGCGGTTGACCAGCGCGTCCAGCGCGGACTTCGCCTCGCCGTAGGCCCCGTCACCACCGAAGGTGCCGCGGTTGGGCGAACCGGGCAGCACCACGTGCAGGCGGGAGGCGATATCGCGCTCGGCGCCGATCGTGGACAGCCCCGCGATGAGCCGCTCGACGGCCCACAGCAGCACCTTCATCTCCATCTCGGCGCGGGACCCGACCTCCGACAGATCCCCGCCCACGCGCGGCGCGGCGAACGGGAACAGCAGCGTCGGGGTCTGCGCGTCCTTGAGGTGAATCGATTGCGGCCCAAGGTTTTCGCTCTGCTCGGTCCCCACCCACTCGACCAGCGCGTCGATGTCGGCGTAGGAGGCCATGTTCGCCGGGACCACCCACAGGGTGGCACCGAAGCGGGCGTTCTCCCGGTAGAGGTCCTTGTAGAACGCCAACCGCGCGTCGTCGAGGCGCGAGGTGGTGGCGACGACGGTCGCACCGCCCTCGAGCAACTGACCGACCACCGCGGAGGCGATCGAACCCTTCGACGCGCCCGTCACCACGGCGACCTCGTCGGAATACCGACCGGTGCCGGGGTTCTCGGCGCCCGCGGCGATCCGGCCGAACAGCGAGGCGTGCACGTTGCGGCCCGCGGCCAGCGCCTTGCCCTGCCACCAATTGGCTTGCGTGGCAACGACATGCCCGGCGCCCTCGAACCGCTCCGACAGGCGCGGCCAGTCGCCGTCGATCTCGTTCTCTTCGGCCAGCCACAGCTTGACCAGGTCCTCGCGCGCACTGGCCCACCGGTCGTCGAGCACAACGGCCTTGCGGCCGTCGAACGCCGGAGACACCAGACGCGGCCAGTCCGAACCGAGTTCGGCCGACACCAGGTCGACGAGTTCGGCGTCGGTGGCCTGCTCGGGCGCGGTGACCGGGCTGTCGAGACCCAGCTGGCTGAGCACCTGACGGGCGGCCGTGGCCAACACGCCGTCCGGGCCGGTGACCTGCTCGGCGAACTCGCCGAGCGCCGCGGAGTCCACGACCCCGCCGGCGGCACCGCCGGCCGACGGCAGCGACACGGCGACACCCTTGCGGGCACCGACCGCGGCGACCGCGGCGTCGATGGCCTTGTCGACCGCGCCCGCATCCGCGAGCGCGCCCTCGTGCAGGCCGCCGAGTCCGCCGCCGCGCACGCTGGAACCCTCCCGGGTGCCCAGCGCGAGTTCGACGGTGGCGTGCTTGGCCCAGCCCGCGCCCAGTTCCCACACCTTCGAGACCCGCTCGGTGATGTAGGCCGGACGCTTGCCGGAGGGTCCGAGCACGGTGCGCAACTGGTCGTTGATCGCATCGGAGAGCACCGGACCGAACGGCTTGTAGGTCCGCGCCAGCTTGGTCACCTGCCCCTTGAGCGCACCCAGGTCCGCCTCGGCGGCACCGTCGATGGCGCCCAGGTTCAGCTCGGAGCCGAGGTCCACCAGCAGCTGATTACGGCGCGAGGAGGCACCGTCGGTGATCGACTCGATGGAGTCCAGCGCCTCGATCTGGTCGAGCCGCATCTTGGCCGACAGCGCAATGAGCGCCACCGTGGCATCCGCGGCGTCGAACACGATGTCGTCGGGGCGCGGGCCACCGGCGGGAGCCGCCGGCGCGGCGGCCGGAGCCGGTGCCGCCTCGACGGCGGCCGGGGCCTCGGCGGCCGCGGTCTCGGCCGGCTCGGCCGGTTCCTCTTCGGGCTCGGGATCGGTGTCGTTGGCGAACAGCACCGCGGCGTCCCGCTCGGCGTTGAGCACCTCGACGGTGCTGTGCGCGTACTCCGGCAGCTTGAGCGTGTTGGTGGCCAGGCCCGCGACCGTCGGCGCGTTCTTCACGCCGATCTCGACGAAGCGCTCGACGCCCAGGCCGCCCGCGGCCTCCTCGATGAACAGCAGATCCTGGGTCTCGATCCAGCGCACCGGGCTGGCGAACTGCCAGGCCAGCAGCTCGATGACGATCTTGCGGCACAGCTCGACCGGCTTCTCGTTACGCCAGGTGTCGTAGTCGGCCAGGATCTCGTCGAGCGGCTCGGCCGGGACCAGATCGCGGATCTCCTGGATGAAGTCGCGGTCCAGGGTGAACGGCCGCGGCACCAGGTTCGGGATGTAGCGGCCGACCACCAGCTCCGGATCGCGGTCGCGCGGGAGCACCCGCTCGAGGCTGCGCCGGAAGTCGTCGACGCCCACCCGCAGCACGCTGGAGTGGAACGGCACGTCGATGCCGGGCACCAGGATGAACGAACGCTTGCCGCCGGAGATCTCGCGGCGACGCTCGACCTCTTCCTCCAGGGCCTCCAGACCGCGCACGGTGCCGGCGATCGCGTACTGGGCACCACGCAGGTTGTAGTTCACGATCTGCAGGAATTCGCCGGTGCGCTCGGAGATCTCGGCGACGAAGTCCTTGACGTCGTCATCGTCGAGGTCGATCTGGCTGGGCCGGATCGCCGCCAGGCGGTAGTTGGACCGCCCGCGCTCGTCCCGCGGCACAATGTCGTGCATCTTGGAACCGCGGTGGAACACCGCCTCCAACAGGCCTTCGAGCTCGATGACGCCCGACACGCAGGCCAGCGCGGTGTACTCGCCCACGGAGTGTCCGCAGGCGATGGCACCCTCGACGAACGCGCCCTGCTCCCGCATCTCGGCGACCTGCGCGGCGGCCGTGGTCGCCATCGCGACCTGGGTGAACTGCGTCAGGTACAGCACGCCTTCGGGATGCTCGTAGTGCACGCCCGAGGCGATCAGGCTGGTCGGGTTGTCCCGCACCACGTGCAGGACCGAGAAGCCGAGTGTCTCGCGGGTGAACTTGTCCGCGCGGTCCCAGATCTTGCGCGCGGCCTTGGAGCGGGCGCGCACCTCCATGCCCATGCCCTTGGACTGGATGCCCTGGCCGGGGAAGGCGTAGACGGTCTTGGGCGCCGTCAGGCGCGCGGTGGCCGCCATCTTCAGGTCCGAGCCGACCCGCGCGGAGATCTCGAGCACCTCGGCGCCCAGGTCGACGCCGACGCGGTCGACGCGGAACTCGACCTCGTCGCCCGGCAGCACCATGCCCAGGAAACGCGCGGTCCAGCCCAGCAGCTTGGCCGGCGGGACGGGCGTGCCGTCGGTGGCGGTCACCACGTGCTGCGCGGCGGCCGAGAGCCACATGCCGTGCACGATGGGCGATTCCAGGCCGGCCAGCAGCGCCGCGGCCTGATCGGTGTGGATCGGGTTGTGGTCACCGGAGACCACGGCGAAGGGCCGCATGTCGACCGGCGCGGTGATGGTGATGTCGCGGCGACGACGACGCGGGGTGTCGGTGGCGTTGGACGACACCGCGCCCCCGGCGCGCACCGGGTCGGCCAGCTCGGCAGCGCCGGTGCGGCCGCGGATGGCGAAGCGCTCCTCGAGGGCGGCCAGCACGGCACCGGAGGCGTCGGAGACGTTGACGGTGACCGGCACCACGCGGCCGACCTCGGTGTCATAGGCCGCCGAAGCCGTTGCGGTGACGGTCAATTCGGTCCGCTCGGTGGGCAGCGCGCGCACCATCTGTGCGGCGTGGTCGAGGTGCACCAGGCTCAGCAGGCCCTCGACCACCGGGAAGCCGGAGTCGGTGAGCGCCGAACCGATGGCGGCGAAGACCGCGGGCCAGCAGCGTCCGACCAGGGCGTCGGGGACCACCGTCAGCGTCGGGGCCAGCGGGGCTCCAAACGTCGCGGTGACGCCGGTGTGATCGGCGACGCGCTCGGGATCCCAGTCGACAGTGACCGTGGTGGTGGCCCGTCCGTCGGTGACCCGCACCGGCGGCAGCGCGTCGGGGCCGTCGACGCCGGCCGCGATGGCCAGCACGGAACGCATTGCGGTCGAGGCGTCCTCGACCGAGACCACCGGTGCGCCACCGTCGACGGTGGTGGCCGGCAGGCTGAACTTGATCTCGATCCAGGTGCCCGACAGCGGCAGGCTCAGCACGACCTGCTCGCCGACGACCTCGAGGCGGGCGCCGGTGGCGTGGTTGGTGGCGCTGCCGGTCTCGTGCACCTGCCAGTCTGCCGGCGGGGCGATCCGGTGCACCGGGTTGGTCGCGATGCGACCGGCCCACAGCACGTCGGGGGCGTCCAGCACCAGGGCCAGCGGTCCGGTGACGTCGGCCAGCCGCGCGATCACCGGGGTGGGCTCGGCACCGGCGGCGAGCACGCCGTCGACGGCGGCCTGCTCGAAGCGGTCCAGCAGTTCACCCACCGGCTCGTCGACCCGGGTGATGCCCGCGACGGCCGCGGTGCCCGGGATGATGCAGACCTGATCGGCCGGGTAGCGCGCGTCGTGCGCCTGCCACAGCGAGTCACTGCGCCACCAGCGGCGCACGTCCTTGTCGATGACGGGAACGAAGTTGACCGGCTTGCCGAGGGTCTTGCACAGCTGTACGAAGAACGGCACGTCGGCGGGGTGCAGCCGGACGGTGGCTGCATCCGGGTAGGCGGCCAGCAGCTCGGCGATGGCCAGCTGCGGATCTTCCAGCAGTGCCTCGCCGGCTTCGGTTGCGCCGTACAGGGTTTCGATGGGGCCGTAGTCGGCGGCGTTGAGCCGCGCCTCCACGCGCTGCAGCATCTCCTGGAACCGGTCGCGCCAGGTGATGTCGAGCCACGGCGAGTCGGGCCGCTTGGAGTCGGCGGTGGAGCTGCCGTCGCCGATGGCCAGCTCGACGTAGCGGCGCAGCCACTGCTCGTAGGTCATCTCGGCGACATCGCCGAAGTACGGCTTGGCCGTGTTGGCCATCGCGGCGATGATCTCGTCGCGGCGCTCAGCGACCGCGTCGGCGTCACCGGCCACCTCGTCGAGCAGGCGTCCGCAGCGCGAGGCGGTGTTGTCGATCTCGTGGATGTCGGCGCCGAGCTGGCTGCGGCCGGAAGCCATGCCGCCCTGCGCTTTTCCGGCACCAACCCAGTGCTCGGTGCCGTTGGTGTCGACCAGCATCTGCTTGACCTGCGGGCTGGTGGTGGCCTCCAGGGTGGCCATCGCGGCGGTGCCGACCAGGATGCCGTCGACCGGCATCAGCGGGAAGCCGTAGGCCTCCGACCAACGGCCGGACAGGTACTCGGCCGCGCGCTCGGGCGTGCCGATGCCACCGCCGACGCAGACGGTGATGTTCGAGCGGCCACGCAGCTCGGAGTAGGTGGCCAGCAGCAGGTCGTCGAGGTCCTCCCAGGAGTGGTGGCCACCGGCGCGGCCGCCCTCGACGTGGGCGATGACCGGCTTGGTCGGCACCTCCGCGGCGATCCGGATGACCGCGCGGATCTGCTCGACGGTGCCCGGCTTGAACGCCACGTGGCTGATGCCCAGGTCGTTGAGTTCACCGATGAGCTCGACGGCCTCCTCGAGTTCGGGGATGCCGGCGGTGACGATCAGACCGTCGATCGGCGCCCCGGACTGACGGGCCTTCTGCACCAAGCGCTTTCCGCCCACCTGCAGCTTCCACAGGTACGGGTCGAGGAACAGCGAGTTGAACTGGACGGCGCGGCCCGGCTCGAGCAGCTCGGTGAGCTCCTCGATGCGGTCGGCGAAGATCGGCTCGGTGACCTGACCGCCGCCGGCCAGCTCGGCCCAGTGCCCGGCGTTGGCCGCGGCGGCGACGATCTTGGCGTCGACGGTGGTCGGCGTCATGCCCGCCAGCAGGATCGGCGAACGGCCGGTGAGGCGGGTGAACTTCGTCGAGAGCTTGACCGAGCCGTCGGGCAGCGTCACGACCTGCGGGGCGTAGCTCGACCACGGCTTGGCCACCTCGGGGACCGCGCCGATGGTGAACAGGTTGCGCTGGCCGCCGCGGGTGGCCGCGGGCACGATGCCGATGCCCAGGCCGCGGATCACCGGGGCGGTCAGCCGGGTCAGGATGTCGCCGGGCCCCAGGTCCAGGATCCACCGGGCGCCGGCGTCGTTGAGGGTGTTGATCTCGTCGACCCAGTCGACCTGGTCGATCAGGATGGCCTTGGTCATCGCCTTGGCCAGTTCCACGTCGATGCCGATCGCCTCGGCCCAGCCGCCGACGATCTCGACGCCGTCGGACAGCCGCGGCGTGTGGAAGCCCACCTCGACCTGAACCGGGTCGAACACCGGCGCGAACACCGCGCCGCCGCGGATCTTGTTCTTGCGCTCGGCCTCTTCCTTGTCGGCGATCTGCTGGCAGTACAGCTCGAAGCGGGACAGCTGCTCGGGGGTGCCGGTGATGGTCACCGAGCGGCGGCCGTTGCGGATCGACAGCACCGGGGGCAGCACGGTGCGCACGTCCTGGCTGAACTCCTCGAGCAACTCGTAGATGCGCTCGGGGTCGGCGTTGGTCACCGACACCATCGGCGGGCGATCGCCCAGCACCGCGATGCCACGGCGGCGGGCCACCAGGGTGCCGGCGGCACCGATCAGCTGCGCCAGCGCCAGCAACTCGACGTCGCGGGCCCCACCGGCCTTGAGCGCCTCGACGCCCAGCACGCCCTGGGAGTGTCCGGCCAGCGCCACCGGGGGCGTGGTGGCCAGGTCCAGGCCTTGACGCGCCAGCGCGCGCACGGCGGCGATCTGGGTCAGCAGGACGCCGGGGACCGAGACCGCGGCCGAGGTCAGCTGCTTGTCGCTGGGAACGGGCTCCTCGGCGGCCAGCGCGCGCACCCAGCGCAGCGGCTCGAAGCCGATGGGCCGCACGACGACGAGTTCGCGGGCGACCGGCTCGAGCAGCAGTTCGGCTTCGCCGGCCAGCGTGGCGAGGTCGGATTCGATACCGGCCGAGGACACCAGTTCCTCGAGCGTCTCGAGCCAGGCGCTGCCCTGTCCCCCGAAGGCGACGGCGAAGGGCTCACCGGCGGACAGCCGGTCGACAAGGGCGTGGGTGGACGGTACGGGCCCGGCAGCGCTGCCATTGGGGGTGGTGGATCCACCGGCGTTCATGGCACGGTCGTGCTCGAAGATCGTCACCTTGTGTATCTCCCTGTCTCTGCTACGTCTTGTACTGCTCGTCGCGATGCGTCTCGGGTCTGTGGGTCCTCGCGCTGACCAGCGGAGGCCTGGCGACTCCTCGGTGAGTCCGCCTGCTGAACCGGCGCCGGTCCACCATTGGGCCGGCGTGGTGCGTCGATCGGCTTGAATCGGCCGTTCGCGTTGCACCGGCTGTACTAAGAGTGTCATAAGGCCGGACCCGGTTGACGTGCCGAAATTGGTTACTGACGAGTTCTACGGACGGGTAACCCAGGGTTGCGTAACGTGCCGCTGAACTGAGTGCGCCGCCCTGGAGGACAAACATCCTGCTGACGGGTGGTTACGGTCGAGTAGCTACAAGTTCGCAGATCACGGCACGATTGTTACCGAATCGTTATCTTCTATTTCCGGCCGCCGAAGCGCGCCGCAATGAGCGCCGTCGGACATTCGCCCGGATGCGATCTGCGTCACTTCTGCGCCCGGATGCTCCGAAAAGTTTGCTGGCTAATCTTACTGGTCGGTAATTTTCGGCGGTCCCATGGCCGTAGCGGGGTCTGCGGAGGTGATCGATGTCGACGCCGGCCCCGGCGACCTTGCGCTTGTCGATCTCGACCCACTGCAGGTGCGCGGCGGGGTGGCGACGATCCCGAGGCGGTGTCGGCAGAGGTCGCGCGCCTCGGAGCACCGTGTGGACGCGCCGAGCATCCACTGCCCGCCGGGGCGCCGGCCCGAGCCGTAGCGAATGGATCCGGGTATCCCGCGGCCCTGGTGCCGGTGGCGGCGGATACCCCCGAAACCGCGTCGCCCCGCACCGCCCGGGCTGGCATGATCGAACGGGGCCACGCGGGCTCGGGGGTCGAGAAATCGGCGACGCCGGGAAAGGCAGAGGAACAGTGCGGCGCTGGATCGTGTGGTCCGTGGGGCTTCTGGCCTACATCGTCGCCGTGCTCGATCGCACCACCCTCGGGGTGTCCGGGCTCGACGCAGCCGACCGGTTCAACGCCAGCCCGGCGATCCTCTCGACGTTCGTGGTGCTGCAGATCGTCGTCTACGCCGGCGCCCAGATCCCGGCCGGGCTGCTGCTGGACCGCTTCGGCTCCCGGGCGATGATCGTCAGCGGCGGGCTGCTGATGGCCGCCGGACAGCTCACCCTGGCGTTCAGCGAATCGCTGCCCACCGCCATCGCCGCCCGGGCGGTGGTCGGCCTGGGCGACGCGTTCACCTTCATCTCGGTCCTGCGGCTGGTCCCCTACTGGTTCTCCGAGCGGCAGATCCCGATGGTCACGCAGTTGACCGGCATCTGCGGACAGCTCGGACAGGTCCTGTCGGCGCTGCCCTTCCTGGCGCTGCTCGGGGCCGCCGGCTGGAGTACGGCCTACCTGTCGGCGGCGGCCTTCGGGGTACTGGTGGTGGTGCTGACCATCGTGGTGGTCCGCGATACGCCGCGCGGGCGCGCCCAGGTGGTGCGCAGCGCCGACCTGGCCGAGACGTTCGGCAGCCTCAAGACGGTCTGGCTGCGCCCGGGCACCCGGCTCGGCTTCTTCACGCACATGGGCTGCCAGTTCTCCATCACCGTGTTCGCGCTGATGTGGGGCATTCCGTATCTGACCGAGGCGCAGGGACTTTCCCGCGGGACCGCCGGCGCGTTGCTGACGGTGTCGGTGGCCGCGGCCATCGCCGCGGGGATCCTGATCGGCATCATCACGGCCCGCAATCCGCACCGCCGATCGTGGCTGGTGCTCGGCATCATGGCCAGCAACGCCGCCATCTGGGCCGTGGTGCTCGCGCTGCCCGGGCCCGCCCCGCTGTGGTTGCTGGTGGTGTTGATCATCGTGATCTCCATCGGCGGGCCGGGTTCGATGGTCGGCTTCGACCATGCGCGGACGTTCAATCCGAGCCGGACCCTGGGGACCGCGACCGGCATCATCAACATGGGCGGGTTCATCGCCTCGCTGCTCGTCATGCAGGCGATGGGCATGATCATCGACGCCGCTGGGGGCTACTCGTTCGACGCGTTCCGCTACGCCTGGGCGGCGCAGTACGTCATCTGGATCCTCGCGGCCGTCGCCATCCTCATCACGCGCCGCAAGGCCCGCCGCACCATCGGCGACATCGACGAGAGCAAGTACCTGCTGGAGTTCTTCGACGACCGCCGCGAGTGATTTCGGTGCGCTGGGTTGCGGTGTGCGCAACCGAGCGCACCGAAATCGCCCCTCGCGCCGGGGCATTGGCGGTTACGCTGCCGTCTGTGACGGTCCCCCACACCACCGCCGGACGCCGCGGGCTCACCCAACGGCCGGCCGCCCTGGCGCTTGCCGCCGGCCTGCTCGCCGTTCCCGGAATCCCGATGCTGGCCAATGCCGCGTTGCCCGAACCCCCTTGGCAGGACGCCCAGGCCGAGGATCAGCTCGACATCGCGACCGAGGACGGCCACCGGCTGGCAGTCGTGGCGCCCGACGGCTGGGTGGCGCGCGACCTCGGCGACGGCGCGGTGCTGCAAGGCGAGGACGCCACCGTGCTGATCCAGGTCTTCGATCTCGACGGCCGCGACCCCGATGCGGTGGCGCAGCGGCTGATTCGGCTCAACCGGGTGCAGGGCATCAGCTCCGCACTCGACGGCGGCCGGGTCGAATCCACCGACGGCACGCTGACGGGCACCACCTGCCTGGCGGTCACCGCCGCGGCCGCCGGCAGCTGCGCGTTCCTCGCCGACGAGGACATGATCGTGTCCGTGGTCGCGCTCGGCCCCTCCGCCCCACCGATCGCCGACGTCGTCGGCCCGATGACGAGGACCGCGCCGTGACCGCCACCCTTGCCGACGACACCATCCCCGCCACCGACCGGCCCGTGGTCTACCGGCCGCAGTCCGCGGTGTTCTGGCTGCTGATCGCGGCCCTGGGCCTCGGGATCCTCGGGCTGCTGGGCGAATTCGGGCCGGCGATCAGCGAGACCCTGAACACCCAGTTGGCGCTGGCGCCGATCTGGCTGGGATTCATCGTCTTCCTGCTGTGGCTGATGTTCAAGTTCGACCCGTACCGCAGCGTGCGCCCCTACCCGCAGGGCCTGGTGGCCGGCGCCGCGCTGGGCGCGACCACCGCGGTGGTGATGGCGATGCACGGCAACGGTGCCCTGCAGCAGTTGTGGGCGCGCGTCCTGGACCCCGACACGGTGGCCGCCTGGGGTCCGGCGCTCAGCGCCCCCTTCGTCGAGGAAGCCGCAAAGGGGCTGTGCGCCACCGTAATCCTGGTGCTGTGCGCCGCGACCTACAACCGCATCGCCCACGCGTTGATGCTGGGGATGTTCGTCGGCTTCGGCTTCGACATCAGCGAGGACCTGACGTATGCGACCCGCTCGGCGATCTACAGCCTGGACTCCGACCTCGCCGGGGCCGGTGTCAACCTCGTTGCCCGCATCCTGACGGCCATCCCCGCGCACTGGTCCTACACCGGGTTGTTCACCGTCGGCGTGCTGGTGCTCCTGCCGTCGTTCGCCGGGCGCGACCGCTGGTCCCCCGCCCGACGCCTCGGGGTCGCGGCCGCCCTGATGTTCAGCGCCGTGTTCATGCATTTCGTCTGGGATGCGCCGGTGCCGGAGAACATCCTGACCAAGTTCGCCATCAACCTCGTCATCTTCTTCACCGCGGCGCTGCTGCTGATCCGCGACGAACGCGACCGGGTGCGCGGCCGGATCGCCGCGGGCCGCGACGTCGATCCGCTGCGCGGCGTCGACGACGAGGTCCTGGACTCGCTCGGCAGCTGGCGCGACCGGCGCCGGTTCCTCCGGCAGGCGCGCCGCGCCGGCGGCCGGAAGGCCAAAAAGGCCGCCCGGCAACGTCAACGCGACGCTCTGGACCTGCTCAACCGGTGATTTCGGTGCGCTGGGTTGCGTTCCGCGCAACCCAGCGCCCCGAAATCACACCTCGATGGGCGGGTGCAGGCGCTCCATCGTGTACTGCCGGTTGCGCCGGGCCGCCCAGGCGCTCGCCGCCAGCGACGCGGCGAGCACCCCGGCCAGCACCGCGATCGCGATCCACAGCCGGGAGTCGATGCCGCCGACGGTCAACTGCCGTAACCCGTTGACCGCATACGTCATCGGGTCAAAGGGGTGGATGATCTGGAAGGGTTTGGCCGTCGTCTCCACCGGATAGATGCCCCCGGCCGAGACCAGCTGGAACATCAGGAACGCCAGCGTCACCACCCGGCCGACGGCCACCCCGAACACCGCGTTGAACGCCTGGATGAGCGCCAGGAACGTCGCGGCCACCAGGATGAGGAACGCCACCGTGGCCACCGGGTGGACGGCTTTCAGTCCCACCCCGAAGTGCACGACGGCATACATCACGAGCACCTGGCAGACGGCGATCAGGATCGCCGGCCAGTACGACGCGAGGACCACCCGCAGCGCGCCCAGGCCGTTGACTATCGGCCGGGACTGCAACGGCGTCAACAACATCCAGATGATGAGGGCGCCGATGAACAATGCCAGCGGCAGGAAGAACGGCGCGAACCCGGTGCCGAAGGTGGCGGCCTGGTTCTTGGTCACCAGGTCCAGGCCGACGGGGGCGGCCAGGGTGCGGGCCACGTCGGCGCGTTCCTGCGGGGTCCAGGACGGCACCTGGGTGGAGCCCGCCCGCAGCTTGCTGGACAGTTCCTGGCTGCCGTCGGCAAGGCGTTCGGTGCCGGCGGCGAGTTCGACCGCGCCGCCGGCCAACTCGCTGCCGCCGTCGCTGAGCTGTACCAGCCCGGCGGCCAGCCGCTGGGCGCCGTCGTCGAGCTGGTCGACGCCGTCGCGCAGCTTGATGACGTCGGCGCGCAGACCGCCGTTGAGTGCGTTGGTCAGGAACACCCGCAGTTTGCTGTTGGGGTCGGCCAGGTCGTTCTCCAGCTGGGTCGCGCTGTCGCGCAGGTGGATCAGGCCCTCGTCGGTGGTCGGGTCGATGCCGCGCGCGTCGAGCAGCCGCTGCGCGCCGGCCAGGAAACCGCCGAGGTCGCGCAGCGCCGGGTCGGGGTTGGACCGCAGGAACCCGACGGCCTGATCGACGATCGACGCGGCGTGCGCGGTGTCGATGTGCAGCGCGGCGATGCGGTCGGTGGTGGAGCGCACCGCGCCGCTGAGGTGCTGCGCGGCCCGGCCCACCTCGTCGGGGTCCAGCCCCAGATCGCCGACCTGGTCGAGCACCTCGATCAACGGGTCGATGGCGGAGTCCACGGCGGTGGACAGCTGGCGGGTGCCGGCGGCCAACTGCGCCGAGCCGTCCTTGGCGGTCACCAACCCGGCCGCCAGAGTGCCCGCGCCCGTGGCCAACTGGTGGGCGCCGTCGTTGGCGGTCGTCATGCCGGCGTTGAGCTGGTCGGCGCCGTCGGCGGCCTGGCGCAGACCGGCGCCCGCATCGGTCAGGCCGGTCAGCACGGTGCCCACGGTGCGTTCCCCGACGCTGGCGTTGACCTGGTTGATCACCTCGCGCGCCGCGTTCTGCCCGATGATGGAGCCCAGGTAGTTGTTGGCGTCGTTGAAGGTGAACTGGATCTTGGCCTGCTGGGGATCACCGCCGGACGGCGAGGCGATGGCGGCGCTGAAGTCCTCGGGCAGGGTCACCGAGAAGTAGTACTTGCCGGCGGCCAACCCCGCGGCGGCCTCGTCGGCCGAGACCGGGTGCAGATCAAGTTGTTTGGAGTCGATCAGCGCCTGGGCCACCTGGTCGCCGGCGCGCATCGGTTGACCATCGGCGACCGTGCCGGCGTCGGCGTTGACCAGGGCCACGGGCACCTTGTCGACCTCGCCGAACGGATTCCAGAACGCCCACAGGTACATCGCGCCGTACAGCAGCGGCATCACGATGACGGTGACCAGCGCGATGCGCGGCAGCAGGCCGCGGGAGTACCGCTTGAGGTCGGTGCCGAGCGACATTCCGGCGAGCATGTCTACTGTCCATCCTTCTGCTGGCGGGCCAGTTCGGCCCGGGCGGTGTTGGCCACCGGCAGTTGCGCACGCACCTCGTGGCCGGTGACGCCGTTGACGGTCGCGGTGACCACGGTCTGCTCAGCGCCGAGCGCGATCAGCCGCTGCACCAACAGGTCTCGGTTGTGATCGCTGGTCACGTAGTCGAGGTTGCCGACCACCAGCAGCGGCGGGCGCGCGGTGTTGGCCAGCGCGATGCGCAGCAGCAGCCGGTCGAGCTCGGTGAGCTCCTCGACGTATTCGTGCAGCGGGGGCAGCGGCAACTCGCCGAACACCGGGGCGCACACCGCGCGCAGGTCGGCCTCGTCGGCGCGCCGGACCAGCTGGTACCACCGCGCATTCCAGCGCAGCGTCTCGGTGATCACATCGCGCACCGTGACCGACTCGGCGACCGAGTCGAGTTCGTCGATGCCGGCCAGCGCCGCGATCGCGAAGATATCCTTGGCGCGTCGGCGCCCGAACACGGTCAGCTCCCCGGTGTCGGGGGCCATCCGCCCGGCCAACGTCATCAGCAGTGCCGTGCGGCCGGAACCGGCCGGGCACACCAGCACGGTCACGCCGCCGGCGTCGATCTCCAGATCGATCGGTCCGTAGACCGGCCCCCACGGGCCGGCCATCGTGAGACCTCTTGCGCGGAGGGCGGGGGCGGGTGGGTCCTGCGGTACATCGGTCACGGGACCATCTCATCATGGCGCCGGTCGGCGCTCAGCATGATGAGCATCGCCACGTGCAGCGAGGTCCGCGACTCGGCGTCCTCGAGGTCCACGCCGAGCAGCCGTTGCAGCGCCGCCAGCCGCGAGTACAGCGTGGGCCGCGACAGGTGCAGCTTCTTGGCCAGTTCGGTCTTGTTGCCGCCGACCTCCACGAACGCCCGCAGCAGGTCGAACATCGCGGGCCCGTTCTTGGCGCGGTCGGCCAGCACGGCGCGTAGCTCGGTCTCGGCGAAGGCCTGCACCCGCGGGTCGGAGCGGATCAGCCCGACCAGACCGCGCAGCCGCACGTCGGCGACGCGGTGAAACGACCGCGTCGAGGCCGGCATGGCCGCGGCCACCTCCGCGACGTGCGCCGAGATGGCCAGCCCGCCGGCCGTATCCACCAGCCGGGCCGACTCGGGGCCCACGCCGATCGAGCATCCCCGCACCCCGTCGAGGCGGACGACGCCGCGGCGCATCGCCGCGCACAACTCACCGATCACGTCGCCGGCCCCGCCCGGGCGCAGCGCCAGCAGTAGGTCGATCTGACCGTCCTCGCGGCCGGCGGCCAGCGCCGAATGCCCGCCGGCGCGCACCGCGTGCAGCACCGCGTCGACCGCGCGGGCGCGGCGCTGCTGCACCGCGACCTGATCGGGTACCGCGCTCTCGACCAGGCGCACCGTCACCGGCAGGTAGGTCAACGCCGGCTGCAGGCCCAGCGCGTGGGCGCGGGAGGTCGCGTCGGCCTCGTCGCGGACCCGGCCGCGGCGCAGTTCGTCGACCAGGCCGCTGTGCGCGCGCAGTTCCAGCGACACCCGGTCCTGTTCGATCATCCGGCCCAGGGCCAACGCCTGCGCGGCGCGTTCCAGGGTGATCACGGACTGACCGCCGGCGTTGCCGTCGTCCTCGAGGGTGGGCGCGACGAGTCGCCCCCACTCCTGGCGGTACGGGCCCACCGGGCGCATCAGCCAGCGCCGGCCGGCGTGACCGGCCAGCCGGGAACGCCGCTCCCAGTCGGCCAGCAGCGCGGCGGTCGGCAGGCCGTGCCCGGCGAACGCGATGACCTGGCGGTTGAGGTCCTCTAGCACGACGGGGGCCTGCAGGAGTTCGGCGGCGACCGTGACGATCTCCTCGAGCGCGGGCCGGTGCATGCTGAGGTTGGTGAACGTCTCGTGCACGCGACGGGCGTGGTCGACCTCCGCGTACTGCTCGGTGACGATGCGCCGGTGCACCTGTTCGGTGACCTCGACGAACCTGATCCGCCGGTGCAGCACGACGACGGGCAGCGGCAGCCCGGCGGCCGCCCGCAACACCGAGGTGGGCAGTTCGGGCAGATGCGGGCCCAGTTCGATGACCACCCCGGCCGCGCCCGCCGCGGCCAGGCCGGGCAGATAGGCGTCGCGGGCGGCGGCATCGGTCAGCGCCAGACCGGTGGTGAGGACCAGTTCGCCACCCTCGAGCAGGTTGGAGAGGTCGGCGAGTTCGCTGACGTGCACCCAACGCACCGGCCGGTCCAGCGGCCCGTCGCTGACGACCTCGGGCTCGCCGGCCCGCAGGACGGGCAGGGCGAGCACCTCGGCGACGGTCGGCTCCATTGACATACTGTAAAGCAGCCGCCACGAACCGTTACGGAACGTCGGAGCTCAAACCCCGGTTCCCGCCGCAGACTCGGGGGCATGACGAGCATCCAGACCATCGGACATTGGGCAGACGGCAAGAGCTTCACCGGCGACAGCGACCGCACCGCCCCGGTCACCAATCCCGCGACCGGCGTCGTGACCGGCGAGGTCGCCCTGGCCTCGGCCGAGGACGCCCGCACGGTGATCGAGGCCGCCGCCGCGGCCTTCCCGGCGTGGCGCGACATGTCGCTGGCCAAGCGCACGTCGATCCTGTTCAACTTCCGCGAGTTGCTCAACGCCCGCAAGGCCGAACTCGCCGAGATCATCACCGCCGAACACGGCAAGGTGCTCTCGGACGCGCTCGGCGAGGTGACGCGCGGTCAGGAGGTCGTCGAATTCGCCTGCGGCATCCCGCATCTGCTCAAGGGCAGCATGTCGGAGAACGCCTCGACCAACGTGGACGTGGCCTCCATCCGTCAGCCGCTGGGCGTCGTCGGCGTCATCGCGCCGTTCAACTTCCCGGCCATGGTGCCCATGTGGTTCTTCCCCATCGCGATCGCCGCCGGCAACGCCGTGGTGCTCAAGCCCTCGGAGAAGGATCCGTCCGCCGCGCTGTGGATGGCCGAGCTGTGGGCCGAGGCCGGCCTGCCCGCCGGCGTGTTCAACGTCCTGCAGGGCGACAAGGTCGCCGTCGACGAGCTGCTGACCAACTCGTCGGTCAAGGCCGTGTCCTTCGTCGGGTCCACCCCGATCGCGCAGTACGTCTACGCCACCGGGACCGCGCACGGCAAGCGCGTGCAGGCCCTCGGCGGCGCCAAGAACCACGCGGTGATCCTGCCCGACGCGGACCTGGACCTGGCCGCCGACGCGATGATCAACGCCGGCTTCGGTTCGGCCGGCGAGCGCTGCATGGCCATCTCGGCCTGCGTGGCCGTCGGCCCGATCGCCGACGAACTCGTCGCCAAGATCGCCGAGCGCGCCCACACCCTCAAGACCGGCGACGGCACCCGCGATTCCGATATGGGCCCGCTGGTGACCAAGGCGCACCGGGACCGGGTGGCCTCCTACGTCGACGCCGGCGAGTCCGACGGCGCCAAGGTGGTCGTCGACGGCCGCACGGTCGAGGCCGACGGCGAGCAGGACGGGTTCTGGCTCGGACCGACGCTGCTGGACCACGTCACCCCCGAGATGAGCGTGTACACCGACGAGATCTTCGGACCCGTCCTCTCGGTGCTGCGGGTCGACACCTACGACGACGCCCTCGAGCTGGTCAACTCCGGACCGTTCGGCAACGGCACCGCGATCTTCACCAACGACGGCGGCGCCGCACGGCGCTTCCAGAACGAGGTCGAGGTCGGCATGGTCGGCATCAACGTGCCGATCCCGGTGCCCACGGCGTACTACAGCTTCGGCGGTTGGCGTAGCTCGCTGTTCGGCGACACCCACGCCCACGGCACCGAGGGCGTGCACTTCTTCACCCGCGGCAAGGTCGTCACCACCCGCTGGCAGGACCCCACCCACGGCGGCATCAATCTCGGCTTCCCCCAGAACAACTGACCCCAGCCGGGTCTGTGGTCGTCGCGCGATCGGTGAGCGGGTCGCGCGGCGACTACAGTCGCGGTAATCCCTCGTTCGGATTTCTCTACTAGGAGCATTCATGACTGCGACCACACCCCAGCTGTTGCCCGGCGGGCGGGATCTCGACGCCGCCATCGCCGAGGGCAAGCGGGCCTACGAGCTGGACCGCGCCCACGTCTTCCATTCGTGGTCGGCCCAGGCCAAGTTGTCGCCGATGACGGTGGTGGCCGCGGAGGGGTCCTACGTCTGGGACGGCGAGGGCAACCGGCTGCTGGACTTCAGCTCGCAGATGGTCAACACCAACATCGGCCATCAGCACCCCAAG